>Ga0190275_10004318_pt1 | contig 10229 bp, 5 predicted proteins | sample Popmic550T_FD_133745 | JGI IMG/M metagenome (GOLD analysis project Ga0190275, IMG submission 133745) | Populus adjacent soil microbial communities from riparian zone of Yellowstone River, Montana, USA - 550 T | ecosystem: Environmental > Terrestrial > Soil > Riparian zone > Trees stand | place...
CGGAGCCCGCGCAAAACAGCGCGATCGGGCGGCGCACGCGCAAGCAGAGCGTTGCTCGTGATATCGTCGAGGGCGACGCGACAGCACAGATCCGAGGCGCGCGCCGAGGTAGCCGTGCTGCGCTCTTGTTGCAAGTCGCTTGCAAGTGGACGGTGCGTGGCCAAGGGCTCGGAACTCGCGGATGACGACCTCGCAAAGGCCTCGCCGGTCGCGCGCGCAGCGCTTGCGAGCGGCGAGCGCGCAAGCGGGAGCCCCCAACCGCGCACAGCGAGCGCGCGTCCCGCGAGCAACGAAGCCGGGATCCTGCACGGCAAGTTTCGCGTGCTCGGCCTGCGCCAGACGCTCGGCGACGAGCTCGTCTACAAGGCGCTCCACCTCGGCACCGGACGTCGCGTCGAGCTGCACATGCTCGCGCAGGGTGTGGCCGCCCAGAGCCCGCAGGCCGAGCGCATGCTGCGCGCGGCGCGTGCCGCCGGACGCGCGCCGCACTCGAACATCCTCAACGTCGTCGACTCGGGCCTCGACGCCGAGCAGCGGCCATTCGTGGTGTACGAGCAGTTCGCGGGCATCAGCTGTCGCGAGCTGGTCGCGGAGCGCGGGCCGTGCGACCTGCGACTCGCGACCGAGATCATCGGGCAGGTGCTCGACGGCCTCACCGCGCTGCACGAGCGCGGCGTCTATCATCGTTGTCTGCGTGCGGAGCACGTGGTGGTGGATGGTGGCGTCGACGACCTGCGGGTGAAGATGAGCGGCCTCGGCCACGCGGGGCTGCGCAATCGCGAGGATGAAGCGCCCGCCCTGCCGCGCGCCTACTCGCGCTATCTCGCGCCCGAGGCGCGCCGCGGTGAAGGCACGCTCGCCCCGGCGATCGACATCTATGCAGCCGGTGTGCTGCTGCGCTTCCTGCTCACCGGGGAGGCCGGGCTAGACGCCGAGCTACCGCCGCAGATCGAGCTCGCCGTCGCGCGCGCCACGGCAGAGGACCGCGACGAGCGCTTCCAGACGGCCGAGCAGTTTCGCGCCTGCTTGAGCGCCATCACCGGGCCGACGACGCGCGCGAGCATCATCCCGAGCGGCTCGCTGCTCTCCGATCTGCGCTTCATGGTGCAGCGCCGGAGCGCGAGCGAGCAGCAAGATGGGGCGTCGCTCGCGGCCAGCGGCGACGGTGGGCTGCTCGAGCTCTACCCTGTGCTCTTGGTGATCGAAGCGCTGTACGCGCGCATCGGCGCGGATGGCTGGCGTGCGCTGCTCGCGCACGTGCCGGAGCTCGAGCAGCTCTTGCCCGCCGCCGGCAACAGCCAGCGCTTTCGCACGAAGGGCGTCGCGAGCTCGCTCCTGCGCGCCATGCTCGGCCACGCCGACGAGCTCTCGTCGCGCGGCAACCTGCGGCTGGTCGCGGAGCTCGGCGAAGAGCTCGCCCGGCGCGGGCTCGGGCGCTTCTGCGCGGGGCTGCCAGCGCAGCTCACGCCGGAGGGGCTGGTCGCCTGCGTACCGGCGCTCTGGCGCAGCATCGCGCGCGAGGGCGAGGTGGTGTTGATCGAGCAGCGTACCGGCCTGGCGCGCCTCTCCGTGCGTGCTCAGCGCGCGCCGAGCCTCGAGCTGAGCGCCCTGTTCGCGGGCCTGTTGCGCGGCCAGCTGCGCATGCTCGCGCCCGAGGCGGAGGTCAACCTGCTCGCCTCCGAGGCGCTCGGCGAGGGCGCCGACATCCTCGTCTTGAGCTTCTGAGAGGTCCGGTGAGAGGCGGGGCGCGAGCCCGCCTGCAGCCGCGCGCAGCTGCGCGGGCAGTGGGACGACGGCGGAGCTCTGCGCGGAGGAAGGCACGAGTGTGCGAGCGACTCCCGCGCCGACGGCGGCTTCCGCACGTGGCCGAGCGCACGGAGCTCCTCAAAGCTCGGGAAGGTGCGGTACCCTCATGAGCTAGGGGGACGCGCAGCTTGGATCGCTCTGGGCAAGTCTTGCTCGGCAAGTATCGCCTTACCCGCATGCTCGGGAAGGGGGGCATGGGCGAGGTGTGGGAGGGCGAGCATCAGCTCACCGGCCGCCTCGTCGCGGTGAAGGTCCTCTCGGACGCCTATCTCTCGAACAAGAAGGTGGTGGCGCGCTTCGGTCGCGAGGCGAGGGCCGCGAGCGCCGTGCACCACGATGGCATCGTCGAGATCCTCGACCAGGACTGCACCGACGACGGAGTGCCGTTCCTGGTGATGGAGTTCCTCGAGGGCGAGAGCGTCGGTCAGCGTATCAAGCGCAAGAAGAAGCTGAGCGAGAGCGAGTCGCTCGCCATCATGTCGCCGCTGCTCGAGGCGCTCGATGCCGCCCACCAGGCTGGCGTGATCCATCGCGATCTCAAGCCCGACAACGTCTTCATCCTGCCCGGCGTGCGGGGCGACGAGCGCATCAAGATCCTCGACTTCGGGATAAGTCAAAAGGCAGACGAGATAGAGCATCGGCTCACGCAAGAGGGCTCGGTGCTCGGGACGCCGCACTACATGTCGCCCGAGCAGGCGCGCGGCGAGGCCAACGTGGACGTGCGCGTCGACGTCTACGCGGCGGCCGTGCGCATGTACGAGAGCGTGGTGGGCGAGGTCCCGTTCGACGCGAGCAACTACAACGCGCTCTTGCAGATCATCATCAGCCGGCCGCCGCTGCCGCCGCGCGCGCGCGGTGCCGACATCTCGCCCGCGCTCGAGCAGGTGCTGATGGCGGCGCTCTCGAAGCGTCGTGAGGAGCGGCCTCCGAACGCACGCGTGCTGCGCGAGCTGCTGCTCGAGGCGAGTTTGCTCGACGAGCGTATGCGGCTCGACCCGAAGAGCTGGAAGTTCGCGAGTCTGCCAGCCACCGCTTCGCTCGCGCCAAAGGCGCGCAAAAAGGCGAAGACCGGCGACTTCGAGCTCGAGGCCGACCTGTTCAAGCCGGCGCGCACGACCGGCAGCTTTCAGCTCCCGCGCGACTCACGCCACGCCGAGCCGGCCTGGTCGAGCCATGTCAATGCGCCGGCCAGCGCAGCGGCGCGGCGGGCCTCGGCGCCGCAAGGCATGCGCGCGTCGCTGCCCATGGGAGGCCTCGCGGAGGAGCCGCGCATCACGCTGACGGGCAACGCGCCGCTCGAGCTCGACGTGCCGGTGCGTCCCGTGCAGACGACGGCGACCAGCGCGCGGGCGCAGCCGCGGCTCGCTCCGATCGGGGGTCGCCAGCGGCCGACCTCCACGCCGCGCAAGCGCAGCGTACTCGGCACCGTGGTGGGATGGATCGCGGCGCTGGGCGCGCTCGCACTGCTCGTCTATCTCGCGAGCGCCGTGTTCAAGCGGCCCGATCCGCACAAACACAAGCGTGCAGAGGAGCCCACACCGAGCGCCGCGCCGCGCGTGCCGGGCAGCTGAGCTCGGGCGGCTTGCCCATGATCGCGCTCACTTGCGCGGTCGCGCAGGACCTCGCTCGAGCGCCGGCCAGCGTGCACCGCGCTCCACTGTAACTTGCGCGTCCGCGCGCTGCGCTGCTACATCGGGGCACGGCCCAACGCCTGAACGTGAGTGCAGGCGGAGCGCGATGCAAGCGCAGCGAGGCCTCGGAGTCGGTCGCTCATGGACGCCATTCTCGAAACGTCGCTGTCCGCCGAAACGCAGCGGCGTTACCTCAACTACGCGCTCAGCGTGATCACCGCGCGTGCGCTGCCCGACGTGCGCGACGGCCTCAAGCCCGTGCAGCGGCGCATCCTGTACGCGATGCAGAACGAGCTGCACCTGCGCTTCGACGCCAAGTACATCAAGTGCGCGCGCATCGTCGGCGACGTGATGGGTAAGTTTCATCCGCACGGGGATACGTCGATCTACGACGCACTCGTGCGCATGGCGCAGAACTTCACGATGTCCGCGCCGCTCGTCGATGGGCGCGGCAACTTCGGCTCGGCCGACGGCGACTCCGCGGCGGCCATGCGCTACACGGAAGCGCGGCTGTCGAAGCTCGCGAGCGAGCTCCTGAACGAGCTCTCGAAGCGCACCGTCTCCTTCCGCCCCAACTACGACGGCACGCGCTTCGAGCCGTCGGTGCTGCCCGCGCGCTACCCGAACCTGCTGATCAACGGCAGCCAGGGCATCGCCGTCGGCATGGCGACCTCGATTCCCCCGCACAACTTGAAAGAGGTGGTCGACGCGACGGTCGCGCTGATCGACAACCCGGACGGCGGTCTGACCGATGTACTCAAGCACATCCGCGGGCCCGACTTTCCGACGGGCGGGCAGCTGCTCTCGTCCAAGCGCGAGCTGCGCGAGGTGTACGAGACGGGCCAGGGCTCGCTCAAGCTGCGGGCCGAGTACAAGCTCGAGGAGCCCAAGAAGAAGGGCAATCCGTCGATCGTCGTGCACTCCATCCCGTACGCGGTGGAGCGCAAGAGCATCGTCGAGAAGATAGCCGACGTCATCATCTCGAAGAAGCTGCCCACGCTGCTCGACGTGCGCGACGAGAGCACCGAGGTCACGCGCATCGTCTGTGAGATCAAGGCGGGCACCGATCCGCAGCTCGTGATGGCCTACCTCTACAAGCACACGCCGCTCTCGGTGAACGTGCAGGTCAACTTGACCTGCCTCGTGCCGGTCGAGGGCAGCGAGGTGGCGGCGCCTCAGCGGCTCGATCTCGTCAGCATCCTGCGCCACTTCCTCAAGTTCCGCATGGAGGTGGTGACCAAGCGGCTCGAGTTCGACCTCTCGCAGCTGCGCGCGCGCATTCACATCCTCGAGGGCTTCGAGAAGATCTTCGACGTGCTCGACGAGACCATCGTCATCATCCGCAAGAGCGAGGGCAAGCAAGACGCCGCCGCCAAGCTGATGAAGCGCTTCAGCCTCGACGAGGAGCAGGTCGACGCCATCCTGGAGCTCAAGCTCTACCGGCTCGCCAAGCTCGAGATCCTGATCATCCAGAAGGAGCTCGGCGAGAAGCGCAGCGAGGCCGACCGGCTCGAGAAGCTGCTCAAGAGCCCCAAGGCGCGCTGGAACATGATCCGTGCAGAGCTGCTCGAGCTCTCGAACGAGTACGGCGAAAAGCGGCGCACGCGCGTGCTCGCCAACGTCGACGAGCCGGCCTTCCAGGCCGAGGACTTCATCGTCGAGGAAGACGCGATGGCCGTGCTCACCGAGCAGGGCTGGATCAAGCGGCAGCGCGAGGTGAAGGAGATTGGCTCCACGCGCTTGCGCGAGGGCGATCGCGTGATCGGCGTGGTGGCCGGCTCGACCAAGTCGGTCGTGGCGTTCTTCTCGAACCAGGGCTCCTGCTACGTGTGTCGCATGGTCGACATCCCGCAGGCGAGCGGCTACGGCAACCCCGTCCAGACGCTGTTCAAGCTCGATGACGGCGAGAAGCTCGTGCGCATGCTCGGCTTCGACCCGCGCCTGCTCAACGTGCCGGAGCCGACCGAGGATGCCGAGCCGGAGCCGCCGCTCGGCATCGCCGTCACGCGCTCGGGCCAGACGCTGCGCTTCTCGCTGCGCCAGCATCGTGAGCTATCCACCAAGACCGGCCGCAAGTACGCCCGCCTCGCCGAGGGCGACCAGGTCATTTACGTCGATGTCATGAAGACGGGCGACTTCATCGCGGCCGCCAGCGAGAATGGCCACGTGCTCGTCTGCCGCGCCGACGAGGTCGCCGTGCTCTCCTCTGCCGGCAAGGGCGTGATGCTGATGAAGCTCGACGAGCGCGACGTGGTGATCGGCGCAAAGCTCCTGCGCACCAAGGGCGATGCGCTCAAGGTCGAGAAGGAAAACGGCACCGTGTTCGAGATCGAGGCCAAGCGTGCGGACGTCGTCTCGCGCGGAGGCAAGGGCTACCAGCTGTTCAAGCGCGGCAAGCTCGTGGGCAAGGTCGACGAGGAGCTCGAGCTCCCCGTGCTCGAGCCCGGCAAGCCACAAAGTCGAGCACCGAAGCCGAACTGAAGAACCATCTCTCGTGAGCGCGCTGTGCCGGGCACCATCGGACGGAAAGTAAGATGAGTACGTATACCGCCAAAGATATCGAAGTTCTCGAGGGGCTCGAACCCGTTCGCAAGCGGCCCGCGATGTACATCGGTGGCACCGACAAGGCGGGCTACCACCATCTCCTGTGGGAGATCGTCGACAACTCGGTCGACGAGGCCATCAACGGCCACGCCTCGCAGATCGAGGTCGTGCTCGATGCCGACCATCGCGGTGCGCGCATCATCGACAACGGTCGCGGCATCCCGGTCGACATCCACCCGAAGTTCAAGCGCTCGGCGCTCGAGCTCATCCTGTGCACGCTGCACGCGGGCGGTAAGTTCGAAGGCAAGAGCTACAGCGTGTCGGGCGGCCTGCACGGCGTCGGCTCGTCGGTGGTCAATGCGCTCTCCGAGGCGATGACGGTGCTGGTGCGGCGCGAGGGGCGCGAGTACACGCAGAGCTATTCGCGCGGCGTGCCGCAGACCAAGCTCAAGGAGATCGGCGCGACGCGCAAGCGCGGCACCGAGATCCACTTCCGGCCCGACGTTCAGATCTTTCCCAAGGCGCTCAAGTTCGATCTGGAGGTCGTGAAAGAGCGGCTCGAGTCGAAGTCTTACTTGCACCGTGGCCTGAAGGTCATCCTGCGCGATCTCGCGAGCGACACGGTGCAGACGTTCGACCATCCGGGCGGCATCGTCGACTACCTGCAGAAGGTGGCCGCCGAGAAGCAGATGCGTCCGGTGCACGCCCAGGTGTTCTCGCTGATGCGCGAGAGCGATCCGCGCATGGAGCTCGCGCTGATGTGGACCGAGGCCACCGACGAGTGGGTGCGCTCCTATGCGAACGGCATCCCCACGGGGCAGGGCGGCACCCACGAGAACGGGCTGCGCAGCGCGATCGTCAAGGCGATCCGCAGCACCATGCAGACCAAGAAGATCGAGCCCAAGGGCGTCCAGCTAGCGGCCGAAGACATCCGCGAAGGCGTGGCGGCGATGATCAGCGTCTACGTGGCCGAGCCGCAGTTTCAGGGCCAGACGAAAGACCGTCTGAACAACAGCGAGGTGGCAGGGCAGGTCGAGGGCGTGGTCAAGAACGCCATCGAGCAGTGGCTGCTACACAATCCGTCGATCGCCGACGCGATCATCGCGCGCATCATCCTGGCGGCGCGCGCGCGCGCAGCGAGCCGTGCGGCGAGCGCGCAGGTCACCCGCAAGACGGCGATAAGCCACCGGCTCAACCTGCCGGGCAAGCTGTCTGACTGCTCGAGTACCGACCCCAACGAGAGTGAGCTCTTCTTGGTCGAGGGCGACAGCGCCGGCGGCAATGCCAAGCAGGGGCGCGACCGCAGGACGCAGGCGATCTTACCCTTGCGCGGCAAGGTGCTGAACGCCGAGCGCGCGGGCAGCGCCGCCATCACCGGCAACCGTGAGCTCACCGACATCGTGTCCGCGCTGGGCTGCGGGCTCGGCAAGGACTTCGACGTCAGCAAGCTGCGCTACGGGAAGATCGTGCTTCTGATGGATGCAGACAGCGACGGACACCACATCTCGACGCTGCTGCTCACGTTCTTCTACCGCATGCTGCCGGGCCTCATCCGCAACGGACACGTCTACCTGGCGCTGCCGCCGCTCTACCGCATCGACGCCGGCAAGGAGACGCACTGGGCGCTCGACGACGCCGAAAAGGAGCGCGTGCTCAAGCAGCTGCCGAAGAACGTCAAGCCCGACATCAGCCGCTTCAAGGGGCTCGGCGAGATGAGCTCCGACGAGCTGAAGACCACCACCCTGCATCCGCAGAACCGACGGCTGATGCGCGTCATCATCGACGAGGAGGTCGCGACCGACCAGGTCATCAACGACCTGATGGGCAAGGACGCGAGCGCACGCTTTCGCTTCATCATGGAGCGCGCTGCCGAGGCCGAGGCGGAGTCGCTCGACGTCTGAGTGTCGGGTATCCGCGCCTCGCGATAAGCTGCGCCGATGAGAGTCTGTGTGTTTTGTGGGTCGAGCCCCGGGCGTAGCGTTGGCTATGTGCGGGGTGCACGCGCCTTTGGCCGGGTGCTCGCCGAGGCGGGCGTGGGGCTCGTCTATGGCGGCGCCTCGGTGGGGCTGATGGGCGCGGTCGCAGACGCGGTGCTGGAGTTCGGCGGCGAGGTGATAGGCGTCATTCCGGAGGCGCTGGTGGCGCGGGAGGTCGCGCACGAGGGGCTCGGCGATCTGCGCATCGTGAGCTCGATGCACGAGCGCAAGGCACTGATGTCCGAGCTCTCCGACGCCTTCGTGGCGCTGCCAGGCGGCATCGGCACACTCGAGGAGCTGTTCGAGGTCTGGACGTGGGGGCAGCTCGGCATCCATCCGAAGCCTTGTGGACTGCTCGACATCGACGGGTTCTATCGGGGCCTGACGAGCTTCCTCGATCACGTGGTCGCCGAGCAGTTCTTGAAGCCGGTGCATCGCGGCATGTTGCTCGTGGAGCCCGACGGGGCGCGGCTGCTCGCGCGGCTGCGCGCGTACGTGGCGCCCGATGTGACGAAGTGGATAGGCCGCGCCGAGAGCTGAGCGCGATCCAGGGAACGCGTGCTACCCCTGACTTGGAGCGGTTGCGCCCGCCATGGCAATCAGGCGCTCGCTGCACGAAGCCTGTGAGGGTGTGAGCGCACGACAGCGTGTCAGCGCTGCCGCGCGCTTTGCGGATTGACGCTTCTCGCAGCGCATGTCGACACTCTCAACAATCGCAGCTGGAGAAGATTCGTCTGCTCCGCGCGCGCTCGTCTGACTCGGCAATGTCCGAGAGAGAGCGAACAGGACCCGAGTGATGCGTTCTCACTCGTGTGGCAATCGGAACGATGGCGCATGCGTCGGGAGACGCACACCCCTGCCGGATAAGTAAGGTAGCGGAGAATGTCCGAGGCTCGCCCTGCGAGCCGGCGGATCTCCACGCGCGCCATGCGTCAGCACGCATGGCGAGGCGTGTTGCTGCGTGCACGCCTTGGCACAGGGATGTTCGACGACGGAGCCAGCACGATGTGGGAACAGGCGAAGGTACGAGCTGGACGTCGAGAGCTGGCGGCACGACTTCGCGTTCGCGACGCGTCGCTGTGGGCAACTGCGGCTCCGGACATAGCTCGCAGTGGATGCGCAGATCGAGAGAGCAACGTGCGGCCAAGAGCCACAGGCGGTAAGAGCATGAGTAAGACTCGAGAAGTCAGGGCCCGAGGCAGCAAAGCGCTACGTTTGGCCACTCTGGCGCAGGCGCGGTGGCCGATCGTTCTTGCTGTGTTCGCGGCGCTGCTGTCGTTCAGCCCGATCCGGGCGAGCGCGCAGTTCGTCACCCTGAATCCCACCGGTGGCACGAACGCAACGAACGGCCTGCGGATTCTCGTGGGCGACAACGCGAGCTTTCAAGTCTACCGAGAGGGCGGGAGAAACATCTTCGGGTCGGATCCTCCCGAGAACTCCTCAAGCAACGTGGCGGTGGCGGTGGGGTCGACCACCTACACTCATTGGAATGGCAACCTGCTCCCGGTGAGCCAGACGCCCGTGAGCGGCGTAGGCACCGCCGCCTCCCCGTGGACGGTCGTGACGACGATGACCACGGGAACCATCACGCTCGCCGTGACGTTCACGTACGTAGCTCCTCGGCAGTACTTCGATATCGCCATCAACCTCGTGGTTCCGGCGCCGAATACCGAGGCGATCAAGGTCTACTACGCGCTCGACTCGCTGCTGGGCGGTGAAGACGCAGGTCCCGCGTTCATCGATCCGATGAGTAGCACTCCGACGACCGTAGGCGTGGTTCGAGGCGCCGTGTTCATGGCCTTCATTCAGGGAAGTTCGCCCTGGACACACTGGATCTCCGGCGGATACGACGAAGCGTTCGAGCCCCTCTACAACACGCCTGGAGCTGACTATCCCGACACGGCCAACTTCGACCCTGACACGGACAACGGCTTCGGAGTGCAGTGGGACCTGGGGTCTGCGCCGGGTACGTACACCTTCGATGTGCACTTTGCCGGCTCGGACGAGCCGATCACGTTCGCCGATATCGGCGAGCCGGACGCCGACAACGACGGCACGCCGGACAGCACCGATGGCTGTCCCAACGATCCTGCCAAGACTGCGGTCGGAGCATGTGGCTGCGGCGTCGCCGACACCGATACCGACAATGACACGACGCCAGACTGCACCGACCTTTGCGACAACGACCCGGACAAGATTACCGGTGGCGCTTGTGGCTGCGGCGTTCCCGACACGGATACGGACAGCGACTCGACGCCAGACTGCACCGACC
>Ga0190275_10004319_pt1 | contig 10223 bp, 7 predicted proteins | sample Popmic550T_FD_133745 | JGI IMG/M metagenome (GOLD analysis project Ga0190275, IMG submission 133745) | Populus adjacent soil microbial communities from riparian zone of Yellowstone River, Montana, USA - 550 T | ecosystem: Environmental > Terrestrial > Soil > Riparian zone > Trees stand | place...
CGGGAAGGCGAATGCGGCGCGCACGCCCAGCCCTGCGGACTCCCGGGTGAAGGTCGGCCAGCGTTCGAGGGTCGCGTCGGTCAGGTCCGTCAGGTCGGGGATCAGCACGGCGGCACCAGACGCAGTGGCGTCGACCCCTGGCCCCTCACCCAAGGTGTGCTGCAGGTCCTCGACGGTCTGGGCCTGAGCTTCCGAGGCGTGCACGGTGACGCTCTGTCCGCCACGTATCAGCATGGTGACGCCACAGCTGGTGGTGCCGATCGACCTGACTGCCGCGCGACACAGCCACATCAGCTGCTCGTCCAGCACCTCGGGGCTCACGGGCGAAGACCCTCGACGCCGTGGAGGCAGGCGAGCGCGAACGACACCGGCAGCCCGATCTGCCTCATCACGCACTCCCATCCCGCACCCGGAGTCCACCGGCCGGTGACGCACGCGTCAACGAGTTGGGTGGCCCCTGTTCTCGAGCCGGGTCAGACGACCCACGGGGTAGTTTAGTCGCCCGCTGACCTCACTGCTGAGCCTGGGCCGCCAGCCTGACGAAGGTGTTGGCGCTGCCGTAGCCGTCGTACCCGCCGCGTCGCTCGAGCAGCTCGACGTAGAAACCCGTCGCCAAGACACCTGTGTAGGCGTGCAGCAGCTCACCCTCGCCGATTCGGTCGTAGAGGAGCTGGTGGTCGCGGAGCTCTGCGAGACGGGCCGTGGGGAGGTCGAACTTCGCACCGAGGTCGACGTAGTAGTTGTCCGGTACGTCCATCAGGGGGATCCCATTGGCCCGCAGGCCGGCCACCGCAGCGGCGACGTCGGCGCAGCTGAACGCGACCTGGCTGACTCCCAGCGGCTGCGAGTCCTCCGTCGCGGACTCGGTGACGTTGAGGACGATCCGCAGATCTCCGTCGCGGGGACGCAGGGACAGGCTGCGCAGCCTTCCGTGTGGCTCGATGAACTCCTCGGCCGCACCCGGGACCAGGCCGAAGATCGTCCGGAAGAAGGCCGTCTCCTCGTTCAGCTGGTGCCGCTGCACCGAGATCGCCACGTGGTCGATGCCCCTCCACGTGCCCGTGGCTGCACCATCGACCGGCGCGAAGTCACGCTGCCAGTGGTCCTGGTGTCCAGGGGTGTCGCTGACGAAGACGTGCAGGCCGGACGGCGAGGTGATCCCCGGAAGCATCGCCTCGTCGGCGCCCCGCGCGGCGTCCACCTCCGGCCAGAGCAGTGCCGCTGCGCGCGTCGCGACGGCGTCGACCGGCGGCGCGGCGATGCCGAGGGCGGTGGCGTGCGGAGCGGCGGAGGATCGGGACGACTCGTCGTTGACCACCACGTGGGCGTCGCCGTTGCGCCACCAGCTGACCGGCTTGGTGCGGTGGTGTCCGGCGAGCACGAAGCCAAGCCCCAGGAGCAGCTCGCGCAAGGTCGGATCGCCGGGAGGGCTGGCGATCTCCAGGAAGCCGGCATCGGTGCGCGGTGCCGGCGGGGGTGCGGAGCTGACCACACCCGCCTCGAGTCCGGGTACGGCGGTTGCCACCTGGTCCTCGAGGTAGAGCAGGGAACGCATCGCGTCTCTGGCGGTGACGAACGGATCCGTCTCCCGCACGACGTCGCTGAACACCTCCAGCGACAGCGGTCCGCGGTAGCCGGCCATCAGGGTCGCTGCGACCACGCCGGTCACGTCGAGCCTGCCCTGGCCCGGGAAGCACCTGAAGTGCCGACTCCACTCCAGCACGTTCATGTCGAGCAGGGGGGCGTCGGCGACCTGCAGGAACCCGATGCGGTCGCCGGGCACGTCGGCCAGCGCGTGCCCGTCGTCACCTCGCGCGAGCATGTGGAAGGTGTCGACGGCCAGCGTCACCGCAGGATGGTCCGCACGCTGTACGGCGTCCCACGACTGTCCCACCCGGTTGACGTGCCGACCCCACGCCAGCGCCTCGAAGGCGACTGTGACGCCGTACTCCGCAGCGAGCTCGCCGACCCGGTGCAGCTGCTCCGCGGTCAGGTCGAGGTCGTCCACCGCCTGCGCGCCGGCGTTGGAGCAGGCCAGCAGGACCGGTGCACCGAGCTCGCGGATGACCTCGAGCTTCGTCCGCAACCGGTGCAGGACGCTGGCGAAACCGGCGGGCGGCACGCCTTCCACGTCACGGATGGGCTGGAACAGCGCGATCTCGAGCCCCAGGTCGGCGCAACGGTCGGCCACCTCGCGCGGGCTCATCGGTGAGGCGATCAGGTCGTTGTCGAAGAGCTCGATCGCGTCGAAGCCCGCACGCGCCACCGCCTCCAGCTTCTCGGCGAGCACGCCGCTGATGGAGACGGTGGCGATGCCCTTGCGCATCAGGAGGTCAGCTCCTCGAAGTGGCGGGTCATCCGGGCGACGTCCGGTGTCCTGCCGGTGAAGTACTCGAAGGCACCCACCGCCTGTTGGACCGCCATCCCGCCACCGGGCAGCACCCGGCAACCGCGCGCGCGGGCAGTGGCGACGAGCTCGGTCTCGAGCGGGAAGTACACGACGTCGCTGACCCAGAGGTCGCTGCGGAGCAGCTCGGGCGGCAGCGCCGAACCGGGGTGACCGAACATCCCGACCGGGGTGGCGTTCACGACCCCCCGGGCGTCATGGAGGGCCTCACCCACATCCCGGGCCACCGAGACCCGGTCGTCCCCGAAGCGCTTGGCCAGGCGCTCGGCGCATCCGTTCGCCCGGTCCTCGTCGGCGTCGAGCACCGCGACGTGCTTGGCGCCCTGGTGCAGGAGCCCGTAGCCGACGGCGCCCCCGGCCCCGCCGGCGCCGACCAGCACAGCCGGGTCGTGGACGGCGTCCGGTAGCGCTGCCCGGAAGGCGCGGCTGTAGCCCGACCAGTCGGTGTTGCGTCCGAGCGTCCGGCCCTCTCGGAACAGCACCGTGTTGACCGCACCGAGGTCCGCGGCGTCGTCGGAGAGCTCGTCGAGCAGCGGGACGATGGCCTGCTTGAAGGGGTGGGTGACGTTCAGGCCGTCGAAGCCCAGTCGCTGGGCCCAGCCGAGGACCTCGGCGAGGTGGGTGTGGTCCAGCCCGAGCCGGTCCATCTCGATCCGCCGGTAGGCCACCGAGAGGCCTGCGGCCCGGCCCTCACGCTCCTGCATCGCAGGAGTCAGCGAGGCGCTGATCCCTGTGCCGAGCAGACCCAGCACGTACGACGTCTGTCCGGACCGGGTCATGCCTGGCTCACCTCAGACCGGCGGGCGCCGACCTTGAGGCCGATGTCCCGGGTGAGCACCTTGTGGGTGGCGGCGGGACCGCTGAGTACGGCGACCGCCGAGATGACGCAGGCGCCGCAGGCGAACAGGGCCACCCGGTACCAGTTGTCGGTCTCACCGGCCATCAGGGCGCCAGCGATGGTGGGCGTGAACCCGGCCAGGGCGAACCCGAACTGGGTGCCGATCGCCATGCCGGAGAGTCGCACGCTGGTGGGGAAGTACTCGGCGTAGGTGGCCGGCCAGACAGCGTTGGGCATGCTGTAGACCACACCCGCGAGGAGTACGCCGGTGACGAACGTCCAGAACTGGTTGCCGCTGGCGATCACGCCGAGGAACACGGTCACCAGGATCCCGCTGCCGATCACTCCGCCGATGAAGACAGGCTTGCGGCCGACCCTGTCGGAGAGCCGCGCCCAGAACGGGATCGTGCAGATGGCCACCAGGTTGGCGATGATCGCGAGCCACAGCATGAACGTGTTGCTGAAGCCGACCTCGAAGTCGTCCGAGGTGGCGAAGTTGAGCGCGAAGACCTGGAACATGGTGTTGACCATCGCGATGAACGCCGCGAAGAACACTCGGAGCACACCCGCCCAGTGGTTGCGGAACAGTACGCCGAGCGGCGCCTGAGCGACCTCGTTGGCGTCCTCCTCGGCCTGGAACTCCGGGGTCTCGTCGAGCTTGAGCCGGATGATCATGCCGGCGATGACCACGACGGCGCTGAGCAGGAACGGGATCCGCCAGCCCCAGGAGAGCAGCTGGTCCTCAGGCATGATCGCGGCCAGCGGCAGGAACACCGCGGGGGCGAGCACCTGGCCGCCCTGGGTGCCGCTGAGGGTGAAGCTCGTGAAGAAGCCCCGCTCCTTGTCCGGTGCGTGCTCGAAGGACATCGAGTTGGCGCCGGCCTGCTCACCTGCAGCGGAGAGGCCCTGGAGCAGCCGCAGCACGACCAGCAGGATCGGCGCCGCGATGCCGATCTGGCCATAGGTGGGCAGGCAGCCCACCAGGAACGTGGAGACGCCCATCAGCAACAGCGTGCCGATCAGGATCTTCTTCCGCCCGAGCTTGTCCCCGATGTGCCCCATCAGGAACGACCCGAACGGCCGGGCGATGTAGGCGACGCCGAAGGTGGCCAGGGAGGCGATCGTGGCGGCCGACTCGTTCCCCTCGGGGAAGAAGATCTTCGGGAAGACCAGCGCCGCGGCCGTTCCGTAGATGGCGAGGTCGTAGTACTCGAGCGCGCTGCCGATCCAGGCGGCGATCGCCGCCCTGCGGGGCGTGCGGATGGCTTCGGTTGGTTGCATGGCTGCTGCCTCTGATTCCGGTTCGGCTTGCCCTGACGGGCCTGGTCGTGGGTCCTGGTCCGCTGGGGGACCGAGTGCTTTCCCGGGACGCTAGGAGTGGTGGCGATCACATGGCAAGCGTTTGCCATTTCTTGCCATACTGGCCGCATGACAGCTGCAGGACCAGACCGGCGGCCGACCCTCGCCGACGTGGCCGCGAAGGCCGGCGTCGCCTCCTCCACGGTCTCCCGGGCGTTCTCCCGCCCTCAGCGGGTGAACCGACAGACGCGGGAGCACGTGCTGGCCGTCGCGGAACGGCTCGGCTATGTGCCCAACCCGGCCGCTCAGGCGCTGGAGTCGGGACGGACGCGCACGATCGCGCTGCTGGTCCCCGACATCACCAACCCGTTCTTCTCCGGTGTGATCAAGGGCGCCGAGCGAGCCGCCGCGAACGCCGGGCTGACGCTGGTCCTCGGCGACACGGCCGAGAACTCCACCACCGAGGCACACCTGATCCAGCGACTGGAGCGAGCTGTCGACGGTTTCGTGGTCAGTGCCTCTCGCCTCACCGACGACGAGCTCCGGACGGCCGCCGCCCGCACCCCGATCGCACTCGTGAACCGCGCCACCTCAGGGCTGGGGTGTGTCGTGGCGGACTACGACACCGGCACGCAGCAGATCGTCGACCATCTCGCGTCCTTGGGGCACCGCTCCTTCGTGTTCGTCGGCGGACCGGCAGAGTCGTGGTCGGGGGCTCGGCGCTGGCACGGGCTGCAGGCCGCGGCCGCGCGACACGGCATGGGCGCTCGACGCTTCGGGCCCTACCTCCCCACCCTCACCGGGGGGCCGGCTGCCGCTGACGCCGTCATCGGATCCGGCACCGCAGCGGTGGTGTGCCACAACGACATGCTCGCGATCGGGATGATGCGCCGGCTGGTGGAACGTGGGAGAAGGATCCCAGAGGACCTCAGCGTGGTGGGGTTCGACAACGTGTTCGGCGCGGAGTTCTGCCATCCGACGCTGACGACACTCGCCGAGCGCACCGAGGACGCCGGCATGCGCGCTGTCGAGCTGTTGGGACTGCAGGTGCCGGCGCGCCAGGTCGAGGGGCCGACGCGGGTGCTGCCCACCCATCTCGTGGTGCGGGAATCCACCGGAAGGGCGCCCCACTGACTGCTTTTCCATACGGTTTGCCCGTTGTTCTCGTTTCGGGCAAATAGGGCTAACCTGTCGTGGTGACGACAGTCTGGGAGTCGCCGGCACTGGCTTCGACGGGTCTGGATCCAGACGTGCTCGCCGACATGGTGGCCTCCCAGCTGGATCTGCCCGCCGCGGCCCTAGCGGAGCTGGTCCGCCTCAACCTCGAGGCGCTGGACAGCGCCCTGGCGCTGGGGGTGCCCGCGCTGCTCGTGGACCAGCTCCGGTGGCAACAGGTCCGGCTCGAGAGTGCCGGCGCGCCGTTCCCCGCAGCTGAGGTGGACCGCGCCGTACGACGGGCACTGGCGCCGAGCCTGGCGGAGGAGGACCTGCTGCAGGTCGAGGAGCTCCAGCGTCTCGCCGTGCAGGGTGCCGAGGACCGACCCGGCGACACCGTGAGCGAGCTGGCGGAGGGGCGTGCCCGGGACTACCTCGAGGCTGCTCTCGCCGGTGAACGTGACGCCGCGATCCGGGTCATCCGCGAGGCGATGATGGCTGACGTCGACGCCTCGGAGATCATGCTCGACATCTTGCAGCCCGCCCAGATCGAGCTCGGTCGCCTGTGGGAGCGCGGGGAGATCTCGATCGCGCACGAGCACTACACGACCGCGGTCACCCAGCTCTCGCTGTCCCTGCTCTATCCGCGCCTCCTGCTCAACCGCACTCTGCTCGGTCGCAGTCTCGTCGCGACCAGCGTGGGCTCGGAGACCCACGAGGTGGGCATCCGGATGATCGCCGACCTGCTGGAGCACGCCGGCTGGCGCACGGCGTACCTCGGGGCCGACGTCCCGCAGCAGGAGGTCCTCGCCCAGGTGGCCCAGCAGCGCGCCGACGTGCTCGCCGTCTCAGCCACGATGGCCGGACACGTCCGCTCCGTGCGCAGGCTCGTCGCCGCGGTGCGCGCCGACCCCCGCTGTGCCCGCACGCGCGTGCTGGTCGGCGGACGCGCGTTCACGATCGACCCGCGGCTCCCCGCGATCGTTGGCGCCGACGCGTGGGCACCCGACGCCCGGCAGGCACTCGAGCTCTGCCGGGTCTGGGCGGAAGCCTGAGCGCTGCGTTGGTAGCGTCCCGGAGATGAGCTTCCAGCAGCCCGGCAGCCCGACGGCGGACCGGGCCGGCCGCGGGGAGTGGACCGAGCCCGGCGCCTTCGAGGTGGCGCCCGGTGTCCACCGGTTGCCGCTCCCGCTGCCGACGGACGGGCTGCGTGCGGTGAACGTCTACGTGCTGGAGACCAACGACGGCCTGGTGCTGATCGACGGCGGCTGGGCGATCCCCGAGTCGCGCAGGATCTTCGACTCGGGCTTGGCGCAGCTCGGCTACACGGCTCGGGACATCCGGCGGTTCCTGGTCACGCACATGCACCGAGACCACTACACGCAGGCACGTGTGGTGGCCCAGGAGGTCGGTGCCCACGTCGCGCTCGGGCTGGGCGACAAGGCCACGATGGACCTGATCCACGCCGATCCCGTCGGCGAGGACCCCAGCCTGGACCGGCTGCGCCAGGCGGGAGCCGAGGAGCTCGCCGAGGGCTGGCGCGCGCTGGTTCCATCGGCGCCGCCGTCGATGGACAGCTATGCGATGCCGGACGAGTGGCTCGATCGGGACCTGCTCATCGATGTCGGATCACGCCGCCTGGACGCCTTGTCGACGCCGGGCCACACCCAGGGGCACTACGTCTTCGCAGATGCCGACGCGTCGCTGCTGTTCGCCGGCGACCACGTCCTCTCCACGATCACCCCCTCGATCGGGTTCGAGCCGGCGTACGTGCAGCAGCCGCTGCGGGACTACCTCGCCTCGCTCGCCAAGGTCCGCGCGCTTCCAGACATGAGACTGCTCCCGGCCCACGGGCCGGTGACCGAGTCCTCGCACGCGCGCATCGACGAGCTCGTCGCGCACCACGACGTACGGCTGGGTCAGTCGCTCAGAGCGGTGGAGGCAGGAGCGCGTACGGCCTGGGAGGTCGCGGGGATGCTGCCATGGACGCGACACGAGCGCAGCCGCGAGGACCTCGGCACCTTCGACAAGGTCCTCGCCGCGTTCGAGACGCTCGCCCACCTCGAGCTGCTCGCGCTCCAGGGCAGGCTGGCGCGCACCGACGGTCCCACGGTGGGCTTCGACGCCTTCCCGGGCGCGTGAGCCGTCCGCCGGTCAGCGTGTCGCCACCCGCCGGTCAGTCGACCCACTGGACGGTCAGCGGGTCCTTCGTCAGGTCCGAAGTGGCTTCGCTGGAGCTGTAGGTCCGCAGGTCGCACCGCCCGCTCGAGGAGTCGCAGTCGGCCTTGACCTCGAGCTGGAGGCTCGGCCGGGACACGGCGAGGTTGGGGTTCTCGTAGTCCAGCCGGGGCTGCAGGTTCGCGTAGGGGTCGGTCCCGCGCTGGGACCACTTGATGCTGGCCTTGTCGAGCTTGTACTGGTCGTTGCTCGCCTGGTTGGGGCAGTTGGCGGGCGAGAGCTCCCTCTTCTGCAGGCAGTTTCGGGCGGAGGCCTTCACCGCGGCCACGTAGGCCTTCTCGCCCTCGGGAGTCAGCGTGGGCTGCAGCTCGGCGGTGCTCAGGTAGTCGCTGGTGCTCTTCACGGTGAGCAGGCCAAGATCGCCGTAGCTGATGTAGTCGGTCCCGGTGGTCATCGAGTAGGCGCCCGGGAACAGCATCACCTTGTCGACGTCCAGCGAGGTGCCGTTGATCAGGAGCGGCAGGGTGTTCTTACGCATGTTGGTGAAGTCGAGCTCGCTACCCGCAGCGGTCATCTTCCACTTCTCACCCGACTTGGTGACCGAGAAGTCCTGGGTGACTGTCTGGTCGCCGACCTTGAAGGTCGTCGGGACGCTGGAGGTGAACTCGTTGGGCACCTCGCCGACCTTGATGTCGCTGATCTTCGCGACCTTCGCCGACTCAGCGAGCACGTCGTCGGTGAGGAAGTCCTTGGTCAGGGGGTCCACGGCAGCCAGCGAGAGCGCCTCCTCGGCATCGCCCTCGGCGACTGCGGTCAGATAGGCCAGCACCACGGCGGGCTGGCTGGCGGAGCCACCGCGCGCCTGGCCGTCGGCCTTCGCGCCCGCAGTGCTGCTGCCCTCGTCGTCACCACCGACGACGACGACCAGCGTCACGACCGCTCCCAGGACGAGCACGACGATCCCGACGACGGCCGCCAGCACGATCCACAACGCCTTGTTGTTGCTCGAGCCTCCCGGCGACGGGCTGCCTGTCTGACCGTGGCCCCAGCCGCCCTGCCCGCCGCCCGGTGAGGACGTGGGTGCGGATGGAGGCCGGGAGGTCGGCTGCACGTTGCCGTGGCCCGGTTCCTGGGATGACCCGCCGGACGAATCGGTGCCACTCATCTGCTGCTCCTTGACAGTGGAGGGTCGCTGCGCGTGCCACTCCGGGATATTTCGTACTTATGGGACGTAGAACGAATCATGCCTCCTCCGGACCCGTGTTCTGGCGGTATCGCCGATTCGGACCCCGCGCTGCCCCTGCCGCTGGGTCGGCTAGCCTGATCAGGTCCGACAGGGGAGCGCCGAGACGGCGCTGAGAGTGCGATCAGTCGCAGACCCTTGAACCTGATCCGGTTAGTACCGGCGAAGGAAGTCGAAGGAGATTTCCAATGCGTGTCCGTTCCCTGCTGGGCTCCCTGCTGGCCCTGACGCTCCTTTCCGCATGTGGCAGCTCGGGTGGTGCCGCCACGGAGACCGACTCCAGGACGGTCGTGCTCGCCACGCACGACTCGTGGGCCATGCCCAAGGAGGTGCTCGCGGAGTTCGAGAAGCAGAGCGGCATCACCGTGAAGGTGCAGCCCCAGGGCGACGCCGGGCAGCTCACCAACAAGCTGGTGCTGACCAAGGACTCGCCGCTCGCCGACGGTGTCTACGGGATCGACAACACCTTCGCCTCGCGCGCTGTCGACGAGGGCGTGCTCTCGGCGTACTCCACCACCGCGCTGCCGGACTCGGCGAGGGCGCTGCGACTGCCGGGGAAGGACGCCGACCAGCTCACCCCGGTGGACTTCAGCGACGTGTGCGTCAACGTCGACGAGGCCTGGTTCGCGGCGGAGAAGCTGCCCGCCCCCAAGACGCTCCAGGACCTCACCGACCCGGACTACAAGGGCCTCTTCGTCACTCCCGGTGCCACCACGTCCTCACCGGGACTGGCGTTCCTGCTGGCGACCATCGGCGCCGAGGGGGAGGGATGGCAGGACTTCTGGACCGAGCTGATGGCCAACGACGCCAAGGTGACCTCCGGGTGGACCGACGCCTACGAGGTCGACTTCACCGCCGGCGGCGGGAACGGTGACCGGCCGATCGTGACGTCGTACTCCTCATCACCGCCGTTCACCATCCCCGAAGGGAAGACCTCGCCCACCACCCGCGCCCTGCTCGACACCTGCTTCCGCCAGGTGGAGTACGCCGGAGTGCTGAAGGGCGCGAAGAACCCTGCGGGGATGCGCAAGTTCATCGACTTCATGCTCGCCGAGAGGTTCCAGGCGGCCCTGCCGGAGAACATGTACGTCTATCCGGTCGAC
>Ga0190275_10004320_pt1 | contig 10221 bp, 9 predicted proteins | sample Popmic550T_FD_133745 | JGI IMG/M metagenome (GOLD analysis project Ga0190275, IMG submission 133745) | Populus adjacent soil microbial communities from riparian zone of Yellowstone River, Montana, USA - 550 T | ecosystem: Environmental > Terrestrial > Soil > Riparian zone > Trees stand | place...
AGGCCGGGGTCCAGGATCTCCAGGCCCTCCATCGAGGACAGCACGGAGATGGCCGGGGTGATCATGCTGTCGCCGAAGAACAGCGCCGCGCCGAAGATGCCGACCGAGGCCAGCACGCCGAAGGCCTTGGTGGACAGCCGGCTCTCGGCCAGCAGCGCGAGCAGCGCCAGCAGGCCGCCCTCTCCGTCGTTGTCCGTGCGCATGAAGGTGAGCACGTACATGACGGTCACGATCACCGTGACCGACCAGAACACCAGCGAGATGGCTCCGTAGATCGCGGTCTCCTCGACCGGCACGGGCCGCAGCGCATCGGGCGAGAAGACCGTCTGCATGGCGTACAGCGGACTGGTGCCGATGTCGCCGAACACCACGCCCAGCGCACCCGCCAGCAGCACCGCCCGGCGCCCCCGCGTCTTCTCCTCGGCCATCGCGGGAGCGTACGGCCGATTACCCCGCGCGTCATGGCCCCGCCTCCGAAGTCGCGGTAGCTTCGCCCGCATGACCGAGACGATCGAGCGCCAGGGCGCCGGGCCGCTGCTGCGCGAGTGGCGCCGGCGCCGGCACCTGAGCCAGATGGACCTGGCACTGGAGGCGGGCGTGTCGACCCGTCACCTGAGCTTCGTGGAGACCGGGCGCTCGCGCCCCAGCGCCGAGATGGTGGTCACGCTGGCCGAGGAGCTGGAGGTGCCCCTGCGCGACCGCAACCAGCTGCTGCTGGCCGCCGGCCACGCGCCGCTGTACGGACAGCGCGACCTGGACGCGCCGGAGATGGGCCCGGTGCGTGAGGCCATCGACATGGTGCTGGCCGGCCACGAGCCCTACCCCGCCGTGGTGGTCGACCACCACTGGGGCATGGTGGCCGCCAACTCGGCCGTCGGCATCCTGACCGAGGGCGTGGCGCCCCACCTGCTGGAGCCTCCCGTGAACGTGCTGAGGGCCAGCCTGCACCCGGAGGGGTGCGCGCCTCGGATCGTGAACCTGGCCGAATGGCGGGCGCACCTGCTGGACCGCGTGGGCCGCGCCGCCGTGGCCACCGGCGATCCGGCGCTGGCCGCCCTGCACGAGGAGGTGGCCGCCTACCCGGGCGGCGATGGCAACACGGCGCACGACCTGGCCGCGGGCGAGATCGCCGTGCCACTGCGCATCCGCTACCGCGGCACCGAGCTGGCGTTCATCAGCACCATGACGCTGTTCGGCACGGCGGTAGACGTGACCCTGTCGGAGCTGGCGATCGAGTCGTTCTTCCCCGCCGACGACGCCACCGGCCGGTTCCTGCGCGACACGGCTGCTTGACCTGACCCCGGGCGGGTACGTTCTGCCCATGGAGAGCCCCGTCGGCGCCCATCTGGTGGGCAGCATCCCGCTGGGCAGCGCCGAGGACGTGTTCCGCGCCGCCGCAACCACCCTCGGCGACCGGCTGCGCCGGATGCCCGACGGCGAGACCGGCCCGCGGTCGGACTGGATCGTGTGGCAGTACCCGGTGTTCAGCGCGCTGCCGCAGCTGGAGATCGCCACGGCCGGTGAGACCTCCTACCGCGCGCTGCCGCAGCTGCGCCTGCGCGAGGGCGAGGCGGCGGAGGAGATGGCGTTCGGCAAGCTGGGCTACGCCCAGACGGCGCTTGCGTCCTACGACACGTTCGCGACGCTCAAGCGCGACGGCCGGATACCCCAGGCGTGCCGGTTCCTGGTGTCGCTGCCCACCCCGGTCGCGCCGGTCAGCGCGTTCGTGACGGCGGACGACCAGGCGCGGGTGGAGCCGGCCTACGAGGCGGGCATGCTCGAAGAGGTACGCCAGATCGTGGACGGCATCCCGCACGATCAGCTGGCCATCCAGTGGGACGCCCGCTACGAGTTCGCGATGCTCGAAGGGGCCATGGGCGCATGGTTCGCCGACGTGCGGGCGGGGGTCGTCGAGCGCCTTGCCCGCCTGGGCGGGCACGTGCCCGCCGGCGTCGAGCTGGGCTACCACCTGTGTTACGGCGACGAGGACCACGGCCGCTTCGTCGAGCCCGCCGACGCCCGGCAGCTGGTGGAGGTGGCCAACGCGCTGGCCGCCACGCTCGAGCGCCTCGTGGACTTCGTGCACATCCCCGTGCCCGAGCGGGCAGGCGACGCCTGGTTCGCGCCGCTGGACGACCTGCGGCCGGGCTCCGGGACCGAGCTGTACCTGGGCCTGCTGCACGGATCGGACGGGGCCGGCGGCGCCCGGCGGCGGATCGAGGCGGCGCGCGAGCACGTGGACGGCTTCGGCGTGGCCACCGAGTGCGGCTGGGGGCGCGGCGGCGCGGCGGCGGTGACCGGGCTGCTGGAGCTGCACCGCGAGGTGTCGGCGCCGCTGCCCGAGCGCGCCGCTGCCGAGGGGCAGGCCGTGTGGCCCGAGGGGTTCACCCCCGTGCCCGAGGAGGAGTGGACGGCCGGCGGGGTGGACACCGGCGGCGTGGAGTACGACCACGTGGAGGGCCACGGCTGGTACGCCAACCTGGACCCCACCGTGGAGGACCTGGCCGCGAACCTGCAGGCCGGCGACATCCTGCTGGACTACTCGGGCGGCACCGGCATCCTGCTGGACCGCCTGCGGCTGAGGATCGGCGACCGCCGGGTCGGCACCGTGATCGTGGACCCGTCGCCCACCTTCCTGCGCGTTGCGCTGGAGAAGTTCCGTGGTGACCCGCTGGTCGCCCTGCGGCTGCTGAAGGGCTCGCTCGAGGACGCGCTGGGGCCCGCCCTGGCCGGCCGGGGCGTGGACGCCGTGGTCAGCACGAACGCCATTCACCTCTACCCCGACTTCGACGCGGTGGCCGCCACCTGGGCGCAGGTCCTGAAGCCGGGAGGACACGTGTACCTGTGCTCGGGCAACGTCACGGACCCGGGCGGACGGCGGGAGTGGCTGCTGGACCAGACCGTGGACGCGATCAACGACCGCGCCGAGGACCTTGTCCGCAGCGACCGCACCTACGAGCGCTACGAACCGCTGCTGCAGGACCGCGAGCTGCTGGAGCACCACGCCGCCGTCCGACAGCAGGCGTTCCCCGCCCCGCGGGCGCTGGGCGACTACGTGACTGGTTTGACCCAGGCCGGCCTGAGGGTGACGGAGATGCGCGAGGCCACCATCGACGCCAGCGTGCACGAGTGGTTCGACTTCCTCTCGGCCTTCCACGCCAGCGTGCTGGGCTGGATCCCCGATGAGGCCGTGCACGACCGCCTGCGCCTGATGCGCCAGGCGATGGAGGTGCTGTTCGCCCAGCGGCCGACCTTCGAGGCCGGCTGGACCTACATCACCGCCGAGAAGCCCTGATCACCACCCGGCCGCCGTGGGCCGGGATCATCGTGACGTTGCGGTGCAGCGCGCGCTCGGGCTCGGGGTCCGCGGCGTGGATGTCCAGCCGGCGCGCCATCGCCTTCAGCACCGCACGCTGCTCGGCCATGGCCAGCGCGGCGCCCAGGCAGCGGCGCACCCCGCCGCCGAACGGGATCCAGCGGTAGGTGTCGGGCTTCATGCCTTCCCAGCGCTCGGGCCGGAACGAGAACGGGTCGGGGTAGATGTCCTCGCGGTGGTGGACCAGCAGGATGCTCATGGAGATGGGAGCGCCCGCCTCCACGGCGTACTCGCCAAGGCGCCAGGGCACGGTCACGCGGCGGCCGATGATGGGGATCACCGGGCGCGAGCGCATGCTCTCGTTGATCGTCTGCTCGACCACGTCGTCGACGTCGGCGTCGTCCGCGCGGACCGACTCGGTCAGGCGCTCCAGGGCCTCCGGCCAGCGCACCAGGCGTTCCCACGTCCAGGCCAGCTGGTTGGCGGTGGTCTCGTGGCCGGCCAGCACCAGCGTCAGCAGCTCGTCGCGCAGCTCCTGGTCGGTCAGCGCCTCGCCGTCCTCGGTGCGGGCGCGCATCAGCAGCGACATGATGTCGGTGCGCTCGTCGAGGTCGGTGGCGCGGCGGCGGTCGGCGATCACCTGGAAGGTCGGCCGGTCGATGACCTTCATCGCCAGCTTGGTCAGGCCGACGGGCTCGGCGCGGCCCAGGTTGGTGAGCTCCCCGATCTGGGCGATCGGCTTGGTCGACAGCTCGGTCAGGCGGCGGGTGGCCTCGCGCAGCCCGTACTCGGGCGTGCCCTTCTGCGGGTCGTCCACGCCGAAGATCCCGCGCATGATCACGTCCAGGGTGATGGCCTGCATCCGCGGCGCCAGCGCCATCGGCTCGTTCACCGGCCAGCGGTCGATCTCGCGCGCGGTGACCTCGTCGATCATCTCCACGTAGCGCGCCACGGCCTCGCCGTGGAAGGGCGGCAGCAGCAGCTTGCGCTGGCGCATGTGGCGGTCGCCGACCGACGTCAGCACGGAGCCCGACCCCAAGATCGGCCGCAGGGGCGACTCGCCGGTGAGCGACGGCGCCAGCCCCGGCTTGGCCGTGAATAGCGACTTCACGTGGTCGGGATGGCTGGTCACGGTGGGGTCGCCCGGGATCACGCCCTTGACCCGGAACACCGGTCCCAGCTTGCGCCGGCAGGCGAACACCCACTCGATCTGGCGCTGGCTGAAGCGCAGCACCTGCAGCGCCCGCGGAAGGTCGGCGGCGGGCGGCCTGGCCAGGGTGGCGGCCTCGGCCTCGTCGATGGGTCCGGCGGGCGAGGGCTCGAGGCTGCCCGCCCACTCCGTCGTCGATGCCTGGGCGGTGGCCATGCCAGACAGACTAACCGGCCAGCCAGCCCTCGATGAGGCGCCGCGCGATGGCCGAGCGGGGCGGCAGCAGCAGGCTTTCCGCGCCGTCGTCGGGGGTGTCCCAGGAGTCGTCGGCGGCGGCTGCGGCCACCTCGTCGCGGGCGAACCAGCGCGCGTCCTCGAGCTCCTCGTCGGCGCCGCCGATGTCGCCCTCCTGCCACGGGCAGGTGAAGCCCAGCATCAGCGAGCCCGGGAACGGCCACGGCTGCGAGCTGCGGTACTCGGGCCGGCCCACGCGCACGCCGACCTCCTCGTACACCTCGCGCACGACCGCCTCCTCCAGGCTCTCCCCCGGCGAGACGAACCCGGCCAGCGCCGAGTAGCGCCGCGCCGGCCACACCTTCTGGCGGCCGAGCAGCACGCGCTCGCTCCCGTCGGTCACGACCATGATCACCACCGGGTCCACGCGCGGGTGGTGCTGGGCGCGGCAGTTGGGGCACGACCGGACCATGCCCGCCTCGGCCACGTCCGTGGGCGCGGCGCAGTTGGCGCAGAAGCGGTGGCTGCGGTGCCAGTTGAGCATCGCGGCCGCGTAGGCGGCCAGCGCCGCCTCGGCACGGTCCAGCGTCTGGGCGGCCTCGCGCAGGCCCAGGTGCCGGTCGTCGGTGGGCGGCGGCTCGCCGCGGCGCCCGCCGGCGCCCACGAACGCGGGCCGGCGTCCGGCCTCGGTCGTGGGTCCCTCGTCGATGGCGAACACGGGACCGTCGTCGTCCAGGCCCAGCAACAACGGCACCCCGTCACCGACGGGTGCCGGCGCCTGGCTCAGCGGTAGCAGCGCCAGGTGCCCGTCGCGGACGCGCATGCCCTCGTCGGCGGCCAGGACCGCGCGGGCGCCGGGATGGCTGAACTGCTCGTGCACCCAGGCGGCGTCCGTGCGGCGGCCGTCCGCGGCCCGGTCCAGCAGGGCGCCGGTGAAGGTGTTGGGGTCGGCCACGGGCATGAATCTAGATGCCGGGGGTAGGACGTGCCCATGCTCGCCGCCTACGCGAAAGCCCCCGCCGCCGACGATCCGCTCTCCGCCCTGGAGGTCGGCGACCGCCCCGACCCCGAGCCCGCCGACGGCTGGGTGACGGTGGACGTCAAGGCCGCCAGCCTGAACATGCACGACGTGTTCACGCTTCGCGGCGTGGGGATCAAGGAGGACCAGTTCCCCATGATCCTGGGCTGCGACGGCGCCGGCACCACCGAGGACGGCAGCGAGGTGGTCATCCACGGCGTGGTGCCCTCACCCGGCTGGGTCGGCGACGAGACGCTGGACCCGAAGCGGACACTGCTGTCCGAGAAGCACCAGGGCACCATGGCCCGGAAGGTGGTGGTGCCCGAGCGCAACGTGCTGCCCAAGCCCGACGCGCTCTCGTTCGCCGAGGCCGCCTGCCTGGGCACCGCGTGGCTGACCGCCTACCGGATGCTGTTCGTGAAGTCGGGCCTGCGGCCGGGCCAGACGATGCTCGTGCAGGGGGCTTCCGGCGGCGTGGCCACGGCGCTGACCGCGCTCGGCTCGAACGCCGGCATCCGCGTGTGGGTCACCGGCTCGACCGAGGAGAAGCGGGCGATCGCCGAGGCCCAGGGGGCCGACGCCACGTTCGAGCCCGGCGCGCGGCTGCCCGAGCGCGTGGACGCCGTGTTCGAGACCGTGGGCGGCGCCACCTGGTCGCACTCGCTGAAGTCGCTGAAGCCCGGCGGCACCGTGGTGATCGCCGGCGCCACCTCCGGCGACGCCGAGCGTGGCGAGCTGCAGCGCCTGTTCTTCCTCCAGCTGAACGTGGTCGGCTCGACGATGGGCACCCGCGACGAGCTGGCCGACCTGCTGGCCTACCTCGAGCGCGAGGGGATCAAGCCGCGCATCGGCGCCGAGGTCGGGCTGGCCGACGCCGCGGAGGGCGTCAAGGCGATGATCGACGGCGACACCGCCGGGAAGATCGTCTTCACCACCTGAGTCCGGGCGCCCGCGCAGGAATCACCGCACGAGCTGCACGAAGGCGACGCAGCCGACCACCACGACCACCCCGCGCAGCACGTTCGGCGGCAGCCTGCGCGCCACCTTGGCGCCGGCGGCGCCGCCGATCGTGGCCCCCACGGCGATCAGCCCCACCGCCTCCCAGGCCGGGTCGGCGGCGAACACGAACACCAGCGCTGCCACGCCGTTGACCAGGCCGGCCAGCACGTTCTTGATCGCGTTCAGCTCCTGCAGCGAGTCACTGAGCATCAGGCCCATGATCCCCAGCAGGAGCACGCCCTGGGCGGCGCCGAAATAGCCGCCGTAGACGCCCGTGACGAAGATCAGCCCGAACAGCAGCGGCCCGCCGCGGGCCTTGCGCCCGCCCCGCTCGGGGGCGCCGACCTTCTTCGAGATGAGCGGCTGGACCGCGACCAGGATCACCGCGAGCGCCACCAGCACCGGCACCACGACCTCGAACGCTCCCTCGGGCAGCACCAGCAGCAGCACCGCTCCGACCAGCCCGCCGGCGACCGAGGCGCAGGCGAACTCGCTGACCTGGCGCCGGCGGCCGCGCAGCTCCTCGCGGTAGCCCACCGCCCCGGCCAGCGAACCGGGAACCAGCCCCAGCGTGTTGGACACGTTGGCCACCAGCGGCGAGTAGCCCACGGCCAGCAGGACGGGGAAGGTGACGAGCGTGCCCGAGCCCACCACCACGTTGATGGCTCCGGCCGCTCCCCCCGCCAGGAGGACCGCGATGGCTTCGAGCACCGTCATCGCCGCGTAGCATGACCGCCATGCGCGGCGGCATCGACCTGGGCGGCACCAAGATCCAGGCCGCGGTGCTGGACGACGACGGCAAGGTGCACGGGCAGTCGCGCCACCCGACCCCCACCGAGGGCGAGCCCGCCGACGTGGCCGCGGCGATGGCCGAGGCCATGCGCGAGGCGGCCTCCAGCGCGGGCGTGGAGACCAAGGACCTGGAGGGCGTGGGCGTGGGCTCTCCGGGTGTGGTGGACGACGCCGCCGGCACCGTGGCCGGCGCGGGCAACCTGCCCCACTGGGACGCGCCGTTCGCGCTCAAGGACGCGCTGGCCGACGCGCTGGGCTGTCCGGTGTACCTGGGCAACGACGTCCAGGTGGCCACCGACGCCGAGGTGGCGCTGGGCGCGGGCCGGCCCTACGACTCGCTGCTGGGCGTGTTCTGGGGCACCGGCGTGGGCGGCGGCATCGTGCTGGACGGCAAGCCGTGGCTGGGCCGCTCGGCCGCCGGCGAGATCGGCCACGTGGTGGTCAAGATCGGCGGTCGCCGCTGCCCGTGCGGGCGCAAGGGCTGCATGGAAGCCTACGCCGGCCGCGGCGCGATGGAGCGGCGCGCGCGCAAGCGGGTCGACAAGGGCGAGCACACCGAGCTGTTCAAGATCATGGAGAAGCGCGGGCGCGAGCGGCTGTCCAGCGGCGTCTGGGCCCGCGCGCTGAAGGCCGGCGACGACATGGCCGCCTCGCTGCTGGACGAGGCGGTCGAGGCGCTGGGCGCCGGCGTGGCGTCGGCGATCAACGTGCTCGACGTGGAGGCGGTGGTCATCGGCGGCGGCATGGGCACGCGGCTGGGCAAGCCCTACGTGGGCCGGATCCAGGCGGCCATGACCCCGCACCTGTTCAACGACTCCGACCCGCCCGACGTGGTGCTCGCCGAGCTGGGCGACCTGGGCGGCGCCATCGGCGCCGCGCTGCTCGCCCGCCCGTGATCGACGCACCGCCGCCACCGCACGCGGCGGGCACCCCGGTGTCGCCGGAGTTCACGCGCGCCGTGATCACGCCGCGTCGCCCCGTCGCCGGCGGCCGGCGGGTGGGCCTGCGTCTGCGCTTCACCTCGCCGGGCCCCGCCGGCCTGCGCGTCGAGATCCGCCGCGGCCGGCGCCTGGCCCGGCGATGGGTGGTCCGGGCCGCCACGCCGCCCGGGCCGCTGCGCCTGCGCTGGGACTCCGCGGCGGCGCGCGAGGGGCGCTACACGGTCAGCGGCGGGCCCGCCGGCGGCCGGATGAAGCGCCTGGGCCGGTTCACGCTGCGCAGCGGCGTCTTCCCGGTGCGCGGCCCGCACGGCGCCCGCGGCGGCGTCGGCCTGTTCGGCGCGGGCCGCAGCGGCGGGCGCACGCACGAGGGCTTCGACATCCTGACCGCCTGCGGCACGCCGGTGGTGGCCGCCCGCGCCGGGGTGGTCAGGCGGCGCTACCACGACCCGGTCCTGTACGGCAACAACGTGATCGTGCGCGGGGCGGGGCAGCGGCGCGAGTACTGGTACTCGCACCTGCGCACGCCCGGCCGCGTGCCGCCCGGCGGGCGCGTGCGCACCGGCCAGCGCCTGGGCGAGGTGGGCCAGACCGGCAACGCCCGCACCACCCCCTGCCACCTGCACTTCGAGATCCACGGACCGGCCGGCCCGTTCGACCCGCTGCCTCGCCTGAGGCAGTGGGACGCGTACAGCTGACGACCCGCGGCCCCACGGGCCGCGCCATCGGAGTAGCTTCGGAGAGATGGAAGACACCACTGCCGAGACGGAACACGCTCCCGAGCCCGACGAGGCCATCCGCGCCCTGGTCACCCGGCTCGCACGGCCGCACCCGTCGGGAGGCACGGTGATCGAGCGCGCCACCATCCTCGCGGAGGGGTCCGACTTCACCGAGATCGTGGCCTGGATCACCGCCCACGCCGGCCGGCCCGAGGCCGCCGTGGCCGCGCCGCCCGGCGGGCTGCACGGCGGACGAGGCGGCGAGGCCCGCGTGATTGGCACGCCGCTGCGCTACGTGCTGCCCGCCGGCGCGCTCTAGGGAACCAGCTCCCGGCGCTCCGCGCCGGGCGCCAGGAAGGCGAGCAGCGCGTGCGCCTCGGCCTCGATCGCGGCGGCCGTCCCGGCGGGGTCGTCCGCCCGCGCCGTGAAGCCCAGGACCTCCAGGCGGGCCGTTCCCTTCCGCTCGGTCAGCAGCCACTTCGCCCGGTAGAAGCCGTCCACCAGCAGGCTGCCGGGCGTGCCGCCGCCGGGCAACCCGCCCGACGGCCCCAGCCCGGCGAACAGGCGCGAGCGGTCGTCGTGCGACAGGCCGGCGTTGTCGTACTCGGGCAGGAAGCGCGGGGGCGCGGGCGTGGCCGGGTCCGGCAGCGCGCCGCCGGGCACGTCGAACAGCTCGCGCCCACGGATGTCGCGGAAGGTGCGCAGCCCGGGCCGCAGGCGCTCGAAGACCTCGCGCAGCCCGGTGACCCGGGACCAGGTGCGGGCATCGGCCACGCTCGCCGGCCCGAACGCGGCCAGGTAGCGCACCACCAGCCCATCCAGCTCCGCGCGCGGCTCCAGCTCCCGGCCCAGCCACTGCTGGACGGTGGCCAGCCGCGCCTGGCCCCTGCCGCCCCAGAGTCCCCGGGGAGGCACCTGCACCGAGGGCGCGTGGTAGGTCACGCACCAGCCCAGCGACGCCGGGTCCGCATCGGGCCAGCGCGGCGAGAGGAGCTCGCCGAGCTCCGAACGCGTGCGCGGCTCGGCGGCCATGAGCTCCACCCCGGCGGCCGTGA
>Ga0190275_10004321_pt1 | contig 10221 bp, 7 predicted proteins | sample Popmic550T_FD_133745 | JGI IMG/M metagenome (GOLD analysis project Ga0190275, IMG submission 133745) | Populus adjacent soil microbial communities from riparian zone of Yellowstone River, Montana, USA - 550 T | ecosystem: Environmental > Terrestrial > Soil > Riparian zone > Trees stand | place...
CTGGGTTGAGGCACCCTCGGGCAGTGAACCCGACCGACGCGGCTCAGCGGCGACCCAGGGCCTTCGCCAGTGCTTTGGCCTCCCGCGCCGGGCCTCGCGAGGCGAACAGCTCGCCGGCGCGGAGCCGGGCGCTCGAGAGCTCCTCGAGCGCGTAGAGCAGTCGAGGCCCGTACGCCGCCAGATCATGTTCCGCCAGCGGCCGGAGCAGCTCGACCAGGCGCTCGTTGTGGCCTCGGGCGGTCTTGCGGTCGCCACCGGCCTTCGCGTCCTGCCATGCCTGGTACGCGACTGCGAGCTCGTCATCCTCGACCAGCTGTGGCTGTGCCGGAGCCGGCTCGGTCGGCTGGTCACCAACCTGAGCGGGGGCTTCGGCCTGGGACTCGATCGGCGCGGGAACGACCTCGTCCGGCCCGGATGGCCCGGGCGCCTCGACCGTCGGTTCGTCCGCTGGAAGCCGGACCGTCTGCGGCTCGGCTTCCACCGGCTCAGCTTCGACCGGCTCAGCCTCTGCCCGCTCAGCCTCTGCCCGCTCAGCCTCCGCCCGCTCGGCTTCTGCCCGCTCAGCCTCCGCCCGCTCGGCTGCCGCCCGCTCAGCTTTGATCCGCCCAGCCTCGACCTGCGCCGCCAAAGCCCGCTCAGCCTCCAGTCGCTGCTCGTCGCGCCGCCGTGTTTCCCACGCCTCGGCCTTGGCCCGCTCCTCTGCCGCCCGCTCCGCGGCACGCCGCTCCTCCGCCAGACGGTCGATCTCCACCCGGGCTGTCTCCTCGGCCTCGACCCTGGCCGCCTCGGCGGCTTCCGCTTCGGCGGCTTCCGCTTCCGTGGCTTTCGCAGCCGTGACTTCCGCAGCCGTGACTTCCGCATCTGAAGCTGCCGCCTCGGCTTCGGCTCGCTCCAGCTCCACGAGCTCGGCCTGCAGCCGTTCCAGCTCCAACCGCTCGAGCTCGGCCGGGTCCGCGGCGCGTCGCTCGGCTTCCCGCTGCTCCATCGCCAGCCGCTCGGCCCCGGCCCGTTCGACCTCCAGGCGCTCCTGCTCCAGCCGGTGAGCCTCGATCCGTTCCTCGCGCCGCCGTTTCCGCTCCCGCCGCTCGGCCTCCTCCTCTGCCGCGATCCGCTCCGCCTCTCGTCTCGCCGCCTCGGCCTGCTCCGCCGCCACCCGCTCGGCCTCGATCCGCTGCGTCTCGGCTCTCTCCGCCGCCAACCGGTCCGCCGCTGTCCGCTCCGCAGCACGTCGCTCGGCCGCCAGCCGGGCCTCCTCGAGCCGCTCGCCCTCGATCCGTCGCGCCTCCTCACGCTCGGCGGCCAGCCGCGCGGCCAGCTCCCGCTGAACGTCTGCCTCCACCGCCGTCGCCTCCTCGCCGCCTACGGCCTGTGCACCGGCGTACGCGGCGAACGCACTCAGCGGCGCCCACTGCAGCCCGCCCTCGCCGCGGGCGAGGCCGGCAGCCAGCTCTCCCGCCGCCGCGCGATCGCCGGCCGGGACCGCGTCCAGATCCTCAGCGACCAGGTCGGCTTCCTCGACCCGCCCGACCGCCCGCAGGTCACGAACAAGATCAGCCAGGGAGGCGGCCAGCTGAACGCGGGCCACCTCGTCCCGGTCCGCCAGCCCGCGGAGCAGGTCGATCAGCTGTCGCCGGGTGACCAGACCGAGGTCGACCTCCCCGACGGACAGCAGCCGATCGGCCAGATCGCGATACAGCTCGTACAGCGGCTCGGACAGCCGCTGCACCAGCGCCGGCGCCAGCTGCCCCGCCCGCGACAGCCGCCCCTCGACCGTCCGGTCGTACGTCTCCCGCGCCAGGTGCAGGTGAACCAGCGCCCCATCGGCGAGCCCGGCCGCCCACCGCGCGTCCGACACCAACCGGTGGGTGTCCACGACCACGTAAGCGGCCTCGGGATGCGACCGCAGGTCGGAGGAGGCCAGGCGCTGCAGGGCAGCGTCCGCGTGCGCGTTGGCGCCCGCCAGGTCCCCGGCCGCCAACGCGCCGCGGGCCGTCGACGTCAGGGCCCAGATCACCGTGGCGGGACCGAGGGCCTCGACCAACGGCAGCGAGCCCAGCTGTTCGCGGAGCTCGGTCAGCGACCCCACCGTCTCCGCCCCGGCCACAGGCAGACCGGCCGCGCCCTGGATGACCCCGAGGTGCACGACCGCCGTCAGATAGCGAGCAGCATCGTCGACCGACGTGTACGGCCCGATCGGTCCGTGCGCCGTCAGCAGCTGCGCCGCCAGCTTGACCGACTCCTGCGCTTCGGGGGCCGCGACGGTGTAGGCGTGACCCAGCAGCCGGTGCTCGGTCAGCCGGACCAGCGCGTCAGCCAGCTCCCGGGTCCGGGACGGATCGGATCCGACCCAGCCTCGGAGTCGCTGCACCGCCGAGGTGAGCTGTTTGCTCTGCTGGGCGTACGGGTCCTGCGGCTGCTTGGGACGGTTCTGCTTCTTCTGCTGGGCCATCGTGCCTTCCGGTGCCGACTGCTTCCCGCGATCCTCTCAAACCGCGGCTGCTACACCTGACCTCGTGTCCACCCTCGACCTGACGACCCTCACGCTGCCGAGCGCCGCGGTGACGGCCGATCCGCTGCCCCCGCTCCGCAGTGTCGGCGATCTGCACACCGCCGTCGGCGCCGACGGCATCGACGCCGAGATGGCGACGAACCTGGCGTACGGGCGCGTGCGGTCTGTGCTGCCGTATCTTCCGCAGTCCCACTACAGCCGTGAGCTGACCGACACCGACCACCGGGTGGCCGTCCTGGCCAATGCCCGGCTGCGGGCGACGTTCCTGCTCGGCTGGGGCGGACGGCTGTGGTCCCTGGTCGACCTGGCCACCGGTCGCGAGCTGCTGTACGCCAACCAGGCGCTGCAGCCGGGCAACCTCGCGCTGCGAGACGCCTGGTTCGCCGGCGGCGTCGAGTGGAACCTCGGCACCACCGGCCACCACCCGCTCACCTGCGAGCCGCTGCACGCCGCCCGGATCACCCTGCCGGACGGTTCGCCGGGGCTGCGGCTGTGGGAGTTCGAGCGGCTGCGCGAGCTGGTCGTGCAGATCGACGCCTGGCTGCCGGAGACGACCGACCAGCTCGCGGTCATGATCACCGTCAGCAACGTCCACGCGTACGACGTGCCGGTCTACTGGTGGTCCAACATCGCCGTTCCCCAGACTCCTGGCGGACGGGTGCTCGCCCCGGCGGACGCTGCGTACCGGTTCGACTACAGCCGGACGCTGCGCCGGGTCCCGATGCCGGTCGACGAGGGGGTGGACCGCAGCTACCCGGCCCGGTCCTCGCACGCGGTCGACTACTTCTTCGACCTCGAGCAGCAGCAGCGCCCGTGGATCGCGGCCGTCGATGCGGACGGGTACGGCCTGGTCCAGTCGTCCTCGGCGCGGCTGCGAGGTCGCAAGCTGTTCGTCTGGGGAACCGGACCGGGCGGCCGGCACTGGCAGCAGTGGCTGTCACCGCGGGGCGGGGAGTACGCAGAGATCCAGGCCGGCCTGGCCCGGACGCAGCTGGAGCACCTGCCGCTGCCGGCCGGCGAACGCTGGAGCTGGCTGGAGACGTACGGACCGCTCCAGCTGGACCCCCGGGAGACGCACGGGCCCTGGCACGCCGCCGTCAGCGCGGTGACCACCGAGCTCGCCGGCCGAGCGCCCCGGTTCGACCGGCAGGTCGACACCGGGCTGGCCGTCCGGGACCAGCCGATCACCGAGCGGCTCCAACGGGCCTCCGGGTGGGGAGCGCTGGAGATCCGACGACGTCTCGCCACGGGGAAATCCTGGCCCGACCTCGGCGGTAGCCCGTTCGAGAGCGACGACCTGGGGCCCGAGCAGCAGCCGTGGCTGGACCTGCTCGACGGTCGCCCAGTGCCGTGGGACGGCCAGCCGCCCGGCAGCTACCAGACGGCACCGGGCTGGCGAAGGCTGTTGGAGCACGTCGACGGTCCGTACGCCGACCTGCAGCGTGGGGTCGCCCGCTGGGCCGCCGGTGATCGACTCGGGGCCGTGGACGCGTGGGAGCAGTCGCTCCGGGGCCGGTCGTCGGCGATCGGCTGGCGCAACGTGGCGGTCGCGTTCGCCCTCGATGATCATGAGCGGGCGTTGTCGGCATACCGGGAGGCGCGGAGCCTGGATCCGACGCTGCTGTCGGTGATCATCGAGCAGCTGGAGCTGTTGATCACCCTGGAGCGGTGGTCGATCGTGTTGGCCGAGATCGACACCCTGCCGCACGCGCAGCGACGCGAGCCCCGGATCGCCTGGTGTGAGGCGCTGGCTGCCGTCGCCGTCAAGGACGTGGACCGGGCAGCCGAGATCCTCGAGCCGGGTCTGGAGCTCCCTCAGCTGCGCGAAGGGGCCGGGCAGCTGGGCCGGCTCTGGCGGGACTACCGCGCGCTCCTCGTCGGGCAGGCGGCCGCAGCGACCGAGCAGCTTCCGTACGAGTACGACTTCTCCATGCGTGCCGATGATCAGCGCGCCGAGGATCAGCGCGACGATGATCAGCCGTCGATCACCAACGAGCTGTCGTAGTCGGCCAGCTCGGCTTCGTCCGGCCGCTGGATGGTCTTGTCCCACTCGGCCAGGTCCGCCCGGGAGATCGGCGGATCCTCCTGTCCGCGGCGCTCGATCCGCCGCCAGAGCTCCTCCAGCGGGGGATCCAAGAAGATCAGCTCCACCCGAGCGCCGAGCAGCCGCGCCTGGGTACGCAGTAGCTCCCGTTCGCCACGACCCCAGCTGCCCCACTCGACGACCACGACGTTGCCGAGCCGGAGCAGATCCAGGGCCAGGTCCCACTGCAGTCGCTCGACCCGGTCGCGGAGCTGCTCGTCCCAGAGGCTGATGTCGAGCGCTTCGAGCCAGTCGTCGGCGCAAAGCCGGATGGCGTTGCGCTCGGCGGCCTGGCTCGAGGCCATGGTGGTCTTGCCCGCCCCCGGCAGCCCGCAGACGATGATCAGGACGGGAGAGGGGACGCAGCTCACAACAGTGATTCAACCGTAGAACCCAGCTGCCTGTCAGACGCGGTGGTCACCAGTCGTGGACGGAGCCGTCCCGCCGACGGTTGATCGGCAGGTACTTCGGGGCGTACGGATAGCGCGCTGCGGCCTGCTCGTCGAAGGTGACGCCCAGTCCGGGGGCGTCGCCGGGATGCATGTAGCCGTCGTCGAACGCGTAGGAGACCGAGAACACCTCGGCCGCCTCGGCGCGGTGTCCCATGTACTCCTGGATGCCGAAGTTGGGAACGGCCAGGTCGACGTGCAGGGCGGCGGCGTGCGCGATCGGTGACAGATCGCCCGGGCCGTGCGATCCGGTGCGCACCCCGTACAGGTCGGCGAGGGCGAAGATCCGTTGCAGGTGGGTGATGCCACCGGCGTGCGACACCGAGGTGCGGATGTAGTCGATCAGTCGCTCGGTGATCAGCTGCTGGCAGTCCCAGATGCTGTTGAACACCTCGCCCACCGCGATCGGGGTGGTGGTGTGCTGGCGGATCAGCCGAAACGCCGACTGATCCTCCGCCGGCGTCGGGTCCTCGAGCCAGAACATCCGGTACGGCTCCAGCGCCGCCCCGAGCCGACCTGCTTCGATCGGGCTCAGCCGGTGGTGGGCATCGTGCAGCAGGTGCACGCCGAAGCCGAACTCGGCCCGCAGCTGGGCCATCATCTGCGGCGCGAAGTCCAAGTAGTAGCTGGACTCCCAGATGTCCTCCTGCGGTACGTTGCCGCTGGCCGGCTCGTAGATCTGCCCATCAGTGGGCGCGATCCCGTACGTCTTCTCCAGGCCCGGAACCGACGCCTGCGCCCGGATGGCGAGATACCCCAGGTCGAGGTGTCGCTGGAAGTCCGCGGCAAGCTCATCCAGGGTGGAGCCGCTGGCGTGGCAGTAGACCAGCACCCCATCGCGGGCCGCGCCGCCCAGCAGCTCGTAGACCGGCAGCCCAGCCAGCTTGCCCTTGATGTCCCACAGGGCCACATCCACCGCGGCGATGGCGGTCATGGTGACCGGACCGCGCCGCCAGTAGGCCCCCTTGTACAGGTAGGACCACGTGTCGGTGATCCGCCGGGCATCTCGACCGATCAGCAGCGGGCAGACGTGGTCACGGAGATAGGAGGCGACGGCCAGCTCGCGACCGTTGAGCGTGGCGTCGCCCACCCCGGTGACGCCGTCTTCGGTCTCGATGACCAGAGTCACGTAGTTGCGGCCGGGCGAGCTGACGACGACCCGCGCGTCGGTGATCAACATCGGTGGACCTCCTGGGCCGGATCATCGCACTCTCTCCCGAGTCGGGGCCAGTCACCTGGTCAGCACCGCCGCCATCTCGGGGATCCTCGCCAGATAGCCGTCCACCAGCTGCCGAGCCACGGTGACGCTGTCGACCAGCGGGTGCAGCGCGAATCCCGTCACCGCCTCCGCCTTCGAGCCGGTGAGGGCGGCGGCGATGATGTGCCGCTCGACGTCCTTCACCTGGGACATCAGGCCGATCTGGTGCAGGTCGGGTGCGGCGGTGCTCAGCGGGTGCACACCGTTCGCGTCGACGACGGTCGGGACCTCGACCACGGCGTCACCCGGTAGCCCGGCGATCGTGCTGCCGTTGCGTACGTTCAAGATCATCGTCGCCCGATCGTTGCGGCTGATGGCGGCCATCACGCCCAGGGCCACCCCGGCATAGCCCTGGTGCGCGGGATCGGTCTCCACGTCCCGTTCGCCGGCCGGCTCGTCCTGGGTGCCACCCTTGGCCTCGGCCATGTAGGAGGCGCTCCGCCGGGCGATCGTCTTCCGCCACAGCTGGGCGGCGCCGTCGCCGGCCGCCAGGACCTGCTGGTAGAACTCCTGCTGGCTGCGGGCCAGGTAGTCACCTCGGGTGGTGCCGGAGTCGATGATCGTTCGGACGGCGTCCCGATTGAAGTAGTAGTAGTAGAGGTACTCATTCGGCACCGACCCGAGCGCCCGGATCCAGTCCGGGCCGAACACCTGGCCCTCCTCCAACCGTGGAAGCTGCTCGTCGGAGGCCAGCAGCCCGGGGAGCACGTCCCGGCCGTCGTACAGCACCCGTCGCATCCAGCCCAGGTGGTTGAGTCCGATGTAGTCCATCTGGATCCGGGTGTGGTCCAGCCCGAGCAGCCCGGCGACCCGGCGCCCCAGTCCCGACGGGGTGTCGCAGATCCCGAGCACCCGGTCGCCGAGAACGGTCTGCATCGCCTCCGTGATGATCCCGGCCGGGTTGGTGAAGTTCATCACGTACGCGTCCGGCGCCAGCTCGGCGATCCGCTGCGCGATCTGCACCATCACGGGCACGGTGCGGATCGCGTACGCCAACCCACCCGGCCCAGTGGTCTCCTGGCCGAGCACGCTGAGGTCCAGCGCGACGTGCTCGTCGCACCGCCGACCCTCCAGGCCACCGACCCGCAGCGCGGCGAAGACGAAGTCGCTACCGGTCACCGCCTCGGCCAGATCCGTGCTGGACTTGACGATCGGGGCGTCGGCGAACGGCTCGGCCAGCTGGGTCAAGATCAACCGCATGGCCGCCAGCCGTTGCTCGTCGACGTCGTACAGCGACACCTCCTGCACCCGTGGCGAGCCGGTGTCACGCAACAGTGCCTGGTAGACGTACGGCGTGCGGAAACCGCCACCACCGAGGATGCAGAGCTTCATGCGATCAGGACCTCTCCGGGTGCTCGCTCGGCGCGCTCGCGGGAGATCACGCCGTCAGCCTAGAATCATCGAACACGCAGACTCAATCAGTCTCAGTCAGCCTCGTGCGCGAATCATCGCGTTCCGGTCGCCGACGACGGGGAGCCCGCCTTGTCCAGCACGATCAGCGCGTCGCCCCGCGCAGCCGAGCTGCTGTTCGCCGGTGACATCTACTGCGACATCGTGTTCGCCGGCGTCGAAGCCCCGGAAGTCGGCGCGGAGGTGTTCGCGTCCGGGTTCGCGATCAGTCCGGGCGGGGTCGCCAACCGCGCTGTTGCGGCAGCCCGGTCGGGCGCTGCGACCCGGCTGCTGTCGCGCCTCGGCGAGGACCCGCTGGGTCGTGAGCTGCGGGCGATGCTGGCGGCGGAGGCCCGCCTGGACCTGACCTGGGTGCAGTCGCTTCCCGACCGGCAGACGCCCGTCAGCGTCTCGCTCACCTCGCCGCACAATCGCAGCTTCATCACCTACTACGAGGAGCTGGGTCCGCTGCTGCTGCCGAGCGACCCGGGGTCGATCGGTGCCGTGCACGTGGGCGTGGCCGAGGAGCTGCCGCCGTGGGTGTCCGGCCTTCGGGCGGCCGGCACGACAGTGGTCGGCGGGGTCGGCTGGGACTCCACCGGCCTGTGGTGCCCGGGCGTCCTGGATCGGCTGGGTCAGCTCGACGTCTTCGTGCCCAACGACGTCGAGGCGATGCGCTACACCCGTAGCGACTCCGCCCGGGCCGCGGCCGAGCGACTGGCCGAGCGGGTGCCGCTGGCTGTGGTGACCCGCGGCAAGGACGGTGTGGTCGCCGTCGACTCCGCCGCCGGAATGGTGGTCGAGCTGCCGGCCGTCCGGGTCGAGGTGGTCGATCCCACCGGCGCGGGCGACGTGTTCGTGGCCGCGTTCATGGCGGCTCGGGTCCACGAGGACTGGGATCTCGCCACCCAGCTGCGGTTCGCCGGACTCAACGCCTCGTTGTCCGTCGCCGGACTCGGCGGCGCCGTCAGCGCTCCTCGTCGCGAAGACCTGATCGACTTCGTCGCCGTTCACCGGCCGCAGGGTGACTGGACGTTCCTCGGCGATCGGCGCGACTGACCCCGCCCCGGCGGCGGCCTCCTGGGGTTGCTGGACGGCCTCAGCCGGGTAGCTCCAGGGTGACCATCAGTGGAAAGTGGTCACTGGGGTACTGACCGCCGACCGCGGTGTCGACGAGCCGGAAGCTGAGCGCGGTGAGCGGCCCTCGGCCCAGGATCCAGTCGATGTGAGCACCGCCGGGTCCCGGTGGGCGGTAGCCGTGGTACGAGTCGTAGGTCGGGCCAAGATCATCGCGGGCGGCGAACCTGAGGTCGGTGAAGCCGGCCGCGAGGAAGACCTCGTACGTCGGGTCGGCGCGGGAGATCGCGTTGAAGTCGCCGGTGACGATCACCGGAAGACCGGGGTCGAACGCGTCGATCCGAGCGCAGATCAACGCGGCTCCTCGGGTGCGGGCGTCGGCCGCCTCGTGGTCGAGATGAGTGTTCACGTGGTAGAGCTCGTGGCCGGTGTCGCGATCTCGGAACCGGACCCAGGTCGTCATCCGGGGCAGGATGTTGCCCCAGCCCGTCGAGCCGGCCGCCGCTGGGGTGCTGGACAGCCAGAAGTGGCCCTGATCGACGACGCACAGCCGCTGCCGTCGGTAGAAGATCGTCGCCGTCTCGCCACCCCCGTCCGCGTCTCGACCGATCCCAACCGAGGCGTACTCGGGATGATCGGCGGCGAGGTCGCGGATCTGCGGTGCCAGTCCTTCCTGCGTACCGATGATGTCGGGCGACGCACTGCGCACAGCCGCGCCGGCGACGGGTCGGCGCTGGAACCAGGAGTTCGGGGGCTGGTCCGACGCATAGCGCAGGTTGAAGGTCATCACCGAAAGCGACACGACCTCATCTTGCTCTGACCGGTCCGCTGCCCGACTCTGCCTCGGCGGTGTGTCATGTACGAGCGTGGATCGTGAGCTGACCGTTGTCCGCCGAACAGCTGTCCGATCAGGCTCTGGACGTACGCTCGGGCGGTGACGGTGCGAGCTCTGACGTCGTTGCTGATCATGGCGGCGACCCTGGTGATGTCAGGCTGCACCGCGTCGCACTCCGCGCCGGAAGAGATGTACACGCCCGACCCGAACCCGCGCACCCACTGGGAGCTGCGCCATCGGGTGGTCGACGCGTCGGGACTACAGGTGATCGGTCAGCACCTTGCTCACCGCGAAGAGAGCACCACGGTGGCGGTGGCGGCGAGTGGGATCACGCCGGCCGATGAGTGCTCCGTGCTGGTCTCCGAGCCGGGAGTCGGCGGCCCGGACAACAAGGTCGGGGACAAGATCAGCACCACCTTCGAGGGACATCCCGCCGTGCGCAACGGGGCCGGCGCCGAAGGTGACTACCTGGTGTGGCAGCTCGATGACGGATCCTGGGCCGAGGTCAGCTGCTCCGCGCTCGGTTCTCGAGCGACCATCGACCGGGTCGCCGCCGCCGTGGCGTTCGAGCCCACCACGATCCGGATACCCGTCGACGTCGAGCTGCCCAGCGGCTACCGC
>Ga0190275_10004322_pt1 | contig 10217 bp, 5 predicted proteins | sample Popmic550T_FD_133745 | JGI IMG/M metagenome (GOLD analysis project Ga0190275, IMG submission 133745) | Populus adjacent soil microbial communities from riparian zone of Yellowstone River, Montana, USA - 550 T | ecosystem: Environmental > Terrestrial > Soil > Riparian zone > Trees stand | place...
CGTACATGCGCTGCAGGCCGGCCGGGGGGATCTCGTCGTCGTTGTCGGCGTACACGACGTACTCGCCCCGGGCCAGCCGCGTGCCGACGTTGCGGGGACGGCCGGGCCACCCCGAGTTGCGGATGCGCCGGTAGGTGAAGTTGCTGTGGCGCAACGACTGGAGGAGCAGCCACCGACCCGTGCCGTCCGTGGAGCCGTCGTCGACGAAGACGACCTCCATCTCGTCGTCGCCGAGCGTCTGGGCCTTGAGGGAGGCGACGAGGTGGCGGATGTGCCGGCCGGGGTTGTACACCGGCACGACGACGCTGACCTTCGGCGACCGAGGGCGACGTCCCGGCCGGCGGCTCATCTGCCGGTCTCCACCGCGCGGTCCGAGGACGCCGCTCCGGCGTCCTCCGGCATCTCGTCGTGGGGTTCGGTCTGGCTCATGTCGTCGGCCACGGCCGCGCTCATCTCGTGCGTGGCGAAGGGGTCGGCGCGGCGGACGTCGATGACGTGGCCGGTGTTCTCCGACAGCAGGACCCGCAGGGCGGCTCGCGCCACGGTGCGCGACTCGAGGAGCGAGTCCTCCGGCTCGGCGCCGAACGCCTTGGTTCGCATCGGGGTGCCGGTGCGCTCGGGGTTGATGCAGTTGACGCGGATCCCGTCGCCCGCCCATTCGTCGGACAGTGCCTGGGTGAGGTTCACCGTCGCGGCCTTGGCCGACGAGTAGAGGCTGTAGCCCGACCGGCCCCGGGTGTACGAGCTGGACGTGAACAGCAGCATCCCGCCGCGCGTCTCGCGCAGCCAGGGGTGGAACTCCTGGGCGATGAGGATCGGTGCGATGTAGTTGATCTCGGTGGCCGCGTAGATCGTCTCCTCGCTCGTCTCCTCCAGGGTGCCGCGTGGCAGCACCCCCGCGGTGTTGACCACGAAGTCCACCCGGCCGGTCCCCTCGATGACCCGTTCTCGCGCCGCCCGGACATCCGCCCGGCGCTCGACGTGGGTGCGCGTCGAGGAACGGCTGAAGGGAAAGACCTCCGCGCCCAGCTCGCGCGCCAGCGCGACGATGTCGGCGCCGATCCCGTACGAACCGCCGAACACCACGACCGAGCGGCCGGCCAGGGCGGCACGCATCTCCTCGTCGGAGCGGTCCTGAGGCAGGTCGTGGCTGGTCAGCTGGAAGAGCTTGTCGGCGAGGTAGACGTCGATCGGCTCGGTGACCTTCATGTTGCGGTCGTCCCCCGCGACGACGTAGATCGGCACGTCGGGGCAGTAGCGCAGCACCACGGTGCAGTCGTCGGTCGCGGTGAAGTCGGGGTCGAGTGCGGCACGCTCGTAGGCGCGGACGATGACCGAGCGCCGGAAGCCCTGCGGGGTCTGGCCGCGGCGGAGCATGGCGCGCGCCGGGACGTCACGGATCTCCTCGCGCTCGTTGACCTCGACGATGGTGTCGGCCGACGGGATGGCGGTGTCGACGGCCTCGTAGGTTCGCAGCGCGGCGACGCAGTCCTCGATGATGCGCTCGCTGAGCAACGGGCGCACGGCGTCGTGGAACAGGACGTTGCACTCCTCGTCGCCGAGGGCCGCGAGCGCGCGCTCAGTGGTGCCGTTACGGGTGTCGGCGCCAGCCAGGATTCTGGTGACCTTCGTGTAGCGGCCCCGCTCGACGATGTCGCGGACGGGATCGAGATGGCCGGGCGCCATCATGACGACGACCTCGTCCACGAGAGGGCTCGCGTCGAGGGTGGCGATCGTGTGCTCGATGATGGGCCGGCCCGCGATCTTGATGAGCTGCTTGGGGATGCTGAGCCCCACACGGCTGCCGACTCCACCGGCTAGGACGACTGCCACGGTTCGCAACTCGCTCACGGCCGGAACCCTACTCGGTGGTCCCTAGTGAGGCGCGACCACGTCGGCGCCGCGCCTCCGATCACCTCTAGACTGGCCGCATGCATTCACTCGACGGCACCGGCGTCGCACCGACACCGAACGGGTGAGCATCGCCACTCCGGAGAGCTGGGTGCACGCGTTCCCCGCGCTCGTCGTCGCCCTTGCCCTCCTCCTCGCCCCTGGCGCGATCGCCCTCCGTCTCGCCCGATGTGACTCGATGACGGTGGTCGGACTCGCGGGTCCGGTGTCGGTCTCCACCGTTGCCATAGGTGGGTGGGCTGCCGGCGCGATGGGGGTGCGGTGGAGCGCCGCCCTCGTCGCGGGTTGCGTCGGCGTGGTCTGCGCCGCAGCGGCCGGTCTTGGCGCGATCCGCCGCGAGCGGCCTCGCCGTACGCTCCCTTCGTGGCGTTGGTGGTTCGTTGCCAGCATCGTGGTCGCCGCAGCTGTCGGGGCGATCCCGGCGATGCTCGCGATGGGCTCGGCCAACGCCCTCCCACAGAGCCCGGACACCATCTATCACGTCGGCACGATCCAGGCGATGTCCGACCTGGGGGATGTCTCTGTGGTGCACGCGGTCGACTTCGTCCGGCCCGGGGGGACGGGCTTCTACCCGGCCGCCTTCCACGCCCTGGCTGCGACAGTTGTCCTCTTCACGGGAACCTCCACGGTCACGGCCGCAAACATGGTCGCCCTCGCAGCAGGGTTCGTCGTGTGGCCCCTTGGTCTGGCGTTTCTCGCATCCGAGGCCTTCGGCTCGCGGCCACACTTCGTCCTCCCCGCGGGAGTGGCGTCCGTCGCCTGGCCGGCCTTTCCCACGTGGGCCTTGGGTTACGGAGTGCTGTGGCCGAATCTGCTGGGCCAAACCCTGCTCACCGGCGCGGTGGCCCTGGTGGTGCGAGCGGTGCACGGGCGGGGCCATGAGCGGTGGGCTGCAGTCGCCGGCACCCTGCTGCTCGTGCCGGGGCTCATGGCGGCGCACCCGAGCGCGCTCTTCGCGCTGGGTGCCCTCTCGCTCGCCATCGCCGTCGCGGCACTGCTGGCTGCTGCTGTCACCGGGTCGGTGGCACACCGGCTCGTCTGCGTCGTGGCGGCCGTCGGGCTCATCGCTGCGAGCGGGGTCGCCTGGGTCACCGCCGGCCGCCTCCTCCCCGGCATGCGCGGCTCGAACCCCGCGGGGCCCGAGATGAGCCAGAGCTCCGCCCTCCTCGACGTCTCGCTGGCCGCCTTCCGCGCGCAGTCGCCCCTCTACGTGACATCGTTGCTGGCGCTCGCCGGACTGGTCCTGGCCCTGCGTCACGACCGCGCCCGCTGGGTCCCCCTGTCGTGGGCCGGGCTGGCATGTGCGTACTACGCCAACGTCGCGATCGACTCAGACGCCACCCGGTGGGTGACCTGGCCCTGGTACAACAACTCGCCTCGTCTCGCGATGCTCCTCGTCCTGCCCCTCGCTCTCCTCGTGACGGCGACACTCGGCGAGGCCGTGCGGTTGGCGATGGCGAGGCCGGGGTGGTCAAGGCGCTCGGGTCCGGCTCGTAGCTCAGCCGTGGTCGTGCTGCTCTTCCTCGTGGTCACGGCCGGGGGCAACGCCTCCGCTCGCTTCGAGACCTTGGATGCGTACTACCCACCGGACACCGACGCTTCGCACGTCAGCCGGGTCGAGCTCGCGGCCTTGGAGGAGCTCGCAGAGGAGCTCCCGGCGGACGCCGTCGTGGCCGCGAACCCGTGGCGCGGCGGCCAGTACCTGCCCCTGGTGGGGGGCCCTGTCATGCTCTTCCCCACGGAGAAGACCCGCGCCGGTGACCCGGTCCAGACGTTGTTGGGCGCCCGCCTTGCCGACGTGGGCACTGACCCGGAGGTTTGCCGAGCGGCCACGTCGCGTGGGGTGGACTGGGCCATCACCGGTGGTGAGCTCGCAACGAGCGCCAGAGGCGCCACCACCCTGTACCGCGGGGTCGACGGCGTGGTGGCCTCGCCCGCGTGGGAGGCCGTGCGAACGGCGGGGCCGTACACGCTTCACCGGAGAACCGGATGCGCCTCCTGACCCACTGGCCTCAGCCGGACAGGACGGCTCGAAGCGCCTCCTCGAAGCGGCGGGTGGCGGCACCCGGCGTGGTGTCCCCGACGTAGTGACCGACGATGGACTCCCAACCTGGGGGCATCGCGGCGAGGACCGAGCGGACGAGCTCGGGAGCACGGCCGGCCTCCGACGCGGCCATCCGTGGAGCGAGGTCGAGAAGCCGCGAGTCGGGCAGCGTCACCCCGGCCGCCGAGGGGACGGTGATGACGAGAGGCTTCCCGGTGGCGAGCCAGTCGTAGGCGATCGCCGACACGTCGGTCACGCACACGTCGGCCGCGCGGCGTTGCCATCCGTAGGCACCGTGGTCGACGACGTGGTCGGTGCCTGCGAGAAGGGCCCGGACCTCCTGGTCGGCCCGGCGGTACGAGGGGGACGTGGTGCCCGATCTCGGATGCGGCCGGTAGACGACCCGGAACCCGCCGTCCCGCACGAGCGAGCCGACGAGTGCCCTGCCGTGCGTGGCCACCGACCCGTAGGCCATGGCGGCCCGGTCACCCTCCCAGGTGGGTGCGTAGACCACCACCACCCGGCCGTCGGGCTCGAGGCACGGGGGTGGCGCGGGGTCGTGGTCCAGCTGAGGACGGCCGGCCAGGACGGCCCGGGTGCCGGCCTCGTAGTGATGCAGGACCCTCGCGAGTCGCTCCCGGGCGGCCTCCCCCGCGACGAACGAGAAGTCGTACGCCTTGTTCTGGTTGGAGATGCTCGAGTCCTTGTCACTGTCCCCATGGCCGAGGTACACGTGGACGGGCTGGGGGAACCGCAGCATCCGGAAGTTGCGTTCGAGGTGGTTGACGTACAGCACGCCGCGCACGTCCCACTCCCGCACGAGACGCTCCAGGTCGGGGGCGCCCCTGGCCAGGCGCACCGGCAGGTTGGTGCGCGACATCGCCATCCGAACGCCGTCGGCCCGTGTCCCGACCACCACGAGCGACACGGTCCGGTGGAGGTGCTCGAGGACCGGCAGCCACTCGGCCAGCTGGTAGAACTCGACCGGCCCACCGGCGAAGAACACGACCACCGGCCGGGTCGGCAGAGGAGTGGTGTCGGCAGCCCGGCGGGCCGTCCGGTCAGCGAGCAACCAGTTGGAGGCCTGCGTCCGCACCGTGCGGGCGACGTGCGCGATCGTGCTCATCGGGGCGAGCATACGGGCCCGGCTACCCTGTGGGTCCGCCTTTCCCCGTCGACAGGTCATCCCCCGTGCCCGCCCCCACCGTCTCCTACCTCGTGCCCGTCCTCAACGAGGCGGTGCGCCTGCCGGCCGCCGTCGAAGCGATCCTCGCGCAGGCGTACGACGGGCCCCAGGAGGTCGTCATCGCCCTGGCGCCGTCCACCGACGGCACCGCCGCCGTCGCCGCGCAGCTGGCGGACCGGGACACGAGGATCAGGGTCGTCGACAACCCGCACACCGACATCCCGGCCGGCCTCAACCTCGCCCTCCACACCTCCACGGGTGAGATCGTCATCCGCGTCGACTCGCACACGGAGCTGCCCCCGGGCTACACCGCCGCGGTCGTCGAGGCCCTGGAACGGTCGGGGGCGGCCAACGTCGGCGGCGTCATGCGCGCCAGGGGGCGCACGCCCTTCCAGCGGTCGGTCGCCCGCGCCTACAACAGCGGGCTCGGGCTCGGCGGAGGTCCGCACCACGCCGGCACCGTCGAGGGCCCCGCCGAGACCGCCTACCTGGGCGCATTCCGCCGGGGGCCGCTGCTCCGGGTGGGGGCCTGGGACGCATCGCTGCGGCGTGGCGAGGACTACGAGCTGAACCAGCGACTGCTCGCCGCCGGGCACCAGGTGTGGCTCCTGCCCCACCTCCAGGTCACCTACTGGCCGCGGGAGGGGTGGGTCTCCCTGGCCCGCCAGATGTACGCCACCGGCGTGTGGCGCGGCGAGCTCGTCCGGCGTCAGGGCCGCACCGCCAGCCGCTACCTGGCGGCTCCCGCCCTCGTGGCGGGCCTCGCCGCCAGCGGTGTCGTCGCAGTCAGCGGCCTGGGTCGACGACGCCCCTTTCCCTGGGCGGTGGCGCACCTGGCACCGGCGGCCTACTCGGTCTTCCTGGGCTACGCCGCGACGACGATGGGAGCCGACCGTCCGCGCGACAAGGTCCGCGACGCAGCCGTCCTCACCGTCATCCAGACCACGTGGGGCGTCGGATTCATCAAAGGCGCGACCGCCGGCGCCGGCACGACCGTAGACCTCTCGCGGCTGGACCCTCGCGGGTGAGCGGGTCAGCCGGACCACGTCAGGCGCCGCAGGACCTCAGCCACGCAGGGCTCCGACCTCCACCAGCCGGTCCACGACCCGGGCCGAGGCTCGGCCGTCATCGAGTGGGTTGAAGTCCTCGCGCCACCTCCGGTAGCGCGCCGCCCAACGCGCGCGCTCCGTCGGCTCGTCGGCAGACGCGACCGCGTCCGCGCAGTCCTCGACCGAGCGCACGAGCGGCCCGGGGGCGCGCGAGCGCAGGTCCCAGGCGAAGCCGCGCACCTCGTGCTCGTACTGCTCCTGGTCGGCCACGAAGAACACGATCGGGCGACCCGTCGCACTGAAGTCGAACATCACGGAGGAGTAGTCGGTGATGAGGACGTCGGTGATCGCAAGGAGGTCGCTGACGTCAGGATGGCCCGAGACGTCGACCACCCGGTCACCCTGGACCTCCGCCCGGAGGTCCAGGGTGCGGGCGTGACCGCGAACGAGGACGGTCCAGGACGGCCCGAGCAGCTCGGCGAGCAGTACGGCATCCAGCGGGTCGGCCGACTGGAGGGCGTCGTCGCGCCACGTCGGCGCGTACAGGGCCACTCGAGGGGTGCGGAGCCCGAGCCGCTCGCGGCGTCCGGAATCGGCCCCCGTGACGAGGACATCGTTCCGGGGGTACCCGAGGGTCCACATGGGGCGCAGCATGGCGTAGCTGCGCCGCAGGGCCTGCGCCCCGAAGGGGTTCTGCGCCAACATCGCCGACCACCGCGTCGACTGCTTGACGACCGCAGCGACGAGCCGTGGACTACGACCACGGCGGCCGAGAGCGATCCGCTTGAGCGGGGTCCCGTGCCAGGTCTGCAGGAGGAACTGGTGACGCCGTGGCCGCCAGGCGTCCTCGACCCAGTCGTTGAGGACGACGAGCTCGGCCTCGTCCCGGGCCGCGAGCCACTCGGGCGTTCCGACCCGCACGGGCACGGCGCCGTCCGGGACGACCACCCCGTCGCGCGAGACGGACCAGTAGCGGCGCACACCGGGAAACCGGTCGTGGATCTCGCGGTCGATCGCGGCCGGGTTGCAGGCCACCGTGCGCCCGTGGAAGCTCTCGAGGAAGACCGATCGCGTGGGGCGCCCCCCGGATGAGGCGTCGTCACCTCTCCTCCACCGCGGTGTCGCGCGGTTCCCTGCGGCCCCCGGGGGTGACCAACCGTGTCCCGGCCCGTCCGGACCACCGAGGAGCTCGACGACACGGTCGACGACCCGAGGCGCCGCCCGGCCGTCGGTCACCTCGTGGTACCGAGTGGCCAGGGCGGTCGAGTGCCGTGCGGCCTCGTCCGCCTCCGGCCCCGGGCGCAGCACGGCATCCAGCCGCGCCAGCGCCTGCTCCCACGTCCGCTCGACCCGCCCTCGCGTCGTCTCGGAGTAGGGCACGTAGAGGCCATGCTCGGCGGTGTAGCGCTCCTCGTCGGGCGCGAGGAAGATGACGGGACCGCCGGTGACCGCGAAGTCGACGATGATCGACGAGTAGTCGCTGACGAGCACGTCGACGCCCCAGAGGCACCGGATGACGTCCGGCTCGACGGTCGAGCCGAGGTGACGCACGTGGTCGGAGCGGTGCGACCAGTCACCGACGGCGAGCGGGTGCGGGCGGACGAGCAGCACGGCGTCGTGCTCGGCGAACCACGCCTCCAGCGTCACCCACTGCGCAGGGGTCGGGACGACGGGGTCCGCGGCACCGTCGCGCCAGGTCGGGGCCAGGAGGACCACGGTGCGGTCGCCGAGGGGACCCACGGTTCCCTCCAGCCGGGCGCGCGCCGCCGTGCGCCGCTCCTTCGCGGATCCGCGGTGGAGGACGTCCGTGCGCGGCTCGCCCAACACCTCCACGCGCTCGGCGGGTACACCGAGGGCGCTGGCCATCAACGGCCGCACCGATGTGGACGCGACGGGCAACAGCGAGACGCGGGCCCCGCCACGGCGGTAGAGGTGCGCGAGCAGACGGGGCACCGGCCCTCGAGCCCCGATGACCGGCAGCCGCATCGCGGTCGGACTGTCGAGGTGCATCCTCTTCAGCGGGCTGCCGTGCCAGAGCTGGATGACGAGGGCGCCCCGACTGCCGAAGCGGCTCGCGTCGCCGAAGCCATGAGTCAGCACGATGACGCCGGCCCGCGTCGCCGCCCAGAAGGCGGCGAGCGACCCGTGCGGCCGGCTGTCGGCGCCCAGGGCCCGGGCCTGCTCGGCCTCGGCTTGGCTGCGAGCAAGCCACGTCACCCTCGTTCCCGTCCCCCGAGAGAGAAGCTCCTCGACGAGGAGCCTCGCACCGTCGTTCACGCCGAAGGCCGTGCCGACGACCCAGCGGTCGGCACGGCGGGGGACCACCCGCGTGATGAGGTCACCGGCGAGGTACTGCGGCGCCCACAGGGCCTTCATCACGTTGTTGCGGGCAAAGGCGTTGGCAGGCACGCCTTCAGTATCCCGTAATGCGGGGCGCCGCCTCGGGAGGCCGGGTCAGCCAGCCGCGCAGACGCTGGCGAGGTCGTTCGTGCCGGCGTCGGGGTCGCTGCCCGGACGCTCCATGACGGCAGGTATCGACGGCTTCGGCGCCGAAGCCGTCGGTGGCGCCGGCCGTCGTGTCGGCGGCGCCTTCGACGTCGGGGGACGTTCGGAGGCGGAGATCGCGTCAGCGACGGTCGAGCGCACGAACTCCACGTCGAACTCCCACGGATTGATCAGCGGCGGGACGAAGTTCACCGACGTGATCGTCTGCTGCTTGGCCTTGGCGCCGACCTCGGCGAGACTGGCCAGAGCATCCTGCGGGATATCGGTCGAAACGAGTCCCGTGGTCGCCTTGGCCAGGTCACCGAAGTGCAACAGCACCGTCTGCGGATCGAGCTGCTTGACGAGCGCCGTGACGACGCAACGTTGGCGCGCCATCCGCTCGTAGTTCGTCGAGTTGACACGGCTGCGCGCGTACCACAGCGCGTGCTGTCCATCGAGATGCCGTGGGCCCGGCTCGATGTAGTCGAAGATGGGACGCGACCCGCCGCCCATGGGCGTTCGACGCTGGACGGTGATGTCGAGCCCGCCGACCGCGTCGACGAGGCTGCGGAAGCCCTTGAGGTCGACGAGCACGTAGTACTGGATGTCCAGGCCGGTGAGCGCCTCCACCGCCTCGGTGGTCGCGACCAGGCCGGGGTCCTTGGTGCCCGCCGGGAACTCCTTCGCGTGGTCGGTCCCCCAGGTGTACAGGCCGTTGAGCAGGCACTCGTCACCGCAGGTCCAGCCATCCGGCAGGAGTCCGGCCATGACCGACCCGGGCCGGAAGCGGATGTTCTCGGTCTCGCGCGCGAAGCCGAACAGCACCGCCCGCCCGGTCTCCGCGTCGACGCTCGCGAGCTGGAGGCTGTCCGGCCGCAGCCCCTCCCGTCCGGCGCCGCTGTCGCCACCGAGCAGGAGGATGTTGTAGCGCCCGTCCACCGCGCCGGCCGCCTCGCCGCTGGCGAACACCGAGGTCATGGCGGCCCGGGCGGCGCCGACGTTGACGCCGGCGTAGGCCGTGCCACCCGGCAGCACGAGCAGCAGGGCGAGCAGGGACACGAGCAGGGCGCGGCGGTCCCGGCGGGGCAGCCGGTCGGGCCGGCCGAGCCGCCAGGCGTCGACGAGCAGCACCGCCCACAGGGCGGCGAAGCCCAGCAGCGCCAGCTGCACGACGAGCAGCGTCCAGCGGTGGGTGAGCACGGTCAGGGCGGCGGTGCGGCTGACCAGGCCGAGCAGCAACACGAGCAGCACGGCGCCCCACATCCCGAGCCAGACCCGCAGGCCGAACCACCCGAGCCGGCGGTTGCCGGCGGCGATCTGGGCGGTCCCGGGCAGGACCACGGTGAGCGCGAGCAGGGTCACCGCACGGCGCCGACTGCGGCGGGAGTCACCCGGGGTCCGGGTGTCGACGCGGATCGGCGCCTCGATCTCCCCGCGCTCGAGCACCGCGGAGCCGCTCTGAGGTCCCATGGGGTCGAAGTATCGGGGCCTGTGGGGCAGGAGTGACTCAGGCGCGCCGGGTTGCCCGAGATCCGCGCGCAGC
>Ga0190275_10004323_pt1 | contig 10216 bp, 7 predicted proteins | sample Popmic550T_FD_133745 | JGI IMG/M metagenome (GOLD analysis project Ga0190275, IMG submission 133745) | Populus adjacent soil microbial communities from riparian zone of Yellowstone River, Montana, USA - 550 T | ecosystem: Environmental > Terrestrial > Soil > Riparian zone > Trees stand | place...
CGAAGAGATCGTGCACGCGTACGTCACGTCGATGCTCAAGCTGTTTCCCGGCCGCTTGTTCGCGCTGCGTTTGTTCGACGGCGACAGCGGCGAGCTGGCGCTGGTGTACGCCACCGGCAGACTGCGCACCGATCGACGCGACACCGTCTGTGTCACGGCGCGCTCGATCGCCGAGCAGGGCCTCACCGATCCGCTGCCGCATGCGGCGATCGAGGTGCGCGAAGACTACGTGCCGCTCTTCCACGACTGCGCCAAGGGCTTCGACGTCGCCATCGGACATGGGCGCAAGCTGATCGGCACACTGGGCGTCGAGTATCCGTCGGCGCTGCCCATCGGCGAAGACGACCCGCCGCGCATCGTGCCCATCGCGCTGCAGCTCTCTGCCTCGCTGCGCAATGCCCGGCTGCTGCGCGAGTCGCTGTACCTGCGCGACTACCTCACCAAGCTGCTGGAGCACGCCAACGCACCCATCCTGGTCATCGGACAAAAGCGCGAGATCCGCGTGGCCAATCGCGCGTTGCTGGCGCTGATCGGCTTTCACCACGACGAGCTGATCGGGCGCGACTTCACCAGCATGCTCGACGACGAAGAGCGCTCGCGCTTGCTGCCCGTGTTCATCGCGGCGCTGCGCGGCAACTCCGCCACCGGGGTCGAGGTGCGCATACCGAGTCGTCGTGGCGCCCCTGTGCGCTTGTTGATGAACACGGCGTCGGTGCTGAGCGCCGATGGCGAGGTCGAAGGTGTGATCGCCATCGGCCGAGACCTGACGGAGATCCGCGAGCTCGAGCAGCGCATCGTGCACGCCGAGAAGCTCGCCACCGTCGGACAGCTGGCGGCGGGTGTCGTGCACGAGCTCAACAATCCGCTGACCAGCATCTCCGTCTACAGCGACTACCTGCTCAAGCAGGCCGAGGAGACGGGCGGTAAGCCGAGCGACGTGCACAAGCTCAAGCGCATCCACGAGAGCGCCGACCGCATCCTGCGTTTCTCGCGCGAGCTGCTGGCGTATGCGCGGCCGCGCGCCGAAGAGCCGCGCGTGCTGGTGGTGCGCCAGCTGGTCGAGCGCTCGCTCGAGTACTGCGATCACCTGATCAGCCAGCGCGGCGTGCACGTGCAGCTCGACCTGCCCGAAGATCTGCCGCCCATGCTCGGCGTCAACGCGCAGCTGCAGCAAGTGCTGGTCAACTTGATCACCAACGCCTGCCACGCCATGCCCGAAGGCGCAGGTCGGCTCGCCCTCACCGCGCGCGAGAGCGACCGAGGTGAGCTCGAGATTCGGCTCAGCGACAACGGCTCAGGCATCTCGCCCGATCACCTGGGTCGCGTGTTCGAGCCGTTCTTCTCCACCAAGGGAGAGGGGCACGGCACCGGTCTTGGCCTCTCGATCGTCAAAAACATCGTAGAGCTCCACAACGGTCGCGTGACGCTACTCAGTGAGATCGGACACGGAACGACCTTCGTGCTGCACTTTCCACCGAGAAGCGTCGTGCGGAGCTGACGTCTCGCGCATCGGAGCCGGAATGATCCGTTCGGCTCCGTCGTTGCCAGCGCGATGAAGATCGTAGACCAAGCCAAGCGACTGCGTGCGCCCCTCGCACTGGGGCTAGCGCTTGCCGCGCCTCTTTGCCTTTCGCCCGCCAGCGCCTCTCCACCGAGCAGCGCGGAACAAGGGCCCATCGCGACTGCCCAGCAGCTCGGCGTCGCGTTCTCTCATATCGCCGAGCGAGTCTCGCCCAGCGTCGTGAGCATCCAGGTCGAGGTCAAAGCCTCGCAGGGCATGGGACAAAACATCTTCCCGTTCCCGTTCGGCCGGCAGCAGCAAGAGCCCGGTCTGCAAAAGGGTTCGGGCTCCGGCATGGTGATGACCGCCGACGGCGCCATCCTCACCAACAACCACGTCGTCGAGAATGCACAGCGCATCAAGGTGTCGCTGCAAGACGGCCGACACTTCACCGGCAAGGTGGTTGGTGTCGACCCCGCGACCGATCTCGCGGTGGTAAAGATCGACGCCAAAGGTCTGACGCCGATCAAGTTCGCCGACTCGGACGCCGCGCAGGTCGGACAGTGGGTGGTCGCCATCGGCTCCCCCTTCGGACTCGACTACACCGTCACGGCGGGCGTGCTCAGCGCCAAAGGTCGCGGCAGCTTGGGCGCCAACGAGATCGAGGACTACCTGCAGACGGACGCCAGCATCAACCCCGGTAACTCCGGCGGGCCGCTGGTGAACCTGCAAGGCGAAGTGCTCGGCGTAAACACCATGATCATCGGCTCGAGCGGCATCGGTTTCGCCATCCCCTCGAACCTGTCGAAGAAGGTGAGCCAGGAGCTGCTGCAGAAGGGCGACGTCTCGCGCGCCTGGATCGGGGTCAGCTACCAGGAGCTGACCCCCGAGCTGGCGAGCAGCTTCGGTGTGCAGCGCACGCGCGGCGCGCTCGTCAACGAGGTCGTGCCGACCGGGCCGGCAGCCAAGGCCAACCTGCGCCAGGGCGACATCATCCTCGACGTGCAGGGCCGCGAGATCAAAGAAGGCAAGGACCTGCTGCGGGCTATCCTGTTGTACCCGGTGGGCGAGAAGCTGTCGGTGACGGTGCTGCGTGATGGCCAGCAGCAAAAGCTGAGTGTGGTCACCGCCGAGCGGCCGGACCATCGCGAGGCCAATGCGTTCCAGCCCAACAACAAGCAGCGCGGCGCGGCAAAGCCGCAGAGCAGCAGCGGTGTCGAGCTCGCCCTGGTGACCCCCGACATCGCGCGCCGGCTCGGCTACAGCGGGCAGGGCGGCGTCGTGGTGGCGGACGTCGCGTCGGGTTCGCCGGCCGACCAGGCGGGCTTGTCGCGCGGCGACGTGATCGAAGAGATCAACCGCAAGCCGGTCACCACCGAGAAGCAGGCGCAGGAAGCGCTGTCCAAGGGTCGCGCGCTGCTCAAGGTGCATCGCGAGGGCAACACCCGCTTCGCCGTGGTGGGCGAGTAACAACGGCGCTCGCTCGCTCGCGGGGCCGTCGATCTCCGCTTGTGGCGGTGATCGGCGGAAACGGCCGTTCACGTCGCCGTCAACGTCAACGTCAACGCTACGTTGGCGTCGCCGCATCGCGTTTGTTTAGAGGCGCTCCAGGGTGACTTCCAGCGTGTCGTCCTTGCCGCGGACCTGGTAGCGCGGGGAGAGGCCGGGTTGGAAGTCGATGGTGAGCTCGGCGTAGCCGCCGCGGTTCAGGATCATCGCGCGCGCCACTGCACGGTGAGATGTGGCAATGGGGCTGGCGCGGTCGAGTGCGAGGCGACCCGGGATGCGCACCGTGATGCCTCCCTCGCGCGCTTCCCCTTCGACCACGGCCACCGGGCCGTTCATGCGCAGCGTGAAGACGCGCCCGTTGGGTACCTCGGCCTCACCGAACGGCGCGGAGACGACTGACGGCGCCGCTTCGGCAGCAGGCTCGTCGACCAGTGCGGGATCGACCACCATCGAGGACGTCTCGCGCTTTTCGCGCTTTTCGCGCTTCTCGCGCTTGGCCGCGCGCGGCTTGGGCTCGGGCGCGACGGGCTCGTCGAAGGACTCGCCCTGGTTCTCGATCTCGAGCGTGGGCTCCGCCACGTCTTCGGTCTCGACGCGATCGGGGATGCGAATGCGGTCGGCCCCACCCCGCGGTGCCAGCGCGTACACGCCCAAGCCAATGCCGAGGACGGCCAACGCGAGCGCGGCGATACGCGCCTTTTGCGGCGGATGCGGCGCCTCGACTTCGGGCGGGGCGATGCCCAGCAAGGTCGAGCGCTGCATGCGCAGCGGGCGCGACTTGCGCGCGCGAACCTTGGCGGTGGACTTGAGACCGTACCAGCCGCGCAACATGATGCCGCGCGCACGGGCGATGTGGAGGAGCAGGCGAGAGCGCGCCTCGGGCAGGTCGAGGTACTCGGCTTGCTCACGCAACGAGGGCTCGAAGCGCTGCCGGAGCGTGTGGAACCGAGCCACGGGTGCACGAAACAGCGAGCGTAGGTGCGAAGGCAGGTTGCGCACGCGCAGCGTGAGCACGTCGGGGGTGTCACTCGCGCCACCCTTGTCGGCGCGAGCGTCTCCCTCCAGCTCCACAGGGTCGTCTCCCTCGGCGCGGTCGCTCGGGTCGTCGTCGTCTACGCCCTCGCGTTCGTCATCGAGCTCGGCCTGCGCGGCACGCAGCTCGTCGTCGTGCTCGTGCGCCTCGTCGTGGTCGTCGTGCTCGTGCAGCTCGTCGAACGAATCGGTGTCGTGCGGTTCGTGCGCGGGCGAGTCGAGCAGCAGCTCGTCGTCGTCTTGCTCGAGCAGCTTGCGCACCTCGGCGCCCCGTGGTGGCGGCCGCGACGTGCGTGCGGGGGACCCCCACGCACCCAACGTGGTGAGCGTCTCGAGTGTGCTGTGCGCCTGCGCGTCCATGTCGACGCTCTGGCTCGCGTCGGCCTTGCCTGCGGCATCGAGCGCTTCGGCCCGGGCGGCAAGCAGCGCACGTGAGGGCGTGACCAGCTCGGTGTAACCCGGCTGCGTCCGCGTAGCCGAGCTGGCAGCGCGCGGCTCACCAAGGCCGGTTTGGCTGCCGAACTTGCGAGTCGAGGTGTACCCCGAGCGCGCGTACGAGAACGCCGTGGTGGTGACGCCGGAGAGCTCTTCGTCTTCCACCAGCGCGGACGGTGCCGACGGGCGCTCGCCGCTGGGGTCGTTGACGCGCGCGGTCGCGTTTCCCGTGAGCGAGCCGGGAGGCGGCAATGCGTAGCGCGGCGGGTCGTTCAAGCCCGGAAGCGTCCCGTACGGCACGTTGATGGGCCGCGCGGGCGTGGGCTCGTCGTCGGCGATCTTTTTGTCGGCCAGCTCTTTGTCGGCGCGCGTGGGCGCCACGGAGCCACGACTCGCGTCGGACGGCGAGCTCGGCACCGACGACGGGCGCTCTTCGTGCGCGAGGGCGCCCGGGATCTCGGGTCGAAGCGCGCCCTCGGACGCGCGAGCGAACAAGCGACGCTCGAAGTCGACGGCTTCGGTGGGCTCGACGCTCACCGGCGAGACGAAAAGCGGCGCGACGTTGGCGGCAACGGGTTCGACTGCGCGGCCCGGGGCCTCGTCGAGCAACACCCCGAACACCAAGGTCGGCACGCCCATCTGGCTGGTGCGCAGCTCGACCGATGCGATGCGACCGCGCTCTTTGCCGCGACTACGACCGGGCACCGTGACGTCGACGCCGCGCCCGAGCTGCAAGAAGCTGAGCTGTTGTTCCAGCACCACGCGGGAATCGTCGGCCAGCTTGAGCTCGGCCTCGACGCTGGCGGGCATGCCATCGATGACCAAGGTCGCCGTGCGCAGGCGCTGGGACTTGGTCTCGTGGGCGGCGAAGGGCCGCACGTAGCGTCGCAGCGCCGTGGCGCTCTTGGTGTCGAGCTCGACGAAACGCAGCCCAAACACGCCCTTGTCTTCACTGTCTTGCTCGGACCACACGACGCGGCCTTGCGCCGAGACGCGCTCCCCCGTGGGGGGACACTCGAAGCTGCACGCGAGCAACGTACCGAGCGGTGGAGCGATGTCCGCGCGCATGGCGATGCCGCCGATGCTCACGTTGAGGCCGTCGGCCGACACACGCTGCTCCGTGCCGTCACCCTCGCCGAGGGAGAGCGAATGGCTGCTGCGCGCGTGCGTTGCACCCACCGCGCTCGCAGAAGGTTCGAAACGAACGTCGATCAGAGCGTCGAGTGGGACGCGGTCCTCTCGTTGTCCGCTGCCGTTTTGCGCCGAATGTTGCATGTACATCCTTACGCGCGCGCCGAGCGCGTCTCATCGCGAACGGTCAGTGTTTCTTTTAGACCCGGCCCTCTGTCCAGTTTTCGTCCGTGTTACGAACGGCAAACGGCTTTCTTGACCGGCGCTCTCCGCATGAGCAGTTTCAGACATGGCCGTGAGGCTCGTGGTGCGCCACCCGAAGAGCGCGGCGGGTACAGGCGGCGAGATCGATTTCGAGTTCGAGCAGACACGCGTCGTCATCGGCCGCAGTCCAGGGGCCGAGGTCCGTCTGCCAGGACTGGCCGTCAGCGAGACGCACGCCACCATCGAGCTCACAGGCGATCATTACACCCTGCAGGACGCGGGCTCGACCAATGGCACGCGTCTCAACGGCACACTGCTGATCGCGGGCCGCTCCCGCGCGCTCGAGACCGGGGACGAAGTGCGCATCGCCGAGTTCACCCTGACGTTCTCGGCCGGTCCGCTCACGCATCGCCCCACGGCGCCCGAGCGCACCGCCTCGCTGGCGCGTCGCATGCTGGGGGAGCTGCTCGGCCACGAGAGCGCCGCACACCGGCCACCCTTTCTGCGGATCGTCGAGGGCCCCGACGTCGGGACCCTGCTCAACTTCGACGACCCGCCCTCGCGTCTGTTGCTCGGGCGCGGTGACGAGGCCGACCTGGCGCTGCTCGACGTCGACGTGTCGCGCGCTCACGTGGAGCTGGTGCGCGACGTCGATGGCACCACGGCGCGCGACCTCGAGAGCAAGAACGGGCTCGACATCAACGGCAAGCGTGTGCGCGAGCGCAGGCTGCGGCATGGCGATGTGCTGCGGCTCGGCATCACCGCCATCGTGTACCAGGACCTTGCCGAGCAAGCGCTGCGCGAGCTGGAGCGCCAGCCCGTGCTCACGCTGACGCGAACCCAGGCCGCCACCTTTGGGGATCCCGAGCCCGAGCCGCCACCACCTCCGGAGCCGGAGCCGGAGCCGGAACCCGAGCCGGCGGTCGACCTCGACAGCAACCGTCCCGCCGGTCCGGTGGACCTGATGATCTACGCGCTGGCGGTGTTCGTGCTGGTGGCGAGTGCGGTCGGGTTGGTCTGGTTGTTTGGCTGAGTGGCCCCAGCTCACTCCGCACCGAGGTCGATGAGCTGGGCGCAGTACAGCCCCACACACTCGTTCGGTGTCGAGCTCGCGATCACCTCTCTCATCGCGCGCACGTACTGCAGATGCAGATTCGTCAGACGCGTGAGGTCGGCCTTGGAGACCGCGAACACACTCCAGCCGAAGTGCCCGGCCACGCCGCGCTGCAGCCGCTCGAGCGCGGTCTGGGTCCAGGCGACCTTCAGCTCCTTGGCACGAATCGGATCACTACCGGTGTCGATCGCCGTGACCGCACGCGGCACGAAGCGTCCACGCGACTTCTTCACCTGCTCCATCGCCTCGAGCACACGCAGCGCTTCGCGTACCTCGTCGCTCCCGATGCCGAGCTTGCGTGCGATGAAGGCCTGCTGCGCACTGAGTCCACGAGGACTGTCGTTCAGCTCGAGCGCGCGCAGCACCGCGTGGGACCAGGGCAAGTCGTAGGCGGCCTCGCGCGCGAGCTGCTGCTGCTGCCAGGCGTCGCGCAGTGACGGCAGACGTGCGGGGTCTTCCAGCGCCGCCACCAAGTCGAGCAAACGGCGGCTACTCGCATCGACCAGGCGTAAGAAGTCCGGCAGCTTGGGCTCGGTGCTGCCCTCGAGCCAGCGCGACACGCTGTAGCGATTGCAATGGGACAGCGCAGCGATCCGCACGATGGGTGTCTTGCCGCGCACGTGACGCAGGAATGCGGAGACGGCTTCTGGTGAGCTCGCATCGAGCTTGGCGGACCAGTCGGGCGCCTGGCGCAGGAAGCCGGCGATCCACGGCTTGGCCGCGGGCCGCAGCTTCGCGTGCAGCGCGAGAAAGCCCGCCGCGGTGGGCCAGCACTGCTGCGCCTCCCAGCGGTGCACGATGTTGCTGCGATAGCCCGCGCGCCGGCTGAGCTCGGCACACGAGCGCTTGCCACGCAGCGCGCGGATGAGCTCGCTGGCGATGCGCTCGTAGTCGGTGGTGGGCTGGCCCGGAGTGGGCTGGAGGCGCTGGGTACGTGGCATGGGTCACCGAGGCTGGCTGCGCTCGCGGCAGCGAATGGTCCGCCAAAAGCGCGACTTTCGTGGCAGTTTAGAGCCTTGATTGCATCATGCGCACATCTTGGTGTTGGATGGGCCATGAGATGTGCCCAGCGTGCATTGCCAAGCTGGACGAAGCCACCGACACTCGACCCATGCACAACGCTCGGACCTCGCTGCTCTCGCGTCTTCGGTCGCGCCAGACGATGGCATCGCTGCTGCTCGCTCTCGCGACGAGCTGCCAGGGCGAAGACACGAGCGGTCTGCCGCCGAGTGTGTGCCCCATGTGTATGCCGCAGACCGGCGGTGATTCTGGGGACTTTCCGGGGCACACGGCGGGGTCGGAGGTGGCCGCTTGCACACTGACACTCGAGCACGTTCCCGTGAGCGACGACGAGGCGACTGCACTGGGCTTCAACGCGGCCGAGATTCGGCGACGACTCGCGCGCAGCATCGACGCGCCGCTAATCTGGCGCGAAGACAACCTCCACGGCGGACAACCGGCAAACGGCTACCAAGTCGAGACGCGGATGCAAGCCGCCATCACTGCGACGGGCTTCGTCAATGTGCGCAACGATCCGCGCTATTGCGACGGGACCACTTGCCGGCTGCCCGACACCGGCGAAAGCGTTCCGCAGGCCGCGTGCATCCCCTATCTCGAAGTTCCGATCACGGTGACCTTCAAGACGCTCGACGGCGCGGTGAGCGGCACCGCCAAAGGTCGCGCTCTGCGTTCGGGCACTGGGTCCTCGGGAAGCGAGACCGAACGTGATTGGTTCCCCGCAGAAGCGTTCGCCGATCTGCATGACGTCGTGGGATCGCTGCAGCTCTTTCCTGCCGCCGCTGATCGCGGGCAAAAGGGCTACCTCTCCGTGTGGCTCCAGCTCTACGCCGACCAAACGACGGGTGACCTGCGACCGATGATCAAGGAATGGCGACCGGGCGAGGTCATCGTCGGATACGAGCCGCTGGTCGGGTACTTTCCCCCGCCTGATCCGATGGCGGCGCCTCCGCAGGTCGACGCGGGAGTGCGAAAGCGCGACGACGCCTCCAGCGGAGGCGCCAGGTGAACCGACACGAGCGAACAGTCAGCTCGGCGCGTCGTCTACTGCCTGCAAATGGGCGATGGGCGTTGTGGCTCGGTCTCGTCGCAAGCTGCCAGAGCGACGACGCGACGAGCACGCCCACTAGCGTGTGCCCCACGTGTATCCCGCAGACCGGCGGCGACTCGGGAGACTTTCCGGGAGACGGGACGCCGTGTCCCTTGGTGATGAAGCACGTCGCGGTGAGCGATGCGGAGGCGGTCGAACTCGGCTACGACGCGCCAGAGATCCGTCGGCGCATGGCACGCGAGATCGATGCCCCGCTGGCATGGCGCGACCGACGTCCGGGAGGCGAAGCCGCGCAGGGCTACGACGTGAACACGCGTATCGAAGCCGAGGTCTCGTCTGGTGGCTTCGTCAGCGTGGCACCCGATCCCAAGTATTGCGACGGGACCAGCTGTCGCCTCGAGGACCGCGAAGAACCTCTCGAGCAGTCCGAGTGCTCGTCGTACCTCGAGGCGCCGATCGTCGTGACGTTCAGAACGCTCGACGGCGCAGTGAGCGGCACCGCGCAGGGAAAGGCTTTGCAGTGGCATCCCGATGAAACCGGGTTGCCGAGCTGGTTCCCGGGTAGCGCGGTCACAGACCTGCGTGACGTGGTCGGAACGCTGCGCCTGTCTTCTTCCGATACACGAAAACGGGCCCTCCGGGGCTACCTCGCCGTGACACTCACCTTCGACTTCACCGCTCTCGAGAAATGACCCGGTTGTGCTCTCGAGAAATGACCCACCCCTCGTGCTCGGCGCCGTCGTAGCCAGTTGAGCGTGCTGAGCCACGCTGCCTCCGATCAGGAGGCAGTGGATGGCGCGCAAGCGGCCGTGCCGGGTTTGCGGCAAGTGGTTCCAGCCGCACCCGCGTGCGGGCAAGCGACAGCGAGCGTGCGGACGTGATGACTGCCGCCGTGAGCGCCACCGGCGTGCATGCGTCGCGTGGCACGAGGAGCACCCCGACTACGACCGCGAGCGCCGCCTGCGCGAGCGCGTGCGCGTCGACGTGACCGTCGGCGAGCCGCTGAGTCGCGACCCGCTGGCTGAAATAGCCTGGGACACGGCGCGAGACGCAGTGGGCTTATAAACAGCGGTAATCGTGGAGGAAACCGGCAAAGTCCTCGCGCTCTGGGCGCGAGACGCAGTGCACCAGCAAGCTGCCGAAATCACGCGCAAACTGGCCCAAGTTCTACCTCGTCCGGCGCGAGACGAGATAGCGGCAGGAGCCGGCCCTCCGTAGCTTC
>Ga0190275_10004324_pt1 | contig 10215 bp, 10 predicted proteins | sample Popmic550T_FD_133745 | JGI IMG/M metagenome (GOLD analysis project Ga0190275, IMG submission 133745) | Populus adjacent soil microbial communities from riparian zone of Yellowstone River, Montana, USA - 550 T | ecosystem: Environmental > Terrestrial > Soil > Riparian zone > Trees stand | place...
TCACCGCGGCCCGATCGTCACTCAGCCCGACGATGCGCGCGCCTGCCTGGTGAAGCTCCTCGGCCAGCGTCATGCCGACGCGGCCGAACCCCTGGATCGCGACGCGGGCGCCGGCGATCTCGACGCCGGCGGCCTCGGCGGTCGCGGCGATGCAGCGGAGCGCGCCCCGAGCGGTGGCGCTGCGCCGGCCGCGGGTGCCACCGATGGCGAGCGGCTTGCCCGTGACTGAGGCGGGAACCGTGTGGCCCCGGTGCATCGACAGCGTGTCCATCATCCAGGCCATCGTCTGCGACCCGGTGTTGACGTCCGGGGCCGGGATGTCCCGCCCGGGCCCGAGCATGAGCCCGATCTCGGTCGTGTAGCGACGGGTCAATCCCTGGCGCTCGTTCTCGCTCAGCCGGCGAGGGTTGACCCGGACGCCACCGGCCGCGCCGCCGAACGGGATGCGCACCAGCGCCGCCTTCCAGGTGTTGAGCATGGCGAGCGCGCGGACCTCGTCGAGGTTGAGGTTCGGCACGTAGCGAATGCCGCCGCTGGCGGGTCCCATGTTGACGTTGTGCTGCACGCGGTAGCCGGTGTAGACCTCGACCCGGCCGTCGTCATGGGTGACGGGGAAGTTCACCGTCAGCTCGCGCTTCGGGACCCGCAGCACCTTGTGCATGCCCGGGTCGAGGTGGAGGCGCTCGGCTGCCGCGTCGAGCTCGCCCTGGGCCTGGACCCAGATGCCGTTGGGGACCGTCGTCGGCGGTCGCGACTCTGCCATGCCCGTAGGCTACCGCGCGAGCCGGCCCGACGGAGCGCGGACGCGCCCGCGACCCGTCACGCCATGCTCGGCGGTGGCAACATGGTCTCGTTCACCCACGACCGATGCGTCGGCGGCCCGCCCGATGACCCGACCGGCGCCCAACCGAAGAGGAGGACCGCCGATGGCGCCGCGCGTCATGACCGTCTCCGGACCGATTCCGCCCGAGAAGCTCGGTTTCACGCTGCCGCACGAGCACACCGGCATCTACCTCTGGCACACCGACAAGCGCTGGGACTACTGGGAGCTGACGCCGGACGAGGATCTCGTCACGGAGGAGCTGCGGGACTACCGGCGGCGCGGGGGATCATCGATCGTCGACCTCACCCTCGACGGGGTCGGCCGCGATCCGCATCGGCTCCGACGGCTGGCGAGCGTCACCGGCCTGAACATCGTCATGGGTGCCGGCTGGTATCGCGGGGCGTACTACCCGGCCGAGCTGCTCGTCGAGCGACGCAGCGTGGACGATCTGGCGTCGCTGATCGTTGGGGAGTTCGAGCAGGGAGTCGGCGACACCGGCATCCGCCCCGGCATCATCGGCGAGATCGGGACCGACAAGCCGTGGGTCAGCCCAGCGGAGGAGCGTGTGCACCGGGCGGCGGCGCGCGCGTCGCTGGCCACCGGCATGGCGATCACAACGCATGGGGTCCAGTCCGACGTCGGGCTGGCCCAGCTGAAGGTCTTCACCGACGAGGGAGTGGACCCGGCCAGGATCGTCATCGGCCACGCCGACTCGCATCTCAGCCTGGACTTCTACCTCGCGGTGCTGGACGTCGGCGCCAACCTGCAGTTCGACTTCATCGGCCATCGCTTCGGCGTGGAGGAGGCGCTCGAGCCGCGCCTGGTGGAGACGATCGTCGAGCTGCTGGAGCGCGGCTTCGCGCCGCAGCTGTTGCTCTCCCAGGACGTGTGCCACAACCGCCAGCTCAAGGCGTACGGGGGCTTCGGGTACGTGTACCTCCATCAGCACTTCCTCCCGACCCTGCGGACGGCGGCCGTCGGGGAGGGTGAGATCCGGCAGATGACGTTCGACAATCCCGCGCGCATCCTGACGATCCCGTAGGGCGTCCAGCACTCGCCGATGGCTGAGCCGCGCGACCCGATCGCCGATCTCAAGCGGATCGCCTTCCTGCTTGAGGTCATGCAGGAGCCCGGTTTTCGCGTGCGGGCGTTTCGAAGCGCCGCCAGTGCGCTGGCCGAGCTGGGCCCCGAGGACATCGCAGTGCGCGCGGCGACCGGCACACTGCGGCAGCTGACCGGCATCGGCGAGGTGACCGAGCGGACGATCCTCGAGAGCCTGCGCGGCGAGGAACCCGTCTACCTGCGACGCCTCGAGGCGACCGAGGGAACGCCGCAGGCCGAGGGCGCGGCCGAGCTGCGGGCGGCGCTGAGGGGCGACCTGCATTCCCACACGGAGGCATCCGACGGGCACTTCTCGATCGCCGAGATGGCGGAGGCGGCGATCGAGCTTGGCCACGAATACCTCGTCATCACCGACCATTCGCCCCGCTTGACGATCGCCAATGGGCTGTCTACCGAGCGGTTGATGAAGCAGCTGGACGACATCGCGCGCCTGAACGCCGAGCTCGCGCCGTTCCGGCTGCTCACAGGCATCGAGGTCGACATCAACGAAGATGGGTCGCTCGACCAATCGGATGAGGTGCTCAGCCGCCTTGACGTCGTCGTCGGCAGCAGCCACTCGGCGCTGCGGATGCCCTCGGCGCCGATGACGCGCCGCATGGTCACCGCGCTGGCCAACCCGCACCTCGACGTGCTGGGTCACTGCACGGGCCGCATGCGGCGCAAGCGGCGGAACCGCCCCGAGTCGACGTTCGACGCCGAGATCGTGTTCGCCGCGGCCGCCAGGTTCGACAAGGCCATCGAGATCAACTGCCTGCCGGACCGCCTCGATCCGCCGAAGCGGCTCCTCCGACTGGCCATCGAGTCCGGCTGCCGGGTGTCCATCGATTCCGATGCGCACTACATCGGCCAGCTGGCCTGGGTGCGCGTTGGCTGCGAGCGCGCCCACCTCTGCGGTGTCACGCCGGAGATGATCGTGAATGCCATGCCGGTGGACGAGCTCCTGGCCTGGACCGCGGCGCACGAGAACTGAGGCTGGCCCGCGACCTGCATCGACCAGGGTGACGGCCGCGCATACTGGGCGGCCCACCACTCGCATTGCACCGTACGACAAGGAGATCCGATGTCCGTCGCCAAGGTGACCGAACTGTCCTGCACCTCGAACGAGAGCTTCGAGGACGCCATTCGCCAGGGAATCGACCGAGCCAGCAAGACGCTGCGTGGCGTCAAGAGCGCGTGGGTCAAGGAGCAGCGCGTGATCGTCGACGGCGACGGCGCGATCGAGTTCCAGGCCAACATCCTGGTGACCTTCGTCCTCGAGGGCTGACCGTCGCGGACCGATGCGACCGGCGCCATGCGGCGCCGGTCGTTCGCTATCCGGCTGGCTCTGCCAGTCCGATACGACCCTCGTTGCGCGTGAATCGCGACCGGTAGGTCGGGTTGCTGACCCGCTGGCTGATCATCGCCGCGTCCAGGGGCTTGCCGCTCCGCGGCGGCGCGTAGCGCCCGCGCTCGGCGACGGCCGTCGCGAGCTCGCCGGCGCTCAGGGGACCGCGCTCCGCGAGCACGGCGATCATCTCGTCGTGGAGCGCCACTCGCTCTGAGGCGGGTTTCGCGGACACGCGCTTCGCCCGCGTGCGAGGAGACGGTGCCGCCGCGGCATCGGGCGCCTGTGCCCCGACGCCGTCACCAGCCGGTTCGGCCTCGGTGACCGCGGGCGACTCCGGCGGTGCGGCCATCACGATGCCGCCCGAGGATGCCTCGAGCGCGGCCACGCGCTCGGCGAGCTCCGCTAGTCGGGAAGCGAGGTCCTGGGCCGCCGCGGGAGTCGCGACTCCGTGGCGTGCGGCATCCACGCGCTCCTCGACCCACTGGCGAACCAGGTCGCCGGGTCGGACATCGGCCTCTGCCGCCAACTGCTTCAGCGTGCCGAGGCGCCGCGGATCGAGGCGGATCGACATGGCTCCCTCGTCACCGGGTGGCCGGTCGAAGCGCGGACGCTGCTGATAGGGCCGTGGTCCGCCGCCCTCGCGGGGCGGGAACGGCCGGTCGCCGGTCGGGGGCCGACGATCACGGGACTGCCAGTCGCCACCTCCCTCGCGCCGAGGCGGGCGGTCGTAACGGTCACGGTCAGGTCGGTCAGGTCGGCGGTCGGGGCCGCCACGGCGGTTGAAACTCATCCGTTTAACCATACGCCCGATTTCGATTTCACGCCAGCCGCGGGGTTAAAACGAGCCGGAGGACCCGCCGCCGCCGCCCCCACCACCACCGCTGAAGCCACCGCCGCCGCTGCCGCTGCTCGACGAGCTGGAGGGTGGGGACGAGCCTACGCTGCCGAGGGCGTCGAACATGCCGCCGATGTCCGGCACCGCCGACCCGGAGAAGATGCTGCCCGACCCGTAGCTGACGCCGCCGGCCAAGTCGCCGACCGATGCGCCCGACCAGGCAGACCCTGGGCTCGATCCGAGCCAGACCGGGTAGTACGCCCCGGCGGGTGAGCCGGTGGACTGGCGCTGCTCCTCGAGGCCACGTGCCAGGACGGACGACACCTCGTCATGGAGCCCGAGCGCGAAGCCCCAGACCACCGCCTTGTCCGGCGTGTCGGCCAGCATCGCGACTTCGGGCTGCTTCACCACCTCGCCCATCGAGCGGGCCTGTTCCATCGTCTTCTGCAGCGTGCGGCGGTACGCGGTGAGCATGGCATCGACGTAGGCGCCGTTCGGCGTCCGCTGGCTCATGGCGCGCCCGAACAGGAAGGTGCCGACGCCACCGAGGATGAGCGCTGCCCCGAGCATCACGGCGCCACTCATCGGGATCGAGATGCCCAGCCAGATCGCTCCGCCGCCAAGCAGCGCCAGGCCCAGCCCGATGCCGCTCATACGGTTGATCGACGGCCCCGGCATCCGTGCCAGCCAGCCGAGGCGCACGGCCTCGTACTCGAACACCCGCCGCATCGGCCCGAGGATGGAGTTCACGCGCCACAGCCGCTCGCGGGTCAGGCGGCCGGAGCCGCCGGCCAGCTTCTTCAGCTTGTCCCACGCCTCGCGCTGCGGCGGCTTCAGCTCGTCGTCGCCACCGATCTCGCCGTGGACCTCGATGGCCGGATCGGTGACCGGGTCGGGCTCGTCGTCGCTGCGTGCCGACTGCACCTGGTCGAGGTTGTGGAAGCTGATGCGGCCGGTGCTTGCCAGCTCGGTGAGCAACGTGTTGACGGTGTGGTCGCTGCCGGTGCCACGTCGAATGACGGTGGCCAGCGCCGGCGTCATATCGGCCGGTGGGCCTGCCATGAGGATGGACGGCGAATCGGTCAGCTCCGGGTCGTCGCCCTCGCGGCGCCATCGGTTCCAGGCCATGCCCAGCGCCGCCAGCAGCGCCAGCGGAGCGCCGATGAGGCCGAGGCCGGCATTGAGCACCCGCAGCATCTCGAGCCGATCGCGCGCCCCCGGCGTCACCCGCTCGGCCACGGCTTCGAGCGTGTTGAGCACGGCGCCCTCCAGATCGCCGGACCGTGCCGAGGGCACGAAGTCGCTGTCGATGATCGACTTCATGGCGTCCTCGTTGGCGTAGGCGCCGAGGAAGCCGGAGCCGCCGAACAGGGAGACCTTCCCGTTGATCCGGTTCTCCTCGAGGCCGACCATCAGGACCATCCCATCGTCAAATCCCGAGCGGCCGATGCCCCACTGGTCGATCAGTGCCTTCGCGTTGGAGAGGTTCTGATCCTCGCTGATGCCCGGATCCACCTGGGTGTAGACGACCATCTCGGCGCCGGTCGCGGCCTCCCGCTCGTCGATCGTGGCCTCGAGAGACGCCTCGGTCTCCTCACCGAGGATGTCGGCCGTGTCGTAGACCGCCTGGTCATTGACCGGGTCGGGGAACGGGGGACCGGCCGCGACGCTGAGGGCGGCGGTCAGGGCCAGGAGCGCGAGTGCGCCCGGGAGCGCGCGAACCCATCGGTGCATGGTGGAGAGCATACGGGCTGGCATCGAACTTGCGCCGCTGCTTCGCACGGGCGGCCTCAGTGCCCCAGGTGGACCGATGCGTCCCTGCCGCCCTCGCCAGCGCCGACCAGGTTTGCGCACCGGCCATCCCCGCAACCGGAGAATCCGTGAAGACTCGCCTCGAGGCGCTCCTCGCCACGCTGTTCGCCGTCGCCCTGACCGTGGTCGTCACGGCGGGCGTTGCCGCGTTCACCGTGCTGTCCCCGCCGCCCGCCGCCCCGGTCGACGGCTGGATGACGCGAGCCGCGGCCGACGCGCTGCTGCCCGCCACCGTCGAACGCGGCGATGTCCTGGGCGGGAACCCTTCGCCGGAACGGACGTCGGAACCCGCGCCTCGGGTGGCGGGCATCGCCAGCAACTACCCCGGAACCGCGGGCTGGATGGGGCAGGCCACCGTGGCCCTGCCTGGCGCGCTCGGCGGCCGCTACACCGGCGAGGTGAACGGCGAGGTCACCGTCTGCGCGGACCGATGCGCGACGTTCCCGGTGGTCGACTGGTGCGAGTGCCACTGGGAGACGGCCGACGAGCGGATCGTGGACCTGTCGCACGCCGCCTGGGCGGCGATCAGCGATGCGCCGCTCTCCGAGGGCCTGATCGAGGTCACGCTCACGAGCAGCTGACCGTGACCGTTGCCGGCTCCTCCTCGAGCCCGGCGATTCGCTCGGTCTGTTCGGTCGTCTCGCCGCCGGGGATCTGGTCGGTGATCATGTTGGCGGTGCGAAGCCGCCGCCCGGTGTCGGCCAGTGCGATGAGCTGGCACTTCGCGCGACCCGGCTTGGTGCCCTCGTTGGTGACCGCGAAACTGATCGCGTAACCCGGGTCGGCGAACGTGACGTCGCGTACCTCGGACGCGTACGGACCGACCCCGCGCAGCGAGAGGCTGGCGGCGATCGCCAGGCCGGCCACCGCGACGAGAATCGCGGCGACCACGGTGCCGTGGTACTGGGATGCAGACGGCGCCACCATACCGGCGCGGTTGCAGACCTCGCACAGGGAGTCGTCGGGGCCGACCTCGCGCCCGCACTTGATGCAGCGGCGCGCCTCAGCCGATGGAGAGGGGGACGTCATCGGTCCCGGCATGATGCATGAGAAGAGGCAGGCCCGCCCGTCTCCGGGTTGGGCCCGCCTCCATCGGCGCCATGCGGAGCACGGTGTCCTACAGGCCGTTGTCCTCCAGCCACTGGCTGGCGGCGTCCTCGTAGGACTCGCCGTTCAGGATGACCGCGGCGCCCAGGTTGGTGAGCTCCTCGGTGGTGAGCAGTGCCGAGACCTCGTTCAGCGTCGTCTCGAGCACCTCGCCGGCCTCGTCGACCAGCTCCTGCCGGGCGACGGGCACGAGGTTCTGCGCCGGCGCCAGGCCAAGGTCGTCCTCGAGCAGGACGAGGTTGAAGCCCGCGATCTCCGGCTGCGTCGTGCACACCTGGGCCACGTCGATGTTGCTGGCGTTCAGCGCCTCGGCGATGGCGGTCGAGCAGGCCGCGAGGGTCTCCACGTCCAGCGACGCGAAGTCGATTCCGTACACCCGCTCCAGGCCCGGACCGCAGTTCGGGTTCTCGGCGCACTCCTGCGCCACGCCCCAGGTCAGGTCACCGGCCACCTCGGCCAGGTCGGACATCGTGGCCAGGCCCAGATCGTCGGCGGTTTCCTGCCGAACGGCAAAGCCGTCGGCATCGGTGCCGGGCGTGGGCTCGAAGGCCACGAGGCCATCGGCCTCGAGCTCCGTGCGGAGCGCGGTCAGCGACTCCTCGATGTCGGGGGTCGGCTCGCCCTCGTACGTGACGGCGAGATAGCCGCCGATGTACTCGGGCATGAGATCGATCTCACCGTCCACGAGGGCCGGATGCGTCACGTCACGGGCGCCAAGCTCCAGCGAGCGCTCGACCGTGAAGCCGGCGCCCTCCAGGGCCTGGGCGTAGATCTCGGCCACCACGGCCGACTCCCAGAAGCCGGCCGAGCCGATGGTCAGGCTCGGCAGATCGGCTGCCTGGCTCTCGCCGCCGGCACTGGCGGCGGGACTGTCGCCCTCTCCCGGCGTGCAGGCGCTGATCACCAGCGCAAGCAGCGCCGCCCCAAGGACGAACGTGCGGTTGGTCCGCATGGGTCCTCCTCCTGTTGTGGTCACCCCGTGCCGCCGAGGGGCGACCTGTGGGGAAGCGAGGAGTCTAGCAGCGGGCCTCGATTTCGACCTAGGGCAGCGGGGTGCCGCCGCCAGGGGCGACCGGGGCGGGGTCGATGGGCGCGTAGCCACGTCCGCGCAGGCCAGGCGAGGTCGCTCGTCGCTGGATCCAGGCGAAGCCCAGCTCGGTCGCAATCGAGAGCGCCGCGACGACGAGCGCGCCGCCGAAGATACGGACCTGGTCGCCGACGTTGAAGCCGATGACGATGAGCTGGCCGAGCGTGCCGCCACCGATCGCCGCGGCCAGGGTGGCCGTGGCCACGATCTGCACCGCCGATGTGCGGATGCCGGCCAGGATCACCGGCAGGGCAATCGGAACCTCGACGCCGCGAAGCACCTCGCGCTCGCGCATGCCCATGCCGCGGGCGGCCTCGATGAGGTCGCGATCGACCTCGCGCAGTCCGGTATAGGCATTGACGACGATCGGCGGAATCCCGAGCGCGACCAGCGCGACGATGGTGGGGAGCGGACCGACCCCGAGCCCGAGCGGCAGCAGCAGGAGGAAGGCCAGCCCCATCAGGCCCAGCGACGGAACCGCCCGACCGATGTTGGCGACCGCCACGACCGTCCCAGCGCCGCGGCCGGTATGCCCGATGGCCAGTCCGAGCGGCAGGCCGATGCCGATGCTGCCGGCAAGCGACACGCCCGAGATCCAGAGGTGCTCCCACAGCCGCACCGGGATCCCATCCCGCCCGCTCCACGTGGCGGGATCGGCGAACCAGCCGGCGAGCTCGCCGAGGAACTCGATCACTCGGTCGCCGTCCGGCGACGGGCCCACGGCGTGAGGGCACGCTGCAGCGCGAGTAGCGCCAGGTCGGCGAGCACCGCCAGCCCGACGGCCAGCACGATGCCGGTGAGCGTCGCGGTCAGGCCGAACGAGCCACGCTGGGTTCCGATCGTGACGATCAGGTACCCGAGCCCGCCGAGGCCGATCAATGCGGTCACCGTCACCAGGCCCACTGTCGACACGGTCGCGATCCGCAGGCCGGCGACGATGATTGGCAGGGCCAGGGGCAGCTCGACGCGCAGGAGCCGCTGCGTCGGCGTGTATCCCATTCCGGCCGCCGCCTCGATCGCGTCCGCCGGCACGGCGCGCAGCCCTTCCACCATGTTGCGGGTGAGGATCAGGAGCGTGTAGCCCACCAGGGCGATCTCGGCGGTGAGCACCGTGCCGAGGCCGGTGATCGGGGTCAGCAGCGCAAACAGCGCCAGCGAGGGGACGGCGTACAGGATTCCGGTCGTGCCGATGATCGGTCCGTACCAGCGCGGCCGATCACGGATGACCAGCGCGAACGCGAACGAGATGACGAAGCCGATGACGACCGCGATCGTGGTCAGGTAGACGTGCTCCGCGAACAGCTCGCCGATGCGATCGAGGTTGTCGACGACCCAGCCAAGATCGACCCTCACGAGGCGGCCGCGACCTCCTCGCCCACGTCATGCAGCTCGCCATCGGCTCCGCGGACCGGCGCCCGCAGTCGATCGCCGATGGCATCGACGCTGACCAGTCCGAGGACGCGGTCGCGATCGTCGACCACCACGCCGAGCTGGACGCTCGAGCCGAGCAGCGCCGACAGGGCGTCCCGCAGGGTCGTCTCCGGCTGAACGGTCGGCGCGCCCGGCGTGGCGGCGTCGGCGCCGATCGGCCCTGACCCGGCGAGATCGTGGGCGTCGATCCAGCCGAGTGGCCGCCGCTCAGCGTCGACCAGCAGCGCATAGGTCAGGTCATCGGACGAGGCGCCGAGCCGCGTCCGGATGTCGGCGCGGTCCTCCCCGGCGTGGACGATGACCGGGTCGATCGTCTCGAGATCGCGCACGCGCGCCAGCGACAGGCGCTTCAGCCCGCGGTCAGCCCCCACGAAGCGCTCCACGAACTCGGAGGCGGGGTTGGCGAGGATCGCGGCTGGAGCGTCGTACTGGGCAAGGATGCCGCCGCGCTGAAGGATGGCGATGCGGTCGCCCATCTTGATCGCCTCGTCGACGTCGTGGGTCACGAAGATGATGGTCTTGCGGACCCGTTCCTGGAGGCGCAGGAACTCGTTCTGCAGCTTCTCCCGGGCGATCGGGTCGACGGCCCCGAAGGGCTCGTCCATGAGCATCACCGGCGGGTCGGCGGCGAGCGCCCGCGCCACCCCGATGCGCTGCCGCTGCCCGCCGGA
>Ga0190275_10004325_pt1 | contig 10213 bp, 8 predicted proteins | sample Popmic550T_FD_133745 | JGI IMG/M metagenome (GOLD analysis project Ga0190275, IMG submission 133745) | Populus adjacent soil microbial communities from riparian zone of Yellowstone River, Montana, USA - 550 T | ecosystem: Environmental > Terrestrial > Soil > Riparian zone > Trees stand | place...
CCAGTCCGACATCGACGCGCTGAAGCAGCTCGGCTGGTCGCCGCAGCGCACACCTGAAGACTCGGTCGCCGAGTACGCGACGTGGCTCGAGGGGATGCCGGGACTGGACCAGATTCTGGTTGACGCCGACGCCAAGATGCGCGCGCTGGGCGTGGTCCGAAAGGTCCGCGAGTGAAGGCCTTTCTGCTCGCCGCCGGCCTCGGGACTCGGCTGCGGCCGATCACCGACCACACGCCGAAGTGCCTCTTGAGCATCGGAGACCGGCCGATGTTGGACATCTGGCTCGACGCGCTGGCTAAGGCCGGCGTCACTGAAGTGTTGCTCAACGCACACCACCTGGCTGACCAGGTGCAGGCGTACGTGTCGGCCCGAGTCGGTGCACCTGCTGTGCAGGTGGTGGTGGAGCGGGAACTGCTGGGCAGCGCGGGAACTCTGCGAGCCAATCGGAATTTCGTGGACGGCGAGGACATGTTCCTCGCGATCAATGCGGACAACCTGACCGACTTCGACCTCGACGTGCTGATCGATGCGCACCGTGCCGGCGGGGCGATTGCCACCCTGTCGCTCTTCCGGGCGCCGCACCCGACCCAGGTCGGTGTGGTCGAAGTGGACGCCGGTCTGGTGGTCGGGTTCGAGGAGAAGCCGGAACACCCACGTGGTGACCTGGCCAACGCCGGGATGTACGCATTCGCCCCCGCCGTCATCGACGAGATCATCGGACCGAACCCTCGGGATATCGGCTTCCATCTGCTGCCCAGATTGATCGGCCGCGCCCAGGCGGTCGCCCTGAATGGCAGCTACTTCCTCGACATCGGCACCTCAGACGCGCTGCGCCGCGCTCGCGACGACTGGAAAGGCAGGATCCGACTGTGATCGTCACCCAGACTCCACTCCGCGTGGGATTGGTCGGTGGGGGCACCGACCTACCCGGCTACTACCGGGAGCACGGCGGGCGGGTGTTGAACGCCGCCATCGACAAGTACATCTACGTGATCGTCAAACAACGCTTCGACGACGACATCTATGTCAACTACTCCAAGAAGGAGATCGTTTCGCGGGTCGAGGACGTCGAGCACGAACTGGTGCGCGAGGCGATGTACATGACCGGCGTACGCAGCGGTGTCGAGATCACCACGCTGGCGGACATTCCTTCGGCTGGCTCGGGTCTCGGCTCATCGTCTGCGGTGACGGTCGGATTGCTGCATGCGCTGTTCGCGTACCAAGGCAAACAAGTGACAGCCCGGGAGCTCGCCGAGCGGGCGTGCACGATCGAGATCGACCGCTGCCGGAAACCGATCGGTAAGCAGGACCAGTACGCGGCCGCCTACGGCGGGATCTGCGATCTGCGCTTCGGCCCGGGTGATCGCGTCGACGTCGAGCAGATCACTCCTTCCCCCCAGATGCGACGGCTGATGTCGAACGAGCTATTGCTCTTCTACACCGGGACGACCCGTAGTGCGAACACCATCCTGAACGAACAGTCGGCGAACACCTCCGACCGGCTGCCGCAGCTTTCCCAGCTCCGTGATCTGGCCGGCGAAGCGGCGGACGGGCTACGCGTCGGCGACGTCGAGGCCGTTGGGGTGGCGATGAACAAGAGCTGGGAGCTCAAGCGGACGCTCGCCTCCGGTGTCTCCAACGCCCAGATCGACCAGGCCGTCGAGCGCGCGCTCGCCGAGGGGGCAACCGGGGCCAAGGTGACCGGCGCGGGCGGTGGCGGGTTCCTCCTCGTCGTCTGCCCCCTGGAACGGCAGCGGGCGGTGCGGGATGGGCTGTCGGACATGCGGGAACTGCCGATCAGGATCGACCCATCCGGCTCGCGAATAGTGTTCAACGTGCACCGTGACATCTGGGGTTGACCGCGTACCTCCGGCGATGCCCCGCGAGATCCGAGCGCCTTTGGCAATTGCTGGCCTGCTTGGCCTGATCCTCGCCATCACGCTGGGGCTGGCGTTCGCTGGGCAGACCACCGGCACCCGCCTGGACGACCAGTTGGCGGTCGCGCTGGAGCTACCCCACGCGTTCCCACGGGTGTATACCGTGTCCCTGATCGTGCAAACGCTGGCCGACCCGATTCCGGCAGCGGTCCTGATGGTGCTCTTGGCCGCGATCTGCTGGCGATTCGATAGGCGCCGGCTCGCCGTGCTCGCCGTGCTCGGCCCGGCAGCCGCCGACGTTGTCGTCATCGTCATGAAACAGCTCGTCGGGCGGACGATACACGAAGGCAATCTGAGCTACCCGAGCACGCATACGGCGCAGAGCGCAGCATTCGCAATGGTTATCGCCCTGCTCGTCATATCCCTGGTGAACCTCAAGGCGGGCGCCGCCGCGGCTGTGGTGTTGGCCGCCGCCGCCGCCGGCGCACTCGTGATGGGCTGGGCGCTGGTCGGGGGCGCCGTCCACTACGCAACCGACAGCCTGGGCGGCTTCGGCATCGCGATCGCTGTCGTTCCCGTGGCCGCTTGGTGCACCGATCTGGCCGGTGACCGGATCGCGGCGGATCGCCGGGTCGCGCCGCAGGCCGGATAATCCAGCCGCAAACGCCTCGGTCTTGAGGATCAGTCCCCTGCGGACGCCGTCACCGTCGGCTTTGACGGAGCGATCATCCGCGTCAGCGAAGCAAACTGCTCATCCAGCAATCGAGTCTTCTCGGCGTTGTGCCCGTTCAGGGCGGTCACCAGCGCGTCCCGGTCGCGCTCCAGGGTTTCGAATTTGGCGATGAGGCGGTCGAGCTCCACCGAGCGGGCCGGCTCGCAGAAATCTCCGAGGCCCATGTCCCCCATCAGCACGTCATGCTTGGCGGCATAGCCGATGGACAGGGTGGGCTTGGAGAGCTTCAGCGCACAGAGCACATTGTGATAACGGGAGCCCACCACGGTGTCCACCGTGGCCATCCGGCGCATCAGTTCCGGGAGCGTCGCTGCCGGCTCGGCCTCGATCTCCGGATCGTCCGTCCGCTGCGCCCGCACGTCGTCCAACAGTGCCTGCAGGGTCGGCTGGTCTTCCTGGTCGGTGGCGTAGAGCCGGACCTTGCGGCCGCCGTCCAGCAACCAGTGCACAAACCGGGTCAGAGTAGCCACGTAGTGCCGGTAAAGCCGGTCTGCTTCGGCGCGGTCGTCGTTGCTGCCGTGATAGGCCATCACGCCGACGCCGACCACCCCGGTAGGCCCGGCAACGGGCGGGTTCGGGAGCGCGAACGCAAGGTCCGGGTAGACCCGGTCGGCGTGGACGTCGACGCCCATTTCCCGCATCGAGTTCCGGGACAAGTCGTCGCGGAAGGATCGGTAGTGGGCCAGCTGGGCGGCATGGGTGATGAACCAGCGCGTCGCCCGGGCCCGGACCACGTTGGAGCCGACGCTGACCAGCGCCACTTGCGTGCCAGTCAGCCGGGCGGTGACCCCGAGCCAGAACAGCGAGTATGGAAAGGCCCAGGGCCGCAGCGGCAAGGTCGCCTCGAGGACGCCCATGCCCGGCACGATGACGAGATCGTAGTGCCGGACCCAGGCCAACGTACGGAACGGGTCGAGCAGCTTGCCGAGCACCTTGAGCCCGGCCGCGGCCAGCCCAGTCGCCGTCCCGGCGTGCGGCTCGTACCACTGCAACGACTCAGCGGGGGCGCCGTACCGGGCCTCGACCTCGTTCGGCCCCATGCAGAAGAACCCCAGCTGAATGTCTGCATCCAGGTCACGCAGATAGCTGACCACAGCCTCAAGTGAGCCGTCGTTTCCCAGGTTCCCCGAGCCCAGAATGCCGAAGAGCCCCACGCGGGAACCGGTCCCGCGCGCCTTGGCGACCGGCCTCACTCGGAGTGACGGAACGGCTTGAGTACCGTCCGGGCGGCGACCCAGTTCAGGTACACCTGGTAGCAGCGCCGCCGCTCGACGGCCGACAGCGGAGCTCGGCTGATCGCGACCGGATAAGCGGCCACCATCTCGGCCATCAGGCGCGCCGTGGATTGGCCTCGACGCCGTGGGTCGAGGTTGCTGCAGACCTGCTGAATGCTCCCCAGGTTGTCACCGCGACCGGGATGCTCGCGGCGGAAGAACATGATCTCGGGCACCTGATAGAACGGGCCGTACAGCGACAGCTCGGCGACCAGCTTGCGGCCAGCGTTGTGGTAGCTATCGTGCGGCGCGATCCGGCGCATCACGCCGGTTCGGATCACGCCATAGAAGTCGTCGCCGCCCTCGGTGAACATCAGGCTCCGAAACCGCTCGGAAGCGTTCGGGGAGTCAGTGGACAGCTGGTAGTCGTACTCCTCCAAGGTGGCGCCCTGCTCGTCCACGATGGCCATGTATGAATGCGCAAGGATCATCTCCGGCTGGTCGTCGAGCGCCTCGATACACCGTTCGACCAGTTTGGGTGCGAACAGGTCGTCATGCGCCGCCCATTTGAAAAGCCTCCCGCGCGCCGCCTGGACCAGATAGTTGTGGTTCGGCACAGCGCCGATGTTCACCTCCTGGCGGACGTACCGGATGCGGCTGTCGCGGGCCGAGTACTCGCGGCAGATCGCCTCGGTGCCGTCCCCGGATGCATTGTCGGAGATGATCAGCTCGAAGTCGGTGTAGGTCTGGGCGAGCAGCGAGTCGAGCGACTCCGCCACATAATTCTGCCCGTTGTAGACCGGTAGGCCGATCGTCAGGGGTGGCGAGATGCTCACATTTCCTCCTTAGCGTGCCGGCGCACCGAGCCCCGGCCTCATGCGAATGGGTGCCCATCAACCGTTGAAACTGCTTCCCGCGTCCTGGTTGTACGGGGCGGCCTGCCAGACCGGTGGTGTGACCAAGGTGCCCGCGTCCAAAGGCGTGAAGTTCCAGTCGCCGACGTAGGTGTTTTCACTGAACAGATTGCCCTGGTCATAGGTGATCGCCTTGATGATCTTGTCATCGGTGTAGGGCGACCAGGATGGCGATGTGCCGAAGTTGGAGAAGATGGCGTTGCGACCGCACATGGCGGTCGAGCAATCGTAGAAGTTGGCCCGGTTCATCTTGAAGGTGTTGTGGTGCACCTTCACGTTCTGGGTCTTCCAACGGCAGTCGTTGTAGTACGGCTCCTTGGTGATGTTCTTTGCGTTGCACGTCGACAGCTTCGCCACTGTCGGGTTCACCAAGGTGCAGTAGCCGGTCGAGGTGTTGGACGGTGATCCGCAGAAGCGGTCGGCGTTCTCCCACAACGTCACGCCGTTGTAGTTGTCCTCAATCAGGTTGTTCGAGATGTCGACGGTCGGGCTACCGACCAGGTCGTAAGGCACCCGTTCGTCACCACCGGACTCGGAGATGTAGATCGCGGCGTCCGGGAAGGTGTCTCTGGTGCGAATGCGACCGAGACCACTGCTCTCCAGATTGTGCCGGATCACGTTGTTGCGGATGGCGATGTTGTAGCTGATCTCCCAGACGATGGCCGGCCCATCGTTGTTCTCGATCCAGTTGCCCTCGATCAAGAAGTTGTTGTCATTGGTGTCGGCCCACAAGCCCACGCTCTTGTTGTCGTGGATGTAGTTGTTGGTGATCTGGACATCGCGCACATCCCAGAACTTGCCGCCCCCGGTACACCCACAACCCTCCACCTTGCCTTCCCAGTCGCCGGTGTTGTTGCCGACGATCTCGTTATGGTCGAGCACGATGTTGGACTCACCACCCGCCGAGCCGTAGGCCTGAAAGCCGTACTGACTGTTGTTCTTCAAACAGTTGTACGACGCCACGTTCCCGGCGCCCACGAAGATGCCGGCCCCGCCGTTGTTGACGACGGTGTTGTACTGCATGGTCCAGTTCTTGCCGGAGTCATGGTTGACCGTGCCCTCGTTCATCGGGGCCACGAAGTTTCGGACCGTCAAATACTTGATCGTGACATTGCTCGCGTTGCCGGAAAATGCATAGCGGTTCTCGCCTTGGCCGTCCAGGATGGCCCCCGGCCCACCGATGTAGGTCGAGTTGTCGCCCGGCCCGATCTGGCTGTACTCACCGGAGTCGAGCTTGTGCACTCCCGGAGCGAACCAGTACGTCTTCCCGGCCTCCTCCAGATCCACCGAGCTGTTGTTGCCGGCGGGAACGACGATTGCCCCCGGCGGGGCGGTGGCTGGTCCGCTCAGCACGGAAGCGTCGCCGCAGACCTTGCCGGGGGGCGAGCTTGGCCACATCGCGGCGATGGGGGCCGAGCTGGCTTCCTCACCCATTTGTTGGCGCCAGAGCACCCACGAGCCGACGACCACGCCGGCCACGAGGATGAGCCCGAGCGCCAGAATCGCCGGACGCCGAATCGCCGCTTTGAGCCAGGTTCGATTCATGACAATTCCCGCTGCTGGCGCGATGCCGACGGTTCGGGCGCATCACCGATCGACCGGCACGCGCAGCCGGTCGGCCTATCTCCGTCGATTGTTCCCCCCGAAAGCTGTGAAGAATCCCCCGCTGAGCGTCAACGGTATCGGCATGCTGGCGTCTTCGCGGCTACTTCATCAAGAACGTTAACGAGCCCGGTCAACCCGGCTCGGGCGCGCGCCGTCGACACCTGCTGCCCCGCGGGGGTCGGCGACCACCGCCCGAGAATCAGCTGGTGAAAGTGCTCCCGGAATCCTGCTTGTAAGGGGCCGCCTGCCACGCCGATCGGGAGATCCGATGGCTGGTGTCGAGGACGGTGAAGCTCCATGGTCCGACGTAGGTGTTCTTGCTGAATACGTTGCCCTGGTGGTGGGTGATGGCCTTGATGACCTTGTCATCGGTGTAGGGCGACCACGACGGAGACGAGCCGTAGTTGGAGAAGATGGCGTTGCGGCCACACATACTGGACGTGCACGTATAGACGTTGGCCCGGTTCATCTTGAAGGTGTTGTGATGCACCTTCACGTTCTGGGTTTTCCAACGACAATCGTTGTAGTACAGCTTCTTGGCGATGTTCTTGGCGTTGCAGGTCGACAACTTCGCCACCTTCGGGTTCACCAACGTGCAGTAGCCGGTGGAGGTGTTGTTCGGCGAACCGCAATAGCGGTCCGCGTTCTCCCACAACGCCACCCCGTTGTAGTTGTCCTCAATCAGGTTGTTCGAGATGTCAACCGTCGGGCTACCCACCAGGTTGTACGGCACCCGGGCATCACCACCAGACTCGGAGATGTAGATCGCCGCATCCGGAAAATTGTCACCCGCCCGGATCCGCCTCGGACCATCAGCCACCAGGTTGTGCCGGATCACATTGTTACGGATCGCGATGTTGTAGCTGATCTCCCAGAAGATCGCCTGCCCATCGTTGTTCTCGATCCAGTTGCCTTCGATCAAGAAGTTGTTGTCGTTCGTGTCCGCCCACAAACCGACACTCTTGTTGTCGTGAATGTAGTTGTTGGTCACCCGCACGTTACGCACGTCCCAGAACTTGCCGCCCCCCGTACAACCACAACCCGGCTCGCGGGTCTCCCAGTCGTCGGTGTTGTTGCCGACGATCTCGTTGTGGTCCAGCACGATGTTGGACTCACCACCCGCCGAGCCGTAGGCCTGGAACCCGTACTGACTGTTGTTCTTCAAACAGTTGTGCGACGCCTTGTTGCCAGCACCCACGAAGATGCCGGCGCCACCGTTGTTGACGACCGTGTTGTACCGCATCGTCCAGCTCTTACCGGAATCATGATTGACCGTGCCCTCATTCATCGGGGCCACAAAGTTGCGAATCGTCAAGTACTTGATCGTGACATGGCTGGCCCGACCCGCAAACGCATAACGGTTCTTCCCCTGCCCATCCAAAATCGCCCCCGGCCCACCCAGGTACGTCGACCTAGTACCCGGGCCGATCTGGCTGTACTCACCAGAGCCAAGCTTGTGGACCCCCGGGGCGAACCAGTACGTCTTCCCCGCCCGCTCCAGGTTGACCGACCTGTTGTTGCCGGCGGGCACCACAATCGCCCCCACCGGAGCCTTCGCGGGCCCCCTCAGCAACGAAGCATTACCGCAGATCTTCGCGGGCGGCGCGCTCGGCCACGACCCGGGCGGAACTGGCGCCGCCGTCGCAGGCTGAACGAAGGTCATCGTGCAGTTTCCGTGGCCGTCGTTGCCATCCCCCACACTGATGACGATCTTCGCCCGACCCGGCGCCGATGGCGGGTTTCGCGGGTTCCGCGTCAGATAGACGGTGCCGCCGCGAAACTTGAATTTTCGATCCTTCTGCCTGACGCTGTAGATCCGCTTCCCGGCACCGTTGTAGACCTTGACGGAGTAGTCCACCGTGGTCGCATCCTTCGCTGCCGAAGTGAACTTGACCGCTTTGTTCACGATCCGCTTCACGCCGGCCGCATCCCGGTATTCCGCGCCCCACACGGTGCGGCCCTTCCAACGATGCTTTCCGCCGTCGGTACACGACGACGTCTGGGTTGTCGCGGCCGACGCACCAGTGGGGACCCCAGCGACCACCAGTGCGGCGACCAGCACTACCGCCAGGCCACGAGAAATTGACCGCACGAGAGCCCCCCAGATCTGTCGGCTTCTTGTTCCAGAATTCTTAATCGGATTATTGCGGATGCTGGACTGCCGCGGGCCGATACGCGTGTCCTGAACGGCCATGGCCGAAACTGGACATCCTTCTCCGAAGGAGACCAAACGTGGCATTCGCTCGGAGCATAGATCTCTCAGATCGCCGGGGCTCCACCCTGACGCTGGTTTCTGGACGGCGAACTCTGTCGATCGGGCCCGCGGGAGTTTTTTCGTCGTTAGACTCGCCGAGCGAACGAGGTACGTCGTCCACATGAGACGCCGGCCGCCATTCGATACCGGGAGAATGTCATGAAGGTCTTAGTCAACGGTGATCGCGGTTACATCGGTGCCGTGTTGGTTCCCTACCTGCAGAGCCTCGGACATGAGGTCACCGGCCTTGATGTCGGTTGGTACGACGGTTGCGACTTCGGGCCCCAACCGAGCGGGTACGAGCAGCGGACCGGGGACATTCGCGATGCCCGCGCCGAGGACCTCGAAGGCTTTGACGCCGTCATCCACCTCGCGGCTATCTCCAACGACCCGATCGGTCACCTCCACCCGGAGGCCACGTACGCGGTCAATGCCCACGGCGCAGTGCACATGGCCAAGGCGGCCAAGGCGGCCGGGGTTTCCCGCTTCCTGTTCTCCTCGTCCTGCTCCCTCTACGGAGCCGCCGGTGACTCCGCCGTCGACGAAACCGCCGCGTTCAACCCGGTCACTCCCTATGGTGAGAGCAAGGCGATGGCCGAGGCTGGACTCACCCTGCTGGCCGATGACGACTTCAGCCCGACGTACCTGCGCAACGCCACTGCGTACGGTTCCTCGCCCCGGCTACGAGCCGACATCGTGGTGAACAATCTGACCGGTACCGCCTTCACCCAGGGCAGCGTGCGACTGCAGTCCGATGGGAGCCCATGGCGGCCGCTGGTGCACGCCGAGGACATCTCCCGGGCCTTTGCCGCCCTGCTCGAGGCACCCCGGGAGGTGGTGCACGATCAGGCGTTCAACGTCGGCCGAGATGAGGACGTGGTGCAGATCCGAACCATCGCCGAGCAGGTCAGCGAGATCACCGGCGCCCCGGTCACCTTCGCCGAGGGCGCAGGACCGGACACCCGGAACTACCAGGTCGACTTCACCAAGATCGGCCGGCTGGTTCCGGCCTTCAGGCCCCGCTGGACGATTCCGCAGGGCATCGAGGAGATTTGGAAGGACGCCCACAACCGCGGGCTGTCCGCCGCGGACTTCGAGGGCGCACGCTATGTCCGGCTGCAGAAGATCCAGCAGCTGGCCGACCAGGGACGCCTAAACCTGGCGGACCTACGGATGCAGCCGGCGCCGTAGGACCTGCTCGACAGCGCCGGTGTTGTAGGAACCCTGCCCGAGCGCCAGCGGCGTTTAGACCCGCTCGAGCGTCGGTCTCGTCGGACCTGCTCGAGCGGGGTCTACGCAGGGTCTACGCGACGGCCGGATCGATCTCTTCGACCGGGATGATCATCGGGCCCACCTCGACCGGGCGTTGCTGCCAGACCGCCCACGGGCAATTACCCTGGCGGTACATTGCTTCGAGTGCGCTTCGCTCCTTGAGCGTGTCCATCGGAGCCCAGAACCCGTCGTACTGCGCCGCACGCATCTTGCCGACCCGGGCCGCCCGGATGCAGGCGTCCATGACCAGGTCCTCGCCCTCGTTGAGGTAGTCGAAGATCCCCTGCCGGAGCACGAAGTAGCCGCCGTTGATCCTCATCGCCATGTCCGCGACCGCGGTCAGG
>Ga0190275_10004326_pt1 | contig 10213 bp, 2 predicted proteins | sample Popmic550T_FD_133745 | JGI IMG/M metagenome (GOLD analysis project Ga0190275, IMG submission 133745) | Populus adjacent soil microbial communities from riparian zone of Yellowstone River, Montana, USA - 550 T | ecosystem: Environmental > Terrestrial > Soil > Riparian zone > Trees stand | place...
CATGGAACCGTCGCCCGCTTTGCCGACATCCAGGTTGGCCGCCGCCGGCATCCGCACGGTGTCGTTCGCTCCATCAAACTGGAAGCCCATCGACACTTTCCCTTCCACGAAGCTGGCGCCATTCAGCAGCCGTCCGACCTGTCCGCTCACCGCATCCCTCGCGTCGCCGTTCCCCGGCCACCACGCCGTTAATCCCGCGGGGCCTTCTACCCGGCAGAAGGTTCCGACCCGGACAGCGACCGTGTCGCTGATTTCATCCAGCCCGTCGTCAGCACGAAGCTGGATAATATAAACACCTGGCGCGCTAAAGGTCGCCAGCGTGGAGATGCTGTTAACGCTGCCAAAGGTCACGTTTCCGGGTCCCGAGACCTTGAGCCATTGCAAGGCGACTCCGGAATCCACCGGCAAACCATCGTCGGTCACGCTGCCATGAAGCGCTACGGTGTCCTCCACCCGCGCAATCGATTGGTCGGGCCCGGCATTTACTTCGGGCGGATTATTCTCATCGATGGGACACTTGCCGTCGAAACCGGTGGAATAGATATCGTGCAGCTCGTTTCCATCCAGCGCCCGGCGATAAAGCGTAATCTCGTCGAGGAGTCCCTTGTAGTAAGGATTCTGAGCGCCTCCGGTGCTGTTGAGATCGCTGGCGAGATAGAAATCGTATCCGGTCTGGGGCATAAAGAGCCCAAGGCCAGAACTGGTGTGCTGCACGCCGTTGACGTAAATGCGCGCCACTCCGGTCCCGCCGTCATAGGTCACAGCCACATGAGTCCATTGACCTACTGGCGCGATATCCGCGTGTGTAAAGATTTCGTGCGAAGCTCCAAGGGTATCGACGAGGTTCACACGGACCTGGCTATTGAGACGGTAAATATGAACGCCATAGCTGTTCGTCGCGACGTTCTTCCACTGCGCGATGAGGCGCGCGTTGGCTTCATAAGTCTCCGGTTTCATCCAAAACTCGACCGTGAGGGAACCGTTGCCGGCCTTGGCAAGATCCAGGGAAGGACTCTTAAACACGATCGCGCGATCATCCACGCCGTCGAATTTAAACGCGGCGCCGACCATGCCGTTCTCGTAGGAGGTTCCACGTTCCAGGAAAGCTTCATTTCCCGACCCGTGGTCGGCCGCGGTGCCGTTGGCCTGCCACCAGGAAACAAGGCCATCGATTTTCTCGATGGTGCAAAGCGCGCCGACCCGCACTTCCACCGTTGAGGTCGCGCTGTACTGGCCATCGCTGGCGAACAGCTCTAGGGTGTAGATGCCCTCGAGCGAAAACGTCGCGGTCGTCGTCGGGCTGGCGGCATCTGCGAAGGTTACTGTGCCCGGACCATACTTCGGCCGCCATTGGATTTGAAGCGGCGTGTTTTCCGGTAACCCGTCGTCGCGCACCGTGCCGTTCAAGGGCACCGCTACATCCAGCGTCCGAACGCTTCGATTAGGCCCGGCATCTACCCAGGGCGCTTTGTTGTACGGCGTAAGCCGCACCGTCACATCATCAGTCTGCGTCTCCTCGCCGGCGACTACCGTCAGGCGAAACACATAAGTGCCATCCTTGCTGAATTGGCAGGTCGGTTGAATCGCGTGGACGTCGCTGAAGCTTACCGTCCCCGGGCCGCTGACCACGCTCCAGGTGACCGAGCTGTTGATCGCGGGATCGTAAGCACTTCGGCAAACGGCGCCGCGCAGGACCAGCGGATCCGGCCAATTCGCATTAATGTCTTCGCCAGCGTTCGCCGACCACCCATGCGCGACCTGTGGCGGGACATAACCAACGGTTCCTACTGTAAGATCGTGGAGGATGGGGCTCACGCCGCCGTTCTCGGCGGGCTCGAAATCTACGCGGATGGTGATGAATCGGCCACTACCGGAGGGCACCGAGTTCTCGGGGGTGAGCAACTGCTCCGCCGAGAAATGAACTCCATCTTCGCTTAGGGCAGCGTAAACCGGGAGCGCGCCATCATTGCAAATCTGGGCATTCCATACGACCGGGCCCCATGTCGCGCCATCCTGTTCAGAGTCATAGGTAACCGTCCAGCGTCCGCGTTGCCCCGCGCGGGCGAGGGCCGCCCCGGTGAAGTTCGAGTAGGCCCAGATCGACCCACCGAGGTAGGAGGATGTGATATCCACTTCGCCAATCGGCGTCACCCCATCGGGGCCCAAGGGACCGCCAAAAGGATTAATCCGTTGAACCACTCCGGTAGTGCTGCTGACCCAGATGTAGCCTTTGCGATCGATCGCCACACCGGTCGGTCCGTGCGCCGCAACCGGCACCACTCCAACAAAGGTGCCATCATTTTTGAGATGCGACACCCAGTAACCGCAGTGCGACGTAGCCACCCACACATCTCCGTTGGCATCGATCGCCAAACCTTGCGACCAGGTGGAGCCATGCGGATACGCGCCGATCAGGTGGCCGTCCGGCGCATACTTGTAAACGACGTTGCTTGGATCGTACGTAACCCAGATGTTGCCGAAAGGATCTTTCGCGACGGCCCATGAGTTGTCCGGGATGTTCCACGGCGTAACTGGCGCAGAGCTCAAGGGCAAGTTGGCCTGCCAGCGCAGGAACCGGCCGGTCGACCAGAGAACGTTGTCGAAATCGATGAACCCGCCGTTACCGCCGCGGCCGTTCGACGGCTCGGTGCGAATGATCGTGCCAGTCCTGTGATCTATCAGGTCGAAGTTGTTAGGCGTGCCCACGCCACCCACCCAGACATTATCCGCCGCGTCGACCGAGATGTGGCGCAGGTTGGTTGCAGTAGTCTTGACGTAGCGCACGATGAGCTCGTCTTCCGCGGCTGAGACGCCTCCGTTGGTATTCACGCCGCCTGGATTGGGCCACGCTCTGACATCATTCTGTCCGGCCGAGGTATCCAGCTGGCCGTTGTGGTTCTTGTCGATCCAATCCGCCCCGTTCGGATTTGCGATCATCACAACGGTGTTAGTGCGCTCATTGGCGATCCAGCAATTGCCCTTCGAATCAATCGCTGTCCGGCTGGCGTAAGGATCACCCACCCCATCCGGCGTGAGGCGATATTCGCCCAGGACGCGACCGGTATCGGTATCGAGGCGGACGACGGTACCCTTGGTGAACACGGGAATCCAGACGAAGTCGAAGTTCGATTGATCGATCGATGTCTGGAGCTGGTCCGGAATGCTGCTGTTGACGTTGAAGAGATTTCCCGCGGCAAAGTCTGCCGTGGTTGTGTAGGTGCGGCTAACAATCGGCGGGGTCACCTTTACCGCTACGGTCGCTTCGCTCGAGGTGGCCTGCCCGTCGGAGACAGTGAACTTCAAGCTGTCCGCGCCGTAGTAGTTTTCTTCAGGCGTATAAGTCAGGTTCGGCGCGACGCCACTCAGAGTTCCATGCGCCGGTTGGGCGGAAACAGTGAAGGTAAGCGAGTCGCCATCGATATCTTTGCCGCTGAGGACGAAATTCTTACTTTCGCCCTGTTTCGTTCGAATCGACTGCGCATCGGCGGTCGGCGCGTCATTCACGGGCGCCACGGAAATCGAGACCGTGCCGGGATTTGAATCGAACGTGCCATCGTTCGCCTGGAACGTGATGCGGTCGGAGCCGTTGTAATTTTCCGCGGGCGTATAAACCAACGCCGGCGCCGTGCCGGTCAAGGTGCCGTGAAGGGGCGGCGCGGTGACCGTGTAGGTGAGTGTGTTCCCTTCCGCGTCGTTCGCGGTGAGGAGAATGTTGACCGCCTGTTCCTCATTCGTGCCGACTGATTGGGGCAAGGCAGAAGGCGCCGTGTTGGATGAATTGACGTTGATGTTAACCGTCCCAACCGGCGAATCGACCGTCCCATCGTTAACCTTGAACGTAAGCCGGTCGGAGCCGAGGTAGCCGCTGGCCGGCGTGTAGGTGAGATCGGGCGCCGTGCCGGACACCGTGCCGTGCAGAGGAAGATCGAGGAGCGAATAGCTCAGCGTGTCGCCGTCCGGATCGCTCGCGGTAAGGGCAAAAGAGCGAGGCTGGTCCTGCTTCGTGGCGATAGTCTGCGCATTCGCCACCGGCGCGTCGTTCACGGCGGAAATGACGACAGTGATGACCGCCGGCAACGAATCGATGACTCCATCGTTCGCCTTAAAGCTAAAGCTGTCGGTCCCTGCGAAGTTGGTGTTCGGCCGATAGGTCAGCGCCGCGCCGCTGCCGAACAATCGTCCATGCGCTGGATTGCTCGTCACGATGTAGGTAAGAGGATCTCCATCGGGATCGGCGGCGGTGAGCGTCACGACCTTCGAGGTATCTTCCGGCGTGCTGAGGAATTGATCCGCCGCTACGGGGCGGCGGTTCACGCGATTGACGGTTATGTTGACGGCGGCCGGAGCGGATTCGATTTCACCGTCGCTGACGCGGAAAGTGAAGCTATCGGGGCCATGATAGTTTTCCGCCGGCGTGTAAACCAAATCAGGGGCGTTGCCTGAGAGCGTGCCGTGACCGGGCGGCACTACGATGGCAAAAGTTAACGCGTCCTGGTCCACGTCGTTGCCGGCCAGGGTAAGCGTCTTCGGTGTATTTTGATCCGTCGTGATCGGCTGCGTCAGTGCGACGGGCCCGTCATTCACAGGGGTGACCGCAATCTGCACAACCGCCTCGGCCGAATCCACCACCGAGTCGTTCACTTTAAACGCGAATTGATCCGGGCCATGGTAGTTCGACGCGGGCGTATAGGTGATGTCGGGCGCGGCGCCGGATAGGGTGCCGTGCGCCGGCGTTGTCGTGATGGTGTAGCTGAGGGTATCGCCATCCGCATCGGCGCCGCCAAGCACCAGAGATAATGCATTGTCTTCGCCAATGCTGAGACTCTGGCTTTGCGCCATCGGAGCATCATTGAAAGGGAAGACGGTGATCAGGATCTCGGCGGGCAAAGAGTCGCTCGTGCCGTCGTTCGCGGCGAAGACAATGCGATCCGGGCCGGCATAATCAGGCGAAGGCGTATAGGTAAGTTGCGGCGGAGTGCCGGAAAGCGTCCCGTGTTCCGGCGGAGTGATAATCAGAAAAGTAAGAGCGTTGCCATCGATATCGGTAGCGGTCAGGGTGACCTCGATGGGCGCTTCTTCGCCCGTCGTTTTGCTCTGGGAGTTCGCCACCGGCAGATCGTTCACGGGCTGAACGGTGAGCGTTATGGTGGCCGGCCCCGAGTCGACGATTCCGTCGTTCGCTTTGAAAACGATGGAGTCCTGGCCGTTGAAATCCGGCGCGGGAGTATAGATAAGCTCGGGCGGCGTGCCGCTCAGGGACCCATGAGAAGGAGCCGTAACGATTGTGTAGGCGATCGCATCACCGTCCACATCAGCCGCGCTGAGGGTAACAGCCAGCGGTGAATCCTCGGCCGTGACTCTGTTTTGATCAGCCGCGACTGGCGTGTCATTGATCGACTCAACGCCGATCCTTACCAGCGAAACGTTCGAGTCCTCCAGACCATCGTTGGCTTTGAACGCAAATGTGTCCGGTCCGTGATAGTTCGGCGAAGGCGTGTAGGTCAGGGCAGGAAGCGTCCCGGATAACGTTCCGTGCTGCGGAGGAGAGACGACGGAAAAGGTGAGCGGATTTCCGTCGTACTCATCCGCCCACAGCATGACCTGAACCGCTGCGTCTTCAGCCGTCCCGAGGGTTTGCTCGTAGGTAACTGGCGCATCATTGATCGGCCCCACTTCGATGGAAACAGTGGCGGGTGTCGAATCCACGAGGCCGTCATTGACGACAAAACTGAAACTGTCCGCGCCACTAAAGTTTTGGGCCGGGACGTAAGTGACGACCGGCCCTGTCCCGGTCAGAGAGCCATGCTCCGGGCCTGAAACGATGCGGAACGTCACCGCGTTCCCGTCCAGATCGTTGCCGGTGAGAGTTATCTCGCGCTCCGTGTCTTCATCGGTCGTAACGCTTTGAGCATTGGCAGCCGGCGCGTCGTTCTCCGGACCGACGTTGATTTGCACCACCGCTTCGTTCGAATCCAACTCACCGTCGTTTGCCTTAAAGGAGAAACTATCCAGACCGTTGTAGTTCTCGTCGGGAGTATAGGTGCGATCGGGGCCCGAACCGCTCACGACGCCATGTTGCGGCGACTGGACAATCGTATAACTGAGCTGATCGCCTTCCGGGTCCGTCGCGGACAGAGTAATGGGCGCCGGCGTATCTTCCGTTGCGGGGACCTCCTGCGAGGCCGCTTTTGGAGCATCGGGCACAGGCACGATCGTAATGAGGACGGTCGCCACCTCGGATTCCTCGAGATGGTCGTTAACCCTGAAGGTGAAGCTATCCGGCTGGTCGTAATCCGCTTCCGGAGTGTAGATCAAATTGGGTGGCGTCCCGGAGAGTGTTCCATGGCTCGGTGGCAGCACGATCGAGAATCCGAGCGCATCGCCATCCACATCGGTGCCTCTCAGAACGATGGACTGGGCCGTGTCTTCACTGGTGATGAGGTTTTGCTCCGTAGCGACCGGAACGTCGTTTACCGGTTTGATGGTAACCGCGACAGTCGCCAGACCCGAATCGTCGAGACCATCATTCGCCCTAAAGCTGAAGGAATCCGGCCCGTAATAATCCAGCGCGGGCGTGTAGGTAAGGTTTGGGGGTGAGCCCGAGAGCGTGCCGTGCTCGGGAAGCGCCACGATTCGGTAGGTCAAAGCGTCCCCGTCGTCGTCGGTTCCAGTCAGAACGAACGGGAAGGCGCTGTCTTCATCCGTCTCGACCGCGGAGTCGATCACCACGGGCCGATCGTTCCTGGGGCCGACATCGATCGCAATGGTCGTGACAACCGAATCCGCCGTCCCGTCATTCACTACGAAAGTGAATTGATCCGCCTCATCGAAATTAGCCTCCGGATTGTAGGTCAGTTGCGGAGCCGTGCCAGTGAGCGTTCCATGGGCGGGCGCCGCAACGATTCGATAGGTCAAGGCATCGCCATCCACATCCTGGCCGGAGAGAACTATGGGAAGAGCGGTATCTTCTTCAGTGGTCAGGCTCTCCGGATTAGCAATCGGCAGGTCATTTACCGGCATCACCGCAATGCTGATCGTGGCGACATTTGAGTCCGCCTGCCCGTCGTTCACCTTGAAAGTGAAACTGTCCGATTCATGATAATTAAGGTCCGGCGTGTAGGTCAGGTTCGGGGGCACGCCGGTCAGCGTGCCGTGCGCAGGCTGGGACAGGAGCGTGTAAGTGAGCGGGCCGTTCTCTGCGTCCGTGCCCTCCAGGACAATCGCAGTGGCAGTATCTTCGTTGGTCGTGACCGGTTGGTTGTTCGCAATGGGGGGGACGTTGAGAACCAGGAACCGAAGCAAGTTGTTTCCATTGAGGACCAGCCGGTCGCAGGCCAGGGCTCCGATCAGGTCGGAGTTGCCGTTGAAATGAACCGTCCCGTTGGGGACAAACACTTCCCCGTAGATTTTGTTGTTGCCGCTCAGGACCAGGTCACCCGTGGCCAATCGCAACTTCAGCCAGCCCGGGTTTGGCGACGACCCAATTCGCCCCCCGCAAATGACCCCGCCGTTCACCGTGATAATGACAGGGCCGACGATTCGCAGATCGTCATTCCCGCTAAAGGTGAGTTGCTGAAAATTGTAAACGGCAGGCTGCGTGGCGCCGGCAACGCCGAGCGTAAGGCTGTTCTTTCCGCTCACGCTGAACGAACCATAAGTGCCCGGCGGCACCACGACATTCCCAGCGTTACCGCCGACCGCCAGATTGCGAATCGTGGAAAAACCGCCCGCGTTGCTGCCGGCGATCGAGAGGGTGACGTCCCGCGTGCCTGTCGGAAGCGGCGGAGGCGCTACGACCGGCATCGGGACTGGATTGGTGCGAGTGACTACGTGGCGAAGTGAAAAATGCCCATCGCCCGAGATCACATAATTGGAAGGCTGCGCGCTGCCGGCGCCCTGCAGGGTGCCGCCGTAGTTTGGATTCCCGGTGAACTGAATTGCGGGTGTCCCCGGAACCAGGAGGTCGCCCGTGATTACCGGAGTTCCGTTGAACGAGATCGACTCGCCCGTGAGGATCTGGAGCGAACCCTCAACTCGATTGCTCCCACCCAGGGTCAAACCGTGTCGCACCAGACCGACGCCGGAGGTGGAGACCTGGGCGAAACCAATTGTAATGCTGCCGAAGAACGCCACCAGCAAAGACACAAATCCGAGGAACGACGAAATGCGGGCGGAGGGTAACAGCCGGGGATTTGGGAGCATAAAGAGGGAACCGCGGATAAAAGTTGTGCGCTTGTATCGGATTGCGGAGGGGTGGCCGAGACAAACAGTTTGAGAACACTTAAAAACACTTTGAGAACACAATCCGCGGCACGCGCTGAGAAGGGTGGTTGATCCAATGTCCGTGGTTCGCAAAAAAGTTTTCCGCGAAACCACAACCGTGAGAAACGGAACGATAGGGAAGAACAGCCTCCTGAATAAGCTTTGGGGCTTCAGGGTACTGGTTTGAGCTATGATTTGTTTCATTTCCGGGGTTTTTGTTTCGCAGGTTCAGGAGGCGAGGGGGCTCTCGGGGTGAATTGAGATAAACGAAAACGATCACCACCGGACCGTCAGACTATGAGCGATCCAGGCGCGGGTTTATCGTTTCGATGGCTGGCGTGGGAACTAGCGGGAAGGTTCCTCGCCTTCCTAGCTTTGTCGGGTTGTTCAAGGGAAACCGGTTCGGCCCTGTCCCAAAGATACTGAAAGGCGAGACTTAACGTTTGCGCTAGCTCAGGGTGACGGATGACGACTGTTCGGAGTGTTTCGCCGAATCGAACTATCGGCATGAGGACCACTTTGGAATCGAAAATCAGCAGCTTCTGCGGCAGGTCGCCCTGATGAACGCGCGCTTCTTCCCCCAGAGCGATCCACTTTAGGACGCGGGCTTTTGTGATCGGGTCGTCTAACAGCCGGCTCTCGTAAATGCTTTTATAACGCACGCCGCGACGCTGGATTTTTTCCTGTATCGGATTGTTTGGATCGGCCAAAAGGGGGCTCTTAACCAGGCAGTCGATCGAGTGCTCCGCTTCGAGTTGCAATCGTTCGAACCGCTCGCTCAGCGCTCGCGGGCCGCGCAGCACCTGGAGCAACTCATCAGGAACATTCTCCGCTTGGTCGCCCAACGACGAGATAAGCTCGATCGTTTGAGCCGTGAGTCGTTCGCGATGAAGGAGCGCTGCTTTGTCCATGGCCAACAACTGCGGCAACGCTTTTTCTGCCGGCACGGGTGAGAAGCGGCTTCCGTAACCTTCCCCGCCCTCTGCAAAACCCTTGTCCACCAGCGCACCGAGGGTGGGATACACGGCGGTGCGCGCCAGACCGGTCGCTGCCGCGATGGCGCTCGCTCCCATCGGCCCATTCTGGACCAGCGCGAGATAGACCTGCGCTTCGGTGGGGGTAAGCCCCAGCTGGGACAATTCGTCAGCGAGAGTCTCCTTCATTTTTGCGTATCCAGGACAATTTGCTGAAAGATGTCAATCAGTAATACAACATCATACAAACTTTTTTACGCACGGATGAGTTCTTGTGGCCGCGGCGAAACCATTGGCCACCCCGGCCGAGGCAATGGCCAGTAGATCGCAACGGGCAGGGTCCGTTGAGTTTAGGCTAAAACAACCGCCTCCTGCTATTGCGGAAAGCGGAGCTTGTACTCCCGGATCTCAGATGCGGCGGCTTCCAGTTCTCTTACGCGACTTGCGAGCGACGTCTGCAAGTTGAGGACGCGCAGGCCGACTTTAAGGCGGGCAAGCAATTCATTTTTGTCGAATGGTTTCACCAGGTAGTCATCGGCACCGCCCTCCAATCCTTCGACCAGGCTTTCCGTCCCGCCACGCACCGAAAGCATGATGATATAGACCATTTTTTCACTCGCTCGCACAGAACGGCATACTTCCAATCCGTCCATGCCGGGCATAACCCAATCGAGAATTGCCAAAGCCGCGCCTTCCTCCGCGCGGATGGCGGCCATGGCTTCATATCCATCTCGAGTTTCGATGGTGCGAAATCCCCACTTCTTCACTACACCCGAGATCAAGGCGCGCGAGACGGGATCGTCCTCGGCGATAATAATGGGCACACCCGGGTCCAGAGGACTTGAGGCGGTCCCTTCGTCAGGAGTGGGATTCGATTGCGGCGTAAATTCGACAGGTTTCATTTTCCAATTCCGTGAGATGACGACCCGCTTCTTCGAAGTCTTGGGACTTACCGGCGGCCTGAAGCGTCATGGTAA
>Ga0190275_10004327_pt1 | contig 10213 bp, 5 predicted proteins | sample Popmic550T_FD_133745 | JGI IMG/M metagenome (GOLD analysis project Ga0190275, IMG submission 133745) | Populus adjacent soil microbial communities from riparian zone of Yellowstone River, Montana, USA - 550 T | ecosystem: Environmental > Terrestrial > Soil > Riparian zone > Trees stand | place...
CAGCGACGAGCGGCCGTCGAAGCGATGGATCCCGCCCAGCACCGCCAGCCACGTCTCCTGCACCACCTCCTCCGCGCGCGCCCGGCTCCCCACGTAGATCGTCGCGGTCCGCAGCATCGCCGAGTACCAGCGGTCGAGCACCAGCTCGAACGCCGCCTCGTCGCGCTCCCGAAGCGCCTGCACGAGGCGCTGCTCCTCGCGCGCCGCATGGAACGAGCGGTCCCCGGCATCCGCGCGAGGCGCGGGTGCTTCATGGGGAACCGGTGCCGAAACCGGGCCCTGCGGAGCCATGACGCGTGTTTCCCTCCGGGCGCCGGGGCGCCGGGTTGCGGGGATCTGCCGCCTGCGTGGAGTGCCCCGGGTCCTACCCCCGCCGCGCCGGAAGGCTCCCCCGCGAGGCTGTAACGGACCGGCCGCCCGCGAGACTGCATGGCAGGGCAAGGGTGGACCTTGCCGCCGCCTCGGCCGGCCGCCGGCGCCCCGGGCGCACGCCGGTGCCGGGGTCGATGGATACCCCCGCGCCGGCGCTTCGCGCAACCCATGCGCCGGCGCGTGGAGGCGGCGCGTACCGTTCCCGCAAGGCTCCATGCGCTCGATTCTCGCCGTCTCGGACCTGGCTCCCGCCTCGGACGGGGCCCTCTCGGCCGCAGCCGGCCTCGCCGCCCGCACCGGTGCGGAGCTCCACGTGGTCCACGCGATGGGGATCGTGGGGATGCCGCTGCGGGAGGCCCTCCGGACGGACGTGGGCAGACGCATCGAGGACGCTGAATCCGCGCTCGCGCAACAGCTTCGGCGCGCCGTCCCCGGCGGGCTGGTGCTCGCGGGCCGCGCGATCGATTTCCACGGCGTGCGGGATACCGTGCCGTGCCGTGCGCGCGAGACCGAAGCGGACCTCGTCGTGTTCGGCGCGGCGGATCCGCGCACGCCGGAAGGGACCCGACACCTTCACCCGCTCCATGAGATCGCCGGGGTGGCCGCCGTGCCCTGCCTGCTCGTCCGCGACTCGCTCGTCCACCCGCCCGTCCGCGTGCTGCTGCCGCTGTCCGCGGCCGAGATCGGGGAGGGCGTGCTCGCCGGTGCGTGCGACTGGCTGGCCTCGCTCGACCCGCCGGTCCCGACGGAGCTGCACGTTCTCCATGTCGCGAGCGGAGCGCGCGAGTGGCGGGACGCCGCTCCCGATCTCGACCGTGAAGTCCGCTGGGCGCGAGATCAGCGCCGGTGGAGCGAACGGCTGCGGATCCGGCGCACCATCCGCCGGAACGCGGTCGCGCACGTGGAAATCCTCCGCGTCGCGGCCGCGGAGGCGCCGGATCTCGTGCTGCTGGGACCGGGGTGCGGAGCCGCGAACTCGCCCGAGCTCCCGGAAGACGCCCGTGCGGTCCTCCTGCGGTGCCTCCCGTGCTCGGTGCTGGTGCTCCCCCGCACGCACCCACGGCGTGCGGACGAGGACGAAGCCGGCGCTCCGGCCTCACCCACCGACCCGGAGACCCCGGCGCGGGAGGCGCCGGAGCAGGCCGAACGGATGGAGCTCGCCGCCGCCGGAGACTGACTGCGCCTCGGACCGGGCGGGACCGTCGCCGAGCGGGTGCACCGTGCGGACCGGAGGCCCGCCTCGCATGGCACGTTTTCGACGACTGTAACGAATCCGCTTACCGCGAGACTGCTGGATAGAGCGTCGCTGGCCCCCAGCCCTGGAGCCGGCGGCGTTTCTCCGCCCGCGCCGGAGGGTCGGCGGGTGGAGCCGGCGGATGAAGGGCACCCGAACCAGGAGGCCGGAGATGATCGCGGAGGTGAGGGATCGGCTGGGCAGCGAGCTGGAGCGGCTGTCGCGGCGGGTTACGGACGGCCTCGAGGCCGAGCTCGGCGGCGCCACCGCGGTGTGCGCCGCCCCGGGGGAGCGGCGGGAGGTCCAGGAGAGGATCCGGCGCCTCGGCCAGCTGGTGGCCGGGCTGGCGGGGCTGGAGCGTGGCGCGCTCCCCGTCGACCGGGTGGGCTACGGCTCGACCGTCGTCCTCCAGGACCTCGACGATCGGCGGCGCGTCTCGTACACGCTGGTCACGGGGGAGGTGATCGACCTCGACGAGGACCAGGTGAGCCTCGCATCGCCCGTCGGCCAGGCGCTCCTGGGCCGCGAGGTCGGCGACCGCGTCTTCGTGGAAACGCCCGCGGGAACGCTGCGCTACCGGATCGTTTCCGTGACGACGCTCCCGCAGATGCTCGGTCTGATGCCGGCGTGCGCCTGACGCGCGCGACGCCCGCGTGAAGCTCCGTTTACGTTCCGCGGACGACCAAGGCAGGGTGACGCGGGCGCACCTCGCGAGGCCTTCGCGCCCAAGTCTAATACCAGATCCGCATGAATCGTTGCGGCAACAGGATCTTGTGAAGTGTCACACAGGGGCACAGAGACACAGAGAAAAACCCGCAGTTCTTTGTGTCTCTGTGTGAGAAAGCAGTTCAGCCGGATCTGGTATAAGTCTGGCGGCCCCGTCAAAGCGCGGAGCTTGGTTCTCGGCGTGCCCGCGCGCACTTTGGCAATGGTCAACCATTGTCGGCTCAGCATCAAAGCTGTGCAAGGAAAGGAAATCCCATGCTCTCGCAGAATGTGCTCGCCACCAGCCCCGGCCCCACCTACGACGGTTCGGGCCGAATCACCAATCTTCGGCCGCTGATCATCAACACCCTGAACGACACCATACCGTCGCAGGGGCTCACCTCCGGCGTGCGCTGGCTGTTCATCCCCAAAGGGAGCTACACCTGGAACACCCCGCTCACCGAGAGCGACCTCCCCAGCGGCACCACGTCGCTGCGATTCTACTCGGATGGAGCGACCCTCTACGACACCCGCGCCGCGAATTCAGGCTACCGCTTCTGGTTCCAGTTCGTGCTCGATGCCACGGTTCGCCCGGTCCTGCAGGTGCGCTTCGAAGGAAAGTTCACCTTCGACGGGTCCACCGGCGCCACTCCGAGCCCGGCACCCGCCGACTCGAGAGCGGTGATCCTGTATTCCGGGTGGGGAGCCGAGGACAACCAGCGCGCCCGCGGTTTCCATGTCGGCCCCGACGTCACCTTCCAGCACCTCACCTATGAAGCGACGAGCACCAACCCGCCCGGCTCCACGCTGGTCGATCACGCGCTCCGCGTCGAACAGGCCGCCGACGTACGCATCCACTGCCAGAGCAGCAACGTGAAGGGGTGGACGGTGTGGCTCGAGGTGGTGGACGACTTCCTGGTGTCGGATTGCGTTCTGAGGGGGAACAGCTGGGGAGCCATCGAGCTGCGCCGGTCGTGCCGCAACGGGGTCGTCGCGAACAACCGGGTTTACGGGTGCGAGGGACGCTTCGGAGCGGGGATCGACCTGATCGGGCTTTCCACGCAGTCCGGCTCCACGCTGGTCGCCAACGAGCGCATCTCGGTGATGGGAAACTACTTCCAGTGCCGCAGCCTGTACGGCGCGGGGCTCCGCATCAAAGGCGCGCGCCACGTCGACGTGATCGGCAACACGGTGGAGATCTATGGGGCCGCCGGGCCGCAGACGAGGGCCGGGATCGTGATCGCCACCAAGCAGGAGACGGAAGGGACGGACCGCCCCGGCGGGGCATGCGCCGACGTCCGCGTCCAGGCCAACCGGGTGGTGACCACCGTCACCCCGACCGGCGGCGACCTGATCGGCGGCATCCTGGGCCTGAACCCACCCGCAATCACCGGCGGGCCCTACGTGGCGGCGAACCTCGCCATCGTCGACAACGAGTTGGTCGAAGACGGCGGCCAGTTCAACTACTTCGGCATCCGCTACGGCGGCGCGCCCACCGGCGCCTCGGCGGAGCAGCAGACGAACGGGCTGGTGATCCGCGACAACTTCGGCAGTGCGACGTGCGCGGGCGTCAACGGCGACTCCCAGTACGGCGGGATCGTGGTGAGAGCCAACCGCGATACGGGCTCCACCTCCATCCGGGACCTGGAGATCCAGGGGAACTCGCTGGTGTCGGCCCACGCGGTGCAGCACTCGCACGGCATCCGGGTGTACGGCCGCGTCCAGGGCGGGAGCCTGGCCCGGAACTCCGTCTCGGGCTACCACTACGGAATCGCGCGCGACCTGGCCTACACGGTGTTCGACGAATACGCGAACTCGGAGTTGGGCTGCGTGGAGCCGTTTCCCGCCGACCAGCGGCCATCCTACCCGCAGGCATTCGGCACGGCCGGGAAGCCGGGGACGTCGACCGTGGGCTTCAAGCGCGTGTCGGCGGGCACCCTCTTCCGGGAGACCGGGACGGCGAAGGTAAAGGGATGGTACGCCCGCACGAAGGGCCAGTTCAGCACGCAGACCGCCACCGTCACCGCGACGGCGGCGAACAAGCTCTCGGTGACGGTGAGCGGCGTGGCGGACTTCCAGGTGGGGGACCGCGTCACCGTGGGGAGCCAGGGAGAGCGTGTCCTCTCGCGCGTGGACGCGGCGACCAGCACGCTCCACTTCTTCCAGGCGCTCGGCAGCGCGATCAGCAGCGGCGCGGTGAGCCACGTGGCGCCCGACCTGGTGGCGATCGGCGAGGGAGCCGGCGGCACCACGGCGGAGCGCCCGACGTCCAGCCTGGGCGGCAACGACGTCGGCTTCGTGTACTTCGACAGCACCCTCGGGAAGCCGATCTTCTGGAACGGATCCGGCTGGAGGGACGCGACGGGTGCGGCGGTGTGATCCTTCGATTCCGACAGACGGGGCCGCCGGTCGAACCTCGCCCCGTCCCCGCCCATTCGTACTCCGTGCCCTTGATGGCCGCTGTTCCTACACGTTGAAGCGGAAGACCATGGTGTCGCCGTCCCGCCAACTCCCGCAGGGGTGCCCTCGCCGAGCGACGGTTTCCTGGAACCCGGGGATGAACGGGCTCGCCCCTGCGGGTGCGCATCCAGCCTGTTGGGCCGATACAAGGACGACGTCCCTGGGCGTGTCATGGTTCGACGGTCTTCAAGCGGATTCGGTACCGGTCAGCCTGCCCGGGGAGGGTCGGGAGCCGCGCGCGTCCGCCCGGCCGCCAGCGACTCGCGCAGGCGCTCCGCGAGCACCTGCACGTTCGGCTCGGAGGCCAGGGTCACGTGGCTGCCGCGGACCCAGTGTACCTCGACGGTGCCGTCGACCGCGTTACTCCGACAGGGCGTCGATGCAGCGTGCTTGCACGGTTCCTCGCCCGCGCGTACCCTGTCCGGCAAACGTTTGGCTCGCCGCCGCCCCGCCCCGCCCCGCCGGAGGAGACGATGTTCCCGCGACCGCTACCGCTCGTCATTCTTTCCGTGCTGCTCTGCGCCTGCGTGCCCACCGGGCCCGTTCAGCAGCCGGTGCGGCAGCCCGCGCCGGGGCCCGGCGTCGTCGAGCGTACGCTGCGGGCGGCCGCGGGGGGCGCGGAGATCCCCGCGGACCTGGTGGTGAGGTACAGCGACATGCACGGGATGCACGGCGGCACCACGATCTCGCTGACGGCGCACGGCACCGTGCAGTCGAGAACCGTCGATCCCCGCACCGGCTCTTCGGAGCGGCGGGGAACGATCCCCCCCGACTCGGTACGTGCCGTGATCCAGCTGCTGGTGGAGCTTGCCGCCTGGGAGCAGCGCACCCCGCCCAGGCCGCCCGTGCCGGACGAAAGCGCCGCGGGGCTCACCATCCGGGCGGGGGGCGAGGAGGTGCGCATCTGGGAGTGGTACAACGACATGGCCACCAACGCGCGGCTGGTCCGCGTGCTCGGCAGGCTGCGCTCCTTCGCGACGGACGATTCCCATGCGCCGCCGCGGCCGCCGCCGGGTTGAGGGTGCCGCTTACCGGCGGCAAACCTCCTACCCGGGGTCCGCGAGCGGCCGCACGTTGTCGCGCGAGTTCCGGTCGATGTAGTAGTTGTAGGGATCGATGCCGGCGTGCGTCGGCCGTCGGTCGGTCACGAAGCGCAGGACCTGCGCGCCCGGGCGGATCGGCCGGCGCTCCATGACGATCACGTGCTTCGCGTCGAAGCCGTCGCTGCCCGGCTCCGCGGTGAAGAGGCCCACCTCGATGCGCTCGGCGAGCGTCGTCTCAGTCTCCCCGCCGCGCCGGTCTACGGCGTACTTCTTCGCCTCCACGGGCACCGTGACGTCCCACCTTCCGTCGGCGCGCCGGACGGCGGTCGGCTCGGCGACCCTCAGGTCGTAGAGGACGACGCGCTCGAAGAGGTCGGTGATCAGCTTCTGCTCCTCGTCCGTCCGGGCCTCCGCGCGCAGGGCCCGGACGAGGTCGATGGAGCGGGGGTACGGCGCGCCCCTGAACCGGTAGCGCTGCAGGAGCGTCCTCAGCGCCCGGTTGACCCTGTCCTCGCCCATGCGCTCCTGCAGCAGGTACATGGCGAGCGCGCCCTTCTGGTAGGTGAGATAGTTCTGGGCTTCGACACGGACGAGGGGCGGCTCGCCCGCGGGTCCGTATCCGGCGCGGCCGGCGAGGTAGCGGTCGAGCAGGTACTGCAGGGCGCGGCGGTTCTCGTCCTCGCCCCGGAGCCTCGCCAGCATCATCACCGCGGAGTAGTTGGCGAGCGTCTCGACCAGCAGGAGCGAGCCCTCCATGTCCGCCGGGGTCACCTGGTGTCCCCAGTACTGGTGCGCCAGCTCGTGCGCGGTCGTCGCCGTGACGTGGTCGATGGTCGTCGGCTCCCGGAAGTCGGCGATGAACCCGTACGTCTCCGAATAGGCGATGGTGCCGGCGAAGGCCTGCGCGTTGTTGGTGTACCCCGGGTATTCGAGGATCCGCACGTGGTCGAACGGGTACGGGCCGAAGCTCGCCTGGTAGTAGTCGAGCGACGCCGCCAGCGCGTCGAGCATCCGGTCCACGTTCCACGCGTGCGCCGGGTGGTGATAGACGGCCAGGTCGACACCGGCGTGCCGGCGATGCTTCTCCGCGTAGCGGGCCGACTGGACCGAGAAGGCCTCGCGGATCGGCGCCTCCGACACGAAGCGGGCGATGCGCCGGCCGCCGCGTATCGCGTCCGAAACTCGACGGCCGGGCGCGATCGGCGTCTGGTCCGCCGTGGTGGACAGGGTGATGTCCGCCGTCGTCCATCCACCCAGGTCGGCGGCCTTCGCGGTCGCGGAGAGGTCCTCCAGCTTCGCCCTCCCCGTGCGTTCGGGGAGGCCATGGACGCTGCGCGCCGTGGCATCCATCAGCGTGCCCTCGTAGCTCATCCCGATGGCGGGCGTGAGCTCGTCCCTGGCGAGGAAGGTGCCGTTCTCGACCAGCCTGGTGTTCGGAGCGCCGTTGCGGAAGCCGCGGTGCCAGCGCCGCGTCTCGAAGGTCATGACGCGCTCCTCGCCCGGCCGCATCGGCGAGTCCAGGCGATAGACGCGGTAGTCGAACTCGCCGTCGTCCACCATCAGCCGCGCGCCGGCGATCGCCGCGCCCGTCAGCTCGAGGCCATCGTCGAGCAGCCGGACGTGGACGTCGGTGATCGCCCGCGGCGTCAGGTTGCGGAGCAGGTAGCGCCCCCGGGTCACTGCCCGCCGCTCCCCGGGATACAGGTCGATGGCCACCGTCATGCTCGCGACCGTCGGCTGCGGCAGGTCGAAGTACCTCCAGTACTTCTTCTCGAACGCCGCCTGGTGCGCCAGGCCGGCCAGTGGGGAGCGGTACCCGTTCAGGACGTTGATGTTGTAGTACGCGTACGCGCCGGTGCCGGCGAAGACCGCCAGGGCCGCGCCCGCGACCCACCCCGCCGCCCCCGTCAGGCGCCGCCGGGCGGCGGCGAGCCGCGGCCGCAGTCGGAGCTCGGTGCCGCGCCGCCAGAGGAGGTGCGCGGCCACGAGCAGCAGGACGGCGAACGCGCCCCAGTAGACGCGAACCGTCCACGCACCCCACCAGAACCAGCCGGCGCCGTTCATGTCGCTCAGCGGCATGCCGGGTGCCGTGCCGTAGTTCAGCAGGTTGTGGTCGATGGCCTGGTTGATCTGCCGCCAGACCAGGAAGACCACCATCACCGCCCAGCCGACGGTCTTGTGGGGGCTGAGCGCCTGGACGAAGATCGCCAGCGCCGCCAGGAGCAGCACGTCCCAGGTCGCCGGCAGCACGTACCAGAGCAGGTCCTTGCCGAGCTCCACCTGCGTGAAGCCGGCGAAGAGCTGGAATCCGACGGCCGCGGCGACGTTGGCCAGCAGCATCGCCACCAGCACGACGGCCATCGCCAGCGTCTTCGGCACCACGTACGCCCAGCTCGGAAGCGGGGTGGCGTCGACGATCTCGTGGACTCTCCGGTCGCGCTCGCGCCATACCAGCTCGCCCGCGTAGAAGATGGCGATGACCAGCAGGATCATCGCGAAGGCATCCGTGATGTCCGGGATCAGCGTCAGCGTCGTCGGGTAGTTCGGCCTGCCGGCGGCGTCCCGCGTGAGCAGGACGTAGGAGGTGGTGAACAGCCCCCACGCCATCACGACCACGAAGGCCGGGCTCAGGACCACCTGCCTGGCCTCGAACCGGGTGCGCATCCAGAGCAGGGCGCGCAGCGCCCGGACGCCGTGCTCGGGAGCGGGGAGGGCGACCGCCTCCACGGCGCGGCCTGCCAGCGCGTCTGCCGCGGGAGACGACTCCACGAGCTTCATCCGCTTTCGCTCGCGCCTCGACATCCCCTGGTCGGCGAAGCGGTAGGCGGCGCAGGCGAGCGCCAGGCAGAGGACGGCGATGCCGGTCCAGAGGAGCCGGTTGTAGAGCAGGCCCCCGGTGAGCTCGGGGAGCATCACGTTCCGTTCGGCCACCGTCCAGTAGCGCACCGCGACCTTGAGGGCGCGCCCGGCGAACGGCTCGGCGACCGCGACGGCCGTCTGCCCCACGAACCCGGTCTGCAGGACGAAGAAGCCGGCGACGAAGCCGACCACGCCGAGGTACGCCGCCATCATCGAGCGCGTGAGCGTCGCGAGCGCGAAGAGGATGGCGCCGTGGATGAACAGGTTCGGCAGCGCGACCAGGAAGTAGCCGTAGAGATGGTCGGCGAGCCGGTTGGGGCCGATCCGGGCCGCGGGCGCCCACGGCAGCATCGACCCGAGCACGGTCGCGAGCGGCACCACCAGCATGCAGAGCGCCGCGACGGCGAAGGCGCCGAGGAAGCGGCCCATCACGTACTCGAACCGGGTGATCCCCGTCGAGCGGATGATCGGGCCGTAGCCGGTCTCGTCGTCGCGGAGGACGGCGTTGGCGACGAACGACGTGGTCACGAACATGAAGAAGACCGAGATCATCACGTACTGCCGCAGCGTCGCGTAGGCCGCGTTCTTCAGCAGGCCGCCCTCGGAGCCGAGGTCGAATCCCTCCACGCTCGTCCCGGCCGCGAGCAGCGCGAAGGTCGCCACGGCCGTGAGCCACAGCAGCGGGTTGCGGAGGAGGTAGCGCATCTCGAAGCGGGCGACGTGAATCAGCATCGTCTGCCTCAGGCCGCGCGGCGCGTGCGCGCCAGCGTCGAGAAATAGACGTCCTGGAGGCCGGCGTCGGCCGCCGCGAAGCCGTCGCCCGGATCGGCGTCGGAGAGGACGTGGAGGATCGTGCGCCCGGCGTAGAGGCGCGTGGAGATGATCTCGTACCGCTCCCGGTACCGCGGCAGCGCGCTCCGCTCGATCGTCCTGGACCAGATCTGCCCGCGCGTGGCGCGGACCAGCTCGAGCGGCGCCCCCTCGAGCTGGACACGCCCGTCGACCAGCACCGCCATCCGCGGACAGAGGTCCGCCACGTCCTCGACGATGTGCGTCGACAGGATCACCACCACGTTCTCGCCGATCTCGGCGAGCAGGTTCAGGAACCGGTTCCGCTCCTCCGGATCGAGGCCGGCGGTGGGCTCGTCCACGATGATGAGCCGCGGGTTGCCGATGAGCGCCTGCGCGATGCCGAAGCGCTGGCGCATGCCGCCCGAGAACCCGGCGAGCGCCTTCTTGCGCACGTCCCACAGGTTCACCTGCTGCAGGAGCGTCTCGACCGTCGCCTTCCGATCGGCCCGCGAGGCGATTCCCTTGAGCACCACCATGTGGTCGAGCATGTCTTCCGCGGAGATGCGCGGGTAGACGCCGAAGTCCTGCGGCAGGTACCCGAGGGTGCGCCGCAGCTTCTCCGGCTCGGCGACGACGTCGATGTCGCCGAAGCGGATCGCGCCCTCCGTCGCGGTCTGCAGCGTCGCGATCGTGCGCATCAGCGTCGACTTGCCGGCGCCGTTGGGGCCGAGCAGCCCGTACATGCCCC
>Ga0190275_10004328_pt1 | contig 10212 bp, 8 predicted proteins | sample Popmic550T_FD_133745 | JGI IMG/M metagenome (GOLD analysis project Ga0190275, IMG submission 133745) | Populus adjacent soil microbial communities from riparian zone of Yellowstone River, Montana, USA - 550 T | ecosystem: Environmental > Terrestrial > Soil > Riparian zone > Trees stand | place...
CACGGCCGGGTGGTCGAGCAGCGGCAGCGAGAACTTCGACCACATCCAGTACCAGTTGGGGTGCGGGCACCAGCTCACGTCCAGGTCGTCCGTGAACTTGAACGCCATGGGCGGGTTCTTCCGCTGGAGCTCGTCGAAGACGACCCGGTTGAAGATGCGGCGGATGGGGAGCTTGCGGCCGTCCTTCATGCGGAAGAGCTGGCGGCCCTCGCGCAGGACCTCCGTCACGCAGACGGCCTCGATGCCGGTCAGCGCCTGGGTCGCCACGAAGTCCGGCAGCGTCTTCTGCTTCAGCGGCTCGATCTCCAGCAGCACCACCTCCTCCGGGGTGTGGCCGCCCAGCAGCGCGCGGCGGAGGAACGCTTGAGCGCTGTCGTAGTCGTACCCGGGGGCGAAGCAGTGGAAGCCGTTGGAGGCCCCCGGCAGCGCCATCATCTCATTGAAGATCCGCGCCTGGATGATGGTGAAGGCGAACAGGGATGGGAACGCCTGCAGCTCGACCACCCGCCCATCCAGCTCGCCGTCCGGGCCGCGGACGATGGCGAAGTCGATGGTCATCACATCCGGGGCGTCGTCCTGCCGGGGGACGTCGTACTCGGCCGGCACGGCCCGGCGTGCGAGGGCGAGGCGCTCCGGCTCCGCCAGCTGCGCGATGATCTCCCGCGTGTAGCGGAAGATTCGATCGCGAGTGGCTGGGGCCATGAACAGCGGCGACTCCGCCAGGCGGTACGGGACCGGGCCCACCGTGGCCTGTAGTCGGTTGCGATATTTCTCGTAGAAGTCAGGCGAGAAGCGCTGGTTGTAGACGCGTCTGAAGTCTGCGTGCATTGGGGGCGCAGACTAGCACGTGTCAGGTAGCGCCATCAGCCTCTGGAGGGACCGTCTGCCCGCCCCTCCAGCAGCCTGTCGATTGAGGGGGAATTTCCCACACGGGGAGACACATCAGGGACTTTCATGCTTGCTCCGAGGCGGTTAGAGATGAGGCATGTCTTTCTCCAGCCGTCATGGACGTCTTGCAGGGCTCAGACTCGAGCGGTCGCGCGCCTCCCGGCAGTTCGCGGACGGCCGCTTCCGGAACACGGCGCCTGTCGAGCCAGGCCTTCAGGGCAACCCACTCCCGGTGCTCGGAGAGTTCTTCTTCGGGGGCGCACAGCGGACGCCGCCAGGGGTGCTGCCGCTGGAGAGCCCGCTGGAGACGTGGACGCGCCGGGCAGAGAGTGGCTTCCGCGTGACGTGGCTCGGCCACAGCACGCTGCTCCTGGAGCTGGATGGCGCGCGCATCTTGACCGATCCTGTCTGGGGCGAGCGGGCCTCCCCGCTGAGGTTCGCCGGGCCCAAGCGGTTCCACGCCGCGCCGGTGCGCATCGAGGAGCTGCCGAAGCTCGACGCGGTGCTGGTGTCGCATGACCACTACGATCACCTCTGCCGCTCCACCATCCAGGCGCTCGCGAAGCTGCGCGTGCCCTTCGTCACCTCGCTGGGTGTTGGCGCCCGGCTCGAGGCGTTCGGCGTGGCACCGGAGCTGATCACCGAACTCGACTGGTGGGAGCAGGCCACCGTGGGGCCCGTGGGCTTCACCGCGACGCCCGCGCAGCACTTCTCCGGACGAGGGCTCGGGGATCGGAACCACACACTCTGGTCCTCCTGGGTGCTGAGGACCGACAGGCGCCGCGTCTTCTTCAGCGGTGACACCGGCCTGACGACGGAGTTCGAGGAGATCCGCCAGCGGCAGGGCCCCTTCGATCTGGTGATGCTCGAGGTGGGCGCATTCCACTCGAGCTGGGGCAACATCCACCTGGGACCGGAGAACGCGCTCAAGGCGCACGCGATGCTCGGCGGTGGGACGCTGATGCCCATCCACTGGGGCACGTTCGACCTGGCGCTCCACCCGTGGGCCGAGCCAGCCGAGACGCTCCTGCAGCTGGCCTCGGAGCAGCGGGTGCGGCTGTTCACCCCGCGCCTGGGTGCCGCCCTCGAGCCCGTGAACGTGGAGCAGCCGACGCCGTGGTGGCGCGAGGTGGTCGCGACGAATCCGGCGCTGCAGTTGGCGAAGGGATGCTAAAGCCGGTGAACCCATCCTGCACCAGGAGGACCGTATGACGTCCGTCCGAGCCATTGTGTTCTGCCCGCTCCTCACCGTGCTGGTCGCAACCGCAGCGATCGCCAAGGAGAAGAAACCCACGGGGAGCACCCGCTCCTCCTCCAGCAAGTCCAGCGCGGGGAAGCGCCCTCAGCTGGAGGAGCGATCCGATCCCAAGGGCTTCACCCTCAAGGTGCCAGGCACGACCACGGAGAAGCGGGACGATTGGACGACGACCTACAGCGCTCGCCTGCTGCCGGACGGCGCCCTGGTCAAGGCCACCGTCACCGTGGATGTACTGGACGAGCTCACCCCCGTCACCAACCTGGACAAGGCCGTTGAGGCCGTGCTCGCAGCGCGGCCCCGAGGGATGCAGGCCACCCTCAGCGAGCAGCGCGAGCTGCCGAACGGCTATCTGGTGATCATCGGCCCGGAGTACGACACCTATGCCGTGACCGTGATCCGCAACGGCAAGGAGGTGCAGGTGAAGGCGCACTGCACCGGGCCGAGCTCGCGGCTGGAGGAGCTCAAGGAGATGTGTCTCTCCGTGAAGCCCACGAAGTAGCTCAGTGCTGCATGGTACCTTCTGCGCCCATGAGCGCGAACCTGTTGGCTGAGCTCGCGGACGTGCTACCGCCCGAGGGACTCGTCACCGACCCCGATGTGCTCGATGCTCATCGCCGGGATCAGGCCTCGTGGGCAGCGGCAGGCACCGCGCGCGTGCTCGTCCGCCCGGGCTCGACGCGCGAGGTCCAGGCCGTGCTCCGGATCGCCTCCGCCCATCGCGTCCCCGTGGTCGCCCGGGGCGCGGGCTCGGGGCTGGCAGGCGGTGCCAATGCCGTGGATGGCTGCATCCTGCTCTCGCTCATGCGGATGAACCGGATCCTCGAGGTCGATCGGCGAGGCCTCTTCGCCGTCGTCCAGCCTGGGGTGATCAACGCCGCGCTCAAGGCCGCGGCCGCGGAGCAGGGGCTCTGGTACGCGCCGGATCCCGCGAGCGCGGAGTTCTCGACGATCGGCGGCAACCTCGCGACCAATGCCGGTGGCCTGTGCTGCGTGAAGTACGGCGTGACGGGGGATGCGGCGCTGGGCCTGGAGGCCGTCCTCGCGGATGGCTCCGTCGTCCGCACTGGCGGCCGCACGGTCAAGAACGTGGCCGGCTACGATCTCACCCGCCTGTTCGTCGGCTCCGAGGGCACGCTGGGCATCATCACCGAGGCCACGCTGCGGCTCCGCCCACGCCCACCCCGCGCCACCACGCTGGTGGCCTCGTTCCCGACGCTCGTCGCGGCCGGCGTGGCGGTCACCGACATCATGGCTGACACCCGTCCCTCGCTCCTGGAGCTGATGGACCGCGCGACCGTCCGTGCCGTCGAGGCCCACAGGCCCATGGGACTGGATGTCGACGCTGCCGCGCTCCTGCTGGCGCGCTCCGATGCCGGGGGAGATCAGGGCGTCGCAGAGTGCACGCGAATGGCAGCCGCCTGCGAGGCGGCCGGAGCGACCTTCCTCGCGCACTCCGCCGACGAGGCCGAGGGAGAGCTGCTGCTCGGGGCACGCAGGCTCGCCTACCCCGCGCTGGAGAGACAGGGGACCACGCTGCTGGACGATGTGGGCGTGCCGCTCTCGCGCATCGCGGATCTGCTCTCTGCGGTCGAGCGCATCGCCGAGCAGCGCGGCGTGCTCATCGGCACCTTCGGGCACGCGGGCGATGGGAACATGCACCCCACGCTCGTCTTCGACCGGAACGACCCGGCCGCCGTGGAGCGGGCCCAGGCGGCGTTCGACGACATCCTCCGCGTGGTGGGTGAGCTGGGCGGAACCATCACCGGGGAGCACGGCGTCGGTGCTCTCAAGCGCCCCTACCTGGCCCGGCAGCTCGGCCCCGAGACGACGCGGCTCCATGCCACCATCAAGGCCTCGCTCGATCCGCTGGGCATCCTCAATCCCGGCAAGCTGCTCTGACTCCCGGAGCCCGACGCCCTGATGCTCGGATGGCAGGACCTAAGCCCAGCAGCAGGGCAAGCGCCCAGAGCCATGGCTGTTTCTGCACCCGGGGCCTCATGGGCGAAGGTCCGAGGTGTAGACTCGCTCCTCGTGAACCGGCGAAACCTCCTCTTCTCCCTGGGCCTTCTCGGCGCGGGTACTCTGTCGTCCCGCTGGGGGTTCTCGCGGCTGGCGCGCAGTGCCGCTCCGGACAGCCCTCTCAGCGCCGAGGCCCAGGCGCTGGTGGACAAGGCGTGGGAAGGGGTGGACCCGGCGCGGATGGTGGACTGCCATGTGCACCTGGTCGGGCTCGGCACCGACGGCACCGGCTGCTACGTCAACCCGCGCACGGAGCAGCTCCTCCGCCACCCCATCACCTACTTCAAGTTCGCCATCTATCGCCGCGCCGCAGGGGTGGAGGACAGTGAGCATCCCGATCGCCAGTACCGCGAGCGGCTCCTGTCCCTGATCAAGACGGCGCCCATGAGGGGTCGCGCGCTGGTGCTAGCCTTCGACTACGTGCACGACGAGGCGGGCAAGCCCCGCCCCGAGCTGAGCGAGTTCCACACCCCCAATGACTACGTGCTGAAGCTCGCCCAGGACAACCCTGAGCACGTGCTGGCCGGTGCCTCCATCCACCCCTACCGTCCGGATGCGGTGGACGAGCTCGAGCGTGTGGCCGCGCTCGGAGCTCGCGCCGTGAAGTGGCTGCCCAACGCCATGGGCATCCACCCGGGCTCCTCCCGCTGTGATGCCTTCTACCGGAAGCTCGTCGAGCTGAAGATGCCGCTGCTCACACATGCCGGCGAGGAGCAGGCGGTGGAGGCCGAGGATGCGCAGGCCTTGGGCAATCCCCTGCACCTGCGGCGCCCTCTGGATGCGGGCGTGAAGGTGGTGGTGGCGCACGCGGCCAGCCTCGGCACCAGCGAGGATCTGGACAAGCCCGGCGGCGACCATGTGGACAACTTCCAGCTCTTCATGCGGATGGTGGGCGAGGAGCGCGCCAAGGGTCTGCTGCACGCGGACTTCTCCGCCATGACCCAGGCCAACCGCTGCGGTGTGCCCCTGCGCGAGATGCTGACACGCGAGGACTTCCACTCCCGCCTGATCCACGGCAGCGACTACCCGCTCCCGGCCATCAACGCCCTCATCCGCACCGGCAAGCTGGAGGATCTGGGCTACATCAATGCGGACGCGCGGCGCGCTCTCAACGAGCTGGATCGCCACAACCCGATCCTCTTCGACTTCGTGCTCAAGCGCACCCTCACCGTCCAGCAGGACGGAAAGACGTACCGCTTCCCTCCTTCGGCCTTCATGCTGCCCGAGGGGCTCTTGCGCGGCGTGTGAGCCAGGGCGTTACCGCAGCGCCTTGGCCTTTCGGCTCCTCTACTTCCGACGTTGACGCCGTGGCTTGACGCTCTGCCAGGCAAGATGCGGCAAGGTGGCGTGCATCCACTCCGGATCGAGCGGGGCCCCCGAGAGGAAGCGGCGACACGCCTCGTGGCTGGGACCTAACAGCACCACGTCGAACATCAGGGGCGGCCAGGGCGGCAAGGTTCCCTCGGCGATGAAGCGGCCCATGTGAACGACCACGGGAGTCAGCAGCTCCGCCTTCCTCGCCTGCAGCGCGTCCCTCGCGTCGGCTCCGAACTCGAGGGCCGTTGCCTGGTACATGAAGCGCCCCTCTTCCTGATGGCCGAGAATCCACTCGAGATGGCCGTCAACGAGCGCCACCACGGCTTTCTCCGCGGTGGGGGTCGGCGTCACCCTCTCCGCGAGGTGCGCGAAGAGGCGCTCGAAGGTGCGCGTCAGCAGGGCCAGGGTGAGGTCCGGAAGCCCCTTGAACTGGTGGTAGACGCTCGACGGGCTCGCCCCAGCCTCCCGCCGGATCTCCTCGATGCCGGTGCCGAGTACCCCGCCCCTCACGAAGCACCGCAGCGCTGCGTCCAAGAGCGCGTCGCGCCGCTTCATGCCGTCACGTCGAGCAGGCTCCATGCTCGCCCTACCCTATGCGGTGCGCCGTTCGGGGTCGACCGCCCGCGCGGCACGACACCAAATGGAATAAACTTCCACTTTCGAGACCGGCCTGTCAGGCTGTAACCATGGCTGACCTGATCCTCACTGGCGCCTCCCGTGGCATCGGCCACGCCTTGGCCCTGGCCCTCGCCGAGCGGCGAGGAGATCGCCTCGTCCTCGTCGCACGCGACCGCACATCCCTCGACGCCCTGGTCACGGGCATCGAACAGAAGGGCGGTCACGCCGTTGCGGTGCCGGGGGATCTCTCGTCGCTGGACGGAGCCCGGGAGCTTGGGAAGCGTCTGGTCGATGCTGTCACCCCTGGCGCCACGCTCATCCACAACGCCGGGCTGTGGCCCGCGAAGCGGGTGCTCACACCTGAAGGTCTCGAGACCGCCTTCGTCATCAACCACCTGGCGCCCCTCGTCATGCAACGGGCGCTCCTCGACGCCGAGCACCTGCGCCGGATTATGGTGGTGAGCGCCGGCTTGATCGTGAAGGCGCGCTTCGACGCCGCGCGGACTCCTACCGGCAAGGACTTCTCCAGCATCCGCACCTACTGCAACACCAAGCTCTGCTTTGCCCTGGCCATGCGCGACATCGCGGCCGCCTACCCGGCGATCGATGTCGTGGTCCTCCACCCAGGCGTGGTGCGCACGGACCTCGGGGCGCGCTCGGGGCTGCTGGGCTGGCTCCTGTCACGCGTCAAGCGCAGCTGGGAAGCCCCCGAGGTCTGCGCGGCACGCCTCGCACGGACCCTCGCGCGCGAGCGTTGGTCGCCCCCCGGCGAGGCTCGCTGGCTCATGGAGGAGACGGAGCAGCCGTGGCCCGCCGTCGCCGAGGACGAGGCCACGCGGCGCGCGGTACGGGACACCACCGCTCGCCTGCTCTCCTGAGCTCACCGCGAAGGCTGGCTCTTCCGCTCGGGAAACAGCGGGGCTTGTTCCAGCAGCCGATGCGGAGAGAAGACGTCCTCCGGCACATCCGGGAGCACTCGGCCGGTCTTGATCAGCTCAATGGCCGTGTGCCCGGCCTCAACGCAGTAGCTCCCTCCGTAGCCGTTGAAGCCCGCCGCCACGACGATGCTCCGGGGATCGGCCCCGCGTCGGCGGAAGAAGCCCAGCGCTGGCATCCGGTCGGGCGTGAAGGCCATGGGCCCCGTCCAGACCCGTGAGGGGGGTTGCCCGCGCGTCTCCGGAAAGCGTCGATCGATCCCTGCCTTCACCAGCCCAAGCACAGCCATCGAGCGCTGCAGATCCTCCGGTGCGGGCGCGGGCCGATCCAGGCCTCCGCCCACGTGGAGCATGCCGCGCCGCACGTTCTGGGCGTCCACATACCGCGTGGCCTGCGGGAAGTTGTAATAGAGGTCCCCCTTCTTCTCAGTGACCGTCATCCCCTTCATGCGGTCCTCGACGTGCTCCAGGTTCATGATCTGGCTCTGGTAGCACGCGATCTGCTCGAGCTCGGGGAACAGGTGCGAGGTGAACGCGTTCGTCGCGACGATCACCCGCCGGGCGCGGATGTCCCCCTCGGCAGTGCAGACAATGGGCTCCGGGCCCGCGCCCGTCACGATGCTGTCGACGCGCACCCGGGTGTAGAGCCCGACGCCCCGCTCGATCGCCCTCTGCAGCACCCCGCAGACGAACTTGCGTGGGTGGTAGTTCCCGCTGTTTGGCGCGCACCGGCCTCCGAAGTACGCCCGCAGCCCGAGCTCCTCGAAGATCTTCTCCTTGCTCCAGTAGACGAGCTGCTCTTTCCCACCAACGCGCGTGACCTCCCTGACGAGCGCGACCTCCTCCTTGAGCGCCGCCTCCTCCTCGGAGGTCTCCGCGACGCGGAGCCAGCCGTGGGGGGAGTAGTCACAGTCGATGTGCTCCTCGGTGACAATCTGGTTGAAGCGCACGCTGTTGCGCAGACCGAAGCCAATGACAAGCCTCGCCTGCCGATCCGCCTGCTCGCGGAGGGTCTCCTCGTCGATCTCCGGATACACGGCATGCAGGAACTTGTACCGCTCCCGGACGAGGCCCTCGTAAGGCCCCAGGAAGTTCTCGGGGATCAGCTCGAAGTTGCCGCCATTCCGGCCGCTGGCCTGGCTGGCTGGGTCCTCCATGTCGAGGACGGCGACGCGCTGGCCTGACCGGGTGAGCTCGATCGCGTGATAGGCCGCCGAGGCTCCGGTGAGGCCCGCCCCGATGATGAGCAGGTCGACCTCCGCAGGGAGCTCCGGCGTGGAGCGAAAGGCGGCCAGCGGGTTGGGGAGGAGCTGCCAGTACGACACGTCCTCCTCGGGCATGGCGATCGGGCCCCGCATCCTGGCGCCGACGCTTGCCACCCAGCTCTGGAAGGCGGCGGCGGCCCCCCTGTCGAAGCGAGGCCGGAGCAGCCGCTCGAGCTCGTAGAGGGCCTCCTGGAGCGCCGGGGTGGTCCGCCCGTGGACGTCGACCAGGCCCAGGCCGGCCGCGGCGGTGCGGAGCTCGTCGATGTCGTGACGAGCCACCTCCCGGAGCTCCGACTTCCGGTGGGCGAAGCTCAGGAGCTGCGGGGAGGCATCCGAGATCATGGGAATGCCCCAAGCCTACCGCTTGCCAGTGGCTTCAGTACGGCCGATCCACGCCTCGGCGAGACTCCCGCCAGGTGCCCTTCACGTAGTCGGGAAGCTGGCTGGACACCTTCTCGAACTCGGCCTCGGTGATCTGCGTCTGGAGCGCCGCGAAGACGCCGTGGAGCACAAGCCGCACGTTCTCCGGCTCGGCGTTCAGGTGGTTGGCCACGTGCAGGTAGAAGTCATCCCTGTCCAGCTTCTCGGGTGCCGCGGTGCGCTGCTTCTGACAGCGCCCCACCAGTTCGCGCACATCGGGTGAGAGCTGCTCGACGAGCTGCTGAACGATGCCACCTGGCAGGCGCTCGGTCAGCGCACAGAACACGGCCTCGACGGCCTTCTCGGGCTCATAGTCGGGGAGCTGCTCGGCGACCTTCTTCAAGAAGGACTGCCGATCCGTGCCGACTCCCAACCCGGACCATGACAGTGTCTCCTGGTCTTGCATGGTGGCTTCTCCTCGCTGGCGCTTCCTTCACCCTGGGGGTTCTTCCGCCGAGGAGCAGCAGGCAGGAGCACGAGGGGTCGCCAGGAGCGCTGAGGAGCTCAGGGAGGCTTCGGGCGCACGGCCTGCCATACCTCTTTTATTGTGAAGCGGCGAGCCGCCGCTCTCAACGGGATCGAACGGGGCCTGCCACAGGTCACCCAGCCAGGGCGTGGCCTCGCGTAGTACTGTCCGTTCCCGGGATAACCGGGAGGAAGCGCCATCCGAGGTCAAGGCATCGCAGACATCTCCACGGTCAACAGGTCGCGTCAGAGGGATGGCGCGCGGGGCTCTCCACTTGTTCCCGCGCTCACCATCGTGTCCCACCCCATGGCGCACCGCGCGGGGGATCGGTGGGTGATGGAGTCGCTGGCCGCTGGCAAGGTCGTTCGTCTCTCGCGCATGGCGCCCAACTTCGTGCCCCCAGGGGGCGGCCTAGGAGCTCCGCTGGTTGATCCCTTCCTCAGCCGAAAGCCCACTCTCTTCGTCCCAGGCCCGGAGGGACGGATCCAGTTGGAGCCGGGCGAGGGGAGCTCCGTGATCGTCGCGGACGAGCCGCTGAGGGGGACTCGCGAGTTCGGGCCCGAGGAGCTGGCGGCAGGCATCCCGCTGGAGCTGGCCGAGCGCGTGGTGCTGCTGCTGCATCTGGCCGAGGCCTCGACCCTGGAGGTGCCAGATGCGCTGGGCATGGTGGGCACGAGCGCGGGCCTGCAGAGGGTGCGCCGGCAGATCGCGCAGGTGGCGGATCTGAACGTGTCGGTGCTCATCCGGGGCGAGACGGGCTCGGGCAAGGAACTGATCGCCCAGGCCATCCACCACCGCAGCCCACGGCGGGCACAGGCCTTCGTGAGCGTGAACCTCGGGGCCATCCCCAAGGAGCTGGCCGCCGCGGAGCTGTTCGGCGCGCGCAAGGGCGCCTTCACCGGCTCGGTGCGAGACCAAAGGGGCTTCTTCCTGGCCGCCAACGGAGGAACGCTGTTCCTGGACGAGGTAGGCGAGGCCCCGCCCGAGGTGCAGGTGCTGCTGCTGCGCGTGCTGGAGACGGGGGAG
>Ga0190275_10004329_pt1 | contig 10210 bp, 6 predicted proteins | sample Popmic550T_FD_133745 | JGI IMG/M metagenome (GOLD analysis project Ga0190275, IMG submission 133745) | Populus adjacent soil microbial communities from riparian zone of Yellowstone River, Montana, USA - 550 T | ecosystem: Environmental > Terrestrial > Soil > Riparian zone > Trees stand | place...
AGCAGGTCGGGTCGCAGCAGGCCGATCTGGGCGAGCCTCAGCGCGAGCAGCTCCCGGCGCCCGCGCGTCCCGGTGCGGTGCGTGACCGCTGTCGCGGCATCGGAGAGACGCGTGGACTCCGCCGAGCTGTCCGGCCGGTAGAGGTGCTCCGCCGCCAGGGCGCCCGTCAGCAGCGCCCACGTGCCCGCCTCCTCGGGATCGTCCGCGGAGTAGAGGTCGCGCACCCGACCCCACAGCGCGATCGCGTCGTCGTCGTAGTTCGGGTGCGCCCGCCAGCCCCACACCATCCTCTCGGTCACCGTCAGGAGGGCCGCCGCCGCGGCGTCGCGGTCACCGCGCGCCAGCGCGAGCCGGGCGGCCCGCTCGGCGGGCCACCACGCGTCGACCGGTCGACCGACCCGGGTGAGCGCCCGGGCCCGTGCGACCAGGACCTCCTCGCGCTCCCGGTCGTCGGCGGTCGGGTCGAGTGACTGCAGGTCACCCGCCAGCGTGGCCAGGCGCAGCGCCTCGTCGTACGCCGAACGCTCCACGGCCTCCGCGGCGGCGCGTCGGGCCATCACCCAGCCCGAGCGGGCGTGGGCGGGGCCGGCGAGCCGGTAGTGCTCGGCGAGGTCCGCGGCCACCTCGACGACCCGGCCGGCCCGGACCTGCTCCAGGGCGACGGCCACCTCGGCGTGCAGCCGGGCCCGGGTCGGCGCGGGAAGGGCCTCGTAGAGCGCGTCGCGCACGAGTGCGTGCGTGAACCGGAAGATCCCCGGTCCCTCCTCCTCCACGAGGCCCAGCACCTGGGCACCTTCGATGGCCTCGGCGACCCCGTCCGGGTCGCGGGTCACGACGTCCAGCACGGCGACGGCGAACGTACGCCCGCCCACCGCTGCCGCGGACAGCACCTCGACCGCGCGTCCCGGGAGGTGCCGCGAGCGCTGGCGTACGACGTCCCGCACCCCACCGGGCACGGCGCGCCAGGCCGCGGACGACGGGTCGCCCAGCGCACCCTCGCTCACGAGCAGCCGGAGGAGCTCGGTCAGGTAGAAGGGGTTGCCGTCGGTGCGTCGGACCAGCTCGGCCGCCACGTCGGCGCCGACGGTGCGACCGGAACGGCGCGACGCCCAGTCGGCGACCGCATCGGGCTCGAGGCCACCGAGCTCGATGCGCACCGGGTCGAGCCGGGCGAGCACCGCCAACGCCTCGGCCACCGGCTCCCCGATGTCGGCGGGGGCGACCCGCGCGGTCACCGCGACGACCGCAGGGACGTCGACCAGTCCGCCGGCGACGCGCCGCAGCAGGCGCAGGCTCTCGATGTCGGCCCAGTGCAGGTCGTCGAGCACGATCAGGACCGGCGCTCCGTCGCCCAGCGCGACCAGGACGGCGTCGGCCTGGCGGAAGCTGACGGAGGCCGCGTCCTCGCCGTCGTCGGCGTCGCCCAGGGTGGCGTGGCCGAGCCCCTGGGCCAGCGCGCGCGACCACGCGTGCAGGGGCGGGGACCCCTCGGCGTCCCAGCCGCCGCGGCCCACCCGGAAGCCCTGGTCCCGGGCCCGGTCGGCGAGCGCCTCCGTGAGCCGGGTCTTGCCGATCCCGGGCTCGCCGGTGACCACCAGCAGCCGACCGCGACCGGCGGTTGCCGAGGCCAACGCCTCGGTCGCGACAGCCAGCGCGTCGGAGCGGCCCACGAGGGGGTCGCCCGTGCGCGGGGTGTCGAGCGGCGGCTCCTCGGGTGGTGGCGAGGGGGCCTCGGCCTGCAGGGCCGGGTCCTGGCGGAGCACCTGCTCCTCCAACCGCCTGAGCTCGGGTCCGGGATCGACACCGAGCTCCTCGGCGAGGTGCTCCCGTGCCCGGCGCAGCGTGGCGAGCGCGTCCCCCTGTCGGTGCGAGCGGTAGTGCGCGAGGGCGAGCAGGCCCCAGAGCCGTTCCTGGAGCGGGTGCCCCACGACGAGGTGCTCGAACTCGGCCCCTGCCTCGGCGTGCTCGCCACGAGCCAGGCGCAGCTCCCAGAGCCGGGCGACGGCGGCGATCCGGAGCTCCTCCAGCCGGGTCGCCTCCGCGCGCAGCGACGGGCTGTCCGAGCCGGCGTACGGCTGCCCGCGCCACAGGGCCAGGCCCGTGGTCAGCAGCGCGACGGCCCTGTCGGGCGTCGCCTCGCGCGCGTCGTCGAGCAGCACGGCGAACCGTCGCGCGTCGACGTCCTCGGCATCGACGGCGAGTGAGTAGCCGGCCGCATGGGTGCGCAGCCACCGCGCCGGTGCCCCCGCCTCGCGGTCCGGCTCCAGGGCGCGTCGGAGACGGGCGACGTAGGACTGCAGGGACGACTCGACCCGGGTCGGCGGTTCCTCGCCCCACATCTGGTCGATGAGCTGTTCGACCGGCACGGGCCGGCCCGCCGCGGCCACCAGGAGGGCGAGCAGGGCACGCGGCTTCGGCCCGCCGAGGTCGGCGAGCTCACCCGCGACCTCCACCTCGAGGTCGCCCAGCACCCGGACCTGCACGCGCCCAATGTAGGGGGCGGCAGGTCCGGGTGGGTGGACATCTCAGCCGACCAGCTCCGGCTCACGGCGCTCGACGACGGCGGGGCGCGGCGCACCGACCAGTCCGGTGAGGATCGAGAACAGGGCGAGGGAGATGCCGGCGCCGGCGAACATCGGGCTCGCCTCCGCATCGGGGAAGATCAGCGTGGCGGGCACGGAGAAGGCCTGCAGCATGCCGCTGAGGATCCCCATGGCCGCGATGGCGCGGCGCCATCCACCCCAGGCCCGTCCGAAGCTCCAGGCCAGGAGCGCAATGGTCCAGCCGGTGATCGGGTAGAGCACGACAGAGAGGCCGACGTGCGTCATCGCCACCGGTGCGGAGTGCCCGTGGGCGAGGGCGTCCGAGTCGGCGACGGCCCCGAGGTGCGCGACGGTCTCCAGGACGTACACCGAGACGACCACTGCGGCCCAGAACAGGGGCCGGCGCACGCTGGTCGGCCAGGCGTCCGTGCGCCAGGCCCACCAGAGGCCCGCCGCCAGGAGAACGGTGCTGGCCACGATGAGGCTGTGCCCGGGTATCCAGCGCTCGTCGGCGGTCATGGTGGCGAGCTCGGTGCGCAGGTCGTCCTCGGCGTCGGCCGAGGGGTGCATCCGCCCACCCAGGGCGAGCAGGACTCCGGAGGCGACGAGGAGGATGCGCCAGCCGTGGGTGCTCAGGAAGAGCCGGAACGAGGACATCATGTGGACCTTTCGTGAAGTGGTGTGCTCCACGATCGACGACCACGCTTGCAGTCGGCTTGACGGTCGCTGGACGACCGCGGTCAGGCCGCGAGTGCGGCGGCCAGCCCGGCCGCGAGGTCGCCGTTGCGGCCGACCACGACGTCCTGCAGGCCCAGCCACCCGGCCAGCCGTCGCAGCTCGGCGGCCAGCTCCTCGGCCGTCCCGTCGGGCGCGTGCGCCTCGGCGAAGGCTCCGGGGACGAGGAGGACGCCGTTGGCGCGGTCGGCCTTGAGGTCGACCCGCCCGACCAACCGGTCGCCCAGCAGGAACGGCAGCACGTAGTAGCCGTGCAGCCGCTTCTCGGCCGGGACGTAGATCTCGATCCGGTAGAAGAAGTCGAACAGCGCCTCCGCGCGCGCCCGCTCCCACACCACCGGGTCGAACGGGCTGAGGAGGGTCCGGGCGCCGACCCGTCGGGGCACGCGGGCGTCACGGTGGAGGTAGGCCTGCCGCTTCCAGCCCTGCACGGTCACCGGCGTGAGCTCGCCCGACTCGACCAGCTCGTCGACGGCGACCTTCGCGCTCGGCGCGCCGGGCGCCGGCTGGAGACGGAGCCGGTAGTAGTCGGCCAGGCAGGCGACGCTCGCGACCCCGTGGGAGCGGGCAGCACGGCGTACGAGCTCGGTCACCGCCTCCTGCGGCGTGGGAGTGGGCGCGTCGAGGACGGCCGCCGGGAGCACCCGCTCGGGGAGGTCGTAGAGGACCTCGAACTGGCTGGTCCGCCCGGCGATCGCCACGTCACCCACGAGGTAGAGGTAGTCGAGCACCTTGCGCGACTCCGACCAGTTCCAGCCCCAGTTCTCCTTGGTGCGCGGCCCGGCGCTGAACTCGTGCTCCAGGTCGCGCGCGGTCACCGGCCCCCGGTCGCGGACCGCCGCCAGGACGCGCGGCTCGAGCTCGGCGTCGGCGGTGAAGCCCCACTTGCCCCGCTCGGCGCGGTAGCTCCCCATCCGGTGCCGCATCAACGGCCAGAGGTCCACCGGCATGAGGGCCTGGACGTGCGCCCAGTACTCCACGACGCGGCGCGGCCGGCGCTCGGCCGCCCGGCGCAGCAGGTCGACGTCGTAGGGACCCATGCGGGAGTAGAGCGGCATGTAGTGGGCGCGCTGGAGCACGTTGACCGAGTCCACCTGGAGGACACCGGTGCGCTCGAGGGTGCGGTCGAACGTGCGCATCGACGGCGTCGCGTGCGGCCGGTCGCAGAATCCTTGCGCCGCGAGGGCGATCCGGCGGGCCTGGGGCTGGGTGAGGGACTCCACGGGCGACGTCAGCCGAGGCTCACGGCAGGTCGAGCAGCTTCTCGCGCATGGCGTACATGACGGCCTCCATGCGGGAGTGCAGCTGCAGCTTCTCCAGGATGTTGCGGACGTGGTTCTTGACGGTGTTCTCGGAGATGAAGAGCTGCTTGGCGACCTCACGGTTGTTGAGCCCCTTGGCCACCAGCCGGAGCACCTCCAGCTCGCGCTCGGTGAGGCGCAGCGTCGGCCCCTGCTCGCGCTCGGGCTTGGACATCTGCTTGAACTCGTCGATCAGCTTGACCGCCATCGACGGGCTGATCAGGGACTGGCCCTCGTTGACCACGCGGATCGCCTGCGCGACCTCCTCGATCGAGGAGTCCTTGAGCAGGTAGCCCGACGCACCGTTCTTGACCGACTCGTAGAGGTCGGCCTCCTCGTCGGAGACGGTCAGCATGATGATCTTCGCCGACGGCACCACCTCCTTGATGGCGCGGCAGGCCTCCACACCGGTGCGGCGCGGCATCCGTACGTCGAGCAGGATCACGTCGGGCGCGGTCTTGACCGCCAGGTCGGTGGCGGTGATGCCGTCGGCGGCCTCACCGACCACCTCGATGTCGATGTCGCCGCTCAGCAGCATGATGAGGCCACGACGGAAGAGCTCCTGGTCGTCGACCACCAGGACGCGGACGGGTTCGGTGCCTGTTGCCTCGGTCACGCGCGCATCATGTCATGCGCGCGTGACCGGGCGCGGGCGCAGCGCGGTGTCAGTCGTCGGGTGGTCCGTCGACCTCCAAGGAGATCACGCCGTAGTCGTACCCTCGCCGCCGGTAGACCACCGCGGGCCGCTCGTTCTCCTTGTCGACGAACAGGTAGAAGTCGTGCCCGACCAGCTCCATCTCGTAGAGGGCCTGGTCGAGCGTCATGGGTGAGGCGTGGTGCGACTTCTCGCGCACCACCAGGGGGCCGTCACCGGTCACCGTGATCGGGCCGACCTTGCGTTCGATGACGCTGGACTCGTCGCCGGACTCGGCCGCGACGTCACCGGTGCCCGCCAGTGCCTCCCCCACCGACACGGGGGTGTGCCGGCCGCGGTGCACGCGACGTCGGTCGGCGGCCCGGCGCATCTGCGACTGCATCTTGTCCAGGGCGAGGTCGAGCGCGCCCATCTTGTCCTCGGCGGCTGCCTCCGCCCGGATCACCGGTCCCTTGGAGAAGGCAGTGAGCTCCACCTTGGTCGCGCGATCGTGCTGGCGAGGGTTCTTCTCGAGCTCCACCTCCACCTGGACCCGCATGATGCGGTGATCGTGCTTCTCCAGACGGGTGAGCTTCTCCGAGACATGTTCGCGGAAGCGATCGGACACCTCGCAGTGCCGTCCCGTGACCACAACCTCCATGTGAACCTCCTCAACTAGCGAGCGAACCGCACCTTCCATGGGCCCGGGCGGCGTCCGCCGGGGCAGGGTGGGATGGAGTCCGCCCGGCCGACCTGGTCTTCGACCCCACAACCGCCTGCTGAGACGTTCGCAGCTTCTCCGCCACTACTGGCCTTCTCCCGGCATCCGACACATCTGGTGTCGGTGACGAGGCAGGACTTACTTCTAAGCCGCACCGTGATCGTCCGGCGGGCTCCGCGCTGGTGACCAGCACAGTGCCCGAGGACTTACGTGGACCGTTTCGCCTGCGACTGGCATCGGCTAGCCACGGGTCGGACGTAGCACCACACCTCTCGGTGCGGCGCTCAGCCCTGTTCGTGACGCAACCACGGACCCGGGCGGACTCCATGAAGTGACGCTAGCCCCTTCAGCGCCCGGGGCCAACTGTCAGGCCACCTGTCGAGCGGAACGCCGGGTGGCGGCCACCGCGGCGATCGCGACCGGCGGCAACCCGACCGCCTCGAGCGCCCGCTGGGCCTCCCGGGCGGTGGCTCCGGTGGTCAGGACGTCGTCGCACACGACCACGTGCACCCGCGGCCACCGCCGCGCCACGCCGGCGAGTCCGGGCGACGGACAGTGCATCGAGTGGCGCACGTTGACCGCACGCGCCCGGGCGTCCAGGCCGGCCTGGTCGGCCGCCCCGCGCGAGACGAGCAGCGAGGCCACCGTGACCCTCCGCTCGCCGCGCAGCCGAGCCGCGGCGGTGCGCACCAGGGCCGTCGTGGCGTCGTAGCCGCGCTGGCGCCCCGCGCCGGGCCGCGACGGCACCGGCACGAGCAGGAGCGGCACGTCGGGGTCGAGACCGGCACCCGCGCCGCGCACCGCCACCGCCAGGAGGTCCCCGAGGACCCGGCGGTGCCCCCACTGGCCGCGGTCCTTGTGCCCGACGACCAGAGCGCGGACCGCACCCTCGTACGCCGATGTCGCCCACGGCGGCACGAGGCCCTCGGGGACGGGCGAGGGCCAGGTGAGCCCCGCCCGGACCGACAGGCCGCCACGGCAGGTCGGGCACAGCATCCGGCCGGGCCGGTCGCACCCCACGCACCGGCTGCCGAGGAACAGGTCGAGCGCCTCGTCGAGCATCCGGTCATGCCAGCAGCACCCGCCGGACGACGGCAACGGCCTGCCCGCGGCCTGTGGACAGCGGGCGGTCAACCGGCGTAGGTGAGCGACCTCAGGCCCTGCGGCAGGTCGGGGACCGAACGCTCCGGGCGGGTCAGGCTGATGACGGTGCGCGCGGCGAGGGCGAAGACCTCGGTGGCGTCCACCGGTGACGAGACCAACGACCGGATGCGGTCGCGCGAACGCGTCGTGTCGCCGGTGTCGATCTCGCCCGGGGCTCCGTCGACGGAGATGGTGCGCACCTGTGAGTAGTCCTCATTGATGTCGCTGAGCACCGAGACGGACGTCGGCGAGCGCCACGCGACGTCGCGGATCCGCGGGCTGCCCTCCGGCGGCAGCGGGAGGGTGCGCAACGGGGTGAACCCCAGCACCGCACCTGCGGCGTCGTGGCGGATGCGCGCCGCGACGACCCGGTCGGCCTTGGCGTCGCGCACGACCGCCACCAGTCGGCTCCCGTCGCGCGAGACGAGCAGCTGGGTCACCGTACGACCGCTCAGGCCCGGGACCCGCACGACACTGGCCACCCCGTCCACGACCACGGACACGCGGGCCCGACCAGCCCCGCGGTCGAGCACCCAAGCGCGGTCCCGGTTGTCCCAGGCGGGGACGGCCAGGTCGACCCCGCCGCTGATCGCGGTCACCAGCTCACCGTCCGGCGCCTCGGTCGGAGCGAGGACGAGGTCGCGGCCGCTGGTGGAGACACCGGCCACCCGCGACCCGGAGACGTCGACGGAGATCGCGCGGACCCCGTAGTCGTCGGCTCCCAAGGGGCCGAGCGTCTCGGTGAAGTCGCCGATGGCACCGCTCACCACCCGACCCTGGTCCAGCGCGAACATGTCGGTGCTCGGACGGGACCCGTTGGGGTCGTACTCGCTCCCGTAACCGAGGTTGACCTGACCGGAGCCGCCGGCCCCGTCGAACACCCGGCCGCCCACGCTCAGCTGGACGGCCCCGATCCGCGGCTCCTGCCGGAGGGTCCACACCAGCTGGGCCAGCATCCGCTCCGCGGTCTCCTCGTCGATCGCGTCCGGGTCGCCCGACAGGGCCACGTCGGCGATGCCGTCCTCGACGGGCACGGACAGGCCGGGAGCCGTGCCCACCGGGAAGTAGGTCCGCGACACGTCCTGGTCCTCGCCGGACGCCGGGGTCAGCAACCCGCGGACCAGCGACGAGGCCAGCTGGTCGCCGCGCGGCATGAACACCGGCTCCGGGACGAGCACCTCGGAGGTGGGGTCGAAGAAGTAGAGCGAGACACGTTGGTACCAGTCGTCGAACCAGGAGTCGGGGACGATGAGGGCGTCGGGCACCTGGTCGATGCGCCACTCCCCGTCCTCCTCGACGAGCTGCAGGTCGAGGTCGCGGACCCCCTGCGTGCGCTGCCAGGCGCCCCGGGCGTCGTAGAGGTTGACGTCGGTCATCGGGATCTCGACCGTCGAGGCGCCAGTGAGGGAGCCACGGTCGGCGTAGGTGATGACCTGCTGCTCGGGCACCCACCTGTCCGCCGCTGCGCGGGAGAGGAACTGCCGTGCCACCGTGGGTGGGCGGATCGGGGTCGCCTTCATCGCTTCGAGGAAGCCCTCCACGATCTCGGTCGGCGACTCGCCCGAACGCGGCGGCCGTGGGTCGAAGGAGATGCCGGGAGCGTCCTCGACCTCGGCGTTCACCTCGGGCTCCACCACCGGGCCGTCGCTCGGCATCTGCACGCAGCCGGCCAGCAGGACGCCGACGGTGGCGGCGAGCGCGGACCGCACCAGGCGGGCCCCGCCGCTCGTACGGGCTGGGGTGCTCATGCGGTCTCCCGTGCATCGTCGGGCACCAGCGGCAGCGGCGAGTGCCGGAGCTGGGTGCCGAGGTGGCGCGGCAGGGTGAGCCGGAACTGGGCACCCTCGCCGGGCCGCCCCCAGGCCTGGAGCCACCCGCCGTGGAGGTGGGTGTCCTCGAGCGAGATCGACAGGCCCAGACCGGTGCCGCCGCTGGTGCGCGCGCGAGCCGGGTCGGCGCGCCAGAAGCGGTTGAAGACCATCGCCGACTCCCCCGGCCCCAGCCCGACGCCGTGGTCGCGCACCGCGATGGCCGCCGACTGCCGGTCCGCGCCGACGAAGATCTCGACGTCGTGCGACTCGGCGTGATCGATCGCGTTGGTGACCAGGTTGCGCACGATGCGCTCCACCCGGCGTACGTCGGCCTCCGCGACGCACGGCACGCCCGGGTCGTGCACGACCACCCGGGTGTCACGCTGGGCGGCCAGCGCCGAGGTCATGTCGACCACCCGCCGCGCGACGTCGACGAGGTCGACGTCCTCGGCCTCCAGCACCGCGGCGCCCGCGTCGAAGCGGCTGATCTCCAGCAGGTCGGCCAGCAGCGTCTCGAAGCGGTCGAGCTCCTTCTGCAGCAGCTCGGCCGCCCGGCCGGTGACGGGGTCGAGGAACGGCTTGGCGTCGTGGATGACGTCACTGGCCATCCGGACGGTCGTGATCGGCGTACGCAGCTCGTGGGACACGTCGGAGACGAACCGGCGCTGCAGCCGGCTGAGCTCCTCGAGCTGGCGAATCTGCCTCTGCAGGTTGGAGGCCATCTGGTTGAAGGAGGTGGCGAGCCGCGCCAGGTCGTCCTCACCGCGGACGCGCAGGCGCTCCTGGAGCTGGCCGGCGGCGAGCCGCTCGGCGACCCGGCGGGCCATCCGGATCGGGGTCACGACCTGTCGCGTGACCAGCCAGGTGAGGCCGGCGACCAGCAGCAGCAGTGGTACGCCAGCCACCAGCATCGCCTGGGAGACGAGGGCCAGCGTCTCCTGCTGCTCGGCGAGCGGGTAGAGGTAGTAGAGCGTGTAGGTGTTGTCGTCGGCGGGCAGCCGGACCTGGCTGCCGACCACCACCGCGGCTCCCTCGGGAAGGCCGGAGATCTCCTCGGTGGTGCGCAGCTCGGTGTAGGTCCAGGCCGTCGGCGAGACCGACTCGAAGCGCGCCTCCAGCTTCTCGGGCACGCTCGACAGGTCGAGTCCCTCGGTGAACTTGGCCCCGCCGTCGGCCAGCCGGCTGCCCTCCCCGATCGGCGGGGAGAGGATCACCGCGAAGCCGCGGGTCGAGCCGCGGGCGATGATCGGCCCGACGAGCGCCTGCTGCTGCGCGGACTCGTCGACGGCGAGCGGGGACGTCGCGGCCAGCGCGCTGCGGGC
>Ga0190275_10004330_pt1 | contig 10210 bp, 9 predicted proteins | sample Popmic550T_FD_133745 | JGI IMG/M metagenome (GOLD analysis project Ga0190275, IMG submission 133745) | Populus adjacent soil microbial communities from riparian zone of Yellowstone River, Montana, USA - 550 T | ecosystem: Environmental > Terrestrial > Soil > Riparian zone > Trees stand | place...
CGAAGACAAACTCAGTGACGTCGGCGACCCCGAGATCTCCACACGCATCGCCCAATATGAGATGGCGTTCCGGATGCAATCATCGGTGCCCGAGCTAACCGACCTTTCGAAGGAACCGGCAAGCGTCTTAGAAATGTACGGTCCGGACGTTTCGAAGCCGGGAACCTTTGCGTACAACTGTCTGCTTGCGCGCCGCCTCGCCGAGCGAGGTGTTCGATTCATCCAGCTTTATCACCGCGACTGGGATCATCACGGCAAGCTGCCGGAAGGTCTTCCGAAGCGTTGCGCCGATACCGATCAGGCTTCGGCGGCTCTGGTGCGCGACTTGAAGCAGCGTGGCATGCTCGACGACACGCTCGTCGTGTGGGGTGGAGAATTCGGTCGGACCGTCTACTGTCAGGGCCGGCTGACGAAGAGTGATTACGGACGCGATCATCACCCCCGATGCTTCACCATGTGGATGACCGGGGGAGGCATAAAGCGCGGCTTAACATATGGCGCGACTGACGATTACTCTTACAACGTCACCGAGAATCCCGTTCACGTCCATGACATTCAAGCGACGCTACTCGGCTGCCTAGGCCTGGATCATACGAAGCTGACATACAAATTCCAGGGGCGTGGGTTCCGTCTGACCGATGTGCACGGGAAAGTTGTAAAAGCCATCCTCGCCTGACCGAATGTCCTCATACGGCGCCAAACTACAGGCAGCGTTCGTGCTGCTGGGACTTGTCGCAGTAGGAATCACGGGATGGGAGAGTTCCGTCACCGCCGGCAATGCGCTGCGGGAGGCCACGTATGAGCGTCTCACCGCCATCGCTGCCACCAGGCGTCGCGAAGTGGAACGGTACTTCCGGGACGCCGGCAATCACGTGCTTGCACTGTCTTCAGACGAGTCCTCCATAAGAGCGCTGGAAGAGTTCGAAGTCGCTTGGCCTGCGATACCGCCACTGCCGCCTGATCAGCTGGAGCCGCTGCGCCGGCTGTATTCCGGAGTGCCGGCCAACTGGTTTCCCAAAGATCCGCGGACCCAGACTCTTCAGACGATTTTTGTAGCCTCGAACCCGCATCCAAACGAGCTGCGGTATCAATTGGTAAGCGGCCCGGGCGCCGGAAAATACAGCGCGACTCACGCGCAATATCATCCAACGCTCCAGCGGTATCAAAGCGCATTCGGCTTCTACGACACGTTCCTGGTCGGTGCCCGGGAACGCCGGGTCCTATACACCGTGACGAAGGAAATTGACCTGGGCGTGAGCCTGCGAGAGCGGCCGTACGACAAGACGTCACTGGCTCGATTGATTGAACGAGCCATGGCGCTCCCGGAACCTGAGATGCACGTGGTCGAAGACTACGAGCCCTATCTTCCTTCGCGATCGGCGCCTGCAGCCTTCTTCGGCGCTCCTGTCTGGCGAGGCGGCGCGAAGATCGGCGTCTTGGCTATCCAGATCTCGGTGGACGAGCTCAATCGCGTGATGACCGGCGGAGGCAATTGGGAGGAAGAGGGTCTTGGAAAAACAGGACAAGCCTACATCCTCGGTCCGGACAACAAGCTGCGGAGCGATCTGCGATCGACCGTGCCACCTGAAGTCGCGACGAGTATCCGCTCCGGAGAGCGAGGCACTCATCTCGGTCGCGATCTGAACAATGTCCCGGTGCTGCGCTCGCATACTCCGCTAACGATTCCGGGACTCAACTGGACACTGATCGCCGAGATCAAAGCGGATGAGGCGCTGCAGCCGGTCGCCGGCCTTCGCACGAAGGTTCTGCTGTGGGGCGCCGGGATTGCCCTCTTCGTCTTCGCCGCGGCAAGCTTACTTGCTCGGTCGGTAACCAGGCCCGTTCTAGCTCTCGCCCGTAATGCCGCCCGTATCGGACGAGGCGACTTTGAAGCCATCCTGCCCGTACATTCGAACGACGAGCTCGGACAGCTCGCCGCTTCCTTCAATCAGATGGCGAAGGACTTGCAGCGTACGACCGTCTCGAAGGAAGAACTCGAAGTGCTCGCCAGCCGGTTGATCACGGCGACGGAAGATGAGCGTACCCGCATCGCCCGCGAACTGCACGACGATTTGAGCCAGCGTCTGGCCGCGGCTGCGATCGAACTCGGCAGGCTCCAGCGGGTGGTTCCCGATCATCGCGACGAGATCGCCCGTGTGAAGGATCAGGTTGTGGATCTTTCCGAAGACGTTCACGGGCTCTCCCGGCGTCTGCATACTTCAACGCTCGACGATATCGGTCTTGTCGCCGCGGTAGAGACGGAATGCCGTAGCTTCTTTGAGCGCGGAGGTCCCCCGGTAGCATTCAGTGCGGAGGGCGAATTTGACGCGCTGGGACATGACGTTCAGCTCGCGCTGTACCGCATCGTTCAGGAAGCGCTGAGAAACATCCAGCGGCATTCCTTAGCGGATGAAGTTTCGGTTCGTCTGCTGCGAACATCCGATGAGGTGGAATTAGAGATCAAAGACAACGGCCGCGGGTTCGATCTCGGGGATCGAACTTGGCGCCGTGGTGTCGGGTTAGCGAGCATGGAGGAGAGGGCCAACCTCCTCAATGGCCGCTGCACGATCGAAGCAAAATCAGGGGAGGGCGTTCGAATCAATGTCCGGGTTAAAGCCCAGAGTGCTACTGGCGGACGATCATAAAATCGTACTCGAAGGCCTGCGAGGACTGCTCGGAGACCAGTTCGACCTCGTTGGTTTCGCTACGAACGGTCGGGAACTGATCACGCAGGCCGCAGCCTTGCGGCCCGATGTAATCGTCGCCGACATCTCGATGCCACTGCTCAACGGAATCGAGGCCGTCCGAAAGCTGCTCGAGGACGACAAGCATGTGAAGGTTGTCTTTCTCACCATGCATCCCGACCAGACTTATGCGAGCCGGGCGCTCGAAGCAGGAGCCTCGGCGTATGTCCTGAAGCACTCTGCGTCCGATGAACTGGTGGCGGCGATCCACGAAGTGCTACGCGGCGGCAAGTTCGTATCCGAGTCGCTGAAGAATGAGGCGCTCAGTGAGCTGCTGAACCAGACGCGCCGCCATCTGAAGGAGACGATCGAGCTGACGGGACGTCAGCGCGAGGTCCTGCAGCTGCTGGTCGAGGGGAAATCGGCGAAAGAGATTGCAGCGGTCCTAAACATCTCGCCGCGTACGGTTGAAACGCATAAGTACCAGATGATGGACGACTTGGGTGTCAAGACCAGCGCTCAGTTGGTACAGTACGCGATCCGTCACGGGCTGGCATCGGAGTAAAACCAGTAAATTTTCGTATATTGTCAGACCCCTCCCCCCGGCTTTAATAGGGATGGAGGCAGACAGACATGAGAAAGAAACTCGCTAGACTGACGATCGGCACTGCGATGGCCGTAGGACTTATGGTGATGCCGGGAACAACCAGCGGTGCGGAACGCATCGAAGCGAACACGCCCAAAGAGCATGCGCAGGTCGCCAAGACCTATCGTTTGCGCGCGGAAGCACAGGAAGCCAAGGCTGCCGAGCACGAAGCCAACGCCAAGCGGATGCGGAACGGCACGAACGCGATGGCGCACAAATGGCCGGCTATGGTCAACAACGGCTGGCAGCGCGAAAGCCAACTCGCGGTGCAAGCCCGTCGAGCGGCGCAAGAGTCCCGCGCGATCGCCGAAAGGCATCTCAGCCTCGCCGTCGAGAGCCAGCTTTCGGTCGACTAAGCGCATAGGCGGTATAATAATCGCGCGGCCGCACGGGGCTGCATCAAACGATGCCAGGTCGACGCGAATAATGTTAACGTCTGTGGTGGATTGACCCCGTATGTCTTCCTATGGATCCAAGCTCCAGTTAGCTTTTGTGTTTCTGGGCCTTGTCGCAGTAGGAGTGACGGGATGGTTGAGTTCTGTCACAGCAGCTAACGCTCTCCGCGACGCGACCTATGAGCGGCTTACGGCCGTTGCGGAGACGAAACGGCGGGAAGTTGAACGGTATCTTCAGGGCGCCGCCAATCACGTCCTTGCTTTATCGTCGGATGAGTCCGCCATTCGCGCTTTAGAAGAGTTTGAACGCGCGTGGGCGGCAGTTCCACCGCTGCCGCCCGCTCAGCACGAGCCATTGCGCCGGCTGTATGCCGGCCTGCCCCTCCACTGGTATCCTGAAGACCCTCGGACCCAGACACTCCAGACTCTCTTCCTTGCAAACAATCCGCATCCGGAGAACTCCCGGCACCAACTGGTCGACGCTCCAGGCGCCGGGAAATATAGTGAGGTACACGCTCGATTTCATCCGACTCTGGACAGGTATCAGAGCGCATTCGGTTTTTACGACACCCTTCTGATCGGCGCTCGCGACAGCCGTGTCCTTTATACGGTGGCGAAGGAGATCGATCTCGCGGTCAGTCTTCGAGACCCGCCGTACAACACCGCGTCGCTTGCCCGACTGACCGAACGGGCACTCGAATTACAAAAGCCGGAAACTCACGTCGTCGAAGACTACGAACCGTATCTACCCTCGAAGTCGGCGCCGGCCGCCTTCTTCGGCGCTCCAGTCTGGCGAAATGGCGCCAAGATTGGAGTGCTTGTCATTCAGATCTCGGCGGACGAGCTGAATCGCGCAATGACGAGCGAGGGTAGATGGCGGGAAGAAGGTCTGGGCAGGACGGGACAAGCCTATATCGTGGGACCGGATAAAAGGCTGCGCAGCAACCTGCGCTTTGCCGATAAGCCTGCGATGCTCAACGTGATTGTTCCGCGAGAAATCGCGGCGAGCATTCAGTCCGGTGAACGCGATACGCATCTTGGGCACGATTTTAGGGGCGTTCCAGTACTGCGGTCACACACGCCATTAGCCATTGCGGGTCTGAATTGGACTCTGATTGCCGAGATCGAAGCAAGTGAGGCGCTGAAGCCGGTTGGTGATCTTCGTTTGAAAGTGTTGCTATGGGGCGTAGCGATCGGTCTCGTCATCTTTGGTGTCGCGACCTTGCTTGCGCGCTCGGTAACGAAGCCGGTTCTCGCCCTCTCGCAGAACGCGAACCGGATTGGCCGGGGCGATTTCGATGCGAGGATTCCGGTGAAAGGGAACGACGAACTCGGACAACTTGCTGCCTCCTTCAACCAAATGGCGGAGGACCTTAGGCGAACTACGGTTTCCAAGGAAGAGCTGGAAACCCTGGCCGGGCGATTAATCAGCTCTCAGGAAGACGAACGCACCCGTATCGCCCGCGAGCTTCACGATGATCTAAGCGAACGCCTCGCCGGTACGGCAATTGAAATCGGAAGGTTGGAGCGGTCCGATCCGAATCAACGAGAGCAGCTGGGGAACCTCAAGGATCAGGTTGTAGAGCTTTCCGAAGATATCCAGGAGCTGTCGCGACGTTTGCATGATTCTAGTCTCGATGATACCGGTCTCGTGACAGCGGTAGAGGCGCAATGCCAGCGCTTCTTCGAAAAAGGCGGTCCTCCTGTGGCATTTACGACAGAGGGAGAGTTTGAAACGATAAACCACGACGTTCAACTCGCCCTGTTCCGTATTGTCCAGGAAGCGCTACGGAACGTGCAAAAGCATTCCGGAGCGGACGATGTTTCAATTCGGCTGCGTCGAACACCGTTTCATGTAGATCTGGAAGTTCGAGACAATGGCTGCGGCTTCGATCTCAGGCACCGTCGTTGGCACCGCGGCGTAGGTTTGGCCAGCATGAAAGAAAGAGCAAATCTTCTGGGTGGGCGTTGCACGATCGAATCGAAACCGGCAGAAGGCGCTCGCATCGTCGTGAGCATGCCGCTCTCCTAAGCACTAGGCCAGGAGACGCTCGACTTCTTCCGCGGCGGAGAGCAGCATGTCGACGCTTTCGTGAGGCGCGATCATTTGTAGGCCTAAGGGCAGCCGACCGCGATGCGGCATTGGCAATCCGATCACCGGAAGCCCGAGACCTGTCCACACTGCGTTCATGATGGGATCGCCGGTGGAGGCGAGACCCTCGGGGGCCGCGCCTAATGCCGATGGAGTGAGCAACACCGTCGGTTCCTTGAAGATGTTTGTGGTCTTCAGAAGTCTGAGGCTGTCGAGGTAGGCGGCTTCCGGGATCTTCAGTCCACGCTGTATCAGATCCGCGAGTTTGACTCCTATTGCATCGCCATGTTGCCGCCATCGCTCGTAATGGGAACGGGCTCCTTCGTAATCGTTTACCAGACGCGCCGCTGACAGGAGCTCTTCGTACGCCACAGGTAGCGAGATGCGGTGAATTTCGTATCGGGTCTGGATGATTCGGACTGCATTCCCGAACGCCGATTGCATCTCTTCCGCCACCGCAGGTAGACCTACGGGAACAGCAAAGCGCAACGCTTCGTGATTCCTCTTTGCAAACCCGAGAGCGCGCCAGACATGGATGCAGACCCCGACGTCTGCTGCAAGGAATCCGGCCGTATCGAGCGATGGCGCGAATGAGGCCATGCCGTCAGTGGGCAGCGCGTCGAAAGGAGGCTTGAAGCCAACGACGCCACAGAATGAAGCCGGACGTATGATCGACCCCATCGTCTGTGAGCCGAGCGCAAAGGGAACGACACCTGCGGCAACAGCGGCCGCCGATCCGCTGGAACTGCCCCCGGGAGTATGCGCGGGATCGCGCGGATTACGGGCCGGCGACGGATCGAAATAGGCGAAAGCGGTCGTCTGTGTCTTCCCGAAAAGGACGGCTCCGAGTTCGCGAAGTCTCGTGACCAGAGTTGCGTCACAGTCTCCGCGACGTCCCTTGTACAAATGCGAGCCGTACTCGGTTACGAGATCGCGAGTCTCAAAGATATCTTTGACGCCGAAAGGTATCCCATTGAGAGGCCCGTCGCCTAGTGGTGGCTGTGGGTTCACTTCCACCCAAGCGTGAATTTGGGGCTCGGTGGACTTGTATCTTTCAAAATTTGTCAAAGGCTCATTATAGACTTCAAGGATTGGGACCGATCAGACTAATCGCGACTACACTGCTCGCCGTGGCGGCGCTTACGTGTGAGGAGCCGAAGGTCTACGAGTCACCGAAGACTAAGCAGGCGCTGAAGATTGACGGCCGCCTCGATGACCCGGCTTGGCGGAGCGCTCCCTGGACAGACTATTTTGTCGACATCGAAGGAGCGGCGAAACCGGCTCCGCGCTTCCGGACGCGCGTGAAGATGCTTTGGGACGACGAGCATTTCTACATCGCGGCGGAAATGGAAGAGCCGCATGTGTGGGCCACTTTGACAAAGCATGATTCGGTCATTTTTCATGACAACGATTTTGAGGTGTTCATCGATCCGAATGGCGACACGCTAGAGTACTACGAATTCGAGATCAATGCGCTGAATACCGGGTGGGACCTGTTTCTCGACAAGCCATACCGTAAGGGCGGGAAAGCTCGGAACGAATGGGAAATACCGGGATTGAAAACCGGCGTTCACATCGATGGCACACGCGATGATCCGCGAGACACCGATAAAGGCTGGTCAGTTGAGATTGCGTTCCCATGGAAAGCATTGGCGGAGTTCGCTCATAAATCCGCGCCGCCACGGGTAGGGGACGAGTGGCGCGTAAACTTCTCGCGTGTCGAGTGGCGTCATGAGATTGTTGACGGCAAGTATCGTAAAGTTCCGAAGACCAAAGAAGACAACTGGGTGTGGTCGCCGCAGGGAGTGGTGAACATGCACATCCCGGAACATTGGGGACGGGTTCGATTTGTTGATCGGCAGTAAGCTAACGTGTTTTATATGGTGGCGTTCATCTGTTCGACGTGTGGAACGCAGTATCCTCCTTCGAAGCATCCCCCTCAAACCTGCTTGATTTGTTCTGAGGAACGCCAGTATGTCGGCCTCGGAGGACAGCAGTGGACTTCCCTAGACGATCTACGCCGGGCGTCTCGAAATGTGTTTCACCCTCGTGAGAAGGGCTTGACAGCGATTGTCACTGAGCCCGCGTTTGCGATCAATCAACGGGCTTTTGTTCTTGAGACACGCGGCGGAAACATACTGTGGGATTGTGTCTCTCTCCTCGACGATGTAGCGCTGAAGTACGTCCGGGACCGTGGAGGATTGTCCGCGATCGCGATATCGCACCCTCATTACTACACGACGATGGTCGAGTGGAGCCACGCTTTCGGTAAGGTTCCGGTCTATCTGCATGCTGCGGACCGTGAATGGGTAGTTCGGAATGATGACTGTCTTCACTTCTGGTACGGGGACCGGCTACCGCTCCATGATGGGATCAATCTAATTCGTTGTGGCGGCCACTTTGAAGGTAGCTCCGTACTTCATTGGCCTGGAGGGGCTGAAGGCCGGGGTGTCCTGCTTTCGGGAGACACCATGCAAGTAGTCCCCGATCGCCGGTGGGTGAGCTTCATGTATAGCTATCCGAATCTGATACCGCTGGGAGCCAGGGCAATCAAGCGTATACTGGCTGCCGTGAAACCGCTCGATTTCGATCGTGTGTATGGCGCATTTCATCCTATGGATTTGATGGAGGATGGCGCGGCGGCAGTACGTCGATCGGCAGAGCGTTATCTTCGGGGGATCGCATCATGAAGACCCTACAAACAATTGAATACGCCGAAGCGCAGCGAATCGTGGATGCGATTGCTGCAAAGTTGGTGGAGCTTAAGAAAGCTGCTGTGATCGCAGTTGCCGATCCGCATGGAGAATTGCTTGCGTTAGGTCGATTGGACGGAGCGCCTCTGCCTTCGATACGGATTGCGATCAACAAAGCATGGAGCGCGGCTCGAGAACGCAAGTCCACCAAAGAAATCGGAGAGAAGTCGCGCCATCCTGAGAAGGGATTCGATATCGCCTATTTTGGTGATCCGCAGTTTGTTGGTTGGGGCGGAGGTATTCCGCTCTGGCGGAACGGCCAAGTGGTTGGAAGCATCGCGGTCAGCGGCCTGTCCTCAGAGGAGGACATCGAGCTCGCAATGATGGGCGCGGCCTTCGTGGAAGGTAGCTAGGGCTTACAATAGCATTGCATCATCAACAGGCGGAGGACTCTGATCTTGCGGACACTTGTACCCTTACTATTCCTGTCGGCATGCTCTTGCATGACCGGCGCTACTCTGTTTTCTGAAGACTTTGAGTCCGACCTGTCCCTATGGACCGGATTGGGTGGCGGGTCTCATAACGGCGCGATTGTCGCGGACCCGTTGCGCGCTGGAAATCACGTTCTGACCTTTACGGCCATAGTGATCGGGGGCGACATTTTCAACGCGCTTCCATTTTCCTTGCAGGCTGGCCACACGTACAGGCTTGATTTCGAGTATCTCGGCTACGCGCTTCCGAACTCGGTTCCGGGGAACTTTGGGGCATTCATTGGCATTACAGAGGATCTTCCGGGCAAGCACCAATGGATTTATGGCACGCGGCCGTTGAATGCTGGTGGGATTGTTACTCCAGACGCATTGATCGATGATGGCGTCTGGCGTACCTATTCATGGGTATTCCAACCGCCGGTTTTGCCTCAGTTCTTTGGACCCGGCGCGTTTATGCCACATCACTTAATGCTCGAGGACACATCCTTGTCTGGTGGTGTGCCGGGGGATAGTCTCTTCGATAACATTCGAATCTCTGCCGTTCCCGAGCCTTCGTTTGCGCTTCCGTTGGCGGCTGCGCTTGTCGTGCTGCTGACTCGCCGCAGAAAGGGTCGGTATTTCAATCTACTTCGGTAGCGCGAATGCAACGTAGGCGCCGCGAATTGTTTCCTGCGTGGATGGCGTGAGGCCCACTTGGGCGGAGGCGCAGAAGACAATGTATTGGCGGCCGCCCAGTTCATAGACGGCCGGCATTCCTTCGAGGGCAGCATCGAGCTGATGCTCCCATAGGATCTTTCCACTGGCTGCATCGAGAGCCCGCACTTTCTTGTCGCGCGTGCCAGTGAATATCAGACCTCCGGCCGTGACGACGGGTCCCACCTTCGGGTAATGGGAGCCCGTGTTCTTGAATCCCTTGGCGGCCAGATGCGGAACTTCGCCGAGTGGAATCTTCCACTGAATGGTTCCCTTGTTCAAGTCATAGGCGGTCAACGAAGTCCATGGAGGCGCGATGGGCGAAAGGCCGTCGCTTGCGATCATGAAGCCAAACCCGCTGTAATAGCGCTCTCCTGCCGAGGCGGCGAGCGCTTTGTCGGCCTGCGGATCTTTAGCGAGCTTTAGCATCGCCGGCAGATCTTTCGAGACTACGTAGAGTAAACCGTTGACGGGGTCGACGGCCGCTCCGCCCCAATTCGCTCCGCCGTTGTTGCC
>Ga0190275_10004331_pt1 | contig 10209 bp, 8 predicted proteins | sample Popmic550T_FD_133745 | JGI IMG/M metagenome (GOLD analysis project Ga0190275, IMG submission 133745) | Populus adjacent soil microbial communities from riparian zone of Yellowstone River, Montana, USA - 550 T | ecosystem: Environmental > Terrestrial > Soil > Riparian zone > Trees stand | place...
CGAAGTGGACAAGGTGGTCGGCGTCGATCAGTCGCCGATCGGCCGGACCCCGCGATCCAACCCGGCTACCTACACGGGGGTGTTCGACCATGTGCGCAAGCTCTTTGCCTCCACCACCGAGGCGAAAGTGCGTGGTTACCAACAGGGCAGGTTCTCCTTCAATGTGAAGGGCGGTCGCTGCGAGGCGTGTGCCGGTGATGGCACCTTGAAGATCGAGATGAATTTCCTGCCGGACATCTATGTGCCCTGCGAGGTCTGCAAGGGTGCCCGGTTCAACCGGGAAACCCTCGAGGTGCACTACAAGGGCAAGAACATCGCCGAGGTGCTGGATACCACCATCGAGGAGGCGGCGGAATTCTTCGAGGCCATCGGCCCGATCCACCGCCACCTCAAGACGCTGGTGGAGGTGGGTCTGGGTTACGTCCGACTCGGCCAGCCGGCGCCGACGCTGTCCGGCGGTGAGGCGCAGCGGGTCAAACTCGCAGCAGAGCTGCAGAAGCGCTCAACCGGCCGGACCGTCTACGTGCTGGACGAGCCGACCACCGGACTGCATTTCGCTGACACCGAGAAATTGCTGGGGGTGATCAACGGCCTGGTGGACAAGGGCAACACGGTGATCGTCATCGAGCACAACCTGGACGTGATCAAGACTGCTGATCATGTCATCGACATGGGCCCTGAGGGTGGCTCCGGCGGCGGTCTGGTGATCGCTGAGGGCACTCCGGAGGAGATCGTCGCAACACCCGGGTCGTATACGGGTCAATTCCTGGCACACGTGCTCGCCGGTCGCAATGTGCGAACCTCGGCCGACATCGTGGACGAGATTGCCAGCGTCGATCCGGCACCGGCACCGAAGCGGCCAAGACGCAATAGCGCCACGGGTATCGGGATCAATGGCAACGCATCCGCGGCGCTGAACAGTTCCGCGATGCTGCCCGGCACATCGACGGCGAGCAAGATCGCCGCAGCTGCTGCGGACGCTCCGAAGAATGGCGCGAACGGATCCGCCAAGAACGGATCTGCGCGCGCTCTGGCCCGACCGGCGCCGGCCAAGTCCGCGGCCGCCCGGACGGCGCCGCCGAATTCGGCGCCATCCAAGACGGTGTCGTCGAAGACGGTGTCGTCCAAGACGGTGTCGTCCAAGACGGTGTCAACAAAGTCGGTGCCAACCAAAACGGTGCCGGGCAAGACGGTGGCGGCAACCGGTTCCGCCGAGCAGGCAACCATCGTTGCCGCGAAGGCGCGGCGGAAGGCCGCCAAGTTGATGTGAAGGCTGTTGATTGAAAGCTGCTGGGTAGGTTTTACCACCATGCAGATTCGGAAGCTGACCGAGCAAGACGCAAGGGCGTCGGTGCTGGCCAGCCGGGATGCCTTTGGTGGACCGGCGGACGGCACGGCGAATTTCGTCAACCCCGGTATTCACCGCTGGGGGATCTTCGACGGTGACTTGCTCGCCGCGAAGGCCAGCGACCGGGAATACGTCAGCATGATCGGTGGCCGCCCGGTGACGACAGCAGGCGCGGCCGGCGTGGTCGTTGCGCCCGAGTACCGCGGCAGGGGTCTGGCCCGAAAGGTAATGACCCACCTGCTGGCGCAGGCCCGACACCGCGGCGCCGCCATGTCCACCCTGTTCCGCACGGCCCCGGCGCTCTACCGATCGTTGGGATACGAGCAGGTGGCCGACCTAATTGTCGGCGAGGTTCCGGCATCGGCGCTCCGCGGCCTCCGGGTCCACCCGTCGATCACCGTTCGGCGGGCCCAGGTCGGCGACACCGCGGCAATCAGATCCGTCTACACGAAGATCACCGAATCCGGTTCGTGCCTGCTGACCAGGACCGGCCCAGGTCTCGCAGCGTCAGACCAGGAGCTGATCGATTCGTTCGACGGCATCACGGTCGCCATGGATCAGGACGGCTCGATGGTGGGCTATTTCAGCTGGCACCGGGGCAGCGGGGCCGGCGGAGTGCTGGCCATCACTGAGCTGCACACCCTGAGCGTCCGGGCAACCGAATCGCTGCTTGCTGTTGCGGGGTCTTTCGACATGGTCACGCCGACCATCAGACTGCGCACCTCCGGTACCGACCCGGTGCACTGGACCATCCCAGCAGCGGGCTGGTCGGTCAGCGATGTTCGCCCGTACATGCTGCGGACCGTCGATCTGGCGAATGCCGTCCGGCAGCGCGGATGGCCAGTTGGGCTGGCGGCGGCGATCGACATCACGGTCGAAGATCAGGTCTGCCCCTGGAACTCGGGTCGGCACCGGTTGGAATGGTCCGGCGGCGAGGCCAGGCTCATTTCTGACCATTTGCAAGCGGGTGCGCCCGGGGCCGTCACCATCGACCCACGAGGGTTGGCCATGCTCATGGCCGGCGACGTCACCGCAGCCGTGTTGCGTCGGGCAGGCCTGGTTGCCGGCGGTGGACGCCACGACGACGAGGTTCTCGATGCCGCGATGGCTGGACCCCGCCCGGCGATCCTGGACGAATTCTGACCGCTCACCAGGTGTCGGTGAACCTACTGGTGGCCAGGAAGATCGTGCCGTCGTTGGTTCGTCGAATCACGAAACGTCCCGTGACAGAGTCCTTTTCGGTATCGAGCGGTAACCCGGCCGACTCGCCGAGCAGGCCGCGTGGGCCGACCAGCCAGATTTCGACCTCGTCGTCGGCGGCCAGCGCTGCGGCATCCACCCGGGTGTGAACGATGAGCGCCCCGCCTCCGGGTTGCGGGCCGTCGAAGCGGTGAATCGGCACCACCATCGCGCCGAGTTTGCGTTTCACCGGTGCATTCGGCACGCCTGGAGAGAGCGCCCGGGGGGTGCCGATGATCGCGTCGGCCGCGGCCGCCGCTGGCAGTGTGGTGTCTGCCATAGCCGACCAGATCCTGGCCCGCCGGGCAAGCAATACGCAGCCGGTCAGCAAACCGACCGCGACCAGGGCAGAGCCGGCGGAGACCAATCCCCAAGGTTGGATGGCTGCAATCAGCAGGAACGCCACACCGACAATCCCCAGCACCCCGGCGCCGGTGCGGATGCGAATCAGCAAGCGACGGGAGACACCGCCGTCGCGGTCCCCGATCCTGTTCGTGGCAGGCCCGGCGCGATCACCGCGTGGCGTACCAGGGAGACCATCTGCATCCGTCATCGGCTCGAGTGTGCCTCTTGTCGTCACATTCCGTTCGATCTTGCCTGCGAGACCGGGCCGGCATGTGCTTCGGCGGTCATACTGCTGCCGTGGGAGATCTTGAACAGCCTGCCGTCATCGCAGATCCGGAACCGCAGGCGGTGTTGAACTCGCTGAGCGAGGCGGCCGTTTTTCTCGTGGTCAGCGCCAACGATCAGCCGGACGCCGTGGAACGGCTGCGGGACGTGTCATCAGACATCAACGGCCTGGTGAGAGCCGTTGGCTTCCGGCAGTCGGCCAAGGCCATGGGCAGTGGACCATTGTCGTGCGTCGTTGGATTCGGGTCGGCATTCTGGGACCGGATCCGACCCGCGGGTGCGCCAAGACCCAGCGGCCTCCATCCATTCCGTCCGCTCGCCGGGCCAACCCACCGCGCTCCCAGCACACCGGGCGATGTCCTCTTCCATATCCGAGCGGATCGCAACGACCTCACGTTTGAATTGAGCAGACGAATCATGGCTGCCATCGGCCCCTGGGTGCGGGTGGACGATCACGTCACCGGTTTCCGCTATTTCGATGCCCGGGATCTACTGGGATTCGTCGACGGCACGGAGAACCCTACCGGGCGATCTGCCAAGGCCGCGGCGCTGATCGGCTCCGCCGAGCCCGAGTTCGTCAATGGTAGCTATGTTCTCGTGCAGAAGTACCTGCACGACCTGGCTGCCTGGAACGAACTCAGCACCGAGGATCAGGAACGGGCCATCGGCCGGACCAAACTCGACGATATCGAAATCGACGAAGATGCCCGGCCGCGGAATTCGCATCTGACTCTGAACACCATCACCGACGACAACGGGGTCGAGCACGATATTCTTCGGGACAACATGGTTTTCGGAGATGCCGGGGCCAATGAATATGGTACCTACTATATTGCCTATGCGAAAGATTCGGCGGTCCCCGAAAAAATGCTGAGAAATATGTTCCTGGGAAAGCCGCGCGGGAATTCCGACCGCATCCTCGACTTCTCGCGTGCGGTCACCGGGTCACTGTTCTTCGTCCCGTCACTCGATCTTCTCGAATCTTTGGCCGATGAGGAGATCACTCAGTCGCCCGACGACGGCACGGTGCGCTAGGGCAGGCAGGCGGGCTAGGGCGGAGAGGGCGGGCGCGCCGGCCAGGCGGCGGGCCGGGGTGCTTGCTGCCCATCGTCACGGCCGGCTTCGGTTCTCTGCGACAATCTTCTCCCGTGAAGACGTTCGAGTCCCTGTTTGCTGAGCTCGCTGATCGGGCTGTGACCCGGCCCGCGGGTTCCGGCACCGTTGCCGCCCTGGACGACGGGGTGCACGCACAGGGCAAGAAGCTTCTGGAAGAGGCCGGCGAGGTGTGGCTCGCCGCCGAGCATGAGGACGATGACAGCCTCGCACTGGAGATCTCCCAGCTGATCTACCGGGCGCAGGTGATCATGATCGGCCGGGGAATCAGCCTCGAGCAGGTCTACCGGCATCTTTAGCGGTCGTCATCCGGGCGGGCGTGGTTCGCGCCTCAACGGGTCACCGCCGCTGCCCGGTCCAGCACCTCACCCACCGAGCGTTGCCTCGGCAAGATTCCGCCGCCCGTCGATGAGCGGCGTAAGGAGATTTGCGATGTTGCGAGTAGCGGTGCCCAACAAGGGGACGCTCAGCGAACCGGCCGCGGAGATGTTGCGGGAGGCCGGCTACCGGCAGCGGCACGAGTCCCGTGATCTCACCGTGCTGGACGTGGCCAACGACGTCGAGTTCTTTTTCCTGCGGCCCAAGGACATCGCCGTGTATGTGGGTTCAGGTGAGTTGGACCTTGGTATCACCGGCAGAGATCTCGCCGCGGATTCGGGCGCACCGGTGCAAGAATTGATCAGCCTCGGCTTCGGCTATTCGGCCTTCCGCTACGCCGGGCCGGCCGACCAGGACTGGCATGTCGCTGACCTGGCCGGAAAGCGGATTGCCACGTCGTATCCGAATCTGGCCCGGAACGACCTGGCCGCGCACGGCATCGCCGCCCAAGTGATCCGGCTCGATGGCGCTGTCGAGATCTCGGTGCAATTGGGCCTGGCCGACGCCATCGCCGACGTTGTGGACTCTGGCAGATCGCTGCGGCAACACGGTCTGGTGGCCTTCGGCGACGTGATTTGCGAGTCCGAGGCGGTGCTGCTGACCCGGATGGACAGTGACGTATCGGCCGCAGCCAAGCAGCTGTGCAATCGTCTGCAGGGCGTGGTCTTCGGGCAGCAGTACCTGATGCTGGACTATGACTGCCCGCTCGAGTTGCTGACCCGGGCAACCGCGATCACCCCCGGGCTCGAGTCGCCGACGGTCGCGCCGCTGGCCGACGGGGCTTGGCGCGCTGTGCGGGCGATGGTGCGCCGCGATGAGGTCAACCCGGTGATGGATGCGCTGTCCGAACTGGGGGCGAAGGCCATCCTCGCGTCGGACATCAGATCCTGTCGGCTGTAGCGGGAATTGCCCGGCCGGGCCTTCGCAATCGGTCGGCGGGCCGAGATGCTTGGTTGTGTCCAGCGGGTCACCCGGTTCGGTTCAAGTCAGGTCATAAATCCACCGACACCTCGGCGGCCGCCTCGGTGAGAACATCGTTGTTGATGATCGGACCCGCCAGGAGCTCGCCCTCAACAGGCCTGCTGTCGCGGCCCGGAAGGCCAGGATAGGGAGGGGGCGTCCCGCCATACGCGGGACAGATCGCCTGGTGGGCGCAATATCCGCACATCGAACTGGGGGTGGCCGGAAAATCGCCGGTTTCCAAAGCTCTGGCCATGGTGGTCCAGAGCGCAACGACGCCACGTTCGAAATTCAGCAGTTCGTCTTCTGTCGGGGCATATTGTAAGGAGAGTCCGTCCGCCAGATAGATCAGCTTCAACTGGGTCGGCACCACTGCCCGGAGCCGGTAGATCATCAACGCATAGAACTTGAGCTGGTATAGCGCGCCGAGTTCGAATTCCGGCCCGGGGGACCGGCCGGTCTTGTAGTCCACCACCCGTAACTCGCCCGTCGCTGCCAGGTCGACCCGGTCGACGAATCCGCGTAGCGGAACCGATCCCGCGATCTCCACCTCGATGGCCAGTTCGCACGCTTCCGGGCTGAAGCGCCGCGGGTCCTCAAGGGTGAAATAGCTCAGCACCAGATCCTGTGCGGACGCCAACCAGTCCGGTAGCTCCTCGTCCGGCAGCAACGTCAGCAGATCGGGGTAGTCGGCCACCAGCTGATCCCAGACCGCGCCGACCTGCGCCAGGGCCAGTTCGGGTGTCCGTTCGGCCGCGGGACGCGCGAACAACTGCTCCAGGACGCTGTGCACCAGTGAGCCCCGGACGGCAGGGGCACTGGGTGGCTCCGGCAGCCGATCGACCGCGCGGTAGCGATACAGCAGCGGGCAGGTCTTGAAGTCGGCCGCCCGGGAGGGCGACAGCGCCAACGGCCGGCGCGGAGGTGGAGCGGTGTCGGCAGGCTCAACGGGCCCAGGGACGGTGCGCACCCCAGCCTGGCCCGACCCGTCGACGACGGCCGGCTCCTGGGCAATGGATGCGGACATACAACAGAGGCTAGGCGAGCGCACCGACAGCCCAGCTCCATCGGCAAGTGGCGCCGTCAAGGTTCGAGGGCCAACCGAACTGCCGACTGCGGCAACGGCAGTGCTCGGGTCCCGACCGCGCCGGTCCGCCTGCGCCGGGCACTACTCTGCGATCGTGAGACCCAGCGAACAGGGCGGCGGCACCGCACCCGCAGCCGGCCCTGTCCGGGGTTTCCCGATCGGCCGGATCTTTGGTGTGCCGATCGTGGTGGCGCCGTCGTGGGTGCTGTCGGTGGCGATCATCGCTGCGCTGGGCATACCCGTCATCACCGAGGTGGTCCCTGGTACCAGTACGGGCGTGGCCGTGCTGGTGTCGGTGCTGCTGGGGATCCTGCTCGGGCTGAGCGTGCTGGCGCACGAGCTCGGTCATTGTCTGGTGGCCCGGCTGCGGGGGATGAAGGTTGTCGGTGTCCGGCTCTACCTGCTGGGTGGGGTGTCTGAAATGGGTCGGCTGCCGGCAACCCCCCGCGATGAGGCGCTGGTCGCGGCCGCCGGTCCGGCGGTTTCGGCGGTGCTCGCCGGGCTCTGCTGGGCGGTCCTGGCGACGACCCGAATCGGCACGGTGGGATGGCTCTTTGTGCTGTTGCTGGCCCTGTCGAACCTGGTGATCGCGGTGTTCAACCTGTTGCCGGCGCTGCCGTTGGACGGCGGGCGGGTGCTGCGCGCCGGGGTCTGGCGAGCGTCCGGCAATCGCCGGGCAGGTACCTCGGCAGCTGTTATCGGCGGCTACCTGATTGCAGCTGCGCTGCTGATCTGGGCTGTCGCGCTGGTCGTCAACACCGGATCCGGTGGTGTGCTGCCGGCCGGGATCGCGCTGGCGATGGCTCTGTTCGTCGCCGTCGGCGCCGCGGCGGAACGACCGCCCCGCCCGCCCAACCGTTGGCCGGTCGGGCTATCGCTCGCGTCATTGGGCACGCCGATCCGGCAATTGCCGGCGGAGACACCCGTCCGGGAGGTGCTGCACACCGCGATCGATCGCGCAGTGCTGTTGACCGAGCCCGATGGGATGGCCCGTGGCCTACTCGACGTGCCGGCCGCCCAATCCCTGGCGGAACGGGATCCATTTGCCCCCGCGTCGCTCGCCGGGCGCCCATTCACCCCGGAATCCATCGTGCTGCCGGACGACGATCCGGCCGAGGTCCTCGGGCGGGCGCGTTCCGCTGCCGCGTCCGTCTTCCTGCTGGTGGATGATGCCGGTCGGCCGGTGGCGGTGTTGCGCAGCGATCGGCTGTTGGCGGCGTCGAGTATGACCCGAACGCATTGGTGGGAATTCTCGATGTGAATTCGCTCGGCGCCGCCGCCAGTGCTCGAAACCGCCCAGCCATTTCAGAGAGAAGCACCGTGAATCGCGATTTCCGTCCGGGTGACCGGGTTCAGCTGACCGACTCCAAGGGTCGCAAGTACACCGTCGTCCTGGAAGCGGGCGAGACTTACCACACCCATCGCGGCGGCCTGGCGCACGACGATCTGATCGGTCAGCCGGAGGGCAGCCTGGTGACCTCGGCGGTCGGCACGTCCTACCTGGCGCTGCGTCCGCTGCTGACCGACTATGTGCTCTCGATGCCGCGCGGGGCCGCGGTGATCTATCCCAAAGACGCAGCCCAGATCGTGCATTGGGGCGACATCTTCCCCGGCGCCACGGTTGTCGAGGCCGGGGCCGGGTCGGGGGCGTTGACCTGCTCGTTGCTGCGAGCGGTCGGCGCAGAGGGCAAGGTCATCTCCTACGAGGTGCGACAGGATCACGCCGACCACGCGATCCGGAATGTGGAGCGCTTCTTCGGGTGCCGGCCGCACAACTGGGAGCTGACCGTCGGCGACCTGAACCAACACAGCGGTCAGGTCGACCGCATCGTGCTGGACATGCTCGAGCCGTGGTCCGTGCTGGAGACCGTCGCGGCCAACCTGGTGCCGGGTGGGGTGCTCACGGTGTACGTCCCGACCACGACGCAGCTGTCCAGGATCGCGGAGGACCTGCGCGGACATGGAGGGTTCACCGAGCCGGCCGCCTGGGAATCACTGCACCGGCCGTGGCACCTGGTTGGGCTTGCAGTTCGCCCCGAACATCGAATGATGGGTCATACGGCGTTTCTGCTGACCGCTCGCCGGCTTGCCCCCGGCGTCACCGCGCCGCGGCCACAGCGACGGCCGACATCGGGTGGTCGGTGAGTGAACTGGGCCACCTGCCGGGCTCGTGAACTGTTTGCGGGGTATGTCGGCTAGGTAACAATCTCGATCGACCGGCTCAATTGACCTGCCGCAAGTCGAGCAGATGGTGGTCCTCTCCTGATCGTGTATCTGCTGCTCACAGGGCGCGTCCTAGGAGGAGATGAGCTTTGCAGCCAAGCAGTTCGGGGTCTTGACAGCGGCCGCCGCGGACGTGCAGATCCCGGGGACCGTCGGACCCCCCGGGTAGTCTTGGTTTTTGCAGGGCTCCGATTCGAGGGGAGGGCAACGTGACCGACTTTGACTCGCCGCAGGGTGCCGATCATGGCCAGGGCACTGGCCCCGAAGATGGTTATCGCCAGACACCGGCCCAACTGAGTGCGCAGATCCGTGTTCTGAATGACGAAGTTGCACAACTCCGTCGGCGGCTGGCGACAGTACCGAGTGACACCCGCCCGTTGGAGCGCCAGCTCACCGAGTCGGCAAACCGCATCAATGCGTTGTCGGAACGGAACGAGAAACTAGTCGTCACGCTTCGCGATGCGCGGGCCCAGCTGTTGCAGCTGAAAGAAGAGGTCGACCGGCTGGCCCAACCGCCGAGCGGCTATGGGGTCTACTTGAGTTCCGGTCCCGACGGTTCGGTCGAGGTGTTCACCGGTGGCCGCCGGATGCGGCTTGCCGTGTCGCCGACAGTCGAGGTCGATGGCCTGCATCGCGGTCAGCAGGTTCGCCTCAACGAGGCACTGACCGTCGTCGAGGCCGGTAGTTACGACGTTGTTGGTGAGGTCTGCGCGCTGCGCGAGGTGCTCGACGGTGGGGATCGGGCGCTGGTCGTCGGCCACGCCGACGAGGAACGGGTGGTGCACCTTGCCGAACCGTTGATGGACATCGCGCTGAAGCCGGGTGATTCGCTGCTGGTCGACAGCAAGGCCGGCTACGCCTATGAGCGCGTGCCGAAGTCCGAGGTCGAAGACCTCGTGCTGGAGGAGGTCCCGGATGTCGAGTATGGCGACATCGGTGGACTGACCCGGCAGATCGAGCAAATTCGGGACGCGGTCGAACTACCCTTCCTGCACGCCGATCTGTTCGCCGAGTACAAGCTCCGGCCACCGAAGGGTGTCTTGCTCTACGGCCCACCCGGCTGCGGTAAGACCTTGATTGCGAAGGCTGTCGCGAACTCGTTGGCCAAGCAGGTCGCACTACTGCGCGGCGAGGAAAAAGTGACCAGCTATTTCCTGAACATCAAGGGTCCGGAACTACTGAACAAGTACGTCGGCGAGACCGAACGCACCATCCGGCTGATCTTCCAACG
>Ga0190275_10004332_pt1 | contig 10207 bp, 6 predicted proteins | sample Popmic550T_FD_133745 | JGI IMG/M metagenome (GOLD analysis project Ga0190275, IMG submission 133745) | Populus adjacent soil microbial communities from riparian zone of Yellowstone River, Montana, USA - 550 T | ecosystem: Environmental > Terrestrial > Soil > Riparian zone > Trees stand | place...
ACCGCAGGGACGCTACTCCTTCGAGAAGTACTACTGGCCGTATAAGAGCCAGGCTTCGTCTCCCCTGCGTGCCCCGGCCGTCTCCGGCGCGTCGGCGGCAGGCGTCTACGGCAACGCGAACAGCTTCCCCTCCGCGACCTATCGCGACGCGAACTATTTCGTCGACGTGCTGTTCGAGGCCGCCGCGGACTCGCCGGTCCGGCTGACGTCCCAGTCGCCATCGCTCGGGGGATCCGGCGTCGCCAAGGACAGTGTCATCACCACGATGTTCACTCGTCCTGTGCAGCCCGCCTCGGTGATGATCGCCGTCGCCACGACAGACGGAACGGCGGTGTCTGGTACGACGTCCTACGACGAGTCGACGCGGCGCGCCCGCTTCACACCGGCCGCGCCACTCGCCGCGGTCACCGAGTACCGCGTGACGGTCACCGCCACACCGGTCGGTGCCACGACGTTCGACGCAGGCAAGCCGTGGACGTTCACGACCGCGAACGATTCCGCGTCGAACGGGTGCCCCTGCACGCTCTACACGAGTTCCGAGACGCCGCAGATCGCCGCAGCATCCGATTCCTCGCGAGTCGTGGTCGGCACCCGTTTCACCGTCACGGATGCGGGTTTCATCTCGGGAGTCCGCTTCTACAAGGGAGCGGGCAACACCGGTACGCACATCGGCAGCCTCTGGTCGGCGTCCCGAGAGCAGCTCGGCCAGGCGACGTTCGTGGGCGAGTCCTCGACGGGCTGGCAGACCGCCTGGTTCGAGACGCCGATCGCGGTCAACCCCAGCACCATCTACACGGTCTCCTACGTCGCCCCGGTCGGCAACTACTCGGTCACCCCGGGGGCGTTCAGCGCCGCCTACAGCCGCGGACCGATTCAGGTCCCCGCTCAAGGCGGCGCGTTCACCTACGGCACCGGGTATCCGTCGCAGTCGTCGACGTCGAGCTATTCCGTCGACCCAGTGTTCGTGAGGGCCACAACCGGTCCCCAACTCGTGGCCACCTCGCCCGCCGCAGGTGCGGCAGCGGTCGATGTCTCGGCGGGAATCTCGGCGACTTTCGCCGAAGCGTTGAGCGCGATCCCGACGGTGACGGTCACCATCAACGGGACAGCGGTGGCCGGTGCGACGGCCCTTGCTTCCGACAAGAAGACGGTCTCGTTCACGCCATCCGATGTGCTGCCCTTCGAGAGTTCGGTCGGTGTCACCGTGAGTGGCATCAGCGGCTCTTCAGGCAGTGCACCTGACCGCAGCTGGTCGTTCCAGACCGCCCCGAACGCGTCGCCGGCCGAGGTGACATTCTTCGGCACCACCGTCCCATCTCCCGTCGCGGCCGGCAATGACGGGTCATCCATCGAACTGGGGATGGCTTTCCGATCCCAGGTAGCGGGGCGCGTGACGGCGATCCGGTTCTACAAGCCCGCCGGTGACAGCGCCTCCCACACGGGCACGCTGTGGTCGGCGTCGGGTCAGGCCCTCGCGACCGTGACGTTCCAGAACGAATCGGCGGAAGGGTGGCAACGTGCGCAGCTGTCCGCGCCGGTGACCATAGCCTCGGGACAGACCTACACGGTCTCCTACCTCTCTCCGCAGGGCAAGTACGCCTATCGCGGTGGGTATTTCAACCAGCCGGTCACCAGCGGTCCCCTGACGGCCATCGCGACCGGCAACGGCACCTTCCGGTACGGCTCCGGTGGAGTCATGCCGCAGTCATCGTGGGGGTCGACGAACTACTTCGTCGACGTCGAATTCTCGGCGGGCGCCGGCACCGAGACCCCGGTGACGGTCACGTCCAAGTCGCCCGTGGGCGATGACGTCGCTTACGACGTCAAGGTTCGGGCCGTCCTGTCGGCCGACGCGGCGTCGCCGGTGATCGAGCTCACACGCGGCGGGACGGCCGTTGCTGGAGCCTCGGCCTACAACGCGCAAAGTCGGACCGTGGAGTTCACGCCGACCGATGGACTCCGCGAGGTCGCCACGTACACCGCGAAGGTCCGCGTCGGCGGACAGGTGCTGGACGAGTGGACGTTCACCACCCAGGCACCGGAGCTCGACGGGTATGTCGGAAACCTCTTCGGGAACGCTTCGCCGGCAGTCGCGGCGGCCGCCGACAACACAGCGATCGAGGTGGGTACTGCGTTCTCCGTCGCCTACCCCGGCCGGGCGACGGCGATCCGCTTCTACAAGGGAGCCGGAAACTCCGGCACTCATGTAGGCAAGCTCTGGACTGAAGCGGGCGACCTGCTCGCCTCGGTCGAGTTCGAGGGTGAGACGGAAACCGGATGGCAGCGCGCCGCGCTCTCCGAACCGGTCGATCTGACACCGGGAGCGACGTACGTCGTCTCCTACTTCGCGCCCAACGGAGCCTACGCGGTGACCGCCGCGTACTTCGCCCAGGCGGTGACCCATGACCACATCACGGCGCGTGCGGGAAACAACGGCTTGTTCACCTATGGCGCGAGCGGCGGCCGGCCCACGAGTTCCTGGAACTCGTCCGCCTACTTCGTCGATGCGGAAGTGACCTTCACCGGCACCGCGACACCGACGCCGGCGCTCACCGTCAGGACCCCGGCCGCGGAGGCGCAGGGGATCGACCCGGCGACCGCAACCATCACCGCGACGCTCGCGCACGCCACGTCCGCGTCGCTCAGCGTCACGAGCGACGGAGCGGCCGTCGCGGGGACGTCGAGCTTCAACGGACCGACCGGCGTCGTCACCTTTGCGCCTGCGCAGGCGCTCGTCCGGGGGAAGACCTACTCGGTCTCGGTCACCGCAAATGAAGCCGCAGTGGTCGGGGGCACATGGGTCTTCGCGACGCGTTCCGCCCCGGCTCTGGCATCCGCAACGCCGGCGTCCGGTGCGACGAACGTCGATCCCGCGACGGCGAGCATCACGGCCACCGTGACGAACGCGTCCAGCGCGACACTGGCCGTCACGTCGGGCGGCACGGCCGTGGCCGGGACGTCGAGCTTCGATGCGACCACGGGCGTCGTGACCTTTACGCCGACGGCGGCGCTGCAGCGGGCCAAGACATACGCCGTCACGACCAGCGCCGACGGCGCCCCACTCAGTGGCGGGAGCTGGTCATTCACGACTCTGCCCGATCCGGCAGTGACCGCGCGGACCCCCGCGGCATCCGCGACGAACGTCGACCCGGTGACAGCGAAGATCACCGCCACGGTGACGAACGCATCGACCGCGACGCTCGCTGTGACCTCCGGCGCCACGGCGGTGGCCGGATCCGCGAGCTTCGATGCGTCAACGGGCGTCGTGACCTTCACGCCGACGGCCGCGCTGGACTGGGGGAAGTCCTACTCCATCACGGCGACCGCGAACGGAGCCTCGCTCAGCGGGGGCACGTGGTCGTTCAGCACTCTGCCGCGGGCGACGTCGACGGCGAGAACACCCGCTTCTTCCGCCACGAATGTCAACCCGGCCACCGTCGTGATCTCCTCGACTCTCACGAACGCCGTCACGGCATCGATTGCGTTGACCCTGGCTGGGGTGCCGGTTCCGGGCACGTCGAGCCTGAACGCGTCGACGCGCGTCGTGACCTTCACGCCGACTGCAGCGCTGGATTGGGCCAAGAAGTACTCAGCGACGGTGACGGCCAACGGCACGACCGTGACGAACGGAACATGGTCGTTCACGACGATGGTCAAGAAGGACCAGGTGAACCTCTTCGGCACGACCGCGACGCCGGTCGACGCGAACATGACGACGGCGGTCGCCATCCAGGTAGCCACGCGTTTCAAGACCTCGGTTGCCGGCGTGGTGACGCACATCCGCTTCTATAAGGGCACGTCCAATACCGGCACGCACACGGGCTACCTGTGGAGCGCGAACGGCACGCGTCTCGCTTCGGTGACCTTCATCAACGAAACGGCCTCCGGCTGGCAGACGGCGGTGCTCTCCACGCCGGTTCGCCTCACTGTCGGGGCCGAGTATCGGGTGGGCATGTACGGCACGTCCAATCGCTACCCGGTGACCACCGGCGCACTGACATCAGCGGTTTCCTCCGGACCGCTGTCGACGATCGCCACGGGTGGGGCATCCGTCGACTCGACCAGCTATCCGAGCACGACCTCGACGAACAAATACTGGGTCGATGTCACCTTCGACCCCGACAACTGACCAGTTCGTCGTACCATCGAGACATCTAGGCCGTGCGGGGGCGCGTACTAGAAGGAAAGGGACTTCAGCGTGTCAACACGACTGAGTGTGGCCGTGATCGGCGCGGGTTATTGGGGACCGAACCTCGCACGCAACTTCCGAGCGAGCCCGGATTGGGATCTCTCCGCCATCTGCGACCTTGATGAGGAACGGGCGCAGCGCGTAGCGGACTCGGTCGGCGGCGTACCGGTTTCCACGAGCCTGGACGATGTGCTGGCCGACCCGTCGATCGATGCAGTAGCCATCGCGACGCCGGCCCGCACCCATCACCCGATCGTCTTGGCGGCCCTGCGCGCCGACAAGCACGTCATCGTCGAGAAGCCACTCGCGGACGAGCGCGCACGCGGCGCCGAGATGGTCGCCGAGGCGAGGGCGCGTGGCCTGGTGCTGATGGCGGACCACACCTATTGCTACACCCCGGCCGTGCTGAAGATCCGCGAGCTCATCGCCGACGGCTTCCTCGGAGACATCCTCTTCGTCGACAGTGTGCGCATCAACCTGGGGCTGATCCAGCCCGACGTCGACGTCTTCTGGGACCTTGCGCCCCACGATCTCTCGATCATGGACTTCATCCTTCCCGGGGGACTGAACCCGGACACCGTCGCCGCCCACGGTGCTGATCCTCTCGGCACAGGCAAGTCGTGCATCGGATATCTCGCCATGCCGCTGCCCAGTGGGGCCATCGCGCACGTGCACGTGAACTGGCTGAGCCCCACGAAGATCAGGCAGATGGTCATCGGTGGCACGAAACGAACCCTCGTGTGGGACGACCTCAATCCGCAGCAGCGGCTCAGTGTGTACGACCGGGGCGTCGACCTCGCTCTGCAGTCCAAGGACACCTCCACCGACACGCGCGCGGCGAACATCTCGTATCGCCTCGGCGACACGTGGTCACCGGCCCTTCCGGAGCGCGAGGCCCTTGCCGGCGTCGCAGCCGAGTTCGCCGGGGCCATCCTGGAGCGCCGCGAACCTCGCACCAGCGGTGAATCCGGGCTTCGGGTCCTATCCGTGCTCGAGGCTGCAGCCGGCAGCATGCAGAACGGCGGCGCACCCTTCCCCATCGCGACCCAACTGACACAGAGGTAGAAGATGACAACGCTTGAAGATGCCAACATCCTGGTGACGGGGGGCGCGGGGACGATCGGATCCACGCTCGTGGACCAGCTTCTGGATGCCGGTGCGGCCAACGTGGACGTCATCGACAATCTGGTCCGCGGCCGTCTGTCGAACCTCCAGCCCGCTCTGGCCTCCGGTCGAGTGAACCTGATCGATGGCGACATCCGCGATGCGAAACTCGTCGACGACCTCACCGCGGGCAAGGATGTCGTCTTCCACCAGGCCGCCATCCGAATCACACAGTGCGCTGAGGAGCCGCGGCTCGCCCTCGAGGTGCTGGTCGACGGCACCTTCAACGTGGTCGAATCAGCTGCTAAGCACAAGGTCAAGAAGCTGGTCGCCGCATCGAGCGCCTCGGTGTACGGCATGGCGGAGCAATTTCCGACCGACGAGCGCCACCATCATCACAACAACGACACGCTGTACGGCGCGGCGAAGTCGTTCAACGAGGGGCTCATCCGCAGCTTCCGTGCGATGCAGGGACTTGACTACGTCATCCTCCGCTACTTCAACGTCTACGGACCGCGCATGGACGTGCACGGCCTCTACACCGAGGTGCTCGTCCGCTGGATGGAGCGCATCACCGACGGCAAGCCCCCCCTCATCTTCGGCGACGGACGGCAGACGATGGACTTCGTATGCGTGCCCGACATCGCTCGAGCCAACGTGCTGGCCGCGAAGAGCGACATCTCCGAAGGCGTCTACAACATCGCGAGCGGCACCGAAACCAGTCTTCTCGAACTCGCCGAGGCGCTGCTGCGTGCGATGGATTCCGACCTGAGCGTCGAGCACGGACCCGAACGCGCCGTCAACGGCGTGGTCCGCCGGCTCGCCGACACGAGCGCGGCGAAGCGTGATCTCGGCTTCGAGCCGACGATCGGCCTCGAAGAGGGCCTGCGTGAACTCGTCGAGTGGTGGCGACCACAGCGGAACGAGATCGCCGCCGGTCGGACGGTCAGCGCGTCATGAGCGAGCGCATCAATGTGATGGTGCCCTGGCTCGGCCAGGAGGAGGCGGATGCCGTCGCTGAGGCGATCGCCTCCGGCTGGGTGGCTCAGGGCCCGCGGGTCGCACGCTTCGAGAAGGAGTTCGCGGCATTCGTGGAGGCGCCGTTCGCCGTTGCGACGACGAGTTGCACGACCGCGCTCCACCTTGCGCTCATCGTCACGGGCGTCGGGCCCGGCGACGACGTCATCATCCCGTCCTTCTCGTTCGTGGCGACGACGAACGCCGTCCGTTACGTGGGCGCCAACCCCGTCTTCGCCGATGTCGACCTCGAGACCGGCAACCTGACGAGCGCGACGGTGTCTGCGGCGCTCACGCCCGCCACGAAGGCGGTCATCGCGGTGGATCAGGGCGGCACCCCCGTCGACCTGGGCGATATCCGCTCTGTGACCGACCCGCTCGGCATCGTGGTGGTCGAAGATGCTGCATGTGGCGCCGGGTCCACGTACCGCGGGCGCCCGGTGGGCGCCACCGCCGAGATCGCCGCCTGGTCGTTCCACCCGCGCAAACTCCTGACGACGGGAGAGGGCGGCATGCTCACCACGAACCGCGAGGATTGGGCCGCTCGGGCCAAGCACCTGCGCGAGCACGCGATGAGCGTCTCCGCCGCCGACCGCCACGAGTCGGTGCTGCCGCCGGCCGAGGAGTACGCCGAGGTCGGGTTCAATTACCGGATGACGGACCTGCAGGCGGCGGTCGGCATCGTGCAGCTCGGACGGCTCCCGGAGATCGTCGCGCGTCGTCGGCAGATCGCATCCACATATCAGGCGGCGATCGCCGACATCGAGGGTCTCCGGTCGGTGCGGGACCCCGCGCATGGCACCAGCAATTTCCAGTCGTTCTGGGTCGAGGTGCTGCCCTCGTATCCGACCGACCGCGAAGGCCTGCTCGAGGCGCTCGCAATCGCCGACATCTCCGCCCGCCGCGGCATCATGGCCGCTCACCGGCAACCGCCCTACCGCGACCTCACACCTGAGCGCGGGTTGCCTGTGACCGAGCACCTGAATGACAACACTCTGATACTTCCCGTCTTCCACGCTCTGTCGGACATCGACCAGGAGCGTGTCATCGCGGTGCTCCGCAATCCCGGCCGAAGGTCGTCGTGACCGACGGAGTGCTGCTCGTCGGGGCGAGTGGGCTGGCCCGGGAGGTCCTCGCGGCGGGCATCACCGGGGTGGTCGGCATCGTTGACGACAACACCGAACTGCTCGAGACGGAAGTGGGGGGCATCCCCGTGGTGGGCTCGATCGAGGACTCGATCGGGCGCGATGAGTCGCTGCTGGTCTGCGTCGGGCCCAGTGTGAGCCGTCGGAAGGTCGTCCTTCGGCTGCGCGAGTCCGGAGTGCGAGACGATCGATTTGCGACCTACGTCGCACGCTCCGCACGAGTCGGCGAGACGAGCACCGTCGGCGCGGGCAGCATCCTGCTGGACGGGGTGGTGATCACCGCCGACGCCTCCATCGGTAGCCATACCGTCCTCATGCCGAACACGACCGTCACCCACGATTGCGTCCTGGACGACTTCGCAACCCTCGCCGCAGGCGTGTCGCTCGGGGGGAGCGTTCGTCTTCGGGAATCGGCATACATCGGCATGAATGCGTCCATAAAGCAAGGCGTCACGGTAGGGGCAGCCGCCACCGTCGGCATGGGGGCTGTCGTGCTCAGCGATGTGCCGCAGGGTGAGGTCTGGGCCGGCGTTCCCGCCCGCCGCCTGACCATCCCGGACCGGGGGAACCCGTCGTGAAGCGCATCGTCTTGCCGCGGAAGATCCGGACTCGCCCGACGCTCACCGTCGTCATCCCCTGCTACAACTACGGCCATTTCCTGCAGGCAGCTGTCGCCAGCGTGCTCGACCAGCCCGGCGTCGATGCTCGGGTCATCATCGTGGACGACGCATCCCCGGACGGATCCGGCGAGGTGGCGCGCGAACTGGCGCGCATGGACTCCCGGGTGCGAGCGGTCATCCACGAGACGAACAGCCGGCACATCCAGACTTACAACGACGGACTCGCGCTCGTCGACACCGACTACGTGACGCTCGTCTCGGCAGACGACATCGTCGCAAAGGGAGCGCTCGGGCGTGCCGTCGCTCTCATGGAGACTCATCCCAGCGTCGGATTGGTTTACGGATCCATCGCGATCTTCGCCCGCGACGACGACCCCCGCCCCACGCGTGCGCGGTGGTATCACCTGTGGCGGATCTGGTCGGGCGACGAATGGGTCGGTGCTGTCGCGGCATCCGGCTACAACTTCCTCGCCTCCCCCGAAGCGGTCGTGAGGACCGCGGCCATGCGCGAAGTCGGGTACTACAACCGCGAGCTTCCGCACTCGGGCGACCTCGAATACTGGCTCAGAATCGCCGCCCGATGGGATGTGGGCCAGATTTATGGGCCGATCCAGGCGTATTACCGGGTCCACGGCGGAAACATGCACACCAGCGATTTCGGCACCCGCGAGGCTGACCTGAAGGAGCGCTTCGCCGCCTTCCGGGTACTCGGCGACCCGTCCGTTGCCAACGAGCTTCCCCGAGCAGCGGAGCATCTGGACACCGCGCGTCGAACATTGCTGGGGCAGGCCGATGCCCTGCTTGAGGAGGAGTCAGCGGCGGGCGCCGACGTATCGACGCTGCGCCTCTTCCGAGCCCAGCTCGCCTCTCCGCCCCCGCTTTCCACCGACCGCACCATCCCCTCCGAAAGCTGAGGATCACCATGTCGACACAGCCCGTTCCGATGCTCGATCTCGGCTACCAGCACCGACTCGTGGCCGAGGAGGTCGCCACCGGCTTCGATCGCGTACTGGAACGCAACTCCTACGTCCTCGGTCCCGAGGTCACCGAGTTCGAGCGCGCATACGCCGAGTATCTCGGCGTCGCGCACGTGGTCGGAGTCGGCAACGGTACGGACGCACTCGAGCTTGCCCTGTCGGCCGCCGGAGTGGGTCGGGGCGACGAGGTCATCATCCCCGCCAACACCTTCGTGGCCACAGCGGAAGCGGTGGTGCGAGTCGGCGCAACGCTGCGGCTCGTCGACTCCGGTGATGACTTCCTGATGGATGTCACCGCCCTCGAGGGCGCGATCACCCCGAAGACCCGCGCAGTCATCCCCGTGCACCTTTATGGTCAGGTCGCGGACGTCGCCGGTGTGCGGAATGCCGTCGGCGCGGACATCGTCATCGTCGAGGATGCCGCGCAGAGCCAGGGCGCCCGCGTGGCCGGCATCGCTGCCGGCGCCCTGGGAGACGTCGCCGCGACGAGCTTCTACCCGGGCAAGAATCTCGGCGCCTACGGTGACGCCGGTGGCGTGTCGACGGAGTCCGGAGTCATCGCCGACAAAGTCCGGGAGCTCCGCAACCACGGCGGAACCGCGCGATATCAGCACACATCAATCGGGACGAACTCCCGGTTGGACGGTCTGCAGGCAGTCGTGCTGTCCGCGAAGCTGAAACGCCTCGACGAGTGGAATGAGCAGCGGCGCGCGGTCGCCGACCGCTACCGGCAGGCGCTTTCGGGATCCGATGCGATCACCCTCCCCACGGTCGGACATCGCGAGAGCCACGTCTACCACCAGTTCGTCGTGCAGCTCGAGAATCGTGACGCGGTCTTCGACGCGATGGCTTCGGCGGGTATCGGGGTCGGCATCCACTACCCCCGACCCATCCACCTCCTTCCCGCCTTCGACGGCTTCGACTTCGGAGCGTCGGGGTTCCCCCGTGCGGAGCGACAGGCGGAGAGAATGCTCTCGCTTCCCATCTATCCCGGTCTGACCGAGGAGATGCAGGACCGCGTCGCCGAAGAACTGCTCCGCGCGGTCCACGGCAAGCCATGAGTGACGCTGGTGGATAGATCCGTGGATATAGAGGGGATCGAGGAACCGCTGGGATCGCGAGCGGCATCCAGCGTTGCCTGGCTGACCGCTCAAA
>Ga0190275_10004333_pt1 | contig 10205 bp, 11 predicted proteins | sample Popmic550T_FD_133745 | JGI IMG/M metagenome (GOLD analysis project Ga0190275, IMG submission 133745) | Populus adjacent soil microbial communities from riparian zone of Yellowstone River, Montana, USA - 550 T | ecosystem: Environmental > Terrestrial > Soil > Riparian zone > Trees stand | place...
CGCGGACCGAGGCGGCGTGGTGGGCATCATCCTCGCGCCCATCTACCTGGGAGGGGACACCGTGGACGACGTGGCCCGGCACATCGAACATGCCGTGCGCGTCATGGGAGAGGAGGGCGTGGGGATTGGCTCGGACTACGATGGGATGGTAGCGCTGCCCAAGGGCTTCCGAGATGTGACGGACCTGCCCCTGCTCACCGAGGCGCTGCTGCGCCGGCTGCCGGAGCCGCTCGTGGAGCGCATCCTCGGGGGGAACTTCCGGCGCTTCTTCCGGGAGACGCTCGGCGGTTGACCCGCCTCGTGAGGCCCGGGATAGTCGGCGCCTGCATGAACCGTTTCCTCGCGCTCCTTCCGCTCGTTGGCTTCCTCTTCCTCTCCGGGTGCGGTGGCCCGGATGCTGGTGACTCCTGCAACGTCAGCGGCTACATCTGCCGCGATGAGCAGGAGGCGCTGGAGTGCCGCCAGGGCCAGTGGCGCGCTCTGCCCTGCAGAGGGGGGCTGGGCTGTCAGGAGTCGAGCGGCACCATCCGCTGTGACACCTCCGCCAATGTCGCCGGCGACAACTGTGCGCTCAGCGCCGAAGGCCGAGGCCTGTGCCGCGCCGATGGCCTGGCCGTCCTGGAGTGTCGGATGGGCGTGCTCGTGGAGACGGAGGCCTGCCTCTCGTGCTCCCAGTCCGGCCCCCAGATTGTCTGCCAGAAGTAATCCCACCTCCTCGCGCAGCCAGGACGCCTCTGCCTTGCGGTTGGCAGGTGGAGGGCGTGTGCCTACCTTTTCCCGGATTGTCGGGGGTGGGCATGATCGGGTCGGGGGCGTGGGTGTTGGGGGCCATGGCATGGCTGTGGGCTGGCGGGGGGGCAGGGGATGCTCGCTCCCGTCATGAGCAGAACAGGGAGGCGGTGCGGCTCCAGGTACAGCCGGCCAGCGCGCCTGCGTCCAAGGCTCGCTCTGTTGCCGCGCGCCAGCAGGGAGACCCCACCTGGCGCAAGGGACAGCCTGCCAGCCCCGGTGAGCTGCAGGTGGCGCCCTCCGCTCAAGCCGCGCTGGCCGGAGAGCAGATCTCCGTGAAGGTCTCTGCCCGCGAAGGCTCCATGGTTCGTGCCGAGGTCTTCCGGCTGGGCGTCTATGGAGGCACGGGCGCCCTCAAGGTGTGGAGTGGGGGGCCCTACACGGTCTCCACGCTGACTCGGTGCTCGCGGGCTCCGTGCAACGAGCGCCAGACGTTCTCCTTCGAGATTGCCCGGGACTGGGCGCCCGGCCTCTACCTGGTGAAGGTGACGCGCGCGGATGGGCTCAGGAGCTTCACGTCGATCGTGGTGAAGGCTCCTCAGGCTGCGGGGCCTCGCTCCTGATCAACCGGGGATGGAGGCCAGGAAGCGGTCGAGCACCTCGTTGAAGCGCTCCGGCTGCTCCTGGTTCGGAAGGTGCCCCGCTCCTGGGATGATCTCCAGCCGGGCTCCGGAGATGAGCGCGGCCAGCTGTTTCGCCTTCTCCACCGGTGTCACGACATCGTGCTCACCGACGACCACCAGCGCCGGGCCCGCGAAGCGCGCGAGGATGTCCTTGCTGTCTGGCCGCAGGGCCATGCCTCGCTGAGCCGCTGCCACCGCCTCGGGCGCTGCCCCCCGCATGAGCGCAGCGAGCTCGCGGCCCACCGGGGAGTCCGATCCTGCGGCCACCAGTTTGGGCAGCAGCGTCTGCACCAGAGGCTCCACGCCCTGCTCCAAGGCCTCCTGGGCCGACGTCTCCCGCCGCGCCCGGCCCGCCTCGTCGTCCGCGGTGGCCTGGGTGTCCACCAGCACCAGCCCTCGCACGCGCCCCGCATCCTCGCGCAGCAGCGCCATGGCGGCGTATCCGCCCATGGACACGCCCCCTACCACCGCCGAGTCGATCTTCAGCATATCCAGCAGCGCCAGCGCATCCCGTGCGATCCGCGACATGTCCGTGGGCCCCTCGCCCAGCTTGCTCTGGCCGAAGCCCCGGTGATCCGGAAGCAGGAAGCGGTAACGGCTCGACAGGGCCCGCACCTGTTTGTCAAACGCTGAGCTGTTCAGTGGGAAGGCGTGGAGCAGGAGCACGGGCAGCCCCTGGCCCACGTCCTGGTAGTGCAGGGGGATGCCATCGACGGTCACGGTCAACACGAGGCCTCCGGAGAGCTCAGATCCACTTCTTGTGCTTGAACCAGAAGACGAGCGTGATGGGGAACGCCACGATCATTGTCCACATGGCGTAATAGAAGACGGTACCGGAGAGCGCGTCGAAGTTCTGTCCGAAGAACCCCACGATGAACGACAGCGGCAGGAAGATCGTCGCGAAGATGGTGAGCTGCTTGGTGATGTCGTTCGTCTTGTTGGCCACCATGGACAGGTAGCCGTCCATCGCGTTGCCCAGCAGATCGCGCCCAGCGTCGATCTGCTCGTACAGCCGGACGAGGTGATCGTAGACGTCTCGGAAGTACAGGGTGGTGCGCTCCTGGACATGGGGGATGCCCCGCCGGGCCATCAGTCCCACCACGTCCCGCTGCGGCGAGAGCACGCGCCGGAACGTCACCAGCATCCGTTTCAGCTCGAAGATGCGCTGGAGCTGCTGCTTGTCCGCCTGCTCGAAGATGGCCACCTCCAGGTCCTCCAGCTCCTCACTGAAGGAGTCCATGATGGGGAACTGTCGATCGATCAGCGTGTCCGCCAGCAGGTAGAGGATGAAGTCCACTCCCCGCTCGATCGTCGCCCGCGGATCGTTCTCCACGCGACGGCGCACCTCGTCGTGCGCGTCAAAGGGGAACTCGTGGACGCTGATGAGCCAGTCCGGACCGAGGAAGAAGTGGTGCTCGTGTAGGGTGAGGTCACAGATGTCCTTCCCGGCGGTGAAGCCCTGGAGGACGATGAACTGGTGGTTGGGGTACTCCTCCAGCTTGGGGCGCTGGTCCAGGTGGAGGCAGTCCTCGACGGCCAGCCGGTGGAGGCCGAAGCGCTCCGCGAGCCGCATCAGCCCTTCCTCGGTGGGAGCGAGCACGTCGATCCACTTGGAGCCGGGTTGATCGAGCAGCTCCTCGCCGCCGCAGGAGGAACGGCCTTCGTGCTGGACACAGACCTGTATCTTCATGATGCCACTCCCGACACTGGGGTCGCGATGCGACTGCGAGTGCTAGAACCAACTGGGTGAGAAGTCGAGAACCTGTCGGCGCTGGATCGGTCTAAAGTGACCCCCGTGTCCGCCGAAACCCCACCCGCTCCCCTCGCTCCGAGGCTCGAGCAGATCCTCCAGTCACTTCCGGCTCCGGCCTTTGCTGGCCGCCTCAGGAAGGTCTATGGCGCCGCCGCGCAGGCCATCTCGCGGCTGAGCGACATGGACCTGGTGAAGTACGAGACCGACTCCACCGAGACGGGGGCTGACCTGTCCCTGTGGGAGGAGATGGCCCCCGTCATCCGGGATACGGTGATGGACGTGAACGCGCTGCTCAACGTCATCCGTGAGCAGTTTCCGGCGCAGCCGCTGGGAGGCACCGCGGACACGGTGAGCAGGGCGATAGAGGCGGGCCCGCTCCAGGGGAAGGCTCGGGATGCATCGCTCGCGCTGCAAGAGGCGATGACCCAGATGGCCCAGCAGATCACCCAGCTGGGCGAGGCCATGCGCAACCCCTCCGTGGTGTCCGACCGGTGGATGCTGCTGACGGAGGTCCAGCGCTTCCGGTCCACCTTCCGCGAGTACATCGGCAACCTCGTCTACGCGTCCATCAGCACCTTCGCGGACGTGTCCCGGAAGGAAGTGGTCCCGGGCTACGAGGTGGAGGTGAAGGCGGCGATGACTGTGCGGGCCATCGTGTCCGATCTGGGGCGCATCATCGCCGCGCGGCTGGCGAAGGTGAGCGACGCCGGGTCCGCGGATGTACAGGGGCACGCCCAGCAGTTCCAGAACGAGTTGGACGCCTTTGGACGGACGGCCGCCTACCGCGGCCTGCGTGCGCAGGACAAGCGGCGCATCATTGAGCTCCGCGGGAAGGTAGGCCCCCTTGCCGCGACGACGACTCCGCCGAAGGCCGAGCTGCTCGCCACTGTCGAGGAGGTCGATGCCCTGGTGCGCTCGTTGTCCGCGGTGAATCAGCGGCAGGTGCTCATCATCAATGACCGCGAGGTATGGGCCGCATGCGGGGTGCGGCTCGAGCGGGCCATGGGCTTCGTGGACGCGGATCCGGCCACGTCCGCACGCCTCCTGGCCGAGGCCGCCGCCATCGGGCAGTCCCTCTACGGGCGCGAGTCGAACATGGACGCCTTCCTGCGCAAGGCGCGCAAGGCGCCGCTGGCCACGCTGACGGGCCCGGAGCTGCGGGCGACTCTGGAGCAGCTGCAAGGGCTGCTGGCCAACCTGGGGGTGGCGTGAGGCGGCTGCCTCCTTCCAGTGTGGAGCGGACGAGCGGGCGAGCGCCGGGTCCCCGGCCCCTGCGAGAGGCGGAACTCTCGCGGGTGGAGAGCGTCTACACGGATGTGGATGGCACCCTCACCACAGGCCACAAACTGCGCAGCCAGACGATTCGGGCGCTCGAGCAGCTGTCCGAAGCGGGGCTGCGATTGGTGCTCGTCAGTGGCCGCCCGGCGGGGTGGGGTGAGGCCTGGGCTCGCACGCTCCCGGTGGAGGGGGTCATCGTGGAGAACGGCGGCCTCTGCTTCGTCCGCGGGGCCAACGGAGCGCTGCGCCGGGTGTATGCGGAGGCGCCGGCAGAGCGCGCCGCGAACCGGAAGCGCCTGCGCTCAGAGGTGCTCCGGGTGCTGAGGAAGGTGCCGGGTGCCAGATTGTCCTCGGACAGCGCCTCCACGGAGGTGGATCTGGCCATCGACTACAACGAGGAGGCCCGGCTCGGCGACGCGGCGGCTGGCCGCATCGAGGCGCTGCTGCGGGCGCGGGGCGTGACGGCGGTGCGCTCCTCGGTGCACGTCAACTGCTGGCTTGGACGCTTCGACAAGCTCTCAATGGCGCGACGCTTTGCCCGGGAGGCATGGGGTGAGCGGCTGATGCCAGAGGACGGCCGCTCCGTGTATGCCGGGGATTCTTTCAATGACGCCCCGATGTTCCAGGCATTTGCCCTCAGCGTGGGGGTGGCCAACGTGCGCGGCGTGCTGGACAGAATCGACGCGCCGCCAGCCTTCATCACCCGGGCTGCCGAGGGGCGGGGCTTCGAGGAGCTGGCCCGTGCCATCCTCGCCCAGCGCGGCCGCCGCCCGCTCTTCAGGAGTGACTCGTGAACGTCGTGAAGCTCGAGCTGGCCCGTGGACTGGGCCGTCACCTGCGCGCAGGCCACCCATGGGTGTTCCGCAAGGCGCTGGAGCAGGTGCCGAAGATCCCTGCCGGCAGTGTGGTGGACCTCACCGAGAACGGGAAGTTCGTCGCGCGTGGCTACTTCGATCCCCACTCCGCGATCGCGGTGCGGGTGCTCACGCGAGATCCGCGGGAGACCATCGACGCGGACTTCATTGCCCGCCGGGTGAAGCAGGCCCTGTCCGAGCGGCGGGCGCTCATTGATCTCACCGACACGGACAGCTTCCGCCTCCTGCACGGAGAGGGAGATGGCCTGCCGGGCGTGGTGGCGGATCTCTACGCGGGCTACGTGGTGCTGAAGCTGTACTCGGCGGGCCTCACGCCCTATCGCCATCTCATCGTGGAGGCGCTCAAGGCGGCGCTCCCGGATCTGAAGGGCATCCTCGGCCGGGACGAGGTGGCTCGGGACGACGTGGAGGAGGACGAGGGCCGGGGCTCTGGGAAGATGCTGTATGGGCCTCCCGCGCCGGAGCTCATCCCCATCCGAGAGCGAGGTGCCACCTTCCTCGTGGACGCCTGGCGTGGGCAGAAGACGGGCTTCTTCCTGGACCAGCGGGAGAACCGCTTCCTCATCCGCAGGCTTGCGAAGGACCGGGACGTGCTGAACTGCTTCTGCTTCAGCGGGGGCTTCTCGGTGAACGCTGCACTGGGTGGAGCGCGGAGCGTCTTCTCGGTGGATCTGGATCCGGACGCCATCGCGCTGGCCCGGGAGAACTTCACTCGCAACGGGCTGCCGGCGGAGAAGCACGACTTCCTGGCCGCGGACGTCTTCAAGATCATCCAGTCCTTCAAGGACGAGGGCCGGACGTTCGATCTGATCATCCTGGACCCGCCCGCCTTCGCGAAGAGCCAGCGGGCCGTGGAGGCGGCGATCGATGGGTACGCCTCACTCAACCGGCAGGCGCTCGCGCTGCTGCGGCCCGGAGGGTTGCTGGCCACTGCCTCGTGCTCGGCGCGCGTCACCCCGGATGACTTCATGGGAGCGGTGCGCGAGGCGGGCTTCAAGGCGGGGGTGGACCTGGCCCTGGTGGAGGAGCGCTACCAGCCGCCGGACCACCCGGTCCGCCTGCAGTTCCCCGAGGGGAAGTACCTCAAGTTCTACGTGCTCGTTGCAGTGTGAAGCTGTGCCTCAGCGCTGCTCGAGCTCCTCGGGGTGGAAGACGCGCGAGGCCACCCGGTCCAGCACCTCTTTGCCCCACTTGAGGCTGGCCTTCATCAGCCGCTTCATGTCCTTGGTGAAGGCGCGCTCATCCGGCACCTGCGTATAGGTCCGGCTGAGGTACAGCCCGCGGTTCTCGGGCTCGTAGTCCACGGTGCCACCGCCGGTGTCCGTGCCTTCCTTCTCCTCGGCCTGGAAGGTCTCGAGCACGCCCGGCTTGGGCGGCTCATGGAACTTGTACACGAGGGCGCTGCACTCCAGCGCCTTCGTGTCCTCATGCCACTCGAAGTAGAGCTGGGCCCCGCCCATCACCAGGCCACCAAAGCCCTCCTGGTTCAGCCCCGGGCTCTGCAAGGAGCCGTGGGGCCGGACGAAGATCTGCACCAGCCGCTGGGCGGCCTCCCGCGTCATGGGAACGCCAGAGGCCGAGGCAGGTGCCAGGCCGGCCACCCAGGACTTCAGGAGGCCTGCCAGTCCACTTCGAGGTGCAGTCGCCATCTCAGTTGCCGAAGTTGCCCGCCCGAGCCTGATCGAAGGGCACGCGGTGCTTCAGGTACACGGACTCGAAGCCGTGCGCGGCGATGGGGTTGAGGTGGAACTCGTTGAAGTGGTGCACCTGGGAGCCCTTGCCGCCGTCCGCGATCGGGTTCCACTTGTCGGGGAGAGGGCCGAGGCCGAAGGCGCCGGGCACCGGGTCACCGCGGTTGACGTAGTGCACGTACTCCGGGCCGTCCGGGTAGGTCGTGGCCGCAGCGCCGAAGGTCTCCACCTGCAGGTTGCTCATCAGCTTCTGCGCGTCCGCCTTGGACATCCCATCTTCCACACGCAGCCGGTTGTAGACGTCGCCGAGCGCGCGGCTGGTGATCAGGCCACCCTGGCTGTGCGCCATCACGTGCACGTCCCGGCCCGCCTTCAGCTCGTTGTAGAGCGTGTCCGCCAGCGTGTCCACGGCGGGGTTGGTGCCCTTGTCCAGCTTGTCCTTCACGCACTGGGCCAGGTCCGCGCCCATGCCCTCGGTGGCGTTGTGGATGCCGATCACCTTCGAGCCCGTCGTCTCCGCGATCGACTCGAGGCTGCCGAACTGGCCATCCTTCGTGGTGTTGATGCCGTTGACGTAGAGGATCGTCGAGGACGGGTTCGGGTTGTTCTTCGGGGTGACGCCGGGGATGTCGTTCAGCGGCGTGCCAGGCGGGAAGGTCTGCCCACCAGCGCCCACGAACTGCCCGTCATGCACGCGGTCCGGCTGGTTGCCGCCGCCGAAGAAGCCCTGCACGGCCTTGGCGCCGCCCACGGCCGCGTTCTCGAAGCCGTCCACCACGTTGCCGATCTTGTTGCCCGTCGCCACCGCGACGTCCTGCACCTTGTCGACAGTCTTGGCGACGGCGTTCTCCACCTTGTCGATGGCCTTCTCGGCGCCATTGCGCACCTGGTTGATGAGATTTCGGCCACGCTCGATAGGGTTCATGCGGGACTCCGTAGATTCGTGAGGGTTTACTGCTCTTGGTGGGAATTATCGCACCTGGCGCCGGAAAGTTGCCACTCCGTCGTGACGCGGTGCGTCATGAGCTAAGGCTTGAAGACGCGCGAGGCCACGCGGTCGAGGACGTCGTCGCCCCACACGAGGCTGGCCTTCATCAGGCGCTTCATGTCCTCGATGAAGGCCGTATGGGGAGGCGCCTGGGTGTACGTGCGGCTCAGGAAGAGGGACTTGTTCTCCGGCTCGTAGTCCACGGTGCCGCCGCCGGTGTCCGTGCCGGACTTCTCCTCTTGCTGGAAGCCTTCGATGATGCCGGGCTTGGGGTTGTCGCGGAACTTGTGGATCAGTGCGCTGCACTCCAGGGCCTGCTCCTTGTCGCGCCACTCGAAATAGAGCTGGGCCCCTTCGATGGCGACGCCGCCAAAGCCCTGGGGGTTGAGGCCGGGACTGTTGGGGTTCTCAGTGGCTGCCAGGAACGCCTGCGCCAGGCGCTGCGCTTCTTCACGGATCATCAATGGATCTCCAGGCGGGGAACGCGTGATCGAGCAGCCTAGCAGACATGGCGGCTGGCTGGCCCTGCATTGCCTCTCCCGGATCGTCAATGCACGGAGGGGCTTTTCGGCGCCTGCCACTCGCACAGCGGGATCATTCCTGGATCATTTCGCGATCAGGAACGGCGATATTTCTGAACGGACGTTCCCGGGTCAAGGTCACCCCTCCCTGAAGCGTCACGAGACATTCATTCGGGGGAGCGCCTTGCGGAGGGGCAAGCCGCTGTGGCTCACGAGGATTAAGGTCATCGCGCATGGTCACCAAAGGTCAATTCCTCGAGCGGCCCACGCTCATCCCCGTCGGCCACGAGGTGATGGAGGGGACGGCGCACCGGGGCGTGAAGAGGCCACCCTTGCTCGTGCTCTCGCCTCGGCCCGAGGAAGGCGGAGGGATGGACCACGTCATCGCGGCAGAGCTCGCATGGGCGGCGGCCACCGCTGGCTTCCCCACGCTCCGCTTCAACTACCGAGGCGTCGGAGGGAGTCAGGGCTCGCGCGGGACGGGTGAGGCGCTCGTGCAGGACGCCGAGGCCGCCATGCGTGTGCTGCTGGAGAACGCCGAGAGCACCAGCCTCGCGGTGGCCTCGCTCCACGGAGGAGCCCAGGTGGCGCTGGCACTGCAGGCCCGGCATCCCGCGGTCGGCGGGGTATGCCTGGTGGCGCCCGCGGACGTGGCGCTGGAGGAACTGGTGCGGCTGGATCGCGCCCTGCTCGTGGTGGTGGGCGAGGAGGACAAGCGCATGTCTCGGGCTGCCTTGTCGGCAGCGGTGGGTGAGGCGGCGCGGGGAGAGCTGGAGGTGGTGGATGACGCAGGCCCGAATTTCCACAGGAATCTTCCCCAGGTAGGGCGGTTCGTGGCCGGGTGGCTCAAGCGGCTGTCGGGCGAGTAACCGATGGAGCGCAAACGGTCAGACTTCTTAAGGTTTCTCAATACTCCGGCGCTTGCCCGCCGGCCCTCTCGTCGAACAGACTGTAGGGCAGACCCAATCGCCTCGTCGCTCGTTCGTAGGGGTCTGTTGAGGGAGTACCCCGTCTTCTGAGGAGTGCCGATGATGCGAAGGATTCTGGCGAACGCGGTGGTGGCCTTGGCGGTGGTAGCAACCGCGGCCTGCTCATCCCGGGACGAGGCACCCACCTCGATCGAGCCGAGCGCGCAGGCGCTGGACCTGGCGGATGCCGAGCTGGTGCCGGGCGGCATTGTAGTGGACTTCAAGGACGGCACCTCCGAGGAGCAGTTCGACGCCTGGGAGGCCGAGTGGGGCGTGGACGTCGAGTTCAACTCGATCGAGAGCGCCGATGACGGCCTCACCGTGGCAGTGGGGGTGGATGACGTGGAGAGCGCGCTGGAGCGCATCCGTCAGCACCCGGCCGTCGAGTCCGCCGAGCCCCTTCTCTCGTTCCGCTCGAGCTTCACGCCGAACGATCCGGAGTACAGCAAGCAGTGGAACCTCCAGATGATCGACATGCCCAAGGCCTGGGACGGCAGCAAGGGCAAGGGCGTGGTGGTGGCGGTGCTGGACACCGGCATCGCCTACGAGGACTACGACGACTTCAAGCAGGTGCCGGACCTGAAGGGCGCGAAGTTCGTGAAGGGCTACGACTTCGTGAATGACGACGAGCACGCCAATGACGACCACGGGCACGGCACGCATGTGGCGGGCACGATCGCCCAGGCGACGAACAACGGCGAGGGCGTGGCGGGCGTGGC
>Ga0190275_10004334_pt1 | contig 10205 bp, 9 predicted proteins | sample Popmic550T_FD_133745 | JGI IMG/M metagenome (GOLD analysis project Ga0190275, IMG submission 133745) | Populus adjacent soil microbial communities from riparian zone of Yellowstone River, Montana, USA - 550 T | ecosystem: Environmental > Terrestrial > Soil > Riparian zone > Trees stand | place...
ATCGAACCATGCGGTGTGGAGTTTTCCTTTTGGTGACAATGCTCCCGTTAACGGCGGCCCAATGGACTCGCTTCCGTGGACCGAACGGTACTGGGATCGCCGATGCCCAATCGATCCCAGGAGAGCTCCGACCGGACAAGAACGTTGCCTGGAAGATCGCGCTGCCTTCAGGCTTCTCGTCTCCCGTACTGACCAATACTGATGTCTTTCTGACCGCAAGCGAGGAAACCAAGCTCTTTACCATCAGCGTGGATCGCAAGACAGGCAAGGTGAATTGGAAGAAAGAGGCGCCGAAACCGCTCGGGGAGAAACCCAAAGGTCCGAACTCGCCCGTATCCCCGAGCCCTGTCACCGACGGTAAGAATGTCTACGTCTTCTTCGACAATTTCGGCTTGATTTCTTATGCAGCCGATGGCCGGGAAAGATGGCGTTATGAAACGGGAATGCTAAACCTTCCCTACGGCGCCGGGACTTCTCCGGTCCTTCATGAATCCACCGTATTGCTGCAGATAGATCAGGATTCCGGATCGTACCTCGTGGCGCTCGATAAGGACACCGGTAAGGTTCGCTGGAAGACGGAAAGGCCGCACGCGACACATGGATTCTCGAGCCCGGTGATTTATCAGCCGGCCAAAGGCGGCGCCGAGGTAATCGCGTCCGGCGCGTATGAGTTGGACGGCTACGATCTTGCCACTGGAAAGAAGCTTTGGTGGGTCACAGGGATGGCTTGGCAGGCGAAATCAGTGCCAGTCGTCGCGAAAGATGTTGTCTACGTTCACTCCTGGATGGCCTCACTGTCCGAGCTCGGCCACAAAGAAGTTACTGCCACTTGGGAGCAGACTCTCGCAGACCACGACAAGGACAAGGACGGTAAGATCGCGCAGGACGAGTCTCCGGACCCGACTCTCACGAAGATCTGGTTTCTTTACGATCTCGGGAAAGACGGTTTCCTCGATGCTAAGGATTGGGAGTATCTGCTTGCCCGGAATCACACGAAGAATGGCTTGTACGCGATCAAGCTGGGTGGCCGAGGTGATGTGACCAAATCGCATGTACTTTGGCGCGTCGAAAAGGGAATGCCCAACATTCCTTCGCCGCTCGTGTACAACGACGTGCTCTTTCTTCTCCGTGAGGGCGGGATACTGACCTCCTTTAATCCCAAAGATGGATCGATTCACAAGCAGGGCCGCGTTGAAGGAGCCGTTGACGCCTACTTCGCCTCGCCCGTGCTTGCCGACGGTAAGCTGATCACCGCAAGCCGTGAGGGCAAAGTTGCAGTAATCAAGCCTGCGGCACAATGGGAAGTGCTGTCCGTCGGCGAGTTCGGAGAAGATATTTGGGCGACACCGGCGGCAGCGGACCGCCAATTCTTTGTGCGCACCCAGAAGACACTCTACTGCTTTGAAGCTCCGCGCGTCTGATCCGGGGTTATAGTTAAAGAACCAGTTGAACGAGTCTCCCGTCATACTTATGCGCATATGTCTTGCTAGTTTGCTTCTCACTATTTCTGTCTATAGTCAGACCTGGCGTGGCTCTGTCACCGGCATCGTTACGGATGCATCGGATGCCCGAGTTCCTTCCGTCGAAGTTGTACTGACACAGGAAGAGACGAATGGAAAACGCTCGACACTTGCCGGCGCCCATGGCGAGTATACGTTCAGTTCTCTCGCGCCCGGGACATACAAGCTGGAATTGACGAAAGACAACTTTCGGACAAGCACGCGGCAATTCATTCTCAATGTCAACGAAGTTGCGCGTATCGACGTCGTTCTTGAGGCGGGATCAAAAGGGGAGCAGACAACTGTCACAGCGGTCGCCGATGCATTGAAGTCTGAAACCATGGAACTTGGGCCAGTGATCGAGCAGCGATCTCTGCGCGCTCTACCGTTGGATGGCCGGAACTTCTACGACCTGACTTTACTTGCTCCCGGAACTGCGCCGGCAGCGCAAGGTTCGGCTGGATCGGTGCGCGGTGACTTTGCGATCCACGTCAACGGCGCTCGCGAGGACGCGAACAACTTCATTCTCGATGGCGTTTACAATGGTGACCCCAAGTTAAATGGTGTCGGCGTAACGCCGCCGGTCGATGCCATTCGCGAGTTCGAAGTTCTCACGCACACGTATGACGCATCGTTTGGACGAAACGCGGGCGGACAGATCAACGTTGTGCTGAACTCCGGGACTAATGTGTTTCATGGCACAGCCTGGGAGTTCTTCCGCAATGCCGCGCTCGATGAGAGAAATCATTTTGCGCCTGCCAGCGAGTCTGCGCCTCGTTATCAGCGAAATCAGTTTGGCGCCGTATTGGGTGGGCCCATCGTCAAGGACCGCACGTTCTTTTTCGTCGACTACGAAGGTCGCCGGACCAAGGAAGGAATCACACGCATAACGAACGTCCCCACGGTTCTCGAACGCACGGGTGATTTCTCACAGACGCCCAATCCTCCCATCGATTTGTTCACGCAGCAGCCGTTTCCTGGCAATCGTATTCCGGCACAGCGTATTCATCCCGTGGGCGGCGCCATCGCGAATCTTTATCCTCTGCCGAATCGTTCCACGTTTGGGCAGAACTTCGTCTCCTCGCCGATTCTTAGTGATCGAACTCATCACTTCGATGCCCGTTTGGATCAGAAATTTGGCGAGTCGTCCGATTTCGCTCTGCGTTACAGTTGCGCTGACCGGCTCTTGTTTGAGCCTTTCTCCGGTCCTGGCTTTGCTCGCGTTCCGGGTTTCGGTACTGAAGTTCCCCGTCGGGCTTCGAATATCATGGCCAGCGAAACTCACGTCTTTACGCCTCGGTTCATCAATGAGGTTCGCCTTGGCTTCAATCGCGTTGCGGCCGGCGCGTATCAAGAGAATCAGGACCGCAGCTTAAACGCGCAGGTTGGCCTGCCTGAAATCTGGCTCAATGACCGGTCGCAGGGACTATCCTTCATCAGCTTGCCTGGCTTTTCACCGCTGGGTGATGAATACAACAATCCGCAGCACAGCGTGACAAACACCTATCAAATCGTTGATCAGGCGACGTACTCCACCGGCCGCCATTTCCTGAAGTTCGGCGGTGAAGTTCGATATCTTCAACAGAATGCGTATCGCGATATTCAATCGCGAGGATTGCTAACGTTCTTTGGAATCACGGGCAACCCCCTCGGCGATCTGCTGCAGGGATTTCCGGTGGTGACGGGAGCAGCGCAGCTCGACAATCATCAAAACCTGCGGTCCGAAACTTACGGACTTTTCGTCAATGATACCTGGCGTATTACACCGACGTTAACCCTCTCGGCCGGTGTACGGTACGAATATACTTCTCCCGGGGTCGACATTCGGGATCGGGCGAATCTCTACGATGTGACGACTGGTTCGCTGACACCTGTGGGAACAGGAGATATGCCCCGGTCCGGTTACTATGCGGACAAGAACAACCTTGCGCCGCGTCTCGGGCTCGCTTGGACGGTCGCGAACGATACGGTCATTCGCGCTGCCTATGGTCTCTACTTCGATCAGTCGGCGCTTGCGCCGAGTGAGGGTCTCTATTTCAGCCCTCCGTACTACAATTTCCATTTGTACGCGGCTCTCCCACAGTTCCCGCTTACGTTGTCGGATCCGTTCCCCAGCAACTACCCGTTTCCGATTCCCGGCTCGGCGTTCGCGATCCAACGCGATCTCCGTACACCGTATCTTCAGCATTGGAACTTCAACATCCAGCGGGGCATGGGTAGCGGACGCGTATTGGAGCTCACCTATGCAGGAACGAAAGGTACAGGATTGATCTCGGCGCGCGACATCAATCAACCACAGCCGAGCCCGGTTAGCCCGAATCTTCGTCCGAATCCGCGGTTTGATGACGTCAATATTTTGGAATCTCGGGGGAACTCGAGCTATCACTCGTTTCAGACTCGCTTTCAACAGCGATTCTCCAAAGGCTTAACAGCGCTTGCATCGTACACCTGGGGCCGGTCGATCGATGACGCGTCGGGGTTTTTCACCAGCGCAGGCGATGCGAATTTCCCACAAGATAGCTACAATCTTCGCGCCGAGCGCGGTCGCAGCAGCTTCGATGTGCGGCATCGCTTGTCCGTCAGCTACAGCTACGATTTACCGTTCCGTGGAAATTGGTTCTTGAATGGATGGCAAACCAATGGCGTGTGGCAATTTCAGTCTGGCCGCCCCTTCACGGTTGCTCTGCAGCCGGACAACGACAACAGCAACACCGGCCGAAGCTCACTTGGTTTCGGAGCCAACGACCGGCCGAACGTTGTCAGAGATCCAAAGCTTAGCGATCCCACCGAACTGCGATGGTTCGACACATCAGCATTTGCAATGCCGGCCTTCGGTAAATTTGGAAATGCTGGACGCAATGTTGTCGAAGGACCTGGACTTGCCGTAGTGAACGCGTCGATTGTTAAGACTACGCAGTTGACCGAGCGTCTAGGAGTACAGTTCCGCGTGGAAGCATTCAACCTGTTCAATCGCATCAACTACGATCAGCCGGATAACTTTCTTGGCTCGCCCAGCTTTGGAGCCGTGTTATCTGCCGGCAGTCCACGCCGTCTGCAGTTAGGACTTAAGTTTCTTTTCTAGGTTCACACGGCCGTTCTTGAAACGGACGCCTTCGGCCTCAAGCCTCAGCCTTTGTTCCAAGGCCGCCTCACCGGGAAGTAGAATTTTGCCGCCGGAGCCGACGACACGGTGCCATGGGATGTCGGCCCCGCAATTCTGCAGGGCCCAGACCACCTGTCTTGCCGAACCGCGATGGCCGGCTGCAGTTGCGACTTCGCCATATGTCATCACACGACCGCGAGGGATGCGACGAATGACCTCGCGAAACTCTTCGAGCTTCACTTCGCTCCAGTAACCTCTTTCAACTTACCGAAGAAGGCCTTCTTGCGATCCGTATCAAGGCCCCAATTTACCGGCGGGGATTGGTAGCCTTCCGGATCGAAGTAGCCCCACGAAGCAAACTCACGAATTGAACCGAGCATGTTGTAATCGGGCTTATCGAAATCGAAGTGATCGTCTTCGTTGAATAGAATCGGCTTCGGAGTGTAGCCCGGAACGGCGCGCGTCTGCTGAACCATCTCCGATATCCGCTTCGGATCTTTCACGCCATTACCGTGAAGCAGCAGAAAGTCACTGGAGCGCACGACATTCTCTTCGGGAACCTTATTGCCACCGTAACTGGTGCTGACAAGCAGCCGCTGGCCGCCGCGTGTGCGAGATTTGACGCGATCGATCAACTCGTGAATACGGGCGGGCTTGAGAATCGCATGCTCATAGCGCGTAACGTTGCATTCGTTATTGACCTCGATCAGAACGTTGCGATAGCCACGATCGAACACCCAGTCCACTGTGTTATCCACTGCTTTGATGACGGCTGCTTCATCCTTTACTCGCTCATCTTGACCAAAGTAAAAGATCCCCAGGATCACGGCCATTCCCAGATCGTCAGCCTTGTCGAGAATTCGCTTCAATCGCGCCATATAGACGGGGCGCAACGAGCCGTCCGGCGCGATAGCGCTGTTGTCCCATGGCTGTGCTTTCGAATAGCCTTCCGGACTTCCGCCCTGCAAATTAATCGTGATTCCGAGAAGCCCGTGCTTACGCCATTCCGGCATTGCCGCCAGAAATTCGCGCGTATTGCGCTCGGCGTCCCACTTGTCGGAATCTTTGTATGCCCATCGTTTGGCAGTCTCCGGATTGGCGTCATCGTAGATACCTTGCACCATACGGGAGTTCATCAGCAGACCCTCGATCTTGTGGCCCTGCCAAGTGCGGCCTTTGTAAGTCGGTTGCCCGTTAATGAGAAATCGATCGCCCTGAATGGTGACGACGGTCTTAGAAGCCGCGACTGCAGAGGTCGCCAGGAGTGCAAACGCAACAACGGTCCGAAACATGTCCCGGATTGTATCAACGATGAGTCGCTACCCCATAAGCTCTTGGTCGGCGCGCCTATAATAGTCAAGCCAATCCATATGCTGCGTCGCTTCTGCTTTGTTGCGTTGTTTTGCTGTCCTGGTTTTGTCGTTGCGCAGACCCTCGCTGTTGAAAAAGGCCGCGCGATCTATCGCAGTAATTGCGCGTTCTGCCATGGCATTAACGGCCTGGGCGGTCGTGGACCCGATCTCGTCGGTGGAACGAAGAAGACCGACACGGAACTGCGGCGTATCATTCGCGACGGAGTTCCGGGCACGAGCATGCCCGCCTTCAAAAGCCTTGCGTCCGAAGAAACAGTGCAGGTCGTCGGATTTCTGAACCATCTGCGTGGTTCAGGCGTGGGTGTCCAGAAAGCGACAGGCGATCCCGCGAACGGTAGAAAGATGTATGTGCGTCACGGCTGCTCGGGGTGTCATCAGATCGGGACGGAAGGCAGCGTCTATGGGCCGGAACTGACACGCATTGGCGGTGCACGATCGGTAAAGTATCTCGAAGAATCGATCGCCGAACCCTCAGCCGATATCCCCGACCAATATCGCGGCGTCACCGTCATAACGAAGGACGGCGGCAAGATCGTGGGCGCTCGCGTTAATGAGGACAGCTTCACAGTCCAGCTCCGGCTTCCTTCCCAGGAATTTCGATCCTTCATCAAGGACGAAGTGCGCCAGGTAGATCACATGACAGAATCGCTCATGCCCGGCTATAAGGGGATGCCCAAGAACATATTGAACGATCTCGTCGCCTATCTCTCGACACTCAAGGGACAGACACGGCAAGGCGCTGACGTGAAGAAGGTTGAGGGCATCCGATGAAGATGAGGATCGTAGGGATTGCGCTGGCTCTATTGCTCCAGTTGCCGGGACAGGTCACGTACGATCGCCTTGTCAATGCCAGGAAAGAACAACAGAACTGGCTCACTTACTGGGGCGATTACTCTGCTGTCCGGCATCGTGATCTTAGACAGATCAACACGTCGAATGTTAAGGACCTGCGGCTCGAATGGATGTTCCAGACGGGTGTCGGCGGTACGATTCAAGCGGTTCCACTCGTAGTTGACGGTGTGATGTACCTAACGGGCGGGGAAGGAACGGCTTTCGCTATAGACGCCAAAACCGGGCGCCAATTATGGCGCTACAAGTACCCGTTGCCTGCCAATAAGGAATTCGTAAATGGGACGGTGAATCGCGGGCTGGCGATACTTGGCGATCGCGTCTTCATGGCCGTTCCGAACGCTCACGTTGTCGCGCTGGACACTCGTACCGGCAAGCTGATCTGGGAAGCCGAGATGGCCGACTATCTCAAGGGCTTCGGCGCCACGGTCGCGCCGCTTGTGGTGAAGGATAAGGTCATCGTCGGGATCACGGGCGGGGAATATGGCATACGTGGATTTCTCGATGCGTACGATGCCGCGACCGGAAAGCGCGTCTGGCGGACATATACGACTCCCACAAAAACGGAACCCGGCGGCGACACATGGCTAGGCGATTCCTGGCGGCGCGGGGGCGGCGGTACGTGGCTCACCGGCACATTCGATCCAGCATTGAATCTGCTGTATTGGCCTACAGGCAACCCGGGTCCGGGCTTGTATGGGAAGGAACGCCTTGGCGACAATTTGTATACCGATTCGGTCCTGGCGCTCGATGCGGACACAGGAAAGATGAAGTGGCATTATCAGTTCACGCCGCATGACACGCATGACTGGGACGCGAACGAATCGCCGATGCTGCTGGATCTGGACTGGCAAGGTAAGCCGCGCAAGCTGCTCCTACAAGCCAACCGCAACGGCTTCTTCTATGTGCTCGATCGAACCACCGGTGAGTTCCTGAGTGCGAAACAGTTCGCCCGTCAAACATGGGCGAAGGGCTTCGACGCAAAGGGCAAGCCGATTCTAAACGGGGAAACCGAACCAAGTCCTGACGGCAATCGACAGTGTCCTGGCTTAGCGGGAGCGACCAATTGGATGGCGCCCTCCTACAATCCGCAGACCGGCTGGTTCTACTTCACGGTTCGAGAGGCGTGCGATGTTTTCTTCTCGTCTCCACCGAAATACATCGAAGGCAAGCCGTTCTGGGGTAGTGTGTTTCGCGGCGTCACGGAAGAGCGGGAGTGGGGTTTGCTGAAAGCAATCGATCCACTGACTGGCGAGACCAAATGGGATTTTCGATTCGATAAGGCTCCTTGGGCTGGAACTCTGTCGACCGGCGGCGGGCTGATCTTCGCCGGTGATGAAGATGGATATTTCATGGCCGCCGATGCAAGGTCAGGGAAGATTCTTTGGCGCATCCATACGGGCAGCCGGCTGGTGACGTCAGCCGTCACGTACACATTGGATGGTCGCCAGTACATCACAATGCCTTCGGGAGGCGCCGTGATGACATTCGCGCTACCCAAGTGAACGAGATCGAATTCCACGGCCCTTTAATGGTCGTGCGCTTTCCCACTCCGCAGGTGTGCGTGAGTTGGGCAATCGTCAATGGCGGTCGTGTCGTGGCTCCTGCAGTGGCGTGGTATTTCATTGAACCCCACGAACAGCCGGAACTTGTCGAGCCTTCAGAATTTTTAGGGAGCAAACTCGACGCCGCTGGTTTGGCGGAAGCTGTTGGGCTCATAACAAGCCGCAAACGCTACGGTCAAGTTGTGCAGACTGCACAACATGGGAACTTCAGAGCGTGTTGCGTTGCGACTACCGGTCTCAGTAATGCTCTCCGCATTGGCGACGCTCCGACATACGTCCCGATGGGAACCATCAATCTACTGTGTCAGGTTTCTGTACCGCTCAGCGAAGAATGTGCTCTAGAAGCTATCGCCATGGCAGCCGAAGCTCGGACCACGGCGGTGATGGATACCAGCGCACCGGCAACGGGGACCGGAACGGACTGTATTGTCATCGCGTACCCACTGGGCGGGGCTACTGCCAAGTACGCCGGAAAGCACACACAACTGGGACATGTCATCGGGAAAGCCGTCTTCGATGCAGTTCATCAGGGTATCAAAGAGTGGCAGAGCGAGCATAGGCCGTAAACTGAATCTATGGCCAACTATTCAGCCCCGCCTACAATGGCGATCGACACAAACAAGAACTACACCGCGACGTTCGACACCTCGCGCGGCAGGATTGTGGTCGAGCTCTATCCAAAAGACGCCCCGAACACCGTAAACAACTTCGTATTTCTCGCGAAGGAGGGGTTCTACAACGGAACGACGTTTCATCGCGTGATCGCAGACTTCATGATTCAGGGCGGCGACCCCACTGGCACCGGTCGTGGTGGCCCGGGCTACAAGTTCGAGGACGAGTTGAAGAATAACCCGCGCAAGCATCAGGTCGGCTCGCTCTCGATGGCGAACGCAGGTCCCAATACGAACGGGAGCCAGTTTTTTATCACTCACATCGCGACAGACTGGCTGAACGGCAAACATACTGTGTTCGGGCAAGTCCTCAGCGGACAAGATGTCGTGAATGCTGTGCAGCAGGGAGACACGCTCAACAGCGTGAGTATCGAAGAGAAATAATGGCTGTTGACAAATGTCGTGATAACAAATAATATCACCCTGTGAGCGGCAGATTAGCAGCAGAGATCAAGCAAACGAAGCCGTTCGCCCTCCTGGAAGAGGAGGCGATACTCAACCTTGGACGAACCTATGAGTATCTGCAACAGCGGCTTGGGGATCTGCTGAAGGATTTTCAGCTCACGCCCACCCAATACAACATGCTGCGCATTCTTCGCGGCGCTGGTTCGGAGGGTGTTACGTGCTCACAAGCTTGTGAACGCATGATCTCACCTGACCCCGACATCACACGCCTACTCGACAGGATGGAAGCGCGCAAATTGATCGCGCGGGAACGCAGCAAGCAGGATCGTCGGGTGGTGATTACCTGTATTACGCCGGAGGGGCTCGAGTTGGTCAACCAGATCGACAAGCCCCTTACGGCTCTCTTGAAGAAGCATCTCGGCCGTGTGGGTAAAGATCGTCTGACGAACCTTATCGACACGCTGGAAACTCTTCGCCAAGAACCTGAATAGTTTTTCCCAGCCCAAACATCTGTTATAACGACAAACGTCACAAGGAAGAGAGGACACAACGATGTATTCGAGCAACTTTTTGAAAGCAGTTTTTGGCGTGCTTGCCGCCAGCGCCATCGCATTCGGCCAACCGTCAACTTACGAGATCGACACTGCCCATTCGTCCGCGCAGTTCAGCGTTCGCCATCTGATGATCTCGAACGTAAAGGGAGAGTTCTCAAAAGTCACAGGAACGATTCTGTACGATCC
>Ga0190275_10004335_pt1 | contig 10201 bp, 6 predicted proteins | sample Popmic550T_FD_133745 | JGI IMG/M metagenome (GOLD analysis project Ga0190275, IMG submission 133745) | Populus adjacent soil microbial communities from riparian zone of Yellowstone River, Montana, USA - 550 T | ecosystem: Environmental > Terrestrial > Soil > Riparian zone > Trees stand | place...
CGCGGCGAGGTGCTCGAGGTGCACCCGTCCTATGCCGAGAGCGCCTACCGGGTCCAGCTGTTCGGGGACGAGATCGAGCAGATCCAGCACTTCGACCCGCTCACCGGCGAGATCCACCACGAGCTGTCGCACGTGTCGGTGTGGCCCGCGACGCACTACGTGACCTCCGACGACATCATCGAGCGCTCGCTGTGGGAGATCCGCACGGAGCTCGAGGACCGGGTGAAGGTGCTCCAATCCGAGGGCAAGGAGCTGGAGGCCCATCGCCTGCGCCAGCGCACCGAGTACGACATGGAGATGCTGAAGGAGATGGGGTTCACCTCCGGGATCGAGAACTACTCGCGGATCCTGGACGGCCGCCCGCCGGGCTCGCCTCCGCACACCCTGATCGACTACTTCCCGGACGACTTCCTGATGTTCCTCGACGAGTCCCACCAGACCGTGCCGCAGCTCGGGGGGATGTACGAGGGCGACCGCTCCCGCAAGCAGACGCTGGTCGACTACGGGTTCCGGCTTCCGTCGGCGATGGACAACCGGCCGCTGCGGTTCGACGAGTTTCTCCAGCGGGTGCCGCAGATGGTGTTCGTATCCGCGACTCCAGGCCCCTACGAGCGGCAGCATTCGAAGCAGGTCGTGGAGCAGATCGTGCGCCCGACCGGCATCGTCGACCCCGAGGTCGAGGTGCGCGAGACCAAGCACCAGATCGACGACCTGATGAACGAGATCAAGGCGCGGGCCGACGTCGACGAGCGCGTGCTGGTCACCACGCTGACGAAGAAGATGGCCGAGGACCTGACGGGCTACCTGCTCGAGTACGGGATCCGGGTCCGCTACCTGCACTCCGAGATCGACACGATCGAGCGGATCCAGATCATCCGCGACCTGCGCCTGGGCGAGTATGACGTGCTCGTGGGGGTGAACCTGCTGCGCGAGGGCCTCGACCTGCCGGAGGTGTCGCTGGTCGCGATCCTCGATGCCGACAAGGAGGGCTTCCTGCGCGGGGAGACGAGCCTGATCCAGACGATCGGGCGGGCCGCGCGGAACGTGAAGGGCAGGGTGCTCATGTACGCGGACAAAGAGACGGCCGCGATGCGGGCTGCGATCGGCGAGACCGACCGCCGCCGCAGCATCCAGGTCGCGTACAACACCGAGCACGGCATCACGGCGGAGACGGTGAAGAAGGGCATCTCGGACATGTCGGACTTCCTCGCGCTGGAATCGCAGGTTCCGCGCTCGAGCCGGCGCCGCGCTGCGCGCGACGAGGAGATCCGCTCGCCCGCGGAGATCGAGAAGCTGATCGTGGAGCTGGAGGAGGAGATGCTCGCGGCCGCCGAGGAGCTGCGGTTCGAGTACGCAGCGAAGCTGCGCGACGAGATGCGGGACCTGCGGCACGAGTTGGACCGCGGGGCCGGCGAGACTCCCTCCAAGACCGGTTCCTGATCGAATAGGCGCGTTGAGCGCCTCTGAAACAGATCGCACGCAGGAGTTCGAGGCCGCCGGGCTGCTGGAAGGCCTCGATGGTCGAGCGCGCGAGGCTCGCCTGCGGCTGCTCCGGGACCTCGCGGCCGACGGCGTCTCGATCGAGGAGATGAGGACGGCGCTGGCCGAGGGCCGGCTCGCCCTGCTGCCGGTCGAGCGCCTCCTGGCGGGAGAGCCTCGCCTGACCCCACGCGAGGTCGCCGAGGCGGCGGGCATCCCGGTCGAGTTCTTCATCGCGATGCGCCAGGCGGTGGGCATCGCACGGCCCGATCCCGACGAGCGGGTCTGCGATGCCCAGGACGTCTCGTCGGCGCAGGCCTTTGCCCACCTGCGGGGTGCGGGGTTCCCCGAGGACAGTTTGCTGGACGTGACGCGGGTGCTGGGCAGCGGCCTGGCCCAGACGGCGGACGCGATGCGCACGGCGCTGGCCGACCTGCTGCTGCAGGGAAGCCCCGACGAGTACGAGATCGCCGCCCGCAGTGCGGATGCCGCGCGTGAGTACCTGCCGCTGATGACGCCCCTGATGGAGCACACGCTGCGCCTGCACATGCGCGACCAGACGCGCAACCAGCTGTTCTGGCAGGCGGACGGCGCGTCCCCGAACCTGCGCGAGGTATGGGTCGCGTTTGCCGACATGGTGGGGTTCACCCATCTTGGTGAGCGCATCGACCCCCAGGATCTGGGCGGGCTGGTGACCCGGCTCACCGACCTGGCGCTGGAGACGGTCACCGCTCCGGTCCGGCTCGTGAAGACGATCGGCGATGCCGCGATGCTGGTCTCTCCGGCGGCAGAGCCCCTGGTGGAGGCCACGCTCACGCTCGTGGACCGCGCCGAGCAGCAGGGGGACGAGTTTCCGCCCCTGCGTGCCGGCCTCGCCGGCGGCGTCGCACTCAGCCGCGGCGGGGACTGGTACGGCCGGCCCGTGAACCTGGCCAGCCGGGTGACCGCCGTCGCCAGGGCGGGCAGCGTGCTGGCCACCCAGGAGGTGCGCCATGCGGCCGGCGACGACCGCTATTCGTGGTCGCGCGCCGGCCGCTGGGAGCTGAAGGGATTCAGGGAGCGGGTGCCGCTCTACCGGGCCCGCCGGGCGGCGGAGGCTGAGTAGCGGCGCGAGCCTGGAGGGTCAGCAGCACGCTGACGATCAGGATCCAGATCCCGCCGGCGAGGAAGCTGACGAAGCCGATCGGCGTCAGCCCGATCACGCCAAGGAGGATTGCGACCCAGCCGAGCCATCTGGGCAAAGCCCCATACAGCGCAATCGAGAGGCCGCTGGCGAGCAGAAGGACCGCGGCCCCGAGGGCGATCGGCGGCCAGTCGTTGTCCCATAGCGCCTGCAGGGCTTGAACGGCGGCGGGCTCGATGTCGTCTGCGGACTCGGCGAGCACGAAGCTGATCGTCCCGTCGAGGGCGGCCCCGACGGCCATTACGGTGGCGCCCGCGAGGGCGACGGCGGGCAGCATGCCGCCCTCACCCGGAGCGGCACGGAGAATCTTGCGCAGGTAGCCGGCGAAAAAGAGGAGGAGGGCGGCGGCGATCAGCTCCATCAGGACGCCGATTTGCACGGAGTCCTTGTTGTCGACGTAGTGATCGACTATCTCCTGGGCCGGTTCCTTCACGTCGGGCGGCTCTCCGCCGACGATGAACCCGAGGATCAGGATGACGACGAACGCGACGCCGGTCAGGGGCGCCAGCCACTCGTACTTCCTCATGCGCGACCTCCTCTGTGGCGGCGGCCGTTCCGGCGCAAGAGCACCAGGCGCTCGCCTACTCTCGAATCCGCGCGAGTGTATAGGGCCCTCCCGATGCCCTTCCGGGGCCGGGTTGAACCTCATCCTAGAATGGACGTATCGCCGCCGACGACCGCATCCGCATCGCTGGTGCGCGCGAGCACAACCTCAAGGACGTCTCCCTCGAGCTGCCGCGCGACGCCCTGATCGTCATTACCGGGCTGTCGGGCTCCGGCAAGTCGAGCCTTGCCTTCGACACCGTCTACGCCGAGGGCCAGCGCCGCTACGTCGAGTCGCTGTCCGCGTACGCGAGGCAGTTCCTGGGCCAGATGGACAAGCCCGACGTCGATTCGATCGAGGGCCTGTCCCCGGCGATCTCGATCGACCAGAAGACGACCTCCCGCAACCCGCGCTCGACAGTCGGCACGGTGACAGAGATCTACGACTACCTGCGGCTGCTGTGGGCACGGATCGGCCACCCCCACTGCCACAGTTGCGGGGCGCCGATCGCCGGGCAATCGGTGGAGCAGATCGTCGACCACGTGATGACGCTCGACGAGGGGACCCGGTTCATGGTGCTCGCGCCTGTGGTGCGCGGGCGCAAGGGGGAGTACAAGGACCTGCTCGAGGAGTTGCGCTCCGACGGCTATACCCGCGCCAGGATCGACGGCGAGCTGCGACGGCTCGAGGACGAGATCGAGCTCGACAAGAAGTACAAGCACGACATCGCGGTGGTCGTGGACCGGCTCCAGATGAAGCCGGACGTGCGCAAGCGGCTGGCCGACTCGGTGGAGACGGCCGTGGCGCTCGCCGAGGGGCTCGTCGAGGTGGAGATGGTCGATGGCGCCGGAGCCACCAAGCCGCATTCCTCCGGGGCGAAGGGCGCCCGTGAATCGGCCGCCACGCTCGTCTTCTCGGAGAAGTTCTCCTGCCTGAACTGCGGCACGTCGATGCCGGAGCTGGAGCCGCGGATCTTCTCGTTCAACTCACCACACGGCGCGTGTCCGCGCTGCACCGGCCTCGGCTCCCAGATGGAGATCGACCCGGATCTCGTGGTGGACCCGTCGCTGTCGGTCAACGAGGGTGCGATCCTGCCCTGGAGCTCGGGCGCCGACTACTACGAGCAGCTCGCACAGGCGATCGGCGAGAAGTACGGCATCGACCTGGACGTGCCGTGGGAGGACCTCACGGAGGAGGATCAGGATCTGTTCCTGTACGGCGCCGAGGACGAACGGGTGTATGTGTCCTACCGCAACCGGATGGGACGGCGGCGGTCCTACATGGCGCCGCTCGAGGGCATCGTGACGAGCCTCGAGCGCCGGTATCTGGAGACCGACTCCGAGTATTCGCGCGAGCGCATCGAGGAGTACATGTCGGTGCGGCCGTGCCCGGAGTGTCACGGGGCACGGCTGCGGCCCGAGACACTGGCCGTGAAGGTCGGCGGGATCGGCATCCACGAGTTCACGCGAAAGTCCGCGCGCGAGGCGATCGAGTGGCTCGACGCCCTCGACCTGACGGGTTCGGAGCGGCAGATCGCGTCGCGGATCCTGAAGGAGATCGTCGAGCGGCTGCGGTTCCTCGATTCGGTCGGAGTCGGCTATCTGACGCTGGAGCGAGCGGCGGCCACCCTGTCGGGTGGCGAGGCCCAGCGCATCCGGCTCGCGACGCAGATCGGCTCCAGCCTCGTGGGCGTGCTGTACATCCTCGACGAGCCATCGATCGGGCTGCACCAGCGCGACAACCACAAGCTGCTGGACATGCTCGCGCGACTGCGCGACCTCGGCAACACGGTGATCGTGGTCGAGCACGACGAGGGCACGATGCGGGCCGCGGACCACATCGTCGACCTCGGTCCCGGCGCGGGAGAGCACGGCGGGCAGATCGTTGCGGAGGGGCCGCCGGCGAAGGTGAAGCGGGTCTCGCAGTCGCTCACGGGCCAGTACCTGGCCGGCAAGCGGCAGATCCCGGTCCCCGCCGCGCGGCGCAAGCCCAAGGGGGCGATCGCAGTCATGGGCGCCGAACAGCACAACCTGAAGCGGATCGACGTCGAGTTCCCGCTCGGAGTCTTCTGCTGCGTGACGGGCGTGTCGGGCTCGGGGAAATCGACCCTCGTGAACGAGATCCTGTTCCGAGCCGTCGCGAACCGGCTGCACCGAGCGAAGATGCGGCCCGGGAAGCACCGAAAGGTGACCGGCACCCAGGACGTCGACAAGATCATCAACATCGACCAGTCGCCGATCGGCCGCACGCCCCGCTCGAACCCCGCCACCTACACGGGTGTGTTCGACCACATCCGCGAGCTGTACTCCCGCACCCCGGAGAGCCGCGCGCGCGGCTACAAGCCGGGCCGCTTCTCGTTCAACGTGAAGGGCGGCCGCTGCGAGGTGTGCGCCGGCGACGGGCAGATCAAGATCGAGATGCATTTCCTGCCGGACGTGTACGTGCCCTGCGAGCAGTGCCATGGCAAGCGCTACAACCGCGAGACGCTGGACATCCGCTTCAAGGGCAGGACGATCTCCGACGTGCTCGACATGTCGGTCGAGGAGGCACTCGAGTTCTTCCGGAACATCCCGAAGATCAAACGCCGGCTGCAGACGCTGCACGACGTCGGGCTCGACTACCTGCGACTCGGCCAGCCCGCGACCACGCTGTCGGGCGGCGAGGCCCAGCGCGTAAAGCTCGCCTCGGAGCTGAGCAAGGTCGCGACCGGCTCGACGCTCTACATCCTGGACGAGCCGACCACGGGCCTCCACTTCGCGGACGTGCAGCGCCTGCTCGAAGTGCTCGGCAAGCTGGTCGACATGGGCAACACGGTGGTCGTGATCGAGCACAACCTCGACGTGATCAAGTCCGCCGATTGGGTCATCGACCTCGGGCCCGAGGGCGGCGAAGGCGGTGGGCAGCTCGTCGTGGCCGGCACTCCCGAGGACGTGGCGGCGGAGAAGGACTCCTACACCGGTCAGTTCCTGCGCGGGATCGTGGGCGAGCCGCCGGCTCCGGCGGTACGCCGGCGCAAGGCGGCGTAGCTCGTGCCCGCCAAAACCGCTGCTGCAGGGCTGGACACCGGGTGAGTTTTCACCCCCACGCCCAACGGGTAGCACGGGTCCCATGGCTCAAATGACGGGCAGGAACGCCCGCGCTTCAGCCGCCGGGCCGCAGCTTCCATCGCGGTACGCGGTCGTGAACATGATCGGCGTCGGCGGCATGGCCTCGATCTGGGCGGCGGACGACGAGGTCCTGCGCAGGCGCGTGGCGATCAATGTGCTCGCGGAGCAGTTCGCCGAGCAGCCGAGGTTCGTGTCGAGGTTCGAGCGCGAGGCGCGGACCGCCGCGCTGCTGTCCGGGCACCCGCATGTGATCACGATCTACGACGTCGGCGAGCAGGCGGGACGGCCGTTCATCGTGATGGAGTACCTGGCCGGCGGCACCCTCGCCGAGCGCATGGCGGGCAGCCGGCCCTCCCGGCAGCACGTGCTCGAGTGGTTGCGCCAGGCCGCCGCGGCGCTCGACCACGCGCACGAGAAGGGCGTCGTGCACAGGGACGTGAAGCCGCGCAACCTCCTGTTCGATGACCGCGACCGGCTCGTGGTCGCCGACTTCGGCATCGCGCGCGCCGCCTTCGAGGAGGCCCTGACCGTGAGCGGCGAGCTGCTGGGCACGGCCGCCTACATCTCCCCGGAGCAGGCGCTCGGCGAGCCGGCCACGCCGGCCAGCGACCGCTACGCGCTCGCCGTGGTGGCGTTCGAGGCGCTGACGGGGGGGCTGCCCTTCGGCGGCGGCACGCTGGTCGAGATCGCACACCGCCGCACCGAGCAGGACCCGCCGCGCGCGAGCGCGCGCTCGCCCGAGGTGCCGGCGGCGGTCGACGACGTGCTGCTGCGGGGACTAGCGCGCGAGCCGGGCGAGCGGTGGGGGACGGCCACGGCGTTCGTCGATCGGCTGGAGCAGGCCTGCGCCCAGCCGGCTGCGGCCCAGCCGGTGCCGGTGCCTGTGCAGGACCCGGCGCCCACGCCCCCGGCCTTGGCCGCGGCCGCGCATGTCACCTGGTCACATCAACGGCGCCGCTCCCGGACCGCGCCCGCCCTGCTCGGCCTGGCGGCGATCGCGGTGGGGCTGATCGTCGGCCTCACGGTCCTGAACGGGAACGGCGGGGAGGGCGGAAGCACCGAGCGTTCCCCGCAGCCCACGCAATCCACGCAACGCGACGAGGGCAGGCAGCCGGAGCGTTCGCAGCAGACAACCCCCGCCCCCGCGCCCGCCGAGCCGCAGCAGTCCGACGCCTCGCCGGCCCAGCTCAACGACCAGGGCTTCGCCCTCATGAACTCCGGCGACCACGATCGCGCGATCCCGGTCCTCGAGCGCGCGGTCGCGGCGTTCCCGGAGGGCAGCACGGAACTCACGCTGGCCTACGCGCTGTACAACCTGGGCCGCTCGCTACGCCTCGCAGGGCGCCCTGACGAGGCGATTCCGATACTGGAGCGCCGCCTGGAGTTCAGCAACCAGCGCGGCGTGGTGAAGCGGGAACTGAAAGCGGCTCGCAAAGCCGCCGGCTAGAGGATCCGCTCCGGCGGATCCTGCTCGAACCACTTCCGGTAGATCCGAGTGTAGGTCCCGTCGCGCTTCATCCTCGCAAGCACGGAGTTGACGCGACTGCGCAATCGCTGCGAGTCCTTCGCGAATGCGAGGCCGTACTCCTCATCCATCTCGATGGTATGCACCACGACCAGGTCCTTCTTCGAGCGCTCCTGGTACTTCGAAACAGGGAAGTCGTAGATCACGGCCTCCACCTGATCGGCCTGCAGCGCCTTGAACGCGTCGTCGATCAGGTCATACGGGCGCACCGTCCTGGCGTCGACCTTGTCCCTCGCATAGGCGGCGCCGGTGGTACCGCGCTGGGCGCCGATCGTCTTGCCGGCCAGGTCGGCCACGGTCTTGATGTCGCTCCCGCGCTTCACCGTTACCGATTGATCGGCGGGAAAGTACGGATCCGAGAAGTCCACGATCTTCTCGCGCTCCGGCGTGATCGGCGCGGCAGACGCGACCATGTCGAACCGCCCCTGGGCGAGGTTGCGGAAGATCGGATCAAAAGGCGTCTTCACGAACCGGGCTTCGAGGTCGAGCCGCTTCGCGATCTCGTTCACGATGTCCACGTCGAAGCCTTCATAGTCGGGAGGGCGGCCGAACTCGAAGGGCGGATAGGGGATGTCCGAGCCGACCCGCAGCTGGCCCTCGGCGATCGTGTCCAGACCGCGGCCACCGCCACTCCCCCCGCCGCCGCCGCCGTCGCCACACCCCGTGGGAACGAACACCGACACAACCAGTGCGAACGCCGCTAGTCCTGTGCGTGAGGGGAACACTGCCGGTGATTATGTAATCAATCGCACCAGGGTCGGTTCGATAAGCCTTCCCTACACTCGCTCCGATGACGCAGGACGGCGTGCAGCCGCAGACGCCCTATCTCGACGCCCTGCGCACGTACGCCGCGCGCTCGCCGGGGCGCTTCCACGTTCCCGGTCACAAGGGCGGCGCTGCGGCGGACCCGGTGCTGGCCGAGGCCTTCGGGGAACGAGCGCTGGAGCTCGACATCCCGGCGCTCACGGAAGGCATCGACGCCGGCCCCGAGCCGACACCGTTCCAGCGCGCCCAGGAGCTTGCTGCGCAGGCGTGGGGCGCCGCCCGCACGTGGTACCTGATCAACGGCGCCTCGCAGGGCAACCACGCCGCATGCGTGGCGCTCGCACAGGGCGGCGAGCAGGTCGTGGTGCAGCGCAACGTGCACTCGAGCACGATCGACGGGCTCGTCGTGTCCGGCCTCCGGCCTGTCTTCGTGGCCCCGGAGATCGACCCGGAGCTCGGCATCGCGCACTGCGTCACGCATGAGGCGCTCGATCGCGCGCTCGCAGGATCGCCCCGGGCGGTCGGAGCGATGGTCGTGTCGCCCACCTACTTCGGCGCCGTCGCCGATGTGGAGGGGCTTGCCGGGGTGGCGCACCGGCACGGGGTGCCCCTGGTCGTGGACGAGGCATGGGGCGCCCACCTCGCGTTCGGCCCGTCGCTGCCACGGCATGCGCTCGCCTGTGGCGCGGACCTCGTCGTCTCCAGCACCCACAAGATCATCGGCAGCTTCACCCAGTCGGCCATGCTTCACCTCGGGGGCGGCGGGCGCCTCGACGAGCACGTCGTGGACCGCGCGATCACCTTGCTGGAGTCGACCAGCCCGAGCTCGCTCCTGTGCGGCTCGCTGGACGCGGCACGGGCGTTCGCGGCCGAGAGCGGCGCGCGCCTGCTCGAGGAGACGGCGCGCGCGCTCGCCGTCGCGCGGCAGGCGATCGCACGCATCCCGGGCCTCGACGTGCTGGACGAGGGTCTCGCCGAGCGGCCCAGCGTGCACGCCTACGACCCGCTGCGACTCGTCGTCGACGTGCGAGGCACGGGCGTGAGCGGCTACCGGTTGGCGCAGCTGATGCGCGAGCGTGACATCCACCCCGAGCTGGCCGGCGAGAACGTGATCGTGGCGGTGTTCGGGATGGGGGAGACCGAGACCGACAACGCCGTCCGCCTGGTCGAGGCGCTCGAGCAAGCGGTGAGGCAGCTCCCAGGGGAACGTGAGGCGGGCGGCCGTGAGCTGATGCCGCCCCCTCCGTGGGGGCCGCTCGAGATGACGCCCCGCGAGGCGTTCCTGGGCGCCCAGGAGGTGGTGCCGATCGACGATGCGGTGGGCCGGATCGCGGCCGAGTCGCTGGCGGCGTACCCGCCGGGCATCCCGAACGTGCTCCCGGGAGAGCGGCTGACCGCGGAGACCTGGGAGTACGTGCAGGCGATCCTCGCCCACGGCGGGAGCCTGCGCGGAGCCAGCGACCGCACGCTGCGCACGGCGCGGGTGGCGGTGGAGGCGCGGTGAGCGGCAGCGCGGACGCGGACATCGCCCTGCTGAATGGGATGTTGGAGCAGTGGGGCCGGGGAGAGTTCTGGGACGCCGAGCCGTATGCCGACGA
>Ga0190275_10004336_pt1 | contig 10201 bp, 13 predicted proteins | sample Popmic550T_FD_133745 | JGI IMG/M metagenome (GOLD analysis project Ga0190275, IMG submission 133745) | Populus adjacent soil microbial communities from riparian zone of Yellowstone River, Montana, USA - 550 T | ecosystem: Environmental > Terrestrial > Soil > Riparian zone > Trees stand | place...
CACGTCAGCGAGGTCCGCAAGCTCGCCGGTGGCAAGCGCGTGGAGAACGTCGAAGACGTGCTCAAGGTCGGACAGAAGATCCTCGTCAAGATCACCAAGATCGACGACCGCGGCAAGCTGTCGCTCGAGCCGGTCCTCGAGGAAGCCGCCGACCAGGAGGGCCGCGCGGCGGCCAGCCAGGGTCCGGAAGCTCCCGCCGAAGGCTGAGTCTCACGGCGATCGTGAGCCGGATGCCCGTTCCTCCCTCCGGAGGGGCGGGCATCCGCCCTTATCGTGTGTGTCCACCTAACGGGGGACAGATCGTGCATCCTAGCCACTTTGTGACCTAAGCGTTATCTAAAATTTACCGACAGGTCGCCTAAATGACCGGGTTCACGGCGTTCACGCCGTACCGTGGAAGAAAGCGCCGGGGGGCGCGTACTTCGAGGACACGGAGGCTCGGGAGCCGACGTGAGGGGGTGGGACATGGCTACATTCGGCGTTGGCTCGGCCGTCTCCTCGGAGAGCCTGCCACTCGCACCGGAGCAGGACAACGGCCATCCCTCCTCTCCCATCCCCGTACAGGGGCCGCCGGTCGGTCACAGCGTGCGTGTCCCGCTGGGCGAAACCGGCTCCGAGATCTTCCCGCTCATCCTGGGTGGCGCCGAATTCGGCTGGAACGTCGATCTCGAGTCGAGCCACGAGATCATGGACGCGTATGTCGAGCGGGGTGGAAACGCCCTGCACACCGCCGACAGCTTCGCCAGCGGTCGCAGCGAGCACATCATCGGACAGTGGCTCCACTCGCGCGGGCTGCGCGACGACATCATGCTCGCGGTGCGCATCGGCGCTCACCCCGACAACCCGGGCCTGGGCCCGGTGAATCTCGTGCGCGCTGTCGAGGCCTCGCTCACGCGCCTGCGCACCGACCGCGTCGATGTGCTCTACCTGGACGCGACCCGAGGGCGCACCGAACTGGAAGACACCCTCGCGACCGCGGAATGGCTCGTGGAGTCGGGAAAGGCGCTCGCGCTGGGCGCGGCCGGCTTCACCGCCGCACAGCTGGTGGAGGCGCGGATCTTCGCCTCAGCAGGCTACCCGCGCATCACCGTGCTGGACGTGCCGTTCAACGTCCTGCGTCGCCACGAGTTCGACGCCGATCTGCGTCTGGTCGCCGGCGCACAGGGTGTCGCAGTCACCCCGTCGCACCCGCTCGAGCACGGCTTCCTGGCAGGACGCCAGCGCACCAAGCTGCGCGGCGGGCTTTCCGTGCGCGGTGCTCAGATCGCCGCGAACATCAACCGCCGCGGCAGCCGAACGCTGCGCGCGCTGGACGCCGTCGGCTCGGAGCTCGGCGTGCCCGATGCCGCGGTGGCGGTGGCGTGGCTGCTGGCGCAGAAGCTGGTCACCGCGCCGATCGTCAACGCCTATGCGGCGCACCACGTCGACGAGCTCGTCCAGGGCGTCGGGGTGCAGCTCAGCCGCAGTCAGCTGGCGGACATCGCCCGCGCCTCCGAGTAGCCGCGCCCGGGCCCTGCCCGCACCCGTGGCATAGGCTGAGAGAGTGCTTTCGAGCACGCGAATCCCTGAAGAAGCGAGCTGGCGTGACGCACTACATCTACCTCGTGCGGCACGGCGAACATCAAGACGCCGAGCACGGCCTGGCCGATGGACCCCTCTCGCCACGAGGACGCCGTCAAGCGGCTTTCCTCGCTGATCGCCTGTCCGGTGTGCCGTTCGACGCGGTGTGGCACTCTCCGCTCGAGCGCGCGAGCCAGACCGCCCGTGCCGTCGCGGAGCGGATGCCGTCCCTGTCGCCGCAGCCCTCCTCCCTACTGTTCGACTGCGTCCCCACGGGTATGACCGACCAGACTCCGGCCGCGTTCGAGCCGTTCTTCGGCGGCGTGACCGAAGCCCAGGTGGAGGCCGGCCGGGCGCAGATGGCCGACGCCGCGAGCGAGTACCTGGTCCGCAAGAGCGGCGAGGTGCACGAGCTGCTCATCACGCACAATTTCGTGATCGGGTGGTTCGTCCGCGAGGTCCTCGCGGCACCGGAGTGGCGCTGGATGACGCTGAATCAGGCGCACTGCGGCCTCACGGTGATCGGACAGAAGCAGGGCCGCCCCTGGACGCTGCTCTCGCACAACGACCTCGCGCATCTGCCCGTCGAGCTTCGCACCGGGCTGCCCGAGGTCTATCCGGTCTAGGCCGAGGCGAGTGCCTTCGCGTACCAGCGCGTCGCGTTCGGATTGTCGTTGTACGGGTCGATCACCACGAACCCCGACGCTTCGTACAGCCGGCCCGCCGCTTCGAGGGTGTGGTGGGTGTCCAGGACCAGCTCGGCCGCGCCGAAGGCGCGTGCCCGCCGTTCCAGGTCCTGCATCAGCAGGGTGCCCCAGCCGCGCCCGCGCGTCAGCGGCTTCAAATACAGGTGCTTGACCTCGTAGCGCGGGCCCAGCCGCCCGGGCTCGATTCGACGGATGCCGCCACACCCGACCGGCTCGTCCTCGTCATCGCGCACCACCACGAACACACCCGCAGGCGGCTCGAAGACCTCCGGAGACGGGAACATCGTCGTGTACGCGTGTCCCGGGAACGTCTCCGTCCGCATCGCGAAGTACTCCGCGAGGAGGTCGTGCGCCACCGGGTCGTCGACGGGGAGCGGGGCGATCGTCGGCATGCGCTCGAGCGTAGCCGCCGCGTGCGGGCCGGGCGGCTCACGGGCGCGCCGCGCGCCGCCGATACGATGGAGCCATGACGACGCGCGTGGCCATTGTCGGCGGCACAGGCAAGCTGGGCGGCATCATCCGCGACGTGATCGAGGGCGAGGACGACTTCGAGGTCTTCGCTGCGCTGTCGTCGAAGTCGGAGCTCTCGGAGCTCGATGGCGCCGATCTGGTCGTGGACGCCTCGTCCCCGGCTGTGTCGATCGATGTCGTCCGCGCGGCGGTGGAGCGCCGCATCAACGTCCTCGTCGGCACGTCGGGATGGTCGGCCGAGCGCATCGCACTCGTGCGGCCGCTCGTGGACGCAGCAGGCACGGCGGCCGTGTTCATCCCGAACTTCTCGCTGGGCTCCGTCCTCGGCTCGGCGCTGGCCGCCGCGGCCGCGCCCTTCTTCCCGTCGATCGAGATCGTCGAGGCGCATCGCGAGACGAAGGTCGATTCGCCGAGCGGCACGGCGGTGCGCACCGCCGAGCTCATCGCGGCGGCGCGCGCCGAGGCCGGACCCGTCGAGTCGCCGCATGTCGATCAGCGCGCCCGGGGTCAGCAGGTGGCGAGCGTCCCGATCCACTCGCTGCGCCGGCCCGGCGTCGTCGCCCGGCAGGAGGTCGTCCTGTCCGGCCCCGGTGAGTCCCTCACGCTGATCCACGACACCGTCGAGCCGTCGCTGGCCTACGCCCCCGGCATCCGGGTCGCGCTGGCGGCGGCGCGGGACGCCCGAGGTGTCGTCGTCGGGCTCGACAGCTTCCTCGACATCGGCATCCGCGTGCCGCATCCGGCGCCGGAGCGGCCGGTCGAAGAGGGCGGCGTGCCCGGCCAGGTCGCACGCGTCACCGGCGTATGACCGCACGGATCGGCGTCGCCCTGATGGCGGTGCTCCTGGCGCTGTACATCGTGCTCGTGGCGCAGCGGGCGTGGCTTCTGCTGATCAGCGGCGAGCCGATCGCGATCGCGATGGGCATCGGCCTCGTCGTCCTTCCCGTTCTCGCGGCGTGGGCGCTCGGCCGGGAGCTGTGGTTCGGCGTCCGCGCCGAGCAGCTGGCACGGCGGCTCGAGTCCGAGGGAGCTGTCCCCTCCGATCAGGTGAGCGTGCGGCCGAGCGGCCGGGTCATCCGCGAAGATGCCGACGCCGTCTTCCCCGCGTACCGGGCCGACGTTGAGGAGCACCCCCAGGACTGGCGGGCGTGGTACCGGCTCGGCGTCGCATACGACGCGGCCGGCGACCGGCGGCGTGCCCGCGCAGCGGTGCGGCAGGCGATCCGGCTCGAAACCGCCGAACGCCGGGGCTAGTCCTCCGGCGCCGGCACCGCCGCATTCGCGGCCTGCTGCACGGTCGCATGGGTGAAGGTGAAGCCCGACGCCTCCAGAACCGTCGGAAGGACCGCCGCGTCGCTCGTCAGGAGTCCTTCGGTCGCATCCTTCCCGAGGCACAGCTTCAATGCCCAGGCCGGCGCCTGCACCAGGAACGGCCGGTTCATGCGGACGGCGACGGCGAACCCCAGATCGTTGGCGCTCGCGGGCGTCGGTCCGACCAGGTTCACGGGCCCGGCGACATCCGAGTCGATGATGTGACGGATGCTGCGCACCTCGTCTTCGATCGAGATCCACGGCCACTTCTGGGTGCCACGCCCGATGGGTCCGGCGACGCCGCACGCCGTCAGCAGCATCAGCGGCTTGAGCACCCCTTTCGGGTGCACGATCGGCGCCGTGCGCAGCAGCGCGACCCTGGAGTGATCGCCGGCTGCGAGCGCGGCGCTCTCCCACTCGCCGCAGAGATCCGCGAGGAAGGTCTCACCACGCGGCGACTTCTCGGTCAGCAGCATTCCCGGCGCCGTTCCGTAATACCCCACGGCGGATGCCGAGACGAAAGCCGGCGCGTCGGCGCCGAGTTCGCGGATCGCGCGGGCGAGAGCGCGGGTGGGCGTGATGCGCGACCACAGCAGCCTGCTCTTGTAATGCGGCGTCCAGGGGAAGCGGCCGATGGACGCTCCGTTGAGCCCCACAATGGCGTCCGCTCCGTCGAGCACCGCAGGATCGAGCGGCGATGAGTCGGTCAGCCACTCGACCTCGTCGGCCGTCTGGGCCGGCCGCCGCACCAGGGTCGTGACCCGGATGCCGTCGGCACGCAGACTGTCCACCAGGGTCGAGCCGATCAGGCCCGACGCGCCTCCGACGACGACCCGGCGCGGGCCGCCGCCGGAATCAGGCAAGCGTGGCCTCGAGCGTGATCTCGACGCCCGCGAGGGCCTGCGAGACCGGGCAGTTCGCCTTGGCGTCGGCCGCGATGCGGTCGAAGTCCGCGCGCTCGAGTCCGGGGACGACCGCGTTGACGTTGAGGAGACTGCCCGTGATGCCGGTGCCGGGCGTGAAGGTCACGGATGAGGTCGTCTCGACAGACTCGGGGGGAGTGCCGTTCTCGGCGAGCGCGAGGGAGAACGCCATGTTGAAGCAGGCGGCGTGCGCCGCTGCGATGAGCTCTTCGGGTGTCGTGACAGAGGTGGAGCCTTCGCTGCGGGCCTTCCAGTTCACGTCGAAGGTGCCGTTGCCCGACGACTGCAAGGTGACCTTGCCCGAGCCATCGAAGAGGCCACCCTTCCAGACGGCTGTGGCTTCGCTCGTGACGGTCATCCGGAACCTCCTGATCGGCGTGCGCCCGCCCTCCGGGCGCCTCGTGGCCAGCCTAACCGCGGGCATGCGCGGACGCGACCGTTCGGAGCGGACCGGTGGTACTCAGGCGGCAGCGGGGCGTTCGCGGCCGAGGATGCCGGCGCGCTGCAGCAGCAGGTAGAGCTGGCAGCCCAGGCACAGCCCGAAGACCGCGTTGAGGAATGCCGCGACGAAGGCCGCGGCCGCGGCGATCGGCAGCGCCCACGGAACGCCCGCCAGATGCAGGACGAGGCCGATCGCGACCACGAAGAGGCCGACGCCTTGCGCGAAGCGGGGCGGACGCGGGTCTTCGAGATCTGCGGGCGGCTTCAGGCGCGGCTGGACGAGGAAGCGGTAGACCGCACCCCACGGCGCCGTGCGCGGCGAGACGACGCTCCACAGGAACAGGACGGCGATGGCGACCAGGAGCAGGAACGCGGGCTCGAGCGCGCGTTCGGCGACGGTCGCTCCGAGGGGAGTGGTGAGCCCCAGGAACACGTCGACGAGCAGCAGCAGAGCCGTGATCCCGGCGGCGAAGCGAGGGCCGCGCGGATCGATTCCGCTGCGTCGTTCGGAGGCGGCGGCGCGATCAGACATTCGCTGTCTCTCCGGTGAGGCGGTTCAGCTCGAGTTCGAGGACATCGCGGTTGGGAACCCCGCCGAAACGGGTCTGCACCACGCCCGTGCTGTCCAGGACGAGCGTGGTCGGGGTCTGCAGGATGTGGAAGTGCTTCGCGATGTCGGGCCTGTTCGTCACGTCGATGTCGAGGTGTCGTACGCCGTCGCGGCCGTCGGCGACGGACGACAGAGTGCGATGCACCCCCGGACAGCGCGAGCAGAGGTCGGTGCTGAACTGCAGGAGGGTCGCCGTCTGACCCAGTGAATCCGCGCCCAGTCGGGCCGGTTCGACGACCTCGTGCGGGATGTGCCGTCGGGGCCGGCGCTGCTGCCACTGGAGGAAGACGCCGAGCGCCACAGTTCCTGCGAGCAGGACGGCGAGGCCGATGAGGGCGCCTAAGAGGGTCACAGCATCCCAGGCTAACTGCTTGCGGCTGAATGGGAGTGCCATCCCTCGTCCATGACGCGCGACGCGTAACAGATCCGCCGCAGGACAGGAGGGATACCATCGACGGGATGTCTGCGACGATCCCGACGCCCTACGAAGACCTGCTCCGCGACGTGCTCGAGCACGGCGCGGTCAAGACCGATCGCACCGGGACCGGGACGCGCAGCGTCTTCGGCCGCCAGCTGCGCTTCGATCTCTCGCAGGGCTTCCCGCTGGTGACCACCAAGCGCGTCCACATGAAGTCCATCGCGTACGAGCTGCTCTGGTTCCTGCGCGGCGAGTCGAACGTCTCCTGGCTGCAGGAGAACGGCGTGACGATCTGGGACGAATGGGCGGACGCAGCGGGCGAGCTGGGCCCGGTGTACGGCGTGCAGTGGCGCTCCTGGCCGACCGCGACCGGCGACACCATCGACCAGATCGCCGGGGTCGTCGAGGAGATTCGTCGCAATCCCGACTCGCGGCGGCTCATCGTCTCGGCGTGGAACCCCGCCGACATTCCCGACATGGCGCTCGCGCCCTGCCACGCGCTGTTCCAGTTCTATGTCGCCGACGGGCGGCTCTCGTGCCAGCTCTACCAGCGAAGCGCGGATCTGTTCCTGGGCGTCCCGTTCAACATCGCGTCGTACGCGCTGCTGACCCACATGGTGGCGCAGCAGACCGGCCTCGGCGTGGGCGACTTCGTGTGGACCGGCGGCGACTGCCACATCTACGACAACCACGTCGAGCAGGTGATGATGCAGCTCGAGCGCGAGCCGTTCCCGCCGCCCACCCTGCGCATCACGCGGACTCCGGAGACCATCTTCGACTACCGGTACGAGGACTTCGTCCTCGAGGACTACCAGCACCATCCCGCGATCCGCGGGGCCGTGGCGGTATGACCGGTGCCGCGCGCATCGGGCTGATCTGGGCTCAGGCGGAGGGCGGCGTCATCGGTCGCGACGGCGGCATGCCGTGGCACGTGCCCGAAGACCTCGCTCACTTCAAGCAGCTCACGCTCGGGTCGACCGTTGTCATGGGCCGCCGCACGTGGGACTCGATCGCGCCCGCTTACCGCCCGCTGCCCGGCCGGCGCAACATCGTCGTCACCCGCCAGGCCGGCTGGTCTGCGGATGGCGCCGAGACGGCTCATTCCGTCGAAGAGGCGCTGCGTGAAGCGTCCGACGAGGGGCCCGAGTGGATCTGGGTCATCGGCGGCGGCGCACTCTTCGCGACGACCATCGGCGAGGCAGACCGCCTCGAGGTGACCGAGCTCGTCCACCCCGCCGGGTTCTCACCCGCGCCGGACGACGTGCTGGCGCCGGAGATCGACCCCACGGCGTTCGAGCTCACCGCCGCCGAACCCCGCACCGGTGCCCACACGTCGCGCAGCGGCATCCGCTATCGCTTCCTCCGGTACGACCGGTCGGCGTCCGCCTAGGCTCGTCGGCATGGCCAGGACCGCACTGATCACCGGCGCGAGCTCCGGTCTGGGCGCCGAGTTCGCTCGCCAGCTCGCCGCCCGCGGCACCAGCCTGGTGCTCGTCGCACCGGAGGGCGAGGCGCTCGAGCAGGTCGCCGACGAACTCACGGGCCGTTTCCCGGTCGATGTCGAGGTGCTCACCGCCGACCTCCTCGATGAGCCGCAGCTCCAGAAGGTGGTGCGCAGGCTGACGGACCCCGACCGTCCGATCGACATGCTCGTCAACAGCGCCGGCTTCGGACTGCCGCTGAGTTTCGAGCGCAACCAGATCGTCGACGAGGTGCGGCACCTGCATCTGCTGGTCGAGGTTCCGATGCGACTGACGCACGCCGCTCTCGGGCCGATGCTCGAGCGACGTCGCGGTCGCATCGTCCACATCGCGTCGGTGGCCGGGTTCATCCCCTTCTCGACCTACGGCGCCTGCAAGGGCTGGCTGATCAGCTTCAGCGGCTGGGCGAACGGCCGGTACGCGGGCCGCGGCGTGACGGTGACGGCCGTGTGCCCGGGGTTCACCCACACCCGGTTCCACGAGCGCATGGGGCTGCCCGAACGCGAGATCGGCCTGCCGGCGTGGTTGTGGCTCCAGGCCCCGGATGTCGTGTCCGGCGCGCTGCGCGACATCGCCCGTGGCAAGGCCCTCTCCGTGCCCACGCTGCGGTACAAGACCGCGGTCGCGCTCAGCCGCATCCTGCCGGCGAGCGTCGTCGCCGGGGTGGGCGGGCGCAGGCGCCGCTGACCGGCGGCACCGGAGGGCCGCGGCCTGCGGATGACCACCCCCGCAGCGAGCCGATAGCCTGAACCCATGACGCACGCCGGCAATCCCTTCGGTCAGGTGCTCGTCGCGCTGGTCACTCCCATGGCAGCCGACGGCGAGGTGGACTGGCCCGCCGTCGAGAAGCACATGGACGACGTCATCATCGCCGGGGCGGACGGGATCGTCGTCACCGGCACCACGGGTGAGACGAGCACGCTGACGGATGCCGAGAAGATCAAGCTGGTCGAGGTCGGCAAGGACGTCGCCGCTGGTCGCGCCAAGATCATCACGGGCGGCGGCTCCAACGAGACCGCACACGCGATCGAGCTCTACAAGGCCAGCGAAAAGGTCGGCGCGGACGGCATCATGATCGTCACCCCCTACTACAACAAGCCCACTCAGGCCGGAGTCCTCACGCATTTCCGGCTCGTCGCGGATGCGACGGACCTGCCGGTGATCCTCTATGACATCCCGGGGCGGACCGGCGTTCCGATCCGCTACGAGACGATCCTGCGGATCGCCAAGCACCCCAACGTGCTGGCGATCAAGGACGCGAAGGGCGACTTCAGCGAGGTCAGCCGGGTGCTCAACCAGACCGAGCTGATGTACTTCTCCGGAGACGACGCCAATGTGCTGCCGCACCTGTCGATCGGCGCGACCGGGCTCATCGGCGTCACGGCCAACATCGCGGCGCAGCCATACCGGGCGATCGTGGATGCCGTCAACCGCGGCGACCTGGTCGCCGCGACCGCGGCGCACAAGAAGCTCGAGCCGCTCGTGCGCGCCGTCATGACGCACGTTCCCGGCACCGTGTCGGCGAAGTACATCCTCCACGGACTGGGTCGCATCGGCAGCCCGCGCGTGCGGCTTCCGCTGGTCGGACCGGAAGAGTGGGAGGCCGCGAAGATCGAGGACGAGCTCGCGCTCGTGCGCGACGTCCCCGGCGCCGACTTCTCCAACTTCCGCCCCGACCGCAACGCCGCCGCCGGCGGCGCCCTGCCCAAGGTCTCAGGAACAACAAGATGATGCGGCACGCGACCCGCTGAGCGGGGCGTGCACGCGAGAGCGGATGCCCCGGCATCCCCAGGAAGGTTGCTGATGCCCAGCACCGTGTACGACCCGCCCGCCCTCGAGGCCGGAACACTGCGGGTCACCCCGCTCGGCGGTCTCGGCGAGATCGGCCGGAACATGACCGTCTTCGAGTACGGCGGAAAACTGCTGATCGTCGACTGCGGCGTGCTGTTCCCTGAGGAGCACCAGCCCGGCGTCGATCTGATCCTGCCCGACTTCGAGCCGATCAAGAAGCGGCTCGACGACGTGGTCGGCGTCGTGCTCACGCACGGCCATGAAGACCACATCGGCGCCGTGCCGTACATGCTGCGCATGAAACGGGACATCCCGCTCCTCGGCTCCGGTCTCACCCTCGCCCTGACGGAGGCGAAGCTCAAAGAGCACCGCATCGTCCCGTACACCCTCACCGTGCGTGAGGGTCAGCGCGAGAAGATCGGTCCGTTCGACCTCGAGTTCGTCGCGGTGAACCACTCCATTCCCGACGCCCTCGCGGTCGCCATCCG
>Ga0190275_10004337_pt1 | contig 10200 bp, 7 predicted proteins | sample Popmic550T_FD_133745 | JGI IMG/M metagenome (GOLD analysis project Ga0190275, IMG submission 133745) | Populus adjacent soil microbial communities from riparian zone of Yellowstone River, Montana, USA - 550 T | ecosystem: Environmental > Terrestrial > Soil > Riparian zone > Trees stand | place...
CTCCGCCGCCATCCGCCCGCCGACGCCGATCGCCACCGAGCCTCCCTGCGTGGAGGAGTCCAGCGCTAGCACCGGCCCGTCCGGGATCCCGCTCACGGTCCCTCCATCGGCGGGAGCGGCGGCGGCGCGCCCACGGGGCGGGCGGCAACCCGGCGGCGGTCCGGATCGCCCAGCTCCTCCAGCTCCACCTCCCAGCGCGGCTCGGGGAGGAGCGCCTCCGCCCGCTGCGGCCACTCGATCAGCACCAGGTCGCGCTCGGAGGGGAGCTCGGCCCACCCCAGCTCCCACACCTCGTCCGGGTGCTCCAGGCGGTACAGGTCCAGGTGCTGCACCGTCCCGCGCGGCGTCTCGTAGCGGAAGAGGAGGTTGAAGGTGGGCGACGGAACCTCGCCCGCCACCCCGGCGCCCCGCGCCACCGCGCGCGCCAGCGTGCTCTTCCCCGCCCCCAGGTCCCCCCGCAGCGCCAGGACGAGGGGCGTGCGCGCCTCGCGCCCGATCCGCTCGCCCCACGCCGCCAGCTCGTCCTCCGTCAGCTCCGCCTCCATCTCCCGCGCGTCACCCATCGTTCCGGCCCTCTACGGACCGCGGGCGGTGGATCGCCGTCGCACCCGCCTCAACCGTCGCCCGCTCAGCCATAGCCCTTGAGCCCCGAGACCTGGCGCCGCTGCGGCGTGGGCTTGGCGCCGTCCATCTCCGCCTTGATCTCCAGGTACTGGTCGCGGAGGAGGGCCGCGCGCTCGAAGTCCAGGAGCGCCGCCGCGTCGCGCATCTCCCCCTCCAGCTGCTTGAGGATCTCCTCCGGCGTCTTGGCCCCGAACGGTGCCCTGCGCTCCGCCGCCTTCTTCGCCTTCGCCGAGTCCGGCGCCTCGTACTTGGGCGTCTTTGCGTCCGCCACGCGGGTGGAGAGCTCGATCTCCTCGATCGACTTGATGATGGTGGTCGGGATGATCCCGTGCTCGCGGTTGTACGCCTCCTGGGTCACCCGCCGCCGGTTGGTCTCCTCGATCATCTTCTTCATGGAGCCGGTCATGACGTCGGCGTACAGGATGGCCGTCCCCTGCGAGTTGCGGGCGGCGCGCCCCACCGTCTGGATCAGCGACGAGGACGAGCGGAGGAAGCCTTCCTTGTCCGCGTCCAGGATGGCCACCAGCGACACCTCCGGCAGGTCCAGCCCCTCGCGGAGGAGGTTGATGCCCACCAGCACGTCGAACTTGCCCAGCCGCAGGTCGCGCAGGATCTCCACCCGCTCGATGCTGTCGATGTCGCTGTGCAGGTAGCGCACGCGCACGCCGGCCTGCTGCAGGAAGTCGGTCAGGTCCTCCGACATCCGCTTGGTGAGCGTGGTCACCAGCACGCGCTCCTGCTTCCCCACCCGGTCGCGGATCTCGGCGAGGAGGTCGTCCACCTGCCCCTTCACCGGGCGGATGATCACCTCGGGGTCCAGCAGCCCGGTGGGGCGGATGATCTGCTCCACCACCACGCCGCCGCTGGACGCCAGCTCGTAGGCGCTGGGCGTGGCGCTGACGAAGATCGCCCTGGGGACGAGCTGCTCCCACTCCTCGAACTTGAGCGGCCGGTTGTCCAGCGCCGAGGGAAGGCGGAAGCCGTGCTCCACCAGCACCGTCTTGCGGGCGCGGTCGCCGTTGAACATCCCGCCGATCTGCGGCACCGAGACGTGCGACTCGTCCACCACCACCAGGAAGTCCTCGGGGAAGTAGTCGAAGAGGCAGGCGGGGCGGTCGCCCTCGGCGCGGCCGGCGATGTGGCGCGAGTAGTTCTCGATCCCGGCGCAGGTGCCGATCTCCATCATCATCTCGATGTCGAAGTTCGTCCTGCTCTCCAGCCGCTGCGCCTCCAGCAGGCGGTTGTTCCCCAGCAGCTCCTTCAGCCGCCCGTCCAGCTCGTGGCGGATGCGGTGCACGGCGCGCTCGATGGTGCTCTTCTGCGTGACGAAGTGCGTGGCCGGGTAGATGGCGGCGCGCTTCATCACCAGGATCGTGTCGCCGGTGAGCGGGTCGAAGCGCGAGATGCGCTCGATCTCGTCGCCCCACAGCTCGATGCGCACGCCCTGCTCCTCGTACGCGGGGAACACCTCCACCGTGTCGCCGCGCACGCGGAAGTTGCCGCGCTCGAACGCCGCGTCGTTGCGCGCGTACTGGATGTTGACCAGCCCCTCGAGGATCTGCTTGCGGCCGATCTTCTGCCCCTGCTCCAGCACCAGCATGAGCTGCCGGTACTCGCGCGGGTCGCCCAGGCCGTAGATGCAGCTCACCGACGAGACGATGATCACGTCCTCGCGCTCCATCAGGCTGCTGGTGGCGCGCAGGCGCAGCTTCTCGATGTCCTCGTTGATCGACGAGTCCTTCTCGATGAAGGTGTCGGTCGAGGGGATGTAGGCCTCGGGCTGGTAGTAGTCGTAGTAGCTGATGAAGTACTCGACGGCGTTCCTGGGGAAGAGCTGCTTGATCTCGCCGTAGAGCTGCGCGGCGAGCGTCTTGTTGTGGCTCATCACCAGCGTGGGCCGGCCGTGCTGCGCGATCACGTTGGCGATCGTGAAGGTCTTGCCGGTGCCCGTGGCGCCCAGCAGCGTCTGGTACTTGTCGCCGCGCTTGAGCCCCTCGGTCAGCTCCTCGATCGCGCGGGGCTGGTCGCCGCGCGGGGGGAAGGGGGCCACCAGTTCGAACGCCATGCTTGCTGCCTCGGCCGTTGTGCCGCGTGGAAGTCCGCCAGTCTAAGTCCTCCCACTACACCGAACAAACGCCGCAGTTCACGCGCGCGGAGTGTCCATCCCCGACTCGGGGGAGTAACAGGGAAAATGGGGCGGCATGGGAGGGAGAGGCAATCTTTGGCGCGGTGGAGGATGGGGGAGAGGGGTTGGTGGAGCGCGATGATCTCCGCGTCCCCACAGCCCGCGAAAGGCGGATGAATCCGCAGCTGGAACAATGGGAAGCCTCGCAAACGGCGCGAGGCTGTGGCCGCGGCATCCACATGGGAGGCAAGGCGTTGGGCACACCGATGGTGCGTTCGTCGACCGTCGATGCCTACCGCCGCGGCGGCGGACGTGCGGAAATCCCCCACGGAAGTTCTTCCTGAACCTGACGAGTGATTCCCCACGGAATGCGTTGTATTCACGGTAGCGGTGAAGGCCCCGCAGGTCCGCATTCGCGACGGGGGAAGAGGGATGGCGACGACGAGCGAGGGAATGGGGGCGATGGGCGCGCGGATCGTGCTGCCGGGGCATCCGGACACGGTGGCGCGTGTGGCGGTGCGGGTGGTGCCGTTCGGCGCGCGGGTCACGCGCACGCTCCTGCAGGCGGCGATGTGGGTGACGATCACCACGGCGGTGTTCCTCATCACCCTGTTCGACCCGTTCATGACCGCGCTGCCCACGCTGGTGGGGTCGATGCAGGTGTACCGGAGCTGGAAGGGGCGCTTCCAGGTGCGCTCGTTCCACGGCGGCTGCCCGCGTTGCGGCACCGACATCCAGCTCAAGCCCAACAGCCGCGTCAGCGCGCCGCACCCGCTGGTGTGCTACTCCTGCCATCACCAGCCCGAGCTGGTCTTCGTGCAGGGTTGATGGAGATACGGGTCGATGGCGAACGAACGAGCCTCCCGCGGCAGCGCTGCGGGAGGCTCGATTGTTTTGATCTGACGAGTTCGCTACGGCTGGCGGACGATGGTCAGCGTGGTCGCCGCGAAGCCGGAGCCGGTGATCGGCCCGCGCAGCGTGTCGCTGCGGGAGTTGGGGAACGAGGCGGCGTAGTCCAGCGGCGCGAAGCCCGGCGCGGTGAGGCGCATGGTGACCGCCGGGAACGCCCAGTTGCCCACCACGTCCGCCTCCACCGTCTCGGTGCCGGACTGGATCGTCGCGGTGCCGGAGACGGCGCTCTCGTCCTGTTCCAGGTCGAACACGAAGGTGTAGCGTGCGCTGTCGGTGCCCGCCGGCTGCGCCGCGGTGCCCCGCCACTCCCCCGCGACGGAGAAGTTGCCCACGTCCAGCGGCTGCCTGCAGGCCACCGCGACCAGCACCGCGGCCGCTGCCACCCACCCCCACGATTTGCGAATCACCATCGAACCGTACCGCTGAAGATCGGGATGTCGTGCGCGCGAGCGACTGAGTCTACCGCACGCGCCGGTGCCGGGGCAAATCCGGCGCGCTCTCTACCGCCCGCGCGCCCGGTTTGATCCCGTCGAACGAAGAAACCTCTTCCCGTCCCGGAAAGAGGCTGCCGATCGACATCACTTTGGCACTTCGCACAAGCTTCACCCCGCCGCCGCCAGCGCCTGCGCGGCCAGGTGCGCGCCGGCGTCCTCCGCGGTCATGGGGCCGGAGAAGTGGTAGCCCTGCGCGTACTGGCACCCCATCTCCCGCAGCAGGGCGGCCTGCTCCGGCTGCTCCACCCCCTCGGCGATGATCTCCAGCCCCAGCGTGCGGGCCAGCGCCACGATGGTGCGCACGATCTCCACCGCGTCGCGCTCGCGCGGCAGGCGTTCCACGAACGAGCGGTCCACCTTCAGCACGTTCACGGGGAAGCGGTGCAGCCACGACAGCGACGAGTAGCCGGTGCCGAAGTCGTCCATGTAGGCGCGCACGCCCATGTCGCGCAGCCGCTCCAGCACAGGGATCACCGAGTCGGCGTTGCGCATCATGGTGCTCTCGCTCACCTCCACCCGCAGCGAGTCGTACGCCGGGCCGGCCTCCTCCAGCACCTCCGCCAGCCGGTCGGCGAACGCGGGGTCCGCCAGCTCGCGGGTGGAGACGTTCACGCTCATCCGCAGCGCGAGCTCGGCCGGCACCTCGCGCTGCCACTCCACGAGCTGCCCCGCCGCCTCGCGCACCACCCACCCGCCGATCGCCGAGATCACGCCGGTCTCCTCGGCGACGCGCATGAAGTCGGCCGGGGCGAGGAGGCCGCGCTCGGGGTGCTGCCAGCGCAGCAGCGCCTCCATCCCCGTGGTGCGCCCGCTGGCCAGCGTCACGATCGGCTGGTAGAGCAGGCGCAGCTCGCCGCGCTCCACGGCGCGGCGCAGGTCGGTCTCCAGCTTCAGCCGGTCCACCACGTTCTGGTGCATCGACGGGTCGAACAGCTCGCGGCGGTTGCGGCCGAGCGCCTTGGCCCGGTACATCGCCACGTCGGCGAAGCGCAGCAGGTGCTCCGACTGCGCCTCGAGCTCCGACGCCATCACCACCCCGATGCTGGCCGAGGGGAACACGTCGTGCCCCTCCAGCGGCACCGGCTGGTCCAGCACCGCCAGGATCCGGTCGGCCACGGCGCTGGCCTCGTCCCGACCCGCCACGTCCTCCAGCAGCACCGCGAACTCGTCGCCGCCCAGCCGCGCCACCGTGTCGCCCGGGCGGATGCACGTCACCAGGCGCCGCCCCACCGCCACCAGCAGCTCGTCGCCCAGGTGGTGGCCCAGCGAGTCGTTCACCAGCTTGAAGCGGTCCAGGTCCAGGAACATCACGGCGAACGGGTGGCTCCCCCGGCGCGAGCGCTCCACCGCCTTCTCCAGCCGGTCCAGGAAGAGGGCGCGGTTGGGGAGCCCGGTCAGCGCGTCGTAGAAGGCGCTCCGCCGCAGCGCCTCGTCCGCCCGCGCGCGCTCCGACACGTCGCGCAGCACGAACCCCCGCCCGCCGTACTCCCCCGCGCGCGACAGCGCCGTCATCCGCACGTCGAAGCGGCGCGACCCCTCCGGCGTCTCCGCGTCCACCTCGGCCGAGGCGGAGACCGCGTCGGCCCCGCCCTCGGCCAGCATCGCCCAGGGGCCCAGCACCTCGCCCGCGGGGCGGCCCACGAAGGCGCGGCCCTCCACGCCCAGCAGGGCGCGCGCGGCGGGGTTCAGGTCCATCACCCGCCCCTCCTCGTCCAGCACGATCACGCCGTCCGTCATCCGGTCCACCACCGCCTCGCGGGCCACGGGGAGGATGTCCAGGAAGCGGAAGCGGAAGATCGCCCAGGCGAAGGCGGCGCCGCTCAGGGTGAAGAGAAAGGGCATCGGGTTGGCCGGGAAGCGCACCAGCCCGCCGATGTGCAGCACGTTTCCCACCCACGGCACCAGCGCGCCTAAGAGGATGGCGGCGGCCTGGCGGCGGTACAGGTGCGGCGCCCGCGCCACCTTCAGCACCAGCAGCCCCACCGTGACCGACTGCAGCACCCACGAGAAGCACACGTGCAGCCAGAAGCCCCACGCGTTCTCGGTGTCCACCGCGATCCGCCCGCCGCGCACCGCCAGCTCGAAGCGGCTCCAGAACCAGCCGTGCCACTCGTTGGTCAGCAGCAGCGCGGCGGTTGCCAGGGGGATCGCGGCGATCGGCGCCACCACCCGCACCCTCGCCCAGCCGTCGCGCCCGGTGTAGCGCGCGGTGAAGACGAACCACGCCACCGGCACGGCGATCGCGCCGAGCTGCACCATGTCGGCGAAGAGGTGCTTCGCCCACAGGTCGGTGGTGGCCTGGTAGCCGCCGTAGAAGAGCGACCACCAGGCGCAGCACGCCATCAGCCCCGCGAACGACCGCGCCGCCGGCACCGAGCGGTGCCGCCACGCGAACGCGCCCAGCGCCGCGTTCAGCAGCGCCGAGGCCATCAGCGGAAGCAGGAAGGGCGTTTGCTGCCAGTGCATCGGGACGGTGGCCGCGAGGCGCGGCGGGGAGAGAAACCGGACGGAGCCGCACCGGGCGCGGCCGGACCCGCGCGATGAGGAGGTGCGCGGGCGGAAGCTAACGCGGTGCAAACCTTCTGCAAAACCCGTGGGTCGATCCCGCCGGAACGTGCATCGGTGCGTCCGGGCCGTCGACCCGCCCTCCGTGACGGCGGCCGACAATCGCGTGGATCTGGAAACGTGAGGAGCCGAAGCAGTCCTCCGTTCCCTCCGTTGCTCCGTGTGACCCCCGCCGTTCGTCCGTCCGCACCCTGGCGGCCGAAGCGGAATCAGGGCGGGGTCGGGGCAGGACTCAGACCAGTTCTCACGATTAACCGTGCAGACCAGGCGGTGTCATCCTGAGTCTCAGGATGACAAGTTCGAGCTCGGTGAGGAATGCACAATCAATCTCCCGATCTGGTATCAGATCAGAGCGGGCGTTCGTACACGCGGTAGGTCTTGTACACCTGGAAGCCGACCTTCTCCAGCCCGTTCAGCATGCGGTCGTTGTCCTCCAGCATCCACCCGGCCTCGCAGCCGGTGTACCCCTTGGCCTTCCCCACCTGGAAGACGCGGTAGTACAGCGCCGCCCCGATCCCCGAGCTCTGCCATCCCGGCTTCAGCCCCAGCGTCAGGAAGCGCATGGTGCGGATCTTCCGCCGGTGCCAGAGGAACTTGAAGAGGCCGAAGGGGAAGAGCCGCCCGCTGGGGATGCGCCTGAGCGCCTGGTTGAAGTCCGGCATCACCAGCGCGAAGCCGATCGGCTCGCCCCCGGTGGTCTCGGCGATCAGCACCAGCTCGGGGTCCACGACGGGCTTGAACTCCTTCGCCATGTGCTCGAACTCGGCGTGCGTCATGGGGACGAACCCCCAGTTGCGCTCCCACGCCGCGTTGTACACCTCCATCACCGTGGCGACCTCTTCCTTCAGGCGCTTCATGTCCACGGAGCGGATCTTCCACCCCTCGCGCGTCGCCAGCTTCTCCATCCCCTTCACCAGCCGGGGCGGCGCGTCGGGGTTGCCCAGCCACATCGCCACCAGGTCCTTGGCCTTCGCCATCCCCGCCGCCTCCATCAGCCGGCCGTAGTAGCGCGGGTTGTGGCCCATCATGAACACCGGCGGCGTGTCGAAGCCGTCCACCAGCACCCCCGGCGAGAACAGCTCGTCGTTGGTGGAGAAGTTGAACGGCCCGCGCATCGTCTCCATCCCCCGCGCCTTCAGCCACTCCGCCGCGCGCTCCAGCAGCGCCGCGGCCACCGCGTCGTCGTCGATGCACTCGAACACGCCGAAGGTGCCCGTGCGCTCGCCGTGGAACTCGTTGGCGCGGTGGTTCACGATCGCCGCGATGCGCCCCACCGCCACCCCGCCGCGCTCGGCGAGGAAGTAGGCGACGTCGGCGTGCTGGTGGAAGGGGTGCTTCCCGCGGTCGAGCACCTGGTTGAAGATCATGCGCAGCGGCGCCACCCACACGGGGTCGCGCGCGTTGATCTTCCAGGTCAGGTCGATGAAGGGCTTGAGCGACTCGCCCCGGCCGATCTCGCGGATGGAGACGGCCGGGGCGGTGGTGCGGGACTCAGCGGACGCCGAGCTTGCGGCCGACGCGGGCGAAGGCATCGAGGACCTTGTCGAGCTGGTCGGTGGTGTGGGTCGCCATCACCGAGGTGCGCAGCCGGCACGCGCTCTCGGGGACCGCGGGCGGGAGCACGGGGTTGGTGAACACCCCGCCGTCGAACAGCTCGCGCCAGAACACGAAGGTGTGCTCGATGTCGCCCGTGGTCACGGGGATGATCGGCGTCTCGCTGACCCCGGTGTCGAAGCCCAGCGCCGCGAGGCCGCTCCGCAGGTACTCGGCGTTGCTCCACAGCGTCTGCCGGCGCTCGGGCTCGGCCTCCATCACGTCCAGGCAGGCCAGCACCGTGGCGACGGCGCTCGGCGGCATGCTGGCGCTGAAGATCAGCGAGCGCGAGTGGTGCTTGAGGTAGTGGATCACCTCCTCGGGCCCCGCCACCGCGCCGCCGATGCTGGCGAAGCTCTTGGAGAAGGTGGCCATGGTCAGGTCCACCCGGTCCTGCACGCCGAAGTGCTCGCCGGTACCGCCGCCGTGCTCGCCCAGCACCCCCACCGAGTGGGCGTCGTCCACCAGCACGCGGGCGCCGAACTCGTCGGCCAGCTCCAGCACGGTGGGCAGGTCCACGATGTTGCCCTCCATGCTGAACACGCCGTCGGTGCTGATCAGGATCCCGCTCGCGTCGGCGTTGCGCTCCAGCGCGCGGCGCAGCGCCGCCATGTCGTTGTGGGCGTAGCGCACCAGCTCGCCGCTGGCCAGCTGCGCGCCGTCCAGCAGGCTGGCGTGGTTCAGCCGGTCGTGGATCACCACCGAGCCGCGCGTCACCAGCGCGCTGATCACCCCCAGGTTGGTCTGGTAGCCGGTGCTGAACACCAGGGCGCTCTCGCTCCCCATCAGGGTGGCCAGGCGGCGCTCCAGCTCCACGTGCAGGTCCAGCGTGCCGTTCAGGAAGCGGCTGCCGGTGCACCCGCTCCCGTAGCGGTACAGCGCGTCGCGCGCCTTCTCCAGCACGTACGGGTGGTGCGTGAGCCCAAGGTAGTTGTTGGAGCCCACCATGATCAGCCGCTGCCCGCGGATCACCACCTCCGTGTCTTCCGAGCTCTCGATCGGCTGGAAGTATGGATAGAGGCCGCGGTCGATCATCTCGCGCGCCGCCGTGTAGCGGCCGCACTTGGCGAAGATGTCGCCGGCCTTCCGTGCCGTCTGCTGCTCGACAATCGACATCAAAGCCATCCCTGGGTTCGGTACCACCGGGCCGTCTCGGCCGTGCCCGCGGCGAGCGGCGTGGCCGCGGGGAGCAGGGCCTGGGCCCCGGTGAGGTCGCACACCCACGCCTCGGCGAGCATCTCGTCCGCCTTCTCGCGGCCGAAGACGCCGCCGCCGCCCAGCCCCAGCCGGTCGGTCAGCGCGCCCGCGGCGCGCAGCACCCCGGCGGGGATCGGCACGTGCAGCGGGCGCTTCCCGCGCACGGCGTGGCCGATCTGGTCTACCAGCGCCCCGTACGGGTGCGCCACCGGCTCGGCCACGGGGTAGGTTCCCGGCGGCACCTCGGCGGCATTCGCCAGGGCGGTCACCAGGTCGTGCACGTAGATCACGTGGAGGCGCCGCTCCGGGCCCGTGGGCACCGGCGCCAGCGCCGCCTTCGCCATGCGGTAGACGGGCAGAAACGCGCGGTCGCCGGGGCCGTAAACCGCCGGCGACCGCACCACCACCAGCTCGATCCCCGCGGGCTCCACCTCGCGCGCGCCGGCCTCGCCCTCCAGCTTGCTGCGGCCGTACGCCGTGAGCGGCGCGGGGGTTTCGTCCAGCGTCCGCGGGCGGCCGTCCACGGCGGGGCCGCAGGCGGCGTAGCTGCTCAGGTACACCAGCCGGCGAGGGCGGGTGCCCGCGCGCACCATCGCGCGCGCCACGTTGCGCGTCCCCTCGGCGTTGGCCTGGTGGAACGCGGCCTCGCTGGGCGCGGTGGTCAGCGCCGCCAGGTGGAACACGCACTCC
>Ga0190275_10004338_pt1 | contig 10196 bp, 6 predicted proteins | sample Popmic550T_FD_133745 | JGI IMG/M metagenome (GOLD analysis project Ga0190275, IMG submission 133745) | Populus adjacent soil microbial communities from riparian zone of Yellowstone River, Montana, USA - 550 T | ecosystem: Environmental > Terrestrial > Soil > Riparian zone > Trees stand | place...
GATACTCGGTGGACAGCAGGGTGAAGCACAGGATGTCGCCTCGGATGTGGTGCGCCGCGATCTGCCTGTCACGCAGTCGTCCCTCGAAGCCTAAGTTGGCAGCTTAACCCCCATGTCCACGAAACCGGGGCAAGCCCACCCGACGCGAGGGCCCCATAAGGCTGCGGGGTGTTGAGACTTAAGACAGCCAAGAGGCCCTGGCCCCTGCCATGCACCTGATGGGAGCGTGGCCTGGGCAGACATGTACCCCAAGGGGGCTGCGCGGCCTGTCCACCGGCCGGGAGCATCACTCGGGTGGCCCCATCAGCGGCCCTCCTCGGCCCCTCTGCACCCTCCCTCCCCCTCAACTGGGCCTCCATCCCTTCTATGCGCGGGAGTTCATGGATGACTCCGCGGCTTTTCTTGTTGAGCGAGACGCTTGCCTCCGAAGTCAGCTTCTGGCGCTGACGACAGCAGGCGGGGGGCCACGCGCGAAGGGGATGCTGTCTTGGCGATCCACTCCGCGGCCACATCCACCCTGGCACTGAGGCCGAACCGTTTGCACAGGCTGTCGCCGGAGGTGATGATCCCCACGATCTCCCACGTGTCGTCGTCTCTGTACTTGAGCACGGGTCCCCCGGAGTCGCCGTAGCACGTCGTGTGTCCGGGGGTATCATTCTCGAAGGTGAAATCGTTGACCCGGCTGACGTTCAGCCGAAGGCATCGTTTGAGGCCAGAGCCTCTCTTCGTTGCACCATCGGCGTCTCCAAAGCCGAGGAAGGTCAGCCGGCCTCGGAAGTAAACGGGCAGGGAGGCCTTCCGGTAGGGCACAGGAGAGACCCCCCTCACTGGCTCCCGAAGGTGGAGGAGGGCGATGTCATAGGAGCCGCGCCTGGTCTGCGTGTACCGGGGATGCGGAATCCCGCTGGCGATGGGGAATCTGACGGCCATCTTCGAGTCCGCCACGAGCATGAAAGAGAGCGTGGCGGGGTCTTCATCCTCGATGCAGTGGGCCGCGGTAAGAATGGTGTCATCCGCGATCAGGGTTCCGGTGCACACGATCTGCTGGTTCCGGCGGACGATGGCGCCGACACCCTCAAGTCCCGGGGGGGTGCACTCGGAGCCCCCGGCAATGGCCGCCATCTCCTCCTCCTCGCCCTCAAGGGCGCAGGGTGAGTCCGACATGCAGGGACTCAGCGGCTCTTGGGAGTCCTCGGGGAGTTGGGCCTCGGGCTCCTGCTCCTGCAAAGGCATGAGCTCGATGGAGAGAATGAGCAGCACGAGCACTCCATCCACGAACGGGGTGGCGTTGATGCCACTCTTCAACACGCCCCGGCCAGATCCACCGATCAGTCCCATGTGTTGTCCCTCCTCGCACGCTCAAGCAACTTCACCTACGGCACGTACAACTCCGCGCTGTCCAGGGGGCCACCGCCCGCGTGACCTCCAGCGACCAGCACCTGGCCCGAGGGCAACAAACAGGCAACATGGTGGGAGCGGGCCGTGTTCAGAGGCACCGTTGGCGACCAGGTTCTGGAGTCCGGGTCGTACACTTCCGCGCTCTTGATGGAGATGGCGTCCATCCCTCCCGCCACAAACACCTTCCCCGAGGGAAGCAGGGTTGCGGTGTGATAGGCGCGGGCCTTGGACATAGGGGCCACGCGCGACCAGGAGTCTCCGGCAAGGCCGGTGGGATCGTAGAGCTCCACGTTGAGGGAACCTCCTCCCGCCACGAGGACCTGTCCCGAGCGGAGCAGCGTGGCCGTGTGGTAGGCACGAGCCGTCAGCACGGGAGAGCCTGCGGGCATCCAGACGCCCGTGACCGGATCGTACAGTTCCGCGTGGGCCAGCGCACCGCGGGCGCCGTATCCTCCCACGACCAGCACCTTCCCCGAGGGCAGGAGGGTCGCCGTGTGACCGTAGCGGCCCTCGTCCATTCCATCCGTCAAGGACCACGTCTGGGAGGCCGGGTCATACAGCTCTGCGGTCCTCAGCGCGCCCCCCACTCCGAGCCCACCCGCGACGAGCACCTTCCCCGAGGGAAGCAGCGTCGCCGTGTGAGCAGTGCGGAGCACATTCATGGCGCCCGTCGGTGTCCAGGGACGGCTGGGGGGAGCGGCGGGATCGTACAGCTCCGCAAAGGGGACGATGCCCTCGATGTCGTTGTACCCGCCGGCCACCAGCAGCTTGCCCGAGGGCAGCACGCTGGCCGTGTGGCCCCTGCGAGCCCGCTCCATGTCGGGCAGGGGAGACCAGGAGCCATCCGCCGGGTTGTACTCCTCGACGCTGTTGTCCCTGGTACCGGTATAGAAGCCGACCACCAGCACCTTGCCCGAAGGCAACAGGCTGGCCGTGTGGTCATGCCGGGCGATCACCATATTGTCCCGGGTGGAGACCCACCGGGGACACGTCACGGAGACCTCGAAGGACGTCGAGGAAGAGAGGCCTGAGGAGTGCTGGAGTGAGAGCTGGAGCGTATGAGTGGACACGCCCACTCCACACGCGGGAGCAGTCCAGACAAGCTCACTTGAGGTAGCGGTGGTGCTCGGCGTGCCGAGGGTTCCGGTCTGGCCCAGCCAGGAAAAGCTCAGAGTCCCCTCGGGAGGCGGGCGAGCCTGGACGCGAAGGGTGACCGAACCGCCTCCCGGCGTGGAGGAGACAGACTGCCAGGACTCCAGGATCTCCGGGGGCGTGTTGGGAACGACGCCCGCATCCTGCGACTCGGGAACTCCGGCATCGGCAGAACTGGAGCCTACATCCTCTCTCGAAGGCGGGGGGGCAGGAGGGATCACTTCCTCCGGCATGGATGGGAGGGGTTCCAGGGCGTCCTTGCCGCAGCCAGACACCGCGACCAGGCCGAGTACCACACCGATGAGCAGCAGAGGCCGGGCACTTCTGAGCACGTCGTGCGTGCCGAGCATGATGGCCATCATGGTGAGGTGCATGCGACGCCGCCGAACAATGGTCGGTCGCGCAAGAGTCTCGTGAAATGACTTCATACCCCCACTCCCTGTGGCCCCATCGGTCATTGGCTGCGGTGGGGCCGAGCCGCGCCGCAAGGCAACTCAGCAACATCCGTACCGCCGACCATGAGCTCGAGAGCACGAGAGAAATCGATGATTTGCTTGAGCCCCGACCGCGCCAGTGCTCGCGCGCATCGTTGGCCAAACGTTCGCGAACGTTCTTGCGCGCAGAAGCTCAGAGGAACACGATCAGTCCATGAGGGCCGCCTCAGGCGCGCGGCTCGGCGGCGCGGCGATCATTCTCTGGACCGACCTACGTGGCCACGGCGCCGGGTGCCGATGGCGCGTCGGTCACGTGCGCGCACTCCAGCCCAGGCGTGAGCAGCTGCAGCATCCGGCGCGGCGCGGCCACGCCTTGGCTCTCCATCCACTGCCGGGACTCGTTGGACAGTGGAGTTAACCCGGTTTCGTGGAGTCCACCCCACTGTGGGAAAAGGAGTACTTCCTGGGCAGGGGTGTGTCCAAAGGGGGCTGCACCGCCTGTGCACCGGCCCGGCGCACTGCCCAGCAGCCACCCGTCAGCAGCCCTCCTGGGCCCCTCTGCTCCAGCCCTCACCCTCAGCCGGCCTCCTATTCGCCCTATGCGCCTCCAGGCGGAGTTCGCGCACGTTCGCGAACGTTCGTGCTGAGTCGCAATACCCTCCAGCTTTCAACCTGAGCCGACGGCTCCCATCGAGGCAGTCCGCTTCCGTCGACCGTGCTTCCGAGAAGCGGCACACCGGTTGCACAAGGGTTTCGTCCACGGACGCGGCCAAGAGCGAACTTCATCGCTTCGCGAGCGTCCATGGGGGAAATGGACGATGATTTCGAAAAGTCTTCGTTTGATTGTCTTCGTCGCTGCCTTTGGCGCGATGCACATGGGTTGCGCCGGCGCACCCGATGACGGAACCGACGAGGCGAGCGAAAGCCTGGACCAGTCCGCCGAAGGCGCGGAGGGCCTGGAGGTCGACACCGACACGCCGACGGCCACTCAAGGTCGATACACACGCGATGGCGCTACGGTCAGATTCCGGGTCGCGCTCGAAGGCGGCGCCCGCACGATTGAAATCCGCTCGACAACGGGAGAGACGTTGCTTGAGTCGACGTCGGACGGCAGCACCGAAACCGACCACTTCTTTGGAGGTCGTTTGACCGTCAAAGGGCCAATCGGAAGTCCCGAGCCGATGTTCGACGGGGACCGCGCCGCGTTCGACGAGCTTGCGGCGAGACCCGAGGCGGGAGCGATCCGCAATCTTCGAGATGCGCTCGCTGCGGCCAAAGCACGCTCGTTGCGCGACATCGCCCAGCCGTCGAGCGCAACCACTATCTCCCAGCTGATGTGGAACTCCGGGCCATACTGGTACCTCAATGGCGGCGAGGAGCGCTCATTCCCGACCTGGACGTTCTGGTACCCTACGAACGTCGAGCTCGCGCTCCACGCGTCGTACAACTATCCGCCAATGGTTTACGGGTGCGTTTGGCTTCGAGCGGGCGCGCCAGCAGGCGAGTCGCTCTGTACGACTTGGAATCAGCTCCAGACCGCAACGCGTTACTACTGGGGTGTTTGGGTCAACGTACGGAACATGGAGCGATGGGGCGACTACGTCCGGATCCGCGTCTTCTGACGCGTGTCATGGGCAGCTCGTGGAGGAGCTTCCTCGGTAGGACTCTGTCGGCAGACGCGGCCTGAAGGTCTGACGCCCCCTCTTCCGAGCTCCTGAAGTTCGCAGGGCGGAACCCCGGGCACGTTCCGGGGGCCGCCCTTGTTTTTTTCGCCACCCTCCCAGGTAGGTTGGATTGCTGGCGGCCGAGAGCACATGTTAACACGGCCGCCCATGCGCCTGATTTTGCTTGCCCTTTGCCTGCTGGCCGCGCTCCCAGGCCACGCCGCCGCCCCCGAGCTGCTGTCGTCCCTGGATGCGCTGTTCGACAAGAGAGTCGAGGCCGCCTCCATCAAGGAGCTGGAGGACACACTCAAGAAGGAACTGCAGGCGGCTCCGGAGGACTACGAACTGCTGTGGCGCCAGGCGCGGCTGTACGTGTGGCAGGCGGATGGCGCGAGCGACTCCCGCATGAAGAAGGTGCTGGGCAAGCAGGCCTGGGACCTCTGTGACAAGGCCGTGAAGATCGCCCCCCAGCGCGTCGAGTGCCGGTACATCGGGGCGACGGGCATCGGCGTGTACGCGCAGGCGGTGGGTGTCCTCAAGACACTCAGGGATGGCCTGGAGGGCAAGTTCAACGAGCGGCTGGATGCGGCCATCAAGATCAACCCTGACTTCGAGCGAGGGTCTCCCTTGCTGGCGAAGGGGCGCTACCACTACGAGCTGCCCTGGCCGAAGCGCGATCTGGCCGAGTCCGCGAAGTTGTTCGAGAAGGTCATCGCGAAGTTTCCAGAGAACCTGCGCGCCCACTGCTACCTGGCCGAGACGTTGCTGGCGGATGACAAGGCGGAGAAGGCGCGCGAGGAGATCCTGAAGGTGAAGCAGGGCAGTGTGGCATACGACCCGGCGGAAGGCCTGCGGGTCCAGGAGTTAGCCAAGAAGGTAGAAGCCAAGATCGCGGAGGAGTTGGAATGAGCGCCGAGATCTAACTCCACCCAGGCGCGAGCAGCTGCAGCATCCGGCGCGGCGCGGCCACGCCTTGGCTCTCCATCCACTGCCGGGACTCGTCGGACAGTGACTGATCGGCCGTCAGCTCGCCGCGCCTCCACCGCGCCGCCGCGCGGTGCCCGAGCATCTCGAAGCGTCCGAACAGCGCCTCCGCTTCGAGGAGGTGCTGCATCGCCAGCTCCGGTGTCCCGTGCTGGACCGCCAGGCCGGCCTGGACGAGGTGCCCGAGGCCACGGACCCACCCCTCCTCGTCGCGCGTGAGCCTCCGCGCCTCCAGTTGCGCGTCCCTCAGGAGCGACTGGCGACGCTGACCGTCGCTCCGCGCGGCTGCCGCCAGCGCGCACCGCGCGCTCACGTCGCACAGCCGGATTCGCAGCTCCCGCACCCGCAGCAGGTACGAGCGCTCCAGAGAGTCCCAGCTCTGCTCGATCGCCGCGAGGCCCTCTTCCGGCAGCCCGAGATAGAGCTTGGCCTCCGCCGTCGCGTGGACCGCGGACCCATGCTGAACGAACGTCTTCGCGCGCGACCAGCGGCGCACGGCGCCTTCGATGGCGCGCAGGCCGCCCTCCGCGTCGTCGCGCAGGAGCCACACCAGGCTCTGGGTGGTCGTCAGCTGCGTCGCGGCGAACAGGTCGCCGCGCTCCTCCGCTGATCGGATGAGTGGCGGCAGCTTCGACGCCATCGCGCTCCAGCTTCCAAGGAACCCCAGCGAGAGCAACATGAGCGCGTCAGCGTTCACCAGCTCCCAGGCGACGTCCCGGCATCGTTCTCGAAACAGCGTCGCGGCCGACTCCGAGAGCGCGCACGTCGTCCTCCAACGGCCATGCCGCATCGCCAACACGGCCTTCGCCAGGACGGCGAGCGCGAGCGCGTACGGTTCTCCGGACGCGCTCGCCAGGGTGTCGGTTCGCTGGAGCAGCACCTGCTGCGCGCGGCCGCTTGCGCCCAGCCAGGCGGAGATGCACAGCTCGACCGCGCTCGCGCGCGCCATCCGGAACGGATCGTTGGCCAGGAGCGCCAACACGTGGTGACGTCCCTGGAAGTAGGTCGACAGGAACGGGTCCACTGCGACGATGTACGAGGCAACCGACCAATACAAGTCGAGCTTGCGCCGCGTCTGTTCCGGTGCCGAGGCAAAGCCTCGCCGGGGGACCAACTGCAGCGCCCTGGCGCAGATCCGGTGCAGGACGATGCTCCCGAGCAGGAGCCACTTCGCCCTGGGAGGACGAACGCCCACGCGACCAAGCAGCCGCGGCAGCAGCGACAGCGCCTCATCGACGTGACCGCTGCGCAGCCATTGCTCCAGGCCGCAGCGCTCGAGCTCGACCTTGACGTCGGGCGGTGCCTCGAGCGCCGCCGCCTGGAGAAACGTGGCCGCCGCCTCCGCCGATCGTCCATCGTTCGCGAGCGCTCGGGCGAGCTTCTCGAGGAGCGACGCTGAGGCAGCGTGCGCGCGCAGTTGCACCGCGCGGTGGTAGTACCGGACCGCGTTGCTGAACGCGAGGACGGAGCTGGCTCGATCTCCCGCCTGTTCGTAACAGTCCGCGGCGCGCATCGCTTCTCCGCACCGCTCCCACTGGCCACCCACCAGCTCCATGTCCGGGGCGTCCGAAGCGCTGAGCGCCTCGGCGAGCGCTCGATGCAGCCGCGCGAGCTCCTCCCTGTCGGTGCTGGCGCGCAGGATGTGGCTGATCCGATCGTGAAAGGGCTCCAGCTGCGCGCGCGCTCCCGCGCCCCGGACACGGACGAGCTTCTCGCCGAGGAGATCGCCGAGCGGGGACTGGAACGCGCGGGCTCCGGGGTCCAACCCCGCCGCGGCGGCGAGCACCAGCCGAGGCAAGGGCGCGCCAGCGCAGCACACCAGCTGCAGCAGCCGCAGCGCGTCAGGTGACAGCTGCTTCAACCGCAGTCCGAGCGCCTCGGTGACGCGGACGCCGGTCGCGTCCGGGTGAGCGCGCGCATAGCGGGCGAAGTCGTGCGCCAGCAGTGGATGTCCGGCGATCTCCTCGCTCAGCACGTCGAGCGCCTCCCCCGAGATGGGGGGAGCGTCCACGAGCAGCTCGCGCAAGAGCCTCCGCGAGTCCTCCCGCCGAAGGCCTAGCAGAGGTGTCACCTGGACCGCCTCTCCGATGCGGCCGCGAAGCGAGACCGACAGCTCCGCCGCCTCGTCGCCATCCGTCCGCCAGGTCGCGACCACGAACAGCCGCGGCGCATCCGGCGCCCGGAGCAGCTCGCGCAAGAGCGCCAGGCTGTCGTCATCCGCCGAGCGCAGGTCGTCGATCGCCAGGACCACCGGGCGCGCGGCGCCGAGCGTGTCGAACAGCGCGCGCGCCTCGCTGTAAAGCGCCGCGCGCAGCACGTGTGGCTCCGCGTCGAACAGCGGCAGCTCCGTCGGATACAGCCGTTGCAGCACCGGGAAGGCGCGCAGCAGCGCTCGGCCCCCGACCGGGACCGGACGCAGCCGGTCGCCGAGCCGGGAGACCGCCTCCATCGGAGCGTCGAACGCCTTGTAGGGGGCGGACTCGTTCTCGTAGCAGCGCGCCGTGAGACAGAGCGCGCCGGGATAGCCCCTGTGCACCTCGTCGATGAAGCGAGACACCAGCGTCGTCTTGCCGATCCCCGAGATGCCCGCGAGCACGACGCACGCGGGGCGACCTCGGCCGACGCCTTCGAACGTCCGCAAGAGCAGCCCCAGCTCGCTCTCACGCCCCACGAACGCCGGGGCGCTGGGCCGCTGAGACGCGGCGATCGGACCGCTCCCGAGCACCTCGACGATGCGGCCGGCCCCGGCGCGGCGAGCGGGGTCGTCGAGCATCAGCTCGGCGCTCAGCTCGAGCAACGGCGCCAGGGCATCGGCCACGAGCGGTGCGCGTGCGGTGCTCGAGGGAAACTGGCCGGTGATGAGCTCGTAGAGCATCACCCCGACCGCGTACCAATCGGCCGCTGGCCCGACCTTCGCCGGGGACCACCGCTGCTCAGGGGCCATGTAGTAATGCGTCCCGACCACCGCCATCGAGCGCTCCGACTCCGGCCTCAGCTCCATGACCAGCCCGAAATCGAGCAGGACCAGGCGATCCTCCTCGGCGATGCGGATGTTCGCCGGCTTGATGTCGCGGTGAACCAGGCCAGCACCGTGGAGCGCCTCCAACGCGCGGGCCAGTGCCTCGAGGGATCGGCGAAGTCGTCCGAGATCGAAGCTATCAGGAGACTCGTCAAGCGGCGGCTGGCTCTCGGGAGCGTCCGCCACGGTCGGCAGCGCGCTCGAAGACGGCGCGTACCCCCGGACGTACGTACGGAGATCCGGGCCATCGACCAGCTCCATCACCAGGAACCACCCGCCGTCGTCTTCGATCAGCTCGTCGATCGACACCAGGTTGGGATGATGAAGCGCCTGCCGGGCGCGGAACTCGTTCTTGAACCGCCGGAGCGCGTCCGCTTCCACGTTCCGCAACACCTTGAGCGCCACCGGCCGTCGCTGCTCGCGATCGAAGGCGCGGTACACCGTTCCCATCGCGCCCGACCCGAGCACCGACAACAGCTCGAATCGCCTTTGAATCCCCGCGCTGATCATCGCGCTCGTCCCCTTCAGTTGGACCGCGGCCGGGTCACCGCGACGCCCTGGCGCTTCATCTCGCGATACAGCCTCGAACGGTTGATGCCCAGTCGGGTGGCCGCCGCCGCGAGGTTCCCCCCGCAGTCCGCGATCGCGGCCTCGATCGCTTCGCGCGAGGGCGGACCCGCATCGGGGGGCGGCTGGACCTGCTCGTCCGCAGGCGCCACGACCGTTTCGATGGCCAAGCCTGCGCTTGGACGAAGGTGCGTGACACGAAGCTCCCTGCCGTCGTCCAGCGCGGCGGCGCGCACCGCCATGGCGACCTCGGCGCCGAGCTCGCGAACGTTCCCCGGCCATGCCCGCGAGAGGCACGCCTCGATGAAGTCGGCGTTCACACGGACCTCTGGCGCCGCCCGGCGAACCTCGGCGGTCACGAGTGCGGGCAGCTCGGCGAACCGCTCGCGCAGGGGCGGCAGCACGACCTCGGTCGCGCTCAACCGGAAGTAGAGATCCTCGCGGAATCCGGCACGACCCCGAAGCTGGCGGTGGGTCGCCGCGCACACGCGCACGTTCACCGTCTTCGGTTGCGTCGCGCCGAGTGGCAGCACCTCGCGGCTGCCCAAGAGGCGCAACAGCTTGGCCTGGACCTCTTCGCCAAGCTCCCCGACCTCGTCGAGAAAGAGGACCCCTCCCTCCGCCGCCTGCACGTAACCCTCGGCGTCCGTGGCGCCAGTGAACGAGCCCTTCCTCGCGCCGAACAACAGGCGCTCCGCCATCGAGGACGGTATGGCGGCGCAGTTCACCGCGATGAAGGGCCCCTTCACTGCCCGGTGGAAGCAACGCGCCGCCAGCTCCTTGCCGGTCCCGGACTCTCCGCGGATGAGCACGTCGCGCCCCGCCTCCGCCGTAACCCGGAGCGCGTCGTAGATCGGCCGAATCGCGGGGCCCACGACATCGCCTTGCGCGGACACCTCGACCACCTGTGCGAGGTACGGACGAATGTCCTTCGAGAGCACCAGCAGTGAGTTCCCGGCGCGCAGCCAGCGCGCGTCA
>Ga0190275_10004339_pt1 | contig 10196 bp, 7 predicted proteins | sample Popmic550T_FD_133745 | JGI IMG/M metagenome (GOLD analysis project Ga0190275, IMG submission 133745) | Populus adjacent soil microbial communities from riparian zone of Yellowstone River, Montana, USA - 550 T | ecosystem: Environmental > Terrestrial > Soil > Riparian zone > Trees stand | place...
CGAGGAAGCTGAGCGCGTACCGTCCCGGCCGGCGAACACACGCCAACCGTGCGAGGTACTCGGCGGTGAACAGTACGGTGAACGCCCACTCGGCGGCCGTGAGGGCCGGGCCGAAGCGGGCGCGGACCGAGGCCACGCTCTCGACCACGACCACGATCACGCTCGCCACGATGGCCCAGATGAGCGCCAGGTCGAACGCCCGGCCGGCGCGGGTGTCGGCCTCGAACACCACCTCGTAGACGCGGCGGCGCCACCCGGCCGCCGGCTTCTGGTCGAATGTGTCTGCCATGACAGCCGTTCTACGCCCCCGTCCAGCGCCGCAGGAGGTTGTGGGTGATGCGCTCGACGCGCGGGTCGGGGCCGTGCGGGCGGCCGTTGTGCACGAATGGCAGCCAGTGCCCCGGCGGCGACGCCAGCCCCTGCGCCCAGAAGATCGTCGCCGCGTTGAACACCGTGTTGCCGCGCGGCCCCGGGTAGATCGTCGCCTCGTAGTGGCTCTCCTGCTCGGCCCCGTTCCACGTCTTCCCCGCGGCCAGCACCTCCAGCCCGGGGATCGGCGCCGGGTTGCCGTGGTGCTCCCAGCCCACCAGCCCCGGGATGCGGTCGCCCGCCTTCATGCCGGTGCCGGCGAAGACCCAGTGGTCCGGCTTCGCACACACCCAGTCGCCCGAGCCGTTGAACGGGATGACGGTCCGGGCCCCGATCAGCGTCGCCTCGTTTGGGCCGGGCTCGGGAAGGTCCGCCATCCACTTCTCCTCTTCGGGCCGGATGCCGCCGTACCGGCCGCGGCGCTCGATCACGCGGTTCGGCCGGCCGTCGGAACCCGGCGAGAAGGGCGTGACGAAGCACACCGCGTTGCCGCTGAAGAAGCCGACGTTCACCCCGCGGCGCACGGCCTCCGAGACGTGGTCGAACTGCGGCCGGCTCCAGTACTCGTCGTGACCGACGGACAGGAACGCCTTGCGGCGCGTTACCGTTTCTAGCGACGAATGCACGTCCTCGTTGGTGCAGTAGGTCACGTCGTAGCCGTGCTTTTCGAGCCAGTAGGTAAACGGGAACTCGAACAGGAGGAACTCGCCGGTGCCGAGCGACAGCGGGTTGTCGCTGACCTGCGGGTAGCGGGCGAACGGCCGGTCGAAGCTGGCCCGCACGCCGGACACCAGCGGCCTCCGGTCCGGCCGGTCGTTGTCGTACAGCGAGTACGCGTCGGGCCACTTGTTGTAGGCCTGCCACGTGTTCGTGCTGCACTGCACCAGCACGTCGGCCGGGCGGTCGTCGGTGACCACGAAGATGACCGCGGACTGGTAGCGGTGCGCCGCGGCCGACAACTTCCCGAGGTAGACGCCGCTCGGCCAGTCGGCCGGGATGGTGAGCGTGGCGCACGCCTCCCAGCGGCACTCGCGGAGTCGGGCCGGGCCGACCGGGGGCACCGGCTGGGGCGTCACGTTCACCGGCCCGAGCGAGCGCATCAGCCGGCCGCCGGCGCCGCCGTAGTAGCCGAGGCGGTACACGTCGATGGTGACGGCCGACGCAGGGACGCAGCTGACGCAGTAGCCGATCTCCTGGCCGGCCCGCACGCTCATGCGGGTGCAGTAGCCTTCGAGCACCGACTGCCGGTACTTCGCAGCGGCGTCGAGCTTCACGTAGGTGAGCTGCCAGTCGGTCGAGCCGGGGCGGGCGTTCTCCTCGGCGATCATCATCGGCCGGGCCGGCTGGGCGCCGGTGGCGGCGAGGGCGGCGAGTGCCTGGCGGCGAGTGGGGCGGGGCATGAGAGATCGCCTCCCGTTGCTGATGTGTTGAAGTGTCCCCGATCGCGCGGCGGATCGCAACCGCCCTTCGCGCCGGTCCGGCGGCGTGGTACACCCGAACACCATGCCGACCGTCGTCGTCGCCCCCGCCGTCGCCCGCTGGCTCACCGCCGAGCCCGGCAGCGGCGTCGGCGAACGGACCTGCACCGTCGGCGGCACCACCGTCCGCGAGGTGCTCGACGCCCTGTTCGCCGCGTACCCCACTCTCCGCGGCTACGTCGTGGACGAGCGCGGGGCGCTGCGGCACCACGTCGTCGCGTTCGTGGACGGCGTCGCGGTGGCCGACAAGGCGGCGCTCGCCGAAGCGGTGCCGGCCGACGCCGAGGTGTACCTCTGCCAGGCTCTTTCCGGGGGATGACGCCCATGTCCGACCGCGTGCTCGTGTCCACGAAGAAGGGGCTGTTCACCGCCGACCGCGGGGCCGCCGGGTGGAGTGTCACCGGGGTGTCATTCGTCGGCGAGAACGTCACGCTCGCCCACGTCGACCCGCGCGACGGCGGGTGGTACGCGGCGCTGAACCTCGGCCACTTCGGCGTGAAGCTGAAGTTCTCGCCCGACCAGGGGAAGACGTGGGAGGACCGCGCCGTCCCCGCGTACCCGGACGGCGAGGTCGTCGCCACCGCCGACGGCAAGCCGCCGAACCCGGCGACGCTGAAGCTCATCTGGGCGCTGGAGACCGGCGACGCCGCGCAGCCCGGCCGGCTGTGGTCCGGCACGCTTCCCGGCGGCCTGTTCCGCTCCGACGACGGCGGCAAGTCGTGGGAGCTCGTCCGCGGCCTATGGGACCGGCCGGAGCGGATGCACTGGTTCGGCGGCGGCGCCGACCACCCCGGCATCCACTCGGTGCTGCGCGACCCGCGCGACGCGAACGTCATCCGGATCGCCGTGTCGTGCGGCGGGGCGTGGACCAGCACCGACGGCGGCGTCACCTGGGAGGTCGGCACCGGGATGCACGCGGACTACATGCCGCCGGAGCTACGCCTGAACCCGGCGGCGCAGGACCCGCACATCATGCGGCACTGCCCGGCCGCGCCCGACCGGCTGTGGATTCAGCACCACAACGGCGTGTTCAAGTCGGCCGACGGGGCGCGAACCTGGGCGCACGTGCCGAAAGCCGCCCCGAGCGGGTTCGGGTTCGCGGTGGCCGTCCACCCGACCAACCCCGACACCGCGTGGTTCGTGCCGGCGACGAAGGACGAGCGGCGGGTGCCGGTGGACGGCAAGCTGGTGGTGAGCCGGACGCGCGACGGCGGCGCGTCGTTCGACGTGCTGCGGGAGGGGCTGCCGACCGAGCCGGCCTACGACATCGTCTACCGTCACGCGCTGGCGATCGACGGCACGGGTGATCGGCTGGCGTTCGGCTCGACGACCGGCGGAGTGTGGCTGACGGAGGACGGTGGCGACCGCTGGGCGCCGCTGCCGGCCCGGCTGCCGCCGGTCCACGCGGTGACGTTTGCGGCCTGAGTGAAAGTTCTCAGCGAGTTGCGTGCGGACGGTCTGGCGGTTACGCTTTCCCACTGGCGAACCGACCCCCGTCCGGGAGCGCGCATGTTCCGCCCGTTCGTCGCCGTCTCGCTCGTGGCCGTGCTGACAACTGTCGCGCCGGCCCAGCCCCCGGCCCCGAAACTCGACACCCACGGCGAGCCGCTCCCGCCTGGAGCCGTCGCCCGGTTCGGCAACTCCCAACGGCTCCGCGGGGTTGGCGCGGCCGTCCTGCCGGACTTCAAGACCGCCTTGTACGTCACCCCGGCAGGACTCGTCCGATCGCCGCTCCCCCCGCCCCACGCCCGCGTCGAGAACGGGCTCCGGGTAAACGACGTGCCGCCGCGGCCGGTCGTGTCCGCGGACGGGAAGCGGGCCGCCGCCGCAACGATGAAGCGCGTCACGGTCTACGACGTGGCGACCGGGAAGGCGCTCAAGGAGTACGACACCCCGGACCAGGTGCCGTTCCAGACCCGCCCGGGGCACTCCCTCTCGCTCTCTGCCGATGGGCGCCTTCTCGCGTTCACCTACCCGCTCGCGGACCAGACCAGCCGGGTCCGCGTCGTCGATCTCCTCCGGGAGGCCGACGCGCTGGACGTGCACCTCCCGTGGACGGGGTTCGTCCGCCTGTCCGGTGACGGCGCGGCCCTGGCGACGTGGCCGGCGGTGGACAACTGGGACCGCCCGGGGGCCGATCGGACGCCACCGGTCCGGGTGTGGGACACGCGAACCGGCAAGGAGCGGTTCCGCGCCCCCGCCGGGCTCGCCGGGCTTACCGGGCAGCGCCCGGCCCATCTCGCTTTCTCCCCCGGCGGCGACGTGCTCGCGGTCAGCAGCGGCGCCGGGCTGATCGAGTTGCGGGCGGTCGCCGACGGGAACCTGCAGCGGACGCTCCTCGGCGGGCCGGGACAGGCGCTGCTGGCGTTCTCGCCCGACGGGGCGACGCTGGCGACGGCATCCCCCGAGGGCGTCGTGCAGCGGTGGGCGGTGGCCGACGGCCGGCTCGTCGCCACCACGCCGCCGCCGCTGCCGCCGCCGCCCGGGGTCGGCACGCTCCCCGAGCCGCGCATCGTCGGCCAGGCCATCACCACCCAGGGGATCGGCTTCCGCGGGGCGACGGACGTGGTCGCGTGGGCGACCAAGGGCCCCGGCGGGTTCTTCGCGTGGGAGGTCGGCACCGGGCGCGTCCTGGCCGACGAGACCGGCGCCGGCCGGGTGCACGAACTCCGGTTCGAGGGGCCGGACGGGAACGTCGTCGCCGTGGTCGCGGCCGGCGAGGTCAGCCGCTGGCAACTCCCCGCCGGGGTGCCGCTTCCGCCGCCGGCCGGGAGTCCGTGGCGCTACCCGCCGGTCGCGGGGGTCGGTTCCCCGGAGTGGGTCCGGCTCCTGCCGTCGCCGGACCGCCTCCTGCGCGTCACGTACGCCGGCGGCGTGGTGCTCGATCGCCCGTCCGGGTTGGCGGTGGCCGCCGTGCCGGGCGGCCGGGCGGCCGGTGCGCACGCCTCGACCATCTACCCCGGCCACGGCGGGCGGGTCATCACCATGTCCACGCGGCCCACCGCCCTGCAACCGGGGCGATGGGCCGTGTGGGACCTGGAAGCGAGCCGACTCGCCGGCGAGGGGGTGCTCGGGGCCGGGTCGATGTCGCCGGTCGGGGCGGCACTCAGCCCGTCGGGCCGCCGGCTCGTCACCGCCTGCACCGACCGGACGCTGCCGGGGGCCGTGGGAACGGTGTTCGCGGGGTGGGACGTGGCGACCGGGAAGCAACTCGCCGCGGTGGTCGACGCCCGGGCCGCGTACGGCGGGTCGCTGTCGGCGGTGACCGAGAGCATGGCCGTCCTCCGCACGTCGGGCGGCGGCCTGTTCCTGGTGGACTACGCGGCCGGCCGGCTGGGCGAACAGATCGAAGCGGGGCCGAAGGGCGGGCCGGGGGCCGTGTTCGCCGCACCGGTCGTCCGCGACCCCGCCGGCACCCGCCTCGCCGCGACCTGGAATGACCCCACGAACTCGGCCTTCGGAGCCCGCGTGTACGGCTGGCCGGCCTGCAACCTCCTTCGCACGATCACCGGCCACGCCAGCCCGGTCTGCGCGCTCGCGTTCTCGCCGGACGGGAGGTATCTTGCGACGGGGTCCGACGACTCGACCGTTCTGATCTGGGACGTGTCTGCCGTGAGAAAGGAGTAGCGTTCCCGGCACGCGGCGGGGATCATATCCTTCCCTCCCCGCCGCACCTCCGGAGTCGCCATGCCCCGCCTCGCGTTCCCGTTCCTTGCCCTCGTGGCACTACCGGTCGCCGCGTCCGCCGACTGGCCGCAGTTCCGCGGGCCGTCCGCACAGGGGCACGCCGACAAGGCCGACCCGCCCGTCACCTGGGGGCCGAAGGAGAACGTCCGCTGGCGCACCCCCGTCGCCGGCTCCGGCTGGTCGTCGCCGGTCGTCGCCGGCGGCCGCGTCTACGTCACCACCGCCGTCCCCCAGAGCGAGGAGAAGAAGGCCAGCCAGTCCCTCCGCGCCCTCTGCCTCGACGCCGCCACCGGGGCCGTGCTGTGGGACGTGGAAGTGTCCCTGCAAGACGGCAAGGACGCACCCGCCATCCACTCGAAGAACAGCCACGCCAGCCCGACTCCGCTCGTGGACGGCGACCGGGTGTACGTCCACTTCGGCCACATGGGCACCGCCTGCCTCAGCACCCGCGACGGAGCCAAGCTGTGGGAGACGCGGGAGCTGCGCTACGCCCCCGTTCACGGCAACGGGGGCAGCCCCGTCCTGACGCACAACAAGCTCGTGTTCAGCATCGACGGCGCCGACAAGCAGCAGGTCGTGGCCCTTGACGCCTCCACCGGCAAGGTGGCGTGGGCGACGCCGCGCGACTCCAGGCCGGCGAAGCCGTTCTCGTTCGGCACGCCGCTGGTGGTGCCGGTGGCCGGCAAGGACCAGCTCGTGTCGGTCGGCAGCGACGTGGTGCAGGGGTTCGAGCCCGACACCGGCAAGGAGGTGTGGCGGGTGAAGTTCAGCGGCTACTCGATCGTGCCGCGGCCGGTCGCGGGGCACGGCATGGTCTACTTCAGCACCGGCTACGACAGCCCGGTGCTGTACGCGGTGAAGACCGGCGGCACCGGCGACGTGACGAAGTCGCACGTCGCCTGGACGGCGAAGACGGGCGCCCCGCGGAACGCCTCGCCGCTGCTGATCGGCGACGCGCTGTACTGCGTGACCGACGGCGGGCTGCTCACCTGCTTCGACGCCAAGACCGGTGCGACTCGGTGGGACCAGAACGTGAAGGGGGCGCATTCGGCGTCGCCGGTGTACGCCGGCGGGCGGGTGTACCTGCTGGCCGAGGACGGCACTGGTGTGGTGTTCAAGCCGGGGGCGGAGTACGAGGAGCTGGCGCGGAACCGGCTGGAGGAGAAGTCGCAGGCGAGCTACGCGGTCGAGGGGCGGGCGCTGTTCGCTCGCACCGCGAAGGCGGTGTACCGGCTGGAGGGAAAGTAAGGAAAGCTCACGCAAAGGCGCAACGAAGAGCAGGCTTGGCGTTGTTCTTCTTTGCGGCTTTGCGCCTTTGCGTGAGCCTTCTTCCTCGCCCTTACTCCACGTTCCACACCACCGCGGTCGCGTCCGTCGCCCCGGACGCCAGCCGCTTCCCGTCCGCCGAGAACGCCAGCGCCGTGACCGCCCCGCGGTGGCCGTCGAGCGTCAGGCCCGGAGCGCCGTCCGCAGCCGCGAACAGCCGCACGGCCGTCGATCCGACCGCCAGCCGCTTCCCGTCCGGGCTGAATGCCACGCTCATCGCACCCGCGTCCGGCAGCGGCGCCGACCACACCACCGCCCGCGTCGCCCGGTCGAGGACGACCACCCGGCCCCACCCCTCGGCCGGGGAGTAGGTGGCCACGCCGACCGCCACCCGCGTCCCGTCCGGCGACGCGACCGCCGACTTCACCACCACCCGCGGCCCCAGCACGGCGGCAACGTCGAAACCCACGTCGGCGACGCCGGCGTCGGGCGGCGTGCCCATGCCGACGCGAAGCCGCTTACCCGTCGCCACCTCCCACGTCGTCGCGTGACCGGCGCGGTCGGTCGTCACCACCTCGGCGCCGCCGGCCGCGAACGCCACCGCCCGCACCGGCGCCGACAGCCCGCCCGGCGGCACCCGCTCCCGGCCGGTCACACCGTCGATGACGCGGACCACGCCGCGCGAGGTGCCGTCGCCGCACGCCACGGCCAGGCTGCGGAGGTCGTTCTCGACGGCCAGCGGCCGCGGCGGGCACCCCTCGCTGTACGCCGACCAGTGGCCCGACGCGCCGCCGTCGAGCGCCCACCAGCGCACGTCCAGGAAGCGGTTGTTGACGTGGTTCACGGCGACGACGTGACGGCCGTCCGGGGTGAAGGCGACCGCCCCGCCGTGGGCCGCGAACCCGGCCGCGCCGCCGAGCGGGAACCGTCGCACCTCGGCGCCGCGGGTCGTGTCCCACACCACCAGTTGCCGCTGCTCGGGGTCCGCGGTTGGGTCGTCGTCCTCACCGACGACGGCCAGCCGGGTGCCGTCCGCGGAGAGGGCCGCGGTCGTGTGCGGTGTCGGCTCGCCGAACGCCCGCCGCTCCGTCCCCGTGGCCACGTCCCACACCCGGAAGCGGCCGTCGGGCGTGGCGGTCACGAGTTCCGCGCCGCCGGGGAGGAACGCCGCCGGGCCGTGCTCGCGGACTTTGCCGGCGAGCTTCGCGCCGGCCGTGCCGTCGGCGTGCCACACCCAGCCGTCGCCGTTGCCGTCGGTCTGCGCGAACCGGGTGCCGTCGGCGGTCACGGCCGTCGGGCCGATCACGTCGCCCTTGCGGTCGGGGTGGCGGGCGAACGCGATCCGCCGGACGGGGGTGCGGTCGGTGAGGTTCCACTCGCGCGTCGCCGGGAGGAGGTTCATGCCCGCGTCCTGCATCGGGACGAGGAGCCGGCGGCCGCCGTCGAACGGGAGCGCGCGGAGCATCCACCGCGACCCGGCCGCGACGCCGGGGCCGTCGGCATGGCGCTCGGCGCCGGTGGCAGCGTCCCAGAAGCGGACGCGCCCGCCGCCGACGGACGCGAGCGTTCCGTCGGGGAGGAAGCCGAAGCGGACGACACCGAGCGGATCGACCATGCCGAAGGCGCCGTCGGTGCCGTGGCGGAAGCGGGTGGTGCCGAGCCGGGCGACGGCCCGCGGGGGCAGCGGGACGGCGGGGAGTTCCGGCAACAGCTCGTGCTTCGGCGGCTCCAGGTTCGGCGCCGCGGCGACCGGCGGCAACTCCGACGGGCGGTCGAGCGCGACCCACGCGACCGTTCCAATTGTCACGCCGACCGCCGTGACGCCAGCGATGAGCCACCCGGCGCCGAGCGTTGTGCTGCGTGGTGAACCGACGCGCGCCAGCGTCGAAACTGCCGCGGGCGTCGTTCCGCCGGCGGCGAGGTCGAGCGTCGCGGCGCGAACGTCGGCCGGCAGCGCGGTCACCGCCGACGGCGCGACGGCCCCGGCGACGAGGGCGACGGCCGGGGCGATGCCGCGGGTGGTGAGGCGCGAGCGGAGGAGTTCGCGGCCGCGGTCGAGGCGGCGGCGGAGGGTGCTGAGGCTCCACCCGAGTTCGGCCGCGGCCTCGTCCTGCGTCTTACCGTGGTACAGGCACGACAGCACCGCCGCGCGCAGGTCGTCCGGCAGCGCCGCGATCTCCTCGTCCACGACCGCGAGGAGGTCGTCCCACTCGCCGCCGGTCACGGCTTCCGGCTTCGCCCCGGCCTTGCTGACGCGCTCCTGCCGCACGTCGCGGCGGCGCGCGGCGGAGGCGACGCGGCGGGCGACGCCGAACAGCCAGCCGGGGAGCGAATCCGGGTCGCGGAGGCGGGCGGCCTTGCGGGCGAGGACGAGGAACGTGGCCTGGAAGGCGTCTTCCGCGGAGTGGTCATGTCCGCCGAGGGCGCGGCGGCAGGCGCCGTAGACGAGCGGGCCGTGGCGGTCGAGCAGCTGCGCGAACGCGGCAGGGTCGCCCGCGGCGTAGCGGCGGAGGAGGGCGCGGTCGGGCTCGGTGGAGTCGGGCCGGTAAGCGGTGCGGAGCATGGTCGATCTCGCGGGCGGCGTTTACCCGTGTAGTGCCCGCCCGCCTGGCCGGCTGCTCAGGATTCCGTCACGGGGCGTCGAGGACGGTCCGCCACAGGGCCGGGACGTCGGCGAATGCGGCCTGGTAGGTCTCATCCAGAGGCACGTTCACGTACTCGTCTGGCGTCAGGAACAGTGGCATCGTCGGTACCGGCATCCCGACAGCGAAGGGGTTCACGAACGCGGTCACGTCATCCTCGGCGGCGTAGGCGGCGGCCGTCAGTGGGCGATCTGGTGGCGGAACGAACGACTCGCGGGTGAGCGCCTTCCAGACGGCGGCGTGCATCCCCGACGGGTCTCGCTTCCCCGGCGGGAGTGGGTCTACCAGCAGGAAGTGAACCCCCTGGTCCATCAGCCACACGGCCTTGTCCACGAACTGCGTGAGCCGCTTCCGGGACGACTTATTCCCCGGCGACACCAGTTCGATCACCGCGATGACCCGGTGCCCGGAGAGGTGCCGGACGGCGAGCCGGTTGTACGCGTGCCGGACGGGCTGGATCGTGGCACGCGAGGTTGTCGCGACGGCCGGCGGGGACGACGCCAGGGCGACGCCCCCCGCGGGACCCTTCGGTGCCGCGGGGTCCGGCGGACGGAGGGCGAGTACGTCCGGCCCGAGCGGGTAGACGACCTGATCGGCGAGCGCGTAGTAGCCCGACGGCAGCACGCCGTTGTTCAGGATGTGCCCGAGCGCGTGCAGCCACGCGTTGTGGAAGTGGTGATAAATCCCGGCGTCCACCCGGGTCCAGTCGTGCATCGGCATCGCGGCCCTCCCGCGGGTAGTGTACCACGCCGGC
>Ga0190275_10004340_pt1 | contig 10196 bp, 8 predicted proteins | sample Popmic550T_FD_133745 | JGI IMG/M metagenome (GOLD analysis project Ga0190275, IMG submission 133745) | Populus adjacent soil microbial communities from riparian zone of Yellowstone River, Montana, USA - 550 T | ecosystem: Environmental > Terrestrial > Soil > Riparian zone > Trees stand | place...
GTCCGCTTCGGCAACACGCTCTGGCACGTCGCCGCGCCTGGCGCGACGACCCTGGTCGTCGGTCCGAGCGCGGACACTTGACCCAGCCGCCCGGAATTCGGTTAGGGTCGCGCCAATCATGAGCCTGATGCTCGAGATCGTGGAAGGGCCGGGAGCCGGCAAGCAGTTCGACATCACGACGGCCGTAGTGATCGGCCGCGACAACTCGGCCGATCTCGTGATCGACGACTCGCAGGCCTCGCGCCGCCACGCCCGCATCGAGCCGAGCGGCCACGGCGCCGTCGTCGAGGACATGGGCTCGACGAACGGCACGTTCATCAACGACAACGAGCTCCACGGCCGCGCCGAGCTCGGCCCCGACGACGAGCTGCTGATCGGCGTCACCGTGATGCAGGTGCGCACGCCCCAGGCTGTCCAGCACCAGCCGAGCGCGGTGCGCACGGTTCCCGCCTTCGCGTCCACGGAGTCGCGTCCCACCTTCACGGACGCGGTGACCGGCGGCGGAGGCGGCCGCTCCACCGGCCCGATCGACTCCGGCGTCCCCGAGCTCGAGCGCCTGCGCGACTCGCGGGTGAAGACGAAGGCGACCCTCGCGCCGCTCGCGATCTTCGTGCTCGCGGCGCTCGCCGTCGTGATCTACCTCGGCGCGACCTAAGCCGCGCCGCTTCGCCGGCTTAGTGCTCGGCGAAGTAGAGGACGAGCCCGGCGGCGGTGCCCAGCACGGCGCCGTACGTCAGCACCTGCGGGACCCACAGCCGCGTCGCGGCCTTGCGGCGGCGCTTGCTCGAGGTCGCCTGGTAGCGCCCGAAGGGCTGTTCGACCGCCTGCCCGCCCGAAACGGTGACGGCGGGCGCGGGCGCGGGGGCGGGCGGCGCGGGCTCGCGGCGGCGCGGCGGCGGAGCCTCGCCGGGCGCGGTGGGCTGGGGCGCGCGCGGCGGGGGCGGAGCCTTGCGCACGACCGTGCCCTCGGAGACGTGCGCGCGGGTCTCGCCGGCCCCGCTCGCTGGCGCCTCCTGCGGCACCTCGACGGCGAACGTGGTCATCCCGACCGTGACGACGGCGCCGTCGCGCACGCGCGTCGGCCCGTCGATGCGAGTGCCATCGACCCGGGTCCCGTTGCGGGAGCCGAGGTCCTCGACCTCGAGGCCGCCCGCGACGGGGCGGACGGCGAAGTGGCGGCGCGAGAGCTCGGCGTCATCGACCTCGACGTCGACGTTCTCCCGCCCGACGACCAGCTCCTGCACCACTTCGATGCGGCGCCCTTCGAGGTGGCCTGAGGTGATCACGAGGTGAGCCATTGGCTCACCCTAACCAGATCGCGCGGCCGCGATCAACATCTCGGCATAGACCGTCGCGGAGGCCGGCCGGTCGCCCGGTTCCTTGGCCAGCGCACGCAGCGCGCACTTGCTCAGCTGCGCCGGCGCGTCGTCCCGCTCGGCGCACGGATCCGCCGGCACGTCGCCGAGGTGTGCCATCCCGACCTCGAACATGCTGAGGCCCCCGAACGGCGGCTTGCCCGCCAGGCACTCGTAGACGACGCAGCCAAGCGCGTAGAGGTCGGCGCTCGGCCCGGGCTCGTCGCCGCGCAGCATCTCCGGCGCGATGTAGTCGAGCGTGCCGAGCATCTGGCCCGGCGCGGTCAACATCGAGTAGTCGCGTCGCTTGGCGAGCCCGAAGTCGGTCAGCAGCGCGCCGCGCTCGGCGTCGAGCAGGATGTTCGAGGGCTTGACGTCGCGGTGCACGAGCCCGGCCGCGTGCAGCGCGTCGAGTGCGGAGGCGATCTCCGCCACGATCCGCGTCATGTCCTCGAGCGGCAGCGGCCCGTGCTCGGAGATGCGGTCGTCGAGCGACTTGCCGGGCACGTAGTGCATGGCCAGGTAGCCCGTGCCGTCGACGTCGCCGGCGTCGATCACCTCGATCAGGTTCGGGTGGTCGACCTCCGCCGCGGCGCGCGCCTCGCGGGCGAAGCGCCGTGCGGCGTTCGCGTCAGCGACCAGACCGGGCTTGAGCACCTTCAGCGCCACGACCGCGCCGTCCTCGTGGATGGCGCGGAAGACGATGCCCATACCGCCCTCCCCGAGCTGATCGTCGATCACGTACTCGCCGAACGCGTCACCCGGCTCCAGCGCGCGCGGATCGGGATCCTTGCGGAGCGGCATCGGCCGAGCATAGGCGGCAGCATGAAAAAAAGTCCATCCGCGTCACATCGGGGTTAGGCTCGCGCCGGGCATGGTCGGCCGCCGTCTGACGATCTACTACCTGGTCCTGGTCGTCGCGGTCGCCGCGGTCGCGACGCTGGTCCTCGCCGCGGGCGCCAAGGAGGATCCCGAGCCCGCGATCGCGGGCGGCTACGACGTCACCCAGGGGCAGGTCTGCCTCGGCGACCAGGTCGACCTCCGCCAGTCCGGCCAGTTCGTCGGCCTGCGGCGGACCGACGGCTCGGGCGCGGGCAAGCTGCGCTTCGAGAACGGGCGGCTCACGGGCGAGGCGACCTGCCTCGACGGGGACAAGCAGCCGTTGCGAGCGACCGTCCGCGACGGTGTGGTGGAAGGCACGCTGGGCGACGAGCCGCTGAAGGCCGACTTCGCGCGCGAGCCGCCGGACGCGGGCGCCCAGAAGCCGTCGCCGCCCGGCTCCATCGAGGGGGAGTACAAGCTCGTGCCGCGCTCCGCCTGCCTCGGCGGCAAGGTCGAGCTGGTCGGCGACGGGAACACGCTCGAGGTCGAGGGCAAGAGCGTGCATGGCGAGGTCGAGTACGGGGAGGCCGGGAAGATCACTGGTGCAGTCACCTGCGCCCCCGGCGACGAGGCCGAGGTCGCCGGCACCGCCTCCAATCAAGAGCTCACGCTGACGCTGACGCGGGCGCAGCCGCCCGAGGGTGCGCCGCCGAGCGAGAAGGTTTCGGCCCAGAAAGTCCGCGAGTTCCCGCGCCTGCTCGCCGCCTTCTTCATCGCCGTGGCGATCGTGATGCTCTTCGCCCGCCTGGTCGGCATGCTCGCGGTGAAGATCGGCCAGCCGCGCGTGATGGGCGAGGTGCTCGCCGGGATCCTGCTCGGCCCGACGTTCTTCGGCCTGCTGGCGCCCGATCTGCAGCGGCTCGTGTTTCCGCCGGACGTCATCCCCTACATAGGCGTCGCTGCCAACCTCGGCCTGATCTTCTACATGTTCCTGGTGGGGTTGGAGATCGACCTGTCCCAGCTCAAGGGCCGGATCTCCCAGACCGCGGCGATCTCCAATACGGGCGTGGCGATCCCGATGATCGCGGGGCTCGCGGTCGCGCTGCCGACCTACCAGCTCGTCGGCCCCGACCGCGCCTTCGCGGCGTTCGCGCTCTTCATGGGCGTCTCGATGTCGATCACCGCGTTCCCCGTGCTCGCGCGCATCCTCGTCGAGCGGCGGATGCTCAAGCGCCCGCTCGGCGTGCTCGCGCTCGCCAGCGCCGCGATCGACGACATCTCCGCCTGGTTCCTGATCGCGCTCGCGACCGCCGTCGCGGTTGCCGGCTCGGGGGTCGAGGTCGTGCGCACGATCGCGCTCGCGATCGCCTTCTGCCTGCTGATGTTCTTCGTCGTACGGCGGATCATCGCCCGCGCGTCGACGGCCTATGACGAGGCCGGCCGTGTGCCCGGCGCGTGGATCGTGGCGATCTTCGCCGGTGTGCTGCTGTCGGCCTACACGACCGAGCTGATCGGGATCGCGCTGATCTTCGGCGCCTTCGTGATGGGCGCGATCATGCCGCGCCACGCGGGCCTGACCGAGGACGTCACGCACCGCATGGAGGACTTCGTCGTCCTGCTGCTGCTGCCGCTGTTCTTCTGCTACACGGGCCTGCGCACGAACGTGCTGCTGATCGACCGCGTCGAGCTGCTGCTGCTGACGCTGGTGCTGACGGTGGTGGCGATCGTCTGCAAGTTCGGCGGCTGCATGCTCGCAAGCCGCATCACCGGCCTCGGCTGGCGCGAGTCGGCGGTGATCGGCACGCTCATGAACACGCGCGGCCTGACGGAGCTGATCGTGCTCAACCTCGCGCTCGAGAAGGGCGTGATCAGCGAGGCGCTGTTCGCGATGCTCGTGATCATGGCCCTGATCACGACTTTCATGGCCGGGCCGATGCTCAACCTGCTCGATCCGCAGAACAAGTACGGCGCGCCGGTCGAGGAGGAGCTCGCGGACGCGCGCAGGGAGAGCCAGGACCTCTCGGACCTGGTGATCCCCGACCGGGCGATCCTCGTCGCGCCGCAGACCGAGGGCGCGCTTGCGCAGCTCGTCGCGCTGACCGAGCCGCTGGCGCGCTCGACGCCGCCGCGCGAGCTGATCCTCGCGCGCCTCGTCCCACCGCCACGCGGCGCGTCGGCGCGCGGCGGGCTGCAGACCGAAGGCTTCCTCCTGCGGGCAGCGTCGGCCGAGGTGCAGGCGGCGCGTGCGCGGCTGCTGGCGGAGCGCGTGGCGGCGCGCGCGGTCGCGTTCACCTCCACCGACGTCGGCGGCGACCTCGTGCGGCTCGCGCACGACGAGGCGGTCGACCTGCTCGTGCTCGATGGGCGCCGGCCGCTGCTCGGCGGCGGCGTGCCGAAGGGGGACGTCGGCAAGGTGCTCGACAAGGCGCCGTGCGACGTCGCGGTGCTGGTGGCGCGGGAGAGCGTGGCGGTCGCGCCGGGCTCCAACGCACCGATCCTCGTGCCATTTGGCGGGCGCGAGCACGACTGGGCGGCGCTCGAGCTCGCGGCGTGGCTGTCCTCGTCGACGGGTGCGCCACTGAAGCTGCTCGGCTCGGCGGGCCAGACCGACGAGGATCGCGACGCCAGCCGGCTGCTCGCCAACGCCTCGATGCTCGTGCAGCGCTTCGTCGGCGTCGCCTCGGAGCCCGTGATCACCGAGCCCGGGCGCGAGGCGATCATCGACGCGGCCGCCGGCGCCGGGCTGCTCGTGGTCGGGCTCTCGGACCGCTGGCGGCAGGAGGGCCTCGGCCCGACGCGCTCGGAACTCGCGAGCGAGGCGCCGGCGCCGATCCTGTTCGTCCGCCGCGGCGAGCGGGCGGGCGCGCTCGCCCCGCGCGAGGACGTCACGCGCTTCACCTGGTCATCGCCGGCCATCGGCGGCACCCCCGTCGCGTGATCGGCGTCGCGGGCGCGACGGGCGGGCTGGGCAGGCGGATCGCGGCGGAGCTGGCGCGGCGCGGGGTCGAGCAGCGCCTCGTCGTGCGCGACGCCGCGCGGGCGCCGGCGCTCGAGCGGGCGGAGGTGGTCGAGGCGGCCGACTACGGCGAGGGCGAGGCGATGCGGCGCGCGCTCGAGGGCGTCGAGGTGCTCTTCCTGCCCTCCGCCGGCGAGCACCCCGACCGCGTCTCGCTGCACCGCACCGCGGTCGACGCGGCAGTGGCGGCGGGCGTGCGGCGGCTCGTCTACACGTCGTTCGTCGCCGCGGCGCCCGACACCGTCTTCACGTTCGGCCGCGACCACTTCCACACCGAGGCGTACATCCGCTCCGCCGGCATCGGCTACACGTTCCTGCGCGATTCGATGTACCTCGACTACGTGCCGTTCTTCGCCTCGGCCGAGGGGATCATCCGCGGCCCGGCGGGCGACGGGCGCCTCGGGGCGGTCGCGCGCGACGACGTCGCCGACACCGCGGTGGCGGTACTGCTCGACGCGCAGCACGAGGGGCGTGCCTACGAGGTCACGGGCCGCCAGGCGATCACGCTCGCCGAGGCCGCGGAGACCCTCTCCCGCGTCAGCGGCCGCGAGGTCGTCTACGTCGAGGAGACGCTCGAGGAGGCGCGCGCCTCACGCGCCCCGAGCGGCGCCCCGGACTGGGAGATCGAGGGCTGGGTGACCTCGTACGCCGCGGTCGCCGCGGGCGAGCTCGACGTCGTCACCGACACCGTCGCCCGCCTGACCGGCCACGAGCCGCTCACGCTCCCGGAGTTCCTCGAGGCGCACCCCGAGTCGTGGGCGCACCTGCGCTAGGCCGACGAACGTCAACTGCGGCTGGGTAGGAGTGGAGTTCGAACCGCGAGGCGTGAGAAATCCGGCAGCTTTCCTGCCTAGCCATCGCTATCCGAGGTCCAGTCAGGACAGCTCCTGCCAACGCGGGCGGCACACCCTTCCCTACCCAGCCGCCGTTCAACCCGGCCGCAGGTTGGGCGCCACCGGGCCGAGGTCGGGCAGCTTCGACGTCACCGAGCGCGCGTCGAGCACCGACCTCCGGCCGCTTCCCTACACGCCTGAGTTCGCCGAGCGCTTCCCGAACGTCATCACGTTCGTGGGCACGTTGGACGCCGTCGTGACCAACGAACCGGTGAGCAGTTTCGGTTGCTCATGTCGGATCTGGCGCACGAGGTCCCGAGGCGACGGTCTTCGGGCCGTTCTTCGTCCTTCCGTTCAACACGACGGTGGTGATGCCCTAGGCCGGCTGCTTCGGCACTCTGTGCACGCCCGACGGGGCGGGCAGGTTCTTGAGGTCCTGCGGGATCTGGTGCGCGGAGGAGAACTCGCGCAGCAGCCCGCCCTCGCCGATCGGGCGGTCCGTCAGCGCGGCCACCACCGGCAGCGGCTCCTGCTCGGCCGGGTGCGACCAGCCGGTGCGGCGGAACTCGCCGCCGCTCTCGATCCACGTCAGCGAGACGATCGGCAGGATCACGATTCGCGTCCACACGGCCATGGTCCAGGCGACCCAATAGAAGACGATCGCCTCGACCGGCTCGAGCGGGACCTCGAGGATCCGCCCCAGGACGTAGACGATCACGAACTCGCCGGCGCCGAGGACGAAGGTGAGCCAGGGCGGCTGCCACTTGATGATCTGCGGGTAGATCGTCGTGTCGAGCGCGACGCCGATGAGGTAGTAGATCCCGAGCAGGACCAGGTAGCCCTCCTCGTCCGCCAGGAGCCAGAGGAGGGCGGCGAGGATGGCGGGGCCGATGAGGATCGCGGTGCGGGTCTCGACACGGCCGAGGACGGAGGGGCACATGGCTAGGCCAGCTGCTCCACGCGGCGGACGGTGCGGATCGCCTTGGCGGTCTCTCGCGCCAGCGACAGCTGCATCCCCAGGCGGCTGGGGAACGGCCGTTTCTTCGGTGGGTCCGCCTCGTAGACGTCCCCGACGAAGCGCCGCCCGATGTACTTGAGCCCGGCGATCGTGTCCCCGTGCGGGATCACGCTGTTGGCGGTCAGCCCCATCATGCACAGGCGCGAGTCGGGGGTGTCGAGCCCCGGCACGCCGCAGTTGGACTTCAGCCGGATGCGGCCGTCGACGACCGGGATCTCGTAGAACTCGACGAGCCGCCGCAGCAGCGGCAGCGCGAGCGCCGACTTCACGAACCCCGTGCCCGCGCAGACGCCGGTGACGTCGAGCCAGCCCGGGTCCTCGCCGTGGCGGCTGCCGACGTGCACGCGCAGGCCGGCCGGGCCCGCCTCGACCTGGTCGATCTCGCCGATCAGCTCCTCGAAGCGGCCCTCGGCGCGACCGCTCTCGATCCGCTCGCGCCAGCCGCGGCGCTTGGGCGCCGTGCCCTTGAGCACCTGGCCGAGGAAGGCGATCCGGTCCTCGAAGGCGAGGCCCTGGAAGATGTCGATGCCGAGCGCCTCGAACAGGCAGCGGGGCACGTTGAGGTCCTGCTCGTCGGGCGCCGGGTTACGGCGCAGCGCGATCACCTTGGCGCCGGCGTCGAGCGCGTTGGCCCACTCGTTGATCGACGCGATGCCCGCCCCGATGACGATGTAGCGCCCCGACGGGTGGTACTGCTTGGGCGCGTAGGCCTGGACGATGCGCTGGTCGATGTCCGGGTCGGAGCCCTTCGCCTTGGCCAGCACGGGCGGGAACTGGAGCGGCCCGTGGCCGAGCGCCATCATCACGTGCTTGGAGCGGCCGATGAAGTTGGCGTCCTCGTCGTAGAGGACGAAGTGGCGCGGTGGCCCGTCCTCGCGCTGCAGCCAGCCGACCCGTCGCGGCACGCGCGCGTGCTCCCAGCCGAGGCGCTTCTGGACGACGGTCGCCTCCGCGAGGATGTCCGGCACGCCGGGGTTGTACTTGCGCTTGATCGACCGGTACAGCGGCGCCGGGCTCCGGCGCGACCACGCGTCGAGCTGCGCGAACGTCGGCCAGTCGGCGGGGAGGAAGTGCGACTCGGACTCCGAGCGCAGCACGGTCTGCCCGAGGTTGTGCGCGAACTGCTGGTAGGTGCCGACGGGGTTGTCGTTGGTGCCGAAGATCGCGATCTCCTCCGGCCGGTAGCCGAGGTAAATCGCGGTCGCGTAGACGATCAGCGAACCGAAGCCGTCGCCGACGACGGCGAGGGTGGAGTCGCGGGGGACGGTGGCGGGCATGCGCCGACTCTCTCTGCTCGGCGCGCCGAAAGTCAAGCGTCCGGAGCGAAGCCCAGTCCTTGGTAGGAGCCGAACACGCTCCCCGCGGCAACCGTGGCCCCCGACGCGACCGTCGCGTGGGCGGCGATGCGCGCGCGTTCGCCGACGGACACCGGCCCGACCGCGCCCGGTCCCGCGATCACGCCCACGGCGGCGAAGTCGCCGACCACGCAGTCGGCGCCGAGCGTCAGCCCGGCGTGGCCGACCACGAACGCGCGCGCCCCGACGAGCGTGCGCGGCCCGATCCGCAGTGTCCCCTCGACCGCCTCCACGCGGCATCCCTCGCCGAGGTAACAGCCGTCGCCGAGCTCGACCCGCGCGGCGCGCGCGATCCGCACCTGCGCGTCGCGCCCCAGCCGCACCCCCTTGCCGACGCGCAGGCGCCGGCGGTGGCGCAGGCGCAGCCACGCGAGCCGCAGCGCGCCGAGGCGCGCGGGCTCGGGGATCACCACGTCGGCACCCACGGCGCTGGCCATCGAATGGCATCTTCGCTGATTCCGACCGGCGCACCTTCTAGCTTGCGCCGCCGTTCATGCCGGTCCGCCCGCTCCCCGCGTGGCCCGCCGGCCGCCCCCTGCGAGCGTGGCAGGAGGAGGCCGCCGCGGCCGTGCTCGCCCATCCCCAGCGCTCCTTCCTCGCCTCCGCGACCCCCGCGGCGGGCAAGACGACGTTCGGGCTGCACGTCGCGCACCGGATGCTCTCCGAGCGCCGCGTCGGGCGCGTCTGCATCGTCGCGCCGACGACCCACATCGCCCGCCAGTGGGCGGCCGACGCCGCCCGCTACGGGCTCGACGTCGAGCCGAACCGCCCGAACGCCGCCGGGCCGGAGCCGGGCGACCGCCACGGGGTGGCCGTGACCTACCAGACGCTCGCGGCCGGTCCTGGAATCCACCGCAGGCGCTGCGCCGAGCTCCCGACACTGCTGATCGCCGACGAGCCGCACCACATGGGCGACCAGGCGGCGTGGGGTCGCAGCGCGCAGTCGGCGTTCGAGGGCGCGCGCTTCCGCCTGCTGCTCTCGGGCACCCCGTTCCGCTCGGACAACACGCCGATCCCGTGGATCACCTACGACGACGAGGGCGTCTCCAGGGCCGACTACGCCTACGGCTACACCGACGCGCTGCTCGACGGCGTCTGCCGCCCGGTCACGTTCCACACCTACGACGGCGACATGGAGTGGATGTCCGACGGCCGCCGCCGCCGCGCCGACTTCTCCGTCGGGCTGCCCGCTGCCGAGGCGGCGCGGCGGCTGCGGACCGCGCTCGACCCCGAGGGCGACTGGGTCGCCCACGTGCTGCGCGACGCCGACACGCGCCTGACCGATCTGCGCGCCGGCCCGCACCCGGACGCCGGCGGGCTCGTGGTGGCGATCGACATGGAGCACGCCGACCGTCTCGCGGACCGGCTGGGCCGCGTCTCGGGCGAGCGGCCGATGATCGTCACCTCCGAGACCGCCGACGCGTCGGAGCGGATCGCGCGTTTCGCGGCCGGCTCGGGGCGCTGGCTGGTGTCGGTGCTGATGGTCTCCGAGGGCGTCGACGTGCCGCGGCTGCGGGTCGGCGTCTACGCCACGACCGCTCGCACGGAGCTGTTCTTCCGCCAGGTCGTAGGGCGCTTCGTGCGCCGCACGCCGAACATGGGTGGGGACCGCGTCCAGATGAGCCATCTCTTCCTCGCCTCCGACCCGCGGCTCAAGCAGCTCGCGACGCGGATCGAGGAGGAGCGCAACCACGCGCTCGCCCAGCAGGCCGAGGGCGAGGCGGTGGCCGAGCAGCGCGAGCGCGCCGAGGCGAGCGAGGCGTTCCGCGCCCTGTGGTCGAGCGCGCGCCGCGACGA
>Ga0190275_10004341_pt1 | contig 10192 bp, 9 predicted proteins | sample Popmic550T_FD_133745 | JGI IMG/M metagenome (GOLD analysis project Ga0190275, IMG submission 133745) | Populus adjacent soil microbial communities from riparian zone of Yellowstone River, Montana, USA - 550 T | ecosystem: Environmental > Terrestrial > Soil > Riparian zone > Trees stand | place...
ATCGAGGGCGCGCACCAGGTCGGCGGGGGTGACGATGCCGAGGAGGATGTCGTTCTCGATCACCACGGCGCGCTGCACGCCGTCGCTGGCGAAGAAGCGCAGCAGCGTCCCGACCTCGTCGCCCGGGCCGAAGGCGCGCCCGATCGGCCCCATGATCTCGCGGACGTGCACGCGGTCGGGGTTCCACTCCGCGGCCGAGGGCGCGGGCGCCGGAGCGGCACCGTCGCGGACGTTCGGCTCGCCGCGCGCGGGGAGCATCTGCCGCAGCACGTCGGCCTCGCTGACCATGCCCACCACCTTGCCCGAGGGGCCCAGCACCGGCGCGCCGCGGACGTGCTCTTCCAGGAAGGTCTGCACCAGTTCGCGCACCGTCATCTCGGGAACGACGGTCACCACGTGCGGCTTCATGATGTCGCGGACGGTCCGGGAGCGGACCGAGCCGGTCGGTGACGCTTTCATCTGCTCATTCCGGCAAACTGCTGGGAATCGTGTCGCTGGTGAATCCAAGCCTCTTCGCAATCAAAGCTATCGCGGGCCGGTTGGGTCCCACGCCGGGGAGAACGCGAGGCAGCTGTAGGGAAAATCTCCACAAAATCGGCGATGAGGCTGAATTTGGCACAGCCGTTTCACCCAGCGATGCCGGCGAACCACGGGTCACGGGGTTCGGGGGATAGGAATCGAGCGGGATCTTGCAGCAGGAAGGCTTGGCGCCTGTTCTCCCCAATCCGCCGCGATTACGTTGGCCGGTCATCCATCATCCACCGACCCACGACACGTCGAGCATGCACGAAGCTGCGGGGCACGCGCCGGACGAGACTTCCGGCGGAGACCTGATCCACCTGCTGCAGGTCGTCGCGGTGGCCGCCAACGAGGCGGGCGGCGTGGACGAGGCGCTGCAGACCTGCCTGGACGCCGTCTGCGCCCACACCGGGTGGCCGCTGGGGCACGCCTGGCTGGTGGACGACGAGGGCGGCCTCGCGTCGACCGGGATCTGGCACCTGGCGCGACCCGGCGCGTTCCCGCGCTTCCGCGAGGCCACGGAACGGCTGCGCCTCGCGCCGGGGCAGGGGCTGGCCGGGCGCGTGGTGTCGACCGGCGAGCCGGAGTGGATGGAGGACACCGGCGGCGGCGCGGGGCTGGTGCGGGCGGTGGCGGTGGAGGAGGGGCTGCGCGCCGCGACCGCGTTCCCGGTGCGGGTGGGGCGCGAGGTGGCCGGCGTGCTGGAGTTCTTCGCCGACCGGGTCCTTCCCCGCGACCCGGCGCTGATGGAGGTGATGGCCAACATGGGCACGCAGGTGGGGCGCGTGGTGGAGCGCGCCCGCGCCCAGGAGGCGCTGCGGCTGTCGGAGGCGAAGTTCGCGGGGATCATCTCCATCTCGTCCGACGCGATCGTCTCGGTGGACGAGGCGCAGCGCATCATCTTCTTCAACCAGGGCGCCGAGCGCACCTTCGGCTACACGGCCGACGAGGTCGCGGGGCAGCCGCTGGAGTTGCTCATCCCGGAAGGCTACCGCGCCGGGCACGCCGACCGGGTGCGCGAGTTCGGCGCGTCGCCGGTCGCCGCGCGGCGGATGGGGGAGCGCGGGCAGATCTCCGGGCGCCGCAAGGGCGGCGAGATCTTCCCGGCCGACGCGTCGATCTCCAAGCTGGTGATCGGCGGGAAGCGCATCTACACGGCGGTGCTGCGCGACGTGACCGAGCGCGTGCAGGCCGAGGACGCGCTCGCCCGCCAGGCCGAGGAGCTGGCGCGCTCCAACGCCGAGCTGGAGCAGTTCGCCTACGTGGCCTCGCACGACCTGCAGGAGCCGCTGCGCATGGTGAGCAGCTACACGCAGCTCCTGGCCCGCCGCTACCGCGACAAGCTCGACGACGACGCGGTGGAGTTCATCGGCTACGCGGTGGACGGCGTGAACCGGATGCAGGCGCTGATCGCCGACCTGCTGGCCTTCTCGCGCGTGGGCAACCGCGGCGGCGCCTTCGAGCCCGTGGAGCTCGGCCGCGTGCTGGAGCGCGCGCTCGACAACCTGGAGACCGCGATCGAGGAGTCAGGCGCGAAAGTCACCGCCGACCCGCTCCCCACCGTCGCGGCCGACCCGGTGCAGCTCGGCCAGCTCTTCCAGAACCTGGTGGGCAACGCGGTGAAGTTCCGCGGCGACGAGGCGCCGGCGGTGCACGTCTCGGCCGAGCGGCGGGGGGGCGAGTGGCGTTTCGGGGTGCACGACAACGGGATCGGGATCGAGCCGGAGTACCTGGAGCGCATCTTCGTGATCTTCCAGCGCCTGCACGGCCGCGGCGAGTACCCGGGCACGGGGATCGGCCTGGCGATCTGCAAGAAGATCGTGGAGCGCCACGGCGGACGCATCTGGGTGGAATCGCGCCCCGGGCAGGGCTCCACCTTCTTCTTCACCCTTCCCGCACAGGACGAGGCACGATGAGCGCACCCGGCGCCGCGCGGCGGCCGATCGAGGTCCTGCTGGTGGAAGACAACCCCGGCGACGTGCGCCTCACGCGCGAGGCGCTGAAGGACAGCCGCATCGCCAACCACCTGTCGGTGGTGCACGACGGCGTGGAGGCGATGCGCTACCTGAGGCGCGAGGGCCCGTACGCGCAGGCGCCCCGCCCCCACATGGTGCTGCTCGACCTCAACCTGCCGAAGAAGGACGGGCGCGAGGTGCTGAAGGAGGTCAAGGGCGACCCGGCGCTGCGCACCATCCCCGTGGTCATCCTGACCAGCTCCGAGGCCGAGCGCGACATCGCCAGCGTCTACGCGCTGGGGGCCAACTGCTACATCACCAAGCCCGTCGACCTCGACCAGTTCATCACCGTGGTGCGGCTGATCGAGGACTTCTGGTTCGGCATCGTCAAGCTCCCCCCGGAGCCGCGGCCGTGAGCGAGCCCGCCCCGCTGCGCATCCTGCTGGTGGAGGACAACGCCGGTGACGCGCGGCTGATCCTCGAGACGCTGAAGGACGCCGGGCTGCGCTTCGAGCTGCGGCACGCGCCCCGGCTGGGCGACGCGCTGCCGCTGCTGGCCGAGCGCGCCGCCGACGTGGTGCTGCTGGACCTGTCGCTCCCCGACGCGCACGGGCTGGAGACGGTGCGGCGGGCGCTGGCGGCGGGGCCCGAGACGGCGATCGTGGTGCTCACCGGGCTCGACGACGAGAGCGTGGCGATCCAGGCGGTGCAGGCCGGCGCGCAGGACTACCTGGTGAAGGGGCAGGTGGAGCCCGGCACCCTCTCCCGCGCGCTGCGCTACGCCATGGAGCGCAAGCGGCTGGACGCCGAGCGCGCGCGCCTGCTGGACGCCGAGCACCAGGCCCGCACCGCCGCCGAGGCCGCCGTGCGCGCCCGCGACGAGGTGCTGCGCATCGTGGCGCACGACATCGGCAACTCGCTCTCGGCGGTGAAGATCCACGCGCTGGTGCTGGAGCGCACCCTCCCCCCCGGCGACGCGGGGAGCGAGGCGCGCAAGCGCACCGGCGCCATCCGCGACCTCACCGCGCAGATGGACCGCCTGCGCCAGGACCTGCTCGACGTCGCGGCCATCGAGGCGGGGCGGCTGGCGGTGGAGCCGGTGGAGATGGAGGTGGAGGAGGTGGTGGGCGTGGCGGTGGACGCGCTGGCGGCGGTCGCGGCGGACAGGGGCGTGGCGCTCACCGCCCGCGTCGCGCCCGGCCTCCCGCGCGCCTGGGCCGACCGCGAGCGCGTGCTGCAGGTGCTGGGGAACCTCGCCGGCAACGCGGTCAAGTTCACCCCCTCCGGCGGCTCCGTCACCGTCACCGCCGAGGTGGACGGCGACGCAGGCGAGGTGCGCGTCCGCTGTGCCGACACGGGGCCGGGGATCGCGGGCGAGGACCTGCCGCACGTCTTCGACCGCTTCTGGCAGGCGCGCAGCACGCGGCGCGCCGGTGCCGGGCTGGGCCTGGCGATCGCGAAGGGGATCGTCGAAGCGCACGGCGGCTGCATCTGGGCCGAGAGCACGGTCGGCGAGGGGAGCACCTTCTCCTTTACCCTCCCCACGGCGTAGCCCGACCTCCCGCGCCGCCACTCGGCTGCGCATCCCGACCATGGCCGTTGAAGTCCGCGAAGGCGGACTGCGTGCCGTTGTAGCGGCGAGTTTACTCGCATATTCGACGGGGGATCTCCGAAACGTAAAGCCGCCCGCCCGGAAGGTCCGGACGGGCGGCCTGGCTCGCGGCGGCGAAGCGCGGTCAGTCGGTGACGTGGCCACGCCTCGGCCCGGCTCCGCAGGTGGGGGTGAGCGCCTCGAGCGAGAGGACCATGTGCCCCGCGCGGGGGATCCGCGACTCGATGCGCAGCGGCAGGTGGCGCGCGTCGTCGGTGAAGTGGATGGTGATCACCCCCTCGCCGCCGTACTGCCGCGGGTCGCGCACGCGCATCTCCAGCTGCACCGCCGCAAACTGCCCGGCCGCCACGCGCACCGGCCCGCGCCCCAGCACCCGCACGCGGATCGGGTTGCGCGAGGTGTCGTAGTGGCGCGTGAAGCCGTGGCTGTCGCCGTCGCCCAGGCGCAGCGTGCGCAGGAAGAAGATGAACGACAGCTCGTCGAGCGGCGCCGCGGTGGGCATGGCCCCGCCGACGGAGCGCTCCCCGCCGGTCCAGCGCCGCGCCGCGCGGTCCATCCGCACGTCCTCGCGCCGGTTGGAAAGCGGCGAGCGCTCCGTCTTGGTGAAGCGCACCGACGCCGTCTCGGCCGGGTCGAACCAGGAGCGCGTGTGGTTCTCGATCACCACCGGCCCCACCCGGCCCCGGAAGTCGAAGCGCAGCAGCCAGTTCCCGGCCCCGCCCGCGTCGTCGCGCTCCACGGCGAAGGTGCCGCTCCCCATCCGCCCCAGCGGCCCGTTGCCGCGGTACGTGCACGCCTCGCCGGGCGCGAACGGCAGCGCCGCGCCCGGCGCCTGCGCGGCGGCGCGCGCGCTCAGCAGCACCGCGAGCACGGCGGCGCCGGCCATCGCGCACCTCGCCGTTCGCCTGTCGGTCGAGCTCGCCTGCGGGGCTGGGCGGAACATGGGGCCACTCCTGGAACGCGGTGCCGTCTGGCCCGCGGCGCCGTCCGCCGCGGTACGATCCAAAGCTGGCCTCCCGCGCCTCGGCGAGCAGACGGGATGAAGCGGTCCGTCGTGTGGGGAAGAAGTCGACTCACGGCGTGGGATGGACGACGATCCCTCGACCGCGAGCGGCGATCGAATATAGGGGATGGGGGTAGATGGAGTGGCGCGAGTCGCGTAGCTTGGCCCACAGTCGAAATCGGCGAAAACCGCAGGGCGAAAGGATCGGCGGATGAGCACGGATCACGACGCGAGCATCGACGGGCCGGAGTCCGCCGCCTGCGGGTGCGGCGTGGGCGACGGGGACGTGGCGGGCGGCCGCAAGGCGGTGGCGGTGGACGCGAGCGCGCGCGACCGCAACCTGAAGCGGCTGCGGCGCATCGAGGGGCAGATCCGCGGGCTGCAGCGGATGGTGGAAGAAGACCGCTACTGCGCCGACATCCTCACGCAGATCTCGTCGGTCCACGAGGCGCTGCGCGGCGTGGGGCGCGAACTGGTGCGCAACCACCTGAAGCACTGCGCCGGCTCCGCCATCCGCGCCGGCGAGGGCGAAGCCGAGGTGATGTACGACGAGCTCGTGGACATGATGTACAAGCACATCCGCTAGCCGTCCGTTGTTTAGCAGAGTGCGCTGTTCATCTTTCCCCAACCTGGAGGATGTCATCCTGAGGCCGACCACACCTATCTCTCTGCCGGCAAACAAGTTGGCAGGCCGAAGGATCTAAACTCGTCCTTCGAGCGACAGGCTGGTTGTCGCTCGGACTGATGGTTTAGATCCTTCGGGCGCCGCCACGCACTGCTGCGGATGAAAGCTCCGTGCAGCGGCGCCGCTCAGGATGACACCTCCTCGGGTCTGCACTTTGGGTCCCGAGATACGAACCGGAGAGCAGTCATGGAGCTTGGCGTCTATACATTCGCCGAAATGCCGCTCGACCCGGCCGGCGGTCGGGCTGCCGGGGGCGCGCAGCGGCTGCGCGACCTGCTGGAAGAGATCGAGCTGGCCGACCAGGTGGGGCTGGACGTGTTCGGCGTGGGCGAGCACCACCGGCCGGACTACGCGGTGTCGTCGCCGGCGGTGGTGCTGGCGGCGGCGGCGGCGCGCACGCGCAGCATCCGCCTCACCAGCGCCGTCACCGTGCTCAGCTCCGACGACCCGGTGCGCGTCTTCCAGGATTTCGCCACGCTGGACCTGGTTTCCGGCGGGCGGGCGGAGATCATGGCCGGGCGCGGCTCGTTCATCGAATCGTTCCCGCTGTTCGGCTACAAGCTGGACGACTACGACACGCTCTTCGGCGAGAAGCTGGATCTGCTGCTGAAGCTGAGGGAAGGCGAGCGCGTGACCTGGTCCGGCCGCCACCGCGCGCCGCTGGACGACCTGGGCGTGTACCCGCGGCCGCTGCAGGACCCGCTGCCGGTGTGGATCGCGGTCGGCGGCACGCCGCAGTCGGTGATGCGCGCGGGGCGGCTGGGGCTGCCGCTGGCGCTGGCCATCATCGGCGGCAGCCCCGAACGCTTCGTGCCGATGGTGGAACTGTACCGCGACGCGGGCCGCAAGGCGGGGCACGCGCCGGAGAAGCTCGTCGTGAGCATCAACTCGCACGGCTTCATCGCCGACAGCTCCGCCCGGGCCGCCGACGACGCCTTCCCGCCCTACGCCGAGGCGATGGGCCGCATCGGGCGGGAGCGCGGCTGGCCGCCGCCCACGCGCGCCCGGTTCGATGCCGAGCGCTCCCCCGCCGGCGCGCTCCTCATCGGCAGCCCGGACGAGGTGGTGGAGAAGATCCTGTGGGAGCACGCGCTGTTCGGGAACCAGCGCTTCCTCATCCAGTTCAGCGTCGGCCCGACGCCGCACGACAAGATCATGCGCTGCATCGAATTGTACGGCACCCGCGTGGCGCCCGCCGTCCGCGCCGAGCTGGCGCGCCGCGGCAATGGTGCGGGGGACGAGTCGCGGGCGGCGTAGTCAACCAGGCCAGGCCGCGCTCCGTCGACCCCGCGGGGCCCCTCCCCGCGCCTGAGAGCGCTCGCCCTCCCCGCGCTTCGCGGGGGAGGGTGGGAAGGTCGACGCGCGGTGCGGGGCGGTACTGGTGGTCGACGAAAACGAGGTCCCGCCCGGAAAGCTCCGGGCGGGACCTCGTCTTGTGCGGTGGACTGGAGCCGTGGATTACCGCTGCGGCTCGATCTTCAGCGTGTAGGGGCCCTCGTTCTCGCCCGAGAGCGCCTTCACGCGGATCACGAAGGTGCCGGTGTTGGGGAGCGTGGCCTCCAGCACCGAGTTGGTGCCCTCGCTGGCGTCGTCGTTCGACTCGATCTCGTTGAACTGGCCGTTCTGCAGCGTGCCCAGCGTCACGTAGGTGTCGAACGCCTCCGAGGCCAGGGCGATGCGCACGCGCTCGCCCTGCGTCCCCTGGTACGTCCAGTAGTCGTAGTACGAGTCGTCGTCGCCCTGCGGGTCGCTGTCGTCCAGCGTGCCCGTGACCTCGGCGTTGGGCTCCAGGGCGCGCGGGGCGGCGGCCACGGGGCCGGCCTCGCGCTCGGTCACCAGCAGCGTGTAGGCGCCGGTGGCGCCCGCGCCCACCGAGTTGGCGCGGATCACGTACTGGCCCGTCTCGGGAAGGGTGATGCGCAGCCGCGAGTTGGTCCCCCCGCCGCCGTCGTCGTCGGTGCGCAGCGAGGTGAACGAGTCGGCGTCCATCTTCCCGAAGTGGACGAAGGTGTCGAACGAGTCGGCCTCCATCACGATCTGCAGCCGCTGGCCCTGCGTGCCGCTGATGGTGTAGGTGTCGTAGTAGGTGTCGTCGTCGTCCACCACGTCGGTCTCGGCCAGGCGCCCGCGCGCCGTCTCGCCCAGGCGGATGGCGCGCGGCGCGGAGGTCGTGGGGGCGGGCGCGTTCTCGAGCTGCAGGGTGTACGCGCCGCGGCCGTCTTCCGAGAGCGACTGCGCGACCAGCAGGTAGCTGCCGTCCGCGGGCACCGAGAAGCGGATGCGCGAGTCGGTGCCGCCGGCGCGGTCGTCGTCGGTCTTCATGGCGTCGGTCACGCCGCTCACCACCCGGCCCAGCGTCAGGTAGGTGTCGAAGTCCTTCGAGCGCATGGTGGCGATCATCGTCTGCCCGCGCCGCGCGATGAAGGTGTACACGTGGAAGCGGCCGCGCTCGGTCATCTGCGCGTCGGATTCGGTCAGCGTGGCGGTGACCGTCTGCCCGGCGCGGATCATCCGCTGCGCCGCCTGCCGCTGCGCCTGCGCGGGGTTGGCGCCCAGCAGCGCCCACGCGGCGGCGGCGGCCGCCACGCACTGTATCGGTCTCATCGAGATCACCCTGTGGACGGGTTGTGGAGAAGGGAGGGTGGGATCACACGTGGAAGCCGCGCCCCGGGGTTGTACCCGGCGCCGGGCCAGTGTTGCGCGCGAGGGTGCCCCCGCGTGCGCCAATCTACGGTTTCGCGTTGAAAAGAAAAGACTTTCGCGCCCACGACGTACAGGATTCGATGTCTCGGTGAAGAAACCGACCGGCAGATGTCACACGGAGCAGCGGAGGAAACGGAGGAACGGCGTCACGTCTCGTTCGTTCTCCCTCGCTCCGTCCGACCGTCTTTTTCGCGGATTCAGTATCGTACCCGATTACCAGGGATCGGTCAGGACTCAGGTGCCATGGTTTCTCACAGAGGACACAGAGGGCACAGAGGATCCTCCGTGTCCTCTGTGAAAACCCAGTCAGTCCGGAATCCAGAACGATGCCTTGGGAAGCGGGATCAATCCTCTTCGTACAGGGCGCGCTCCTCGGCCTCCAGCGTGTCGGCCAGCGCGCGGCCCCAGCTCACCCCCTCGCTGAACGACCGCGCCTGCGCGTTGTTCCAGATCTGGCGCAACACCACGTCGCCGGCGGAGGCGGCGAGCCCCTCGCGCGCCCGCTGCAGCTCCGCCGCGCGCAGGGCGATGGGGAGCAGCTCGGGAGGGATGTCGGCCTGCGGGGCCAGGTACTTGGCGCCGGCGGTCTCGGGGGTGCGGCCCTCGCCCGGCTTGGGCGGCGGGGCCTTGGCGCCGGGAAAGCGGCGCGGGTCGCGGGCCACGCGCAGGGCCAGGCTCCCGTCCGCGAACGGCTGCCACCATTCCACCAGCCCGCCGTTCAATTCCTCCAGCAGCTTCTCCACCGCCAGGCGCACCGGGCCCTTCCCGCGCCCGGGGCGGCCGCGCTCCACCACCAGCAGCAGGTCGGCGCCCGGCTGCTCGTGCGCGAACGACTGGATCCAGCGCAGCGCACGGTCGCGCGCGCTGTCGGGGCCCTCGGCCTGCAGGTCCAGCCGCCGGGTGGGCGGGTAGTGCCGCGCCTCGTACTCTCGCGCCAGGTCGTTCAGCCGCATCGACGTACATCCCCCAGCCGCTGGTCGGTTCCACTCGCCGCCGTGGTACACCCGATACGCAGGGAAGGGACCGCGCCGCCGCGCACCCGCCGCGCGGAGGAACGGGCCTTGCTCCCGCGAGCCTCCCCTTCAACCGCGGACAGGAGGACGAGATGCGAGGGTACGACCGGGGATACGACTACGGGCTGCGCGGCTGGCCGCAGGCCCAGCGGCGGCGCGAGCCGGTGCGCACGCGCTTCCTGGGGGGATACGGCGGCGACTACCGCGGCGGCGGGGTCGCGCGCGACGCGCCGGTGGGGTGGGTGCGCCGCGACGAGGCGTACGGCTTGGACTACGGCCCGCTGGACGGCGCGCCCCACGGCGCCCGCCCGCCGGTGAACCGGGTGACCGCGCGCTACAACCTCGACTACGTGCGCGAGCAGCACCCGGGCGAGCACCCGGTGAACTACACGCCGTACGGCGGCGACCGCATCGGCCGGGTGGGCGACATGCGCGAGTACCAGGCGCCGTACCAGACCATCGGCGGCACGCGCACCATGCGCGGCGGCGGGTGGCCGGTGGGGTGGGAGCGCGGCCCCGCGCGCTACGCCAGGGACTACGGCTACGGGCGCGACTACGGCCGTTTCTGATACGGAGTTCAAAAGCCGGTGCCGGGGCCCGAAACGGAAGAGCGGGATGCGGGCGTGTCCCTCCGCTGCGCTCCGGGCCGGGCTTCGCGCGCCGTAGGCAACGATACCGCCGTTGCCAACGGCGCCGAGCCGC
>Ga0190275_10004342_pt1 | contig 10191 bp, 8 predicted proteins | sample Popmic550T_FD_133745 | JGI IMG/M metagenome (GOLD analysis project Ga0190275, IMG submission 133745) | Populus adjacent soil microbial communities from riparian zone of Yellowstone River, Montana, USA - 550 T | ecosystem: Environmental > Terrestrial > Soil > Riparian zone > Trees stand | place...
ACGCCGCTGCAACTGCAACGCGAGCGCGCGGCCGGCGTCCGGCGCCGGATCCGGGTTGAGGAACCCCGCCGCCTCGTAGTCGCGGACCGCCTGATCGAGCGCACCGGCCTCCCGCGACGTCTGCGTCAGCTCCGTCGCGTGCTCCTGGAGCCGGGTGTCGCGCAGGAGCACCGCGCTCCACGCGATCACGAGCACCGCGACCACGGTCACCAGGGCCCTGACGGCCATCAGAGCTCCTCCGCCATGCGCGGCGCCTCGCGCCCGAACACCCACACCGCGAAGGCGCACGTGAGCACGAACAGCCCGGCGGGGATGAGCAGCCACGCCGCGCCGCCCGCCGCCTCGGCCGGGCCCGGCGCGGACGGGTCGACCACCCACTTGCGCGCCAGCACGAAGAACGGCGCGAGCGGGTTGAGCGCGAGGATGTGCCCGAGCTTCTCCGACACGATCTCGAGCGGGTAGAGCACCGGCGTCGCGTAGAAGAGCGCGGTCGCGGCCACGGTCCACAGGATCCCCGTGTCGCGAAAGCGCGAGTTGAGCGCGGGCAGGATCAGCGCGACCGCCGTGGTCAGCACCGTGTAGGGCACGAGCAGCAGCGGGAACAGCAGCCAGGTCGCGAACGGCCCGACGCCCGACACCAGCAGGAAGACCACGACGACGACGAGGTTCGCGCCGAGGTTGAAGAGCGCGGTGAGCACGACGGCGAGCGGGATCACGGCGCGCGGGAACTGCGTCTTGCGCACGACCGACTCCTGTCCCAGGATCGAGCCGACCGCCGCGCCCGTCGACTCCTGGAAGAAGCCGAAGAGCACGATGTTGAAGAGCAGCAGGACGGGATAGGACTGGACGCGCTCGCCGAGGTTGAACGCCTCGGTGAAGACGACGAGCAGGACCGCGAACAGGAGCAGCGGCCGCGCGAGCGACCAGAAGTAGCCCAGCGCGGTCCCGAGGTAGCTGCGCTTGAAGTCGTTGACGGCGATCAGCAGCAGCAGGTCCCACGCGCGCCGCCATCCGCCGCCGAGCGCGGTCGGCCCGCGCACCTCGCGCAGCTGGAGCTCCGGCGTGCTCATGACGCCTCCCGCTGCTCCGCCGGGTCGCCGGCCTCGAGCACCGCGTGCACGTCGGCATCGACGGTCACCGCGCCCGGGCCCTTGTCGATGCCGAAGACGACGAAGTCGAGCAGCCGCAGGCGCTGGAGCGCGTAGTCGCCCTGCTGCCGGCTGCGCGCGACGTAGCAGTGCACGAAGTAGCGGCCGGGCACGAGCGGGTTGTCGATCGCGCCGCCGACGCGGAAGCGCCCGCCCTCGGGCACGCGGTCCTGCTCGCCCGGCCCGAGCGTGAGCCGCCGGTTGAAGCCGAACACGGTGCTGCCCAGCGCGTCGACCACGTGGATGCCGATGACCGGCGCGTCGAGGTCGCGCCGCGCGCGCAGCCCGATCTGCAGGCGGATCGGGGTCTGCTGCTCCACGTTGCGCACGCGCTCCCCCGCCGCGTCCTCCAGAAAGGCGTCGACCACGTCGACGTTGACGTCCATCACGCCGCCCGTCGGATCGGGCGCCGCGGGATCGGCCGGCGCGTCGAAGTTGACGCGGAAGTAGCGCAGCGCCGTGTCGGCCGGGGCGCCGCAGTGCAGCACCTCGCCGTCGTGGATGAGCATCGCCCGGTCGCAGAGCTCCTCGACCGCGGCCATGTCGTGCGTCACGAGCACGAGCGTGCGGCCCGCGCGCCGCTTCTCGTGGAACACGTCGAGGCACTTCTGGGCGAACGAGGCGTCGCCGACCGCGAGCACCTCGTCGACGAGCATGATGTCCGCGTCGGCCTCGACCATCACGGCGAACGCGAGCCGCACGAGCATCCCCGAGGAGTAGTTCTTGAGCTTGAGGTCGGAGAACTCGCCGAGCTCCGCGAAGTCGAGCACCGCGTCGAGCCGCCGCTGCGCCTCGCGCCGCCCCAGGCCCATCATCACGCCGTTCAGGACGACGTTCTCGCGCGACGTCATCTCCATGTTGAAGCCGACGCCGAGCTCGATGAACGGCGCGAGCCGCCCGGCCATGCGGATGCGGCCGCGGTCCGCGCGGTAGATGCTCGCCATGATCTTCAGCAGCGTGCTCTTGCCCGATCCGTTGCGGCCGACGATGCCGAAGAACTCGCCCCGGTGGACGTCGAAGGACACGCCGCGCAGCACGTGCTGCTCGCGGAAGGTCGTCCGTCGGAACGGGTGCACGGCGCGCTCCTTGAGCGAGTCGACGCGGTGCTCGGGAACCCGGAACGTCTTCTCGACGTCGCGCACCTCGATCACCACCGGCCGCTCGTGTGCTGCGACTGGCATCGGCGTGGTGAATATCATCTCGCGGCGATGACCTCGCCGGATCTGTCGGCCCTGAGCGGATTCCCGGGCCACCCCGAGGTCCGTCCCGTACGCGCGCCGGGCCCGGGCCCGGAGGCGGCGGCGCTGCGCGACGCCTACCTCGGGCTGCTCAAGCTCGCGCTCTGCGATCTGACCGCGTCGACCACCGTGTCCGTCGGCAAGTGGGAGGACGGGACGGTGACCTCGCGCGAGCTCGGCGGGGAGCAGCTGCGCGTCCGCGCGGCCGGCATGGACTGGCCGATGCAGGGGCTGACGATGGTCGGCCTCAACCGCCTCGACGACCTGCAGCGCTGCGTCGAGGCGGTCGTCGGCGACGACGTCCCCGGCGACCTGATCGAGGCGGGCGCCTGGCGCGGCGGCGCCTCGATCCTGATGCGCGCGACGCTCGACGCGCACGGCGCCGGCCGCACCGTCGTCGTGGCCGACTCCTTCCAGGGCTTCTCCGTCGCCGACGACCAGGGCCGGCTCTCCGACGTCGACTTCCTCGCCGTGCCCCAGGAGGAGGTCCGGGCGAACTTCGCCCGCTTCGGCCTCGGCGAGGGCGTCCGCTTCGTGCCCGGCTACTTCGAGGAGACGCTGCCCGCGCTCACGGGCGAGCGCTGGTCGCTCATCCGCATGGACGGCGACACCTACGAGGCGACGTGGGTGACGCTCGCCTCGCTCTACGGCGGGCTCGCGCCCGGCGGCTACGTGATCGTCGACGACTACCGCGCGCTCACGGAGTGCGGCCGCGCGGTGGACGACTTCCGGGAGCGGCACGGCATCATGGAGCCGCTCGAGGACGTGGACTGGACCTGCGTGCGCTGGCGGCGCACGAGCGACGCCCCGTTCGAGGCCGTGCCGCCGCCCGCCTCGGCACCCACCCGCACGCAGGCCCCGGAGCGCGTCGGCACCGGCCTGCCGCGCAGCGAGCGCGAGCTTGAGCTGACCGCCGAGGTCGCCGAGCTGCGCGCGCAACTCGCGCGCGCCGCCGGAGCGGCGCCGCACCGCCGGCTGCTGGCGCGCCTGGGACGGCTGCGCCGCCGGTCATGATCGCGTTCGGCTGCGCGATCACCCGCCCGGAGGTCTACGCGCGCTGCGCGGAGCCGGGCATCCGCCGTGCCGCCGAGCCCGGGTCGGCCGTGCTGGCGCGCCGGTCGCAGGGCACGCTGTTCGAGAACTACAACGCGCTGCTCGACGAGGCGGCCGCGCTCCCCGGGCTCGAGGCGCTCGTGCTCGTCCACCAGGACACGGAGATCGTCGACGAGGACTTCTGCGACCGCGTGCGCGCCGCGCTGGCCGACGACACGGTCGGCGTCGTGGGCTCCGTGGGCGCGGTCGGCGTCCGCAGCATCGCCTGGTGGGAGGGCTCCGTCTCGCTCGCCTCGTTCGTGCACCGCTTCGACGAGCACGGCGGCGGCGACCTGCCCTCGTTCTCGTGGACCTGGGACGAGGCGCCCCCGTACGCGCGGGTCGGCGAGGTCGACACGCTCGACGGCTTCCTGCTCGTGCTGCCGCCCTGGACGATCGAGCGGATCCGCTTCGACGAGTCGCTCGGCACGCTGCACGGGTACGACCTGGACTTCTGCCTGCAGGTCCGCGAGGCCGGCCGCAAGGCCGTCACCGCCGACCTCAAGGCCATCCACCACCATTCACTGGAGCTCGTCAGCGCCCCGGAGGAGTGGGTGCAGGCGCACATCCGGATCGCCGAGAAGTGGGACGGGCGGATGCCGGGCATCGGCACCGCGGCCGGCGACTGGGAGGAGCGCGCCCGCCGCGCCGAGGCCGAGCGCGACGCCTCCGGCCTGGAGGCCCGCGCCCGCGTGCTGCAGATGGAGGCGCGCGCCCGCGAGCTCGAGCGTGCGATCGCGGAGGCCCGCACCAGCATCTCCTGGCGCGTCACGGCCCCGCTGCGGCGCGCCGCGCGGCTGCGCGAGCAGTCCGGGAGGCGTGGCGGGTGATCGCCTTCGGGACGTTCGTCGCCGAGGAGGAGGCGTGGCGGCGCTACACCGAGCCCGGCATCGGCCGCGCGGCCGAGCCCGACTCGGCGATCCTCGCCTACGCGTCCGTGACCTCGCTGCCGCGGAGCCTGAACATCATCCTCGACGCCGCCGCGCGGCACGACGACCTCGAGGCGCTCGTGCTCATGCACCCGCACACGGAGCTCACCGACCCGGGCCTCTGCGCCCGCGTCCGGGAGACGCTCGCCGACCCGGACGTCGCCGTGGCCGGCGCGGCGGGCGCGCGGGGCGGGAAGGGCATCGCGTGGTGGGAGGGCGAGGTCTCCGCCGCGCCCGGCACGCTCCACTACGAGGGCTACGGCGGGGGCGGCGAGTTCCCCGGATTCGGCTGGGCCGGGCCGTCGGCGCCGCTCGGCGAGGTCGACGTCGTCGACGGCTCGCTGATGGTCCTCTCCCCGTGGGCGGTCCGCACCGTCCGGTTCGACGAGGCGCTGCGCGTGGGGTACGGGTTCGACACGGACTTCTGCCGGCAGGTGCGCGCGGCGGGCCGCAAGGTCGTGACCGCGGACCTGCGCGCGATCTTCCACCACTCGCTCGAGCTGGTCGAGGACCTCGACCTCTGGATCGAGGGCCACCAGCAGGTCGGCCGCAAGTGGGAGGACGCCGCGCTCGACGAGGACGGGTGGCGGGTGCGCGCCCGGCGGGCCGAGGCCGAGCGCGAGGCCGCCCGGGCCGTCGCCCACGGTCGCCGCCTGGCCGCCGACGCGCGGATCGACGCGCTCGAGCGCCGCTTGCGCGAGACGACCGCGACGACGTCGTGGCGGATCACGGAGCCGCTGCGGCGCGCCAACGCCGTGCGGCGCCGCCGGAACGGGTCCTAGCCGCCGCCCTCCAGCGCGCGGCGGTTCTCCGCCTTGGAGATCTCGGACTGCGCCGGCGCCACGCCGAGCCGGATCCGGAGCTTCGACAGCGCCTGCGCGACCGAGAACGCGCTCGACCCGATCTGGCGCCGCAGCACGCCCTCCATGCGCGCCTGGCGCAGGCGGAGCTCCGTCAGCTCCCCCTCGCGGGCGTGGGCCGCGGCGAGGTGGCGGATTCGGTTGGCCTCGAGCCGCTCGAGGATCGGGTTGCGGTCCAAGGGGTCGAGGATCGCCGCCACCGCGTCGGCCCAGGGCGCGCCGCGGTCCCACAGCGCGCCGAAGCCGAAGAACGCGGGCACGACGACGAGGCGCAGGTCGTCGCGGTCCGCGGCGAAGTCCTCGATCGCGGTCAGGACCCCGTTGCGCGGGCCGCCCTCGCGCGCCGCCGAGCGCGGGTACTCCAGCCCGTAGTCGTACACGCCGGGATCGCCCGGGACGAGCTTGCCGCCGCCGACCGGGTGCCGGTCGGCCTCCGGGATCTGCTCGGCGGCGTAGTAGTCGTCGCGCCGGCCGTGCGGCCAGCAGACGTCGTGGAACATCACGAACGGGAAGGCGTCCCCGGCCGCCTCGGCGATCAGCCGCAGCTCGTTGGCGACCGTGTAGTAGTTGTGGTCGCCGTCGAGCACGATCGCCTCCGCCGGCGGCAGGTCGGCGAGCGCCTCGAGGCTCACGCGCCGGTCGAGCTCGATCTCCGGCCGCTCCTCGGCCAGCGCGACCAGCGACTTGCCGGGGACGGGATCGACCGCGACGACGCGCGCCCCGTGCTCACCCGCCCAGTGCGCGAGCACCCGCGTGAGGTCGCCCATGAGCGCACCGACCTCGACGATCGTGCGCGGCGCGACCGCGTCGAGGCACGGCAGCAGCAGCTCCGCGTGGTGCGCCATGGAGGCGCCCCACTGCGCAGGGTCGTGGAGGTAGGGGTCGAAGACCGGGCGGCGCGTCGACGTCACCGCACCGCCACCGGTGCGTAGTCGCCCGGGAAGCCGGAGACGCCGAAGAACCAGCTCTCGATCGCGAAGCGCGGGTTCGGCATCGACGGATCCGAGGCCGTCTGGTGCATGAACAGCTCGTCGAAGAAGAGCGCGTCGCCGGGCTCGAAGATCGGCCGGATGATCGTCGCCGGGCCGGCCGCCGCCTCGACCGCCGCCTGGGAGGCCTGGATCGGCAGCACCGCCTCGTCGGTCTGCGTCGTCACGAGGTGCTCGAGGCGCCGGGGCACGAGGTCGAGCCCGGGCGCGACGTCGCCGCAGCGCGAGAGCGAGAGCCACAGGTTCAGCGCCCGCACCTCGCCCATGAACGTGCCGTCCTGGTGCCAGGCGCCGGGCACGTCGCCGGTGGCCTTGCGCAGCGTCGTCTTCTCGACGGAGATCACCGCGGGCTCGCCGAGGTAGCCCTGCACGAGCCCTGGCACGTCCGCGCTGCGGAACAGCTCGATCATCTTCGCGCTCAGCACGGGCGAGTCCGCGGCGAGCACGCCGCCGCCGGCCTTGATCCAGTCGCGGCCGATGTACGGCTCGAACGGCGGCTGCGGGAGGAACTCCTCGTAGTAGCCCTCGGCGGCGGCCCCGCCGGACTGGTGCGCGGCGCGCTCGGCGAAGCCGCGGTCGATCATCGCGGCGAGCTCGAGCGCGTCGTCGCGGTCGACCAGCCCGCGCACGAGCAGCGCGCCGTCGCGGAGGATCCCCGCGCGCAGCAGCTCGGGGGTCACGTCGGCGGCCGCGATCTCCGGCAGGCCGTCGACCTCGGGCAGCGCGTCGGCGTCGGGCTCGGCGTGGCGGGCACCGCCCGGCGCGGCCTCGAGCATCCGGATCCCCGCGAGGTGGCGCAGCCACAGCAGCCGCCGCTGCGCGGCGGGATCCGTCGCGCCGGCGAGGCGCTCGATCTCCTGCGCGAGCGCGGCGTCGTCGCCGTCGAATCCCTCCCGCGAGGCGGGCGCGGCCCTAGCCGCCGCGACCGGCTCCGGCTTGCTGGACCTCCGCTTGAGCAACCGCATGGCCTGCACGGTATCCGAACCGCCGCGGAGATCAGGCCAGCGGGCGTGCGGGCGCGCCGGCCACCGTCGCGCCCGGCGCGACGTCGCCGACGACGACGGCGTTGGCCCCGACCCGCGCGCCCGCGCCGACCCGCACCGGGCCGATCACCTTGGCGCCGGTCCCGACGCTGACGCCGTCCTCCACCACCGGGCCCTGCAGCTCCCCGGCGCGCAGGCCGATCGTGACGAACGGGCCGATCACGCAGCCCGCCCCGATCTCCGTCAGGCCGTCGACGACGACCTGCCCGTGCAGCAGGTAGAGGCCGGGCGCGACGACCACGGGGTCGCCGATCGCGACCTGGCCGGCGACCATGGCCAGCCGGTGGCAGACGCGCGGCAGGACGGGCACGCCGCGCCGCTGGAGCGCCGCCTTCGCGCGGTAGAGCACCTGGGCGAGGAACGCGTCGCTCACCCAGGCCAGGCGCACCGCCTGGAGCGCCGCGTCGCGGCCCGAGCGGAACTCGTGGCGCTCGCCGCGGTGCAGGGCGTTGACGCGCGCGTCCTCGCGCACGGCCTCGCGGAACGCCGGGTGGCGCGCACGGAGCGTCTGCCAGAAGTCCTGCGCGGCGTCCGGCGGCATGGCGCGGCAGGGTACCCTGCGCGACCGTGGCGTCCGGCCTCCACCTCCGTCTGGACGCTCCGCTGCCCGCCGAGCTGGCCGTCGGCGCCGGCTCGGCCGTGTTCGTGGCCGGGACCTGCCATGCCGGCGCGGTGCCGGTGACGGGGCTCGAGCTCCTCGTCGACGGCGAGCCCCAGCCGGTGATGGCACACGGCATGCCGCGCATCGAGGTGCTCAAGGAGGCGGGCGCCCGGGAGGCGTACCGCAGCGGGTTCTGGGCCATGGCCCGGCTGCGCCCCCGCGCCGGCTCCGCGCCGCGCGTGCTCGGGCTGCGCGCCCGGCTCGGCGACGGCGCGACGGTCGAGGCCGAGCTCGGCCGGATCCGCGCGGGCGCGCTGCCGGCGCCGGTCGCCGGCGCGCCGGAGGTGGCGATCTGCATGGCGACGTACGAGCCGCCGGCGGACCTGTTCCGCGCGCAGGTCGAGTCGATCCGCGCGCAGACGCACCGCGACTGGCTGTGCGTCATCTCCGACGACGGCTCTTCGGCGGCGGGATGGGCGACGATCCAGGACGTCGTCGGGGACGACCCGCGCTTCGTCGTCACCCGCGCGCCGCGCCGGCTCGGCTTCTATCGCAACTTCGAACGGGCGCTGGCGCTCGCCCCCGAGGGCGCCCGATACGTCGCGCTCGCCGACCAGGACGACCGCTGGCACCCGGACAAGCTCGCCACGCTCGTGGCCGGGATCGGCGACGCGCGGCTCGCCTACAGCGACGCGCGGATCATCCGCCCGGACGGCGAGCTGGTCGCCGGGACGTACTGGACGCAGCGCGCGAACAACCACGACGACATGGACGCGCTGCTGATCACCAACTCGGTGACGGGCGCCGCCTCGCTCTTCCCCCGCGCGCTCCTCGGCGACGCGCTGCCCTTCCCGGCGGACCAGTTCGAGCACTTCCACGATCACTGGCTCGCGGTCTGCGCCCTGGCCACGGGCCGCATCCACTACGAGGCGCGGCCCCTCTACGACTACGTGCAGCACGGCGAGGCGTTCGTCGGCCACGAGCGGGCCAACCGCATGCCCGGCGTGGTCGAGCGGCTCCCCAACCTGCTGCGCGACCCGCGGGAGCGCGCCCGCGTCTGGCGGATGCACTACTTCGGCGACGCGTGCCGGCTGATGCAGTTCACCGCCACGCTGGAGCTGCGCTGCGGCGACCGGCTGCGGCCCGCGGCGCGCCGCGCGCTCGAGCGCTTCGACCGGGCCGACCGCTCGCGCGTGCCGCTCGCCCGGCTGGCGGTGCTCGGCGCGCGCGAGCTGCTCGGCCTGCGGAAGGAGACGCTCGGAGGCGAGTGGCTGCTGCTCCACGCGTTCGGCTGGCGCCATCTGATCGACGCCAACGCCCGCGACGAGCCGCAGAAGGTCGTGCGGCTCGACGCCGTCCCGCCCGCGCCGCGCGACCCGACGCCGGAGGCGCGCACGCAGGCGGCGGCGGTCGTGCGCGCGCTGGAGGACAAGATCGCGCCGCTGCGGCTCGACGTGCGCGCGGACGCGCCGCGCCGGGTCAACCTGCTCGTGCCGACGATCGACCTCGAGCACTTCTTCGGGGGCTACATCGGGAAGTTCAACCTCGCCCGGCGGCTGGCCGAGCGGGGCGCCCGCGTGCGGGTGGTCACCGTCGACCCGACCGGCCCGCTGCCGCCCGCGTGGCGTGACGAGCTCCAGGGCTACGACGGGCTGGCGGGGGTGCTCGACCGCGTGGAGCTCTGCTTCGCGCGCGAGGCCGACGTGGTCGAGGCGAGCCCGGAGGACGCGTGGATCGCCACGACGTGGTGGACGGCGCACGTCGCCCACGCCGCCGTGCGCGCCACGGGCGGCGACCGCTTCCTCTACCTGATCCAGGAGCACGAGACGTTCACGTTCCCGATGGGGAGCCTCGCCGCGCTGGCCGACGGCTCGTACGACCTGCCGCACGCGGCGGTCTACTCCACCGAGCTGCTGCGCGGCTTCCACCGCGAGCGGGGGATCGGCGTCTTCGCCGCCGGCGCGGAGCGCGGCGACGCCCGCTCGACCGCGTTCGACAACGCGATCACCGCCGTCGAGCCGCCCGCGGCGGACCGGCTGCGCGCCCGGCGGCCGCGACGGCTGCTGTTCTACGCCCGGCCCGAGCCGCACGCGGCGCGCAACATGTTCGAGGTCGGGGCGCTCGCGCTCGCCCGGGCGATCGAGCGCGGAGCGTTCGCGAGCGGGTGGACGCTGCACGGGATCGGCACGGTGAGCTCGGAGCGGGAGCTGCAGCTCGGCGGCGCGCGGCTCGAGCTCGTGCCCCGCGCGCGCCAGCAGGATTACGCCAGCCTGCTGCGCGACCACGACGTC
>Ga0190275_10004343_pt1 | contig 10190 bp, 5 predicted proteins | sample Popmic550T_FD_133745 | JGI IMG/M metagenome (GOLD analysis project Ga0190275, IMG submission 133745) | Populus adjacent soil microbial communities from riparian zone of Yellowstone River, Montana, USA - 550 T | ecosystem: Environmental > Terrestrial > Soil > Riparian zone > Trees stand | place...
GAGTCCCTCCGCGTCGCCGACCGGGACATCCGCTTTCTGGCGGTGAAGTGGGTGGCAGACGAGCTGAGGAGGGAGGCGAGGGGGGAGATCGTCAGGATGATGACGCACCCCACGCTCGACCCACGCGAGCTGACCGCGCTCGCCACGGCGCTCGCCCGGATCGACAACCAGCTGGTGGACGAGGACGGACTGGCGAAGTACTTTCTCGACCGCCTCGCCGACCCGGCCGCGCCCGCGGCGCTGCGGCTGGCGGCGCTGCGGGCGGTCCCGGCGGCGCACAAGCGGCTGCGGACGGACGCGCTCGTCGGGCTCCTGCGCGAGCCCGACGCGGCGGTGCGGGTCGAGGCGCTGCGCGCCCTGAAGGACCGGGCCGACCCGGCCGCGGCCGCCGCGGTGCGGGCCGTCGCCGCCGACGCGAAGGAGCCGACCGCGGTGCGGGCGCAGGCGCTCGTCACGCTGGCGGCCGGCGCCCCGGACGCCGACTTCCTCCTCGGGCTGGTCGGCGGCGGGGACGCCGTGTTGGGCCGCGAGGCGATCCGCTCGCTCACCGGCGTCGCACTCACCCCGGCGCAGCGCGGGCGGCTCGAAGCGGCGGCGAGTGGGGCCGGGCGTGAGGAACTGGCCGCGCGGGTGCTCGGGAAGCCGTACCACGCCGGCCGGCCGCCGGCGACCGACACGGCCGCGTGGCTGAAGCGGCTCGACGGCCCGGCCGACGCCGAGGCCGGGCGGCGGGTGTTCGAGCACCCGCGGGTGGCCGGGTGCGCGCGCTGCCACGCGGTCGACGGCCGGGGGGCGGGCGTCGGCCCGGACCTGAGCCGGGTCGGGCGGACGGACCGGCGGTGGGTGGTGGAGTCGCTCGTTCAGCCGTCCGCCGCGGTGGCGCCGCACTACCAGGCGTGGAAGGTGGAGACCCTCGACGGCCGGACGCGGACGGGGCTGCTGGTGGCGACGCGGCTGGACGAGTCGGAGTACGTGGACGAGAAGGGGGAGCGGTTCCGGGTGCGGGCGTCGGACGAGGCCGGCGTCGCCCCGGCGCGCGGGTCGCTGATGCCGGACGGCCTGCTCGACGGCCTGACCGACCAGGAGGCCCGCGACCTCGTCGCGTACCTCCTGTCGCGAAAGTAACGATCACGGAGGCGATCCGATGCGAACCGTCCTGATCCTCGCGGCGCTCGTCGGGGTCTCCGCGGCCCCGGCGCAGGAGGGCGCGCGGCCGGCGTCGTCCAACGTCCGCGGCGCGGAGTACCCGCGCGTCCACCCCGACGCGCGGGTCACCTTCCGGCTGAAGGCGCCCGACGCGCGGAAGGTGCAGGTGCAGCCCGGCGGCTCCGACAACGGGCTCGGCAAGGGCCCGTTCGACATGGAGCGGGACGCCACCGGCGTGTGGACCGTGACGACCCCGCCGGCCGTGCCCGGGTTCCACTACTACTGACTGGTCGTTGACGGCGTCGCCGTCAACGACCCGGGGAGCGAGACGTACTTCGGCTGGGGCAAGCAGACGAGCGGCGTCGAAGTGCCGGAGAAGGGGACCGACTTCTACGACGTGAAGGACGTGCCGCACGGGCAGGTGCGGGCGTTCTGGTACCACTCGAAGGTGACCGGCGCTGCCCGGCGGGCCTTCGTCTACACCCCGCCCGGGTACGACGCGAACCCGGCGCGGCGGTACCCAGTGCTGTACCTCCAGCACGGCGCCGGCGAGGACGAGCGCGGGTGGGGCAACCAGGGGCGGGCGAACGTCATCCTCGACAACCTCCTCGCGGTCGGGAAGGCGAAGCCGATGCTCGTCGTCATGGACAACGGCTACGCCACGCCGGCCGGCGCGAAGGGGAACGCCTTCGAGGACGTGGTACTCCGCGAGTTGGTCCCTGGCGTGGACGCCGAGTTCCGCACACTCGCGGAGCGGACCCACCGGGCGATCGCCGGGCTGTCGATGGGGGCCGGGCAGGCGCTGCAGATCGGGCTGACGCACCCGGACACGTTCTCGTACGTCGGGGCGTTCAGCGGCGCGGGCCGCACGTTCGACGTGCGCACGGCCTACGGCGGGGCGTTCCAGGACGCCGCGGCGTTCAACGGTCGCTTCCGCCTGCTCTGGATCGGGGCCGGGACCGGCGAGGAGGCGTTCCACAAGTCCGCGAAGGCGATGCACGCCGAACTGGAACGCGTCGGCGTGCGGAGCGTGTTCGTGGGGCAGCAGGGCACGGCCCACGAGTGGCAGACCTGGCGGCGGGCGCTGTACGACTTCGCGCCCCGGCTGTTCAACGAGTAGTGGCAGCGGTAAGGGCGGTTCGTGGCGGCACCCCCCACGATCGGGCGGCCTCGCGGGCCGGAGGGCTTCCGCGGCACCCGGACCGAGGCAGGCTCAAAATCGCCCCCCTATGACCCGATCCCCACCGACTCCCCAGTCTCCGGACGCCATCCGTCGAGTTCCGCCCGCCCCCCGCCCCGGCCGGACGTTCCGGCCGACCGTCCTCGCCTGGTTGCTCGGGTCAGCGGGGTCGGCGGCCGGAGGCCGGGTCACCCCGCGGGGGCGGGTCGGTCGTCGGCCGGCCCCCGGTCGAGTGACTCCCGGAGGACGGCGACGGCCCGGGCCACGGCCGCGTCCGGGTCGGTCGTCTCCACCAGACGCAGAACCATCCCCCCGACGAGGACCGCCCGAAGGCGCGGGGGGATCTCCGATCCCGCCCGTTCGAGGACACCCGCCAGCACTGGCAGATGTACTTCGGCCGAAGCCGAAGGCCGACTAGGTACAGCAGGCACCAGAAACGAGACCGGGCACCAGAAAGGTACTGTACCCTTCTGGTGCCCGTGGTATTTGTGGTGCCTTTCTAGTGCCCTGTCCGACCCCACCTCTTCGCTTTTGCTTGCTTTCCTAGTACACCCAGCAGGAGTCGAACCTGCAACCTTCGGTTCCGTAGACCGATGCTCTATCCAGTTGAGCTATGGGTGCGGCGGTCGCTGCCACACGAATTCTAGCGGGCGGGGCGGCGCTTTCAACCGCCTTCCGCCAATAACCCGTCGGGGGTTCGACGCGGCCGCCCAGGATCCTACGAATCCAAGCCCCGACCAGCCGGCTCGGGTGGGTGTGCCTACGCTACCAGAACTTCCACCACGGGCGCTTGATCGACGGCGGTGCCGGGGCCGGATTATCCTCGCGGGGTGCCGGGTTGTCCCTGGACTCCACCCCCTGCACCCCGCCGCACAGCGGGCAGAAGCTGGTGAACATGCTCATCTGGGCGTCCGCCGGCGCGTTCGGGAACACCGCCCGGAGGAGGTCCGAGGGCGCGTCGAACAGCTCGGAGAAGCCGCACTTCCGGCACGGGTGGATGACCCACGCACCTGCTCCCGCAGGTACTTGTCGGTGACCATCACCGGCAACTCGGACCCGCCCGCGACCACGAACTTGATCTCGCTGCCTTGGCGGACGCTCCGGAGGTTGTGTGGCTTGTTCAGGACACGGCCCCGGAACACCTCGCCGGCCTGAGGGGCGGAAAATCTAGGGGTTCGGGGCTGTTAACTCGCGGCTCGGACACGAAGTGCAGATTCGGGCCGAATGACCCTCTCGGGGGGCGGGACGACATTTCGGCACTTAACAGAACAAAGGTGCCGGCGGGGTCGGAACGAAGCCGACCCCGGGCGTCGACCCGTTACGGAAGTGCCCCGGGGGCAGCCGGTCACGAGCAGATTCGTAGCTGCGCCGCCGGACCGGACACGGTGGGTGGCGGAAGTGTCCCCGTGACCACGGCCACGGGCGGGTCAGCCGCCGTACACCCCGTCGGCCGGCACCGCCCCGCCGAACACGTCGAGGTCGGTCGCGGCCGGCTCCCCGCCGCCGGCGAAGACGTCGTCCCAGTACAACTGGACCCACGCCGGCGGCCGCTCTGGCGCCGCACCCACCCGTGCCGAGGCCGACGCTGTGCCCGACACGCGATCCGTTCGACCAGCGGGTCGAGGTCCGGAGCGGCCGGCCGGGCGCCCGGCCGTGAGGGAGATGGACCGACCCCTGGGGACCGGTCGTTCCGACGGCGCGGAGGGACACAGTCGGACTACAGCAACTCCGAGAGGACTCGGACCTCCTTGCTGGTGTCCACGATCGGGATCGGGCGGTCCACCCCTGGCGGGCGGTTCGATTTTTTGTGGTCGATGCCGAGTATTGTACACACGGTGGCGAGGAAGTCGGGCACGCTGATCGGACGGTCGGCGACCGCGGCGGCGTCCCGGTCGGTGCGGCCGATCACCTGCCCGCCCTTGATCCCGCCGCCCACCAGCACGCTGCTCCAGGCCCGCGCCCAGTGGTTGCGGCCGCCGCCGGTGCACTGCGGGGTCCGCCCGAACTCGCCCATCCACACGACCAGCGTCGTGTCGAGTAGCCCCCGCCCCCGCAGATCCTCGACGAGCGCCGACATCGCGATGTCGCACTCCGCCGAGAGCGCCCGGGTGCGGGGGAAGTTGTCGCGGTGCGTGTCCCAGCCCACCCCGTCGCCCATCACCACCTCGACGAACGGGACGCCCGCCTCGACCAGCCGCCGGGCCATCAGGCACCCCTGCCCGAAACCCCCGGGCTGCCCGCCGCCGGTCTTGGCGTCCGCCCCCGCCGCGGCCCGGCCCAGTTGCCCGTATGCGGCGCGGACCGCGTCCGGCTCCAGCGACAGGTCGAACGCCCGCTTCTGCCCGTCGTTCATCAGCCGCACCGCCCGGTCGACCGCCGTCCGGTGCGCGGTGCCGGCCGCGCTCCGGTACTGGTCGTGGAACGCCCCGTCGAGTTGGCGCGCCAGGTCCACCTGCCGGCCGAACTGCTCCGGGGAGCCGGCGGGCGCGATGAAGTCGAGGCCGCGGACCGGGTCGGTGACCGCCAGCGGCTGGTGGTCCGGCCCGAGGAAGCCGGCGGTCAGCGCCTCCTGCGGCCCGCGGCCGATGCTCACGAAGTTCGGCAGCGGCGCGTCCCGCTTGCCGAGTTCCTTCGCGACGATCGCCCCGAGGCTCGGGAACGCCACCACCCCGGCCCGGTTCTGGTAGCCGGTGTGCAGGTGGTACGTCGCCAGCTTGTGGTCCGACTCCAGGGTGCTCATGCCGCGCAGGACCGCGGCGTGCCGCGTCAGCTTCGCGAACCGCGGGAAGTGCTCGCTGATGCGGACGCCCGGGACGGCGGTGTCGATCGGCCGGAACTCGCCGCGGACGTCGGCCGGGGCTTCGGGCTTCGGGTCGAACGTGTCGATGTGGCTCGGCCCGCCGGCCATCCAGAGGAGGATGCACGCCTTCGGCCGCGGCCCGTCCGGGGCGGCCGCGGCCACCCGGCCGAGCCAGCCGGAGAGCGTCGCCCCGGCGGCGGTCACGAACCCGCGGCGGTCGAGGTTCAGGTCCATCACGGCCTCAGGTTAGTGGTTCAGTGAGAACTCGCTGGTCAGCAGCAGCGCCCAGGCCAACTCCCGGGCCGCGGCGTCAAGGGAGCCCGCCCGGCCGACGTGGGCCTGGAATAGCCGCCGCTCGTCGGCCGTCGGCCGCCGCGACAGGACCGCCAGGAACAGGTCGCCGGCGACCTCGTCCGCCGACCGGCCCGGGGTGGCGATCCGCGCCGCCAGCGCGGCGAGGGGTCGGCCGGCGAACTGCCCCGCGTTCATCAGCCGCAGCAGGTGCGGGATGCCCCGCCGGTACGCGGTCGGGTCGGGGTCGCCGTCGTCGGAAAAGAACTGCACGAACTCGAACCGGGCGCCCGCGCGCGGGTCCACCCCCGGGGTCGGCGCAGGGGCGCCGAGGACCGCCACCAGCGAGTCGTACAGCTGCCCGGCCGAGAGCACCTTGACCGACATCCGGCCGAACAGCGCGGCCTGCTTGGCCGGGTCGTCGCCGCCGGGCCGGCTCGTCCGCTGGTACGCCCGGCTCGACACGACCGCCCGTGTGAGGGCCTTCAGGTCGAACCCGGACGCGGCGAACCGCCGGGCGAGCAGGTCGAGCAGTTCCGGGTGCGACGCCGGGTGGCCCGCGTGCATGTCGTCCACCGGGTTCACGAGCCCCCGGCCGAACAGCCGCCACCACGTCCGGTTCGCCATCGCCCGGGCGAAGTACGGGTTCTCCGGCGCGGTCAACCACGCGGCCAGCGCGGCCCGGTTCGTGGTGCCCTTGTCGGCCTTCCACTCCGCCCCGCCGAGGAACGTCGGCGGACGGGCGAGGAAGCCGTCGATCGTGCCGGCGGCCTGGAGCGACGCCAGGGTGAGCGCGGGGTCGTCCCGCACCCCGATCTGGTAGACCAGCTTCGGCCGGCCTGGCGTCTGCACCTGCGTGAAGATCGCGGCCATGCCCCAGAAGTCCTGCTGCGTCCACGCGGTGAACGGGTGGTCGTGGCACTGCGCGCAGCTCAGCCGGACGCCGAGGAAGTAGCGGGACGCGAGGTCGGCCAGGTCCGGCACGCCCCGCGGCAGCCGGCCCTCGACCAAGTAGACCACCCCCGGGTTCTCGTCCAGCTTGCCGGCGGCGGTGAGGATGTCGGTGGCGGTCCGGTCCCAGGTCGCCGTGTTGAACCGGCCGGCGAGCCACTGCCGGAACCGGTCCGCCCGCACCCGGTAGTCGTCGGCGAGCGGGGAGACGAGGTAGCCCTGCCAGACGTCGGCGAGGTGTTCGCCGTATCGCGGGTCGGCGAGGAGCGCGTCGACGAGGCGGGTCCGCTTGTCCGGGGCGGGGTCGGCGAGGAAGCGGGCGGCCTGCTCGGCCGTCGGGACGACGCCGTGCAGGTCGAGGGACACGCGGCGGAGGAACTCGGCGTCGTCCGCCGGGTCCGCCGGCCGGACGCCCTCGGCGGCCAGGCGGGTCTCGACGTGCCGGTCGATTAGGGCGGCGAGTTCGGTTGCGGCCGGCTTACCGGCCGCGGCCGCACGACCGACCGATGCCACGAACGCGAGGGCGAGCGTCAGCCGACGCATGAGTCAATCCTCAAAAGGCGAGGCCGTCGCGGGGAGGCCTGCTCTCTTCCTATTCCCTGCCGCCGACGATTGGGTCCCGAAAAATAACTCCGGGGCGGGGTCATTCGGACGGAGATAATTGGTTCCAGGCGGGAGGGGGACCCCGTCCCAGAAGCATTGAGTCGTCTGGAAGAATCACTATTGGAACGACCCCGCCTCGCGAGCTACGATGCGAGTCGTTGCCCGGTTGGGACTTGCGACCGACGACACGATTCGGCGAAGGTGTGTTGGGTTGGTAGCCGCGGGCTTCAGCCCGCGCTCGCCTGAGCGCGGGCTGAAGCCCGCGGCTACCAACCTTGAGCCGCCACACCACTCCCGAAACGACTCTACCCGACGTAGACCCCCAGGCCGTTGGTCGAGTCGAACGCGAAGAAACTGGCCAGCTCGACCGCGCCGCCCCGGGCGATGCCCCACGTCCGCACGTGCGGGCCGCCGCCCGGGCCGGCCCCGGTGATCAGGTCGTCCAGCCCGTCGTGGTCGGCGTCGTTGACCGCCACCCGGACGCCGCCGCCGAAGCTGAGGTCGTAGGCGAAGAAGTCGGTCCGGCGGACCCCGCCGGGGGTCTCGAACACCGACACCCGCGGCCCGCCGTCGGCCCCGGCCCCGGCGACCACCACCGCCAGGCCGGTGTGGTACACGTCGCCGCCCGCCACGTGCACCCCGCCCCGGAACTTGTCCTCGAACGCGTACCACGACGCCAGCTCGGCGAACGTCTTCCCGTCGAACACCTTCACGTGCGGGGCGCCGCCGGCCCCGGCGCCGACGATGATGTCCGGGGTGCCGTCACCCGTCACGTCCGCGACCGCCACCCGGGCGCCGCCGCGGAACGTCGGGTCGAACGCCAGGAACGACGCCAGCTCGGCGTGCGTCCGCCCGTCGAACACCTTCACGTGCCCGGCCCCGCCGGCCCCGGCCCCGGTCACGAAGTCGGCCACCCCGTCGCCGGTCAGGTCGCCGACGGCGATCGTCAGCCCGCCGCGGAACTCGGGGTCGTAGGCGAAGAACGACGCCCGCTCGACCCCGGTCTCGATGTCCATGACGACCACCCGCGGGCCGCCGCCGAGCCCGGGCGTGGTCACGATCTCCGGCACCCGGTCGCCGGTCACGTCGCCGTAGGCGACCAACACTTCGCCGGTGAACCCCGCGAACGGGGTGGCGGTGCCGGCCACGTTCCCGTCGAGGACGCCGTACAGGTTCACCCGGGTGCCGATCTCGCCGGCGCCCGCCCCGCCCAGGCTCGCCGTCCCGGACGACCCGGACGTGAGGAGCGGGAACTGGATCACGTCGAGCCGGAAGTCCTTCGAGAAGACGGCGTTCACCCCGTCCGTGGCGGTGACGGTGAAGAAGTACGAGCCCCTGGTCGTCGGCGTCCCGGTCAACCGCCCGGTGTCCGGGTCGAGGGCCAGCCCCGGCGGCAACTCGCCGGCGGTGACCGCGTACCGGATGGTGCCGGTGCCGCCGACCACGTGCAAGTCGATGTCCGCCGTCTGCTCGACGATCTCGTACGGCAGCACGGCGGCGTCGCCGCGCGGGGACGACATCGCCGGGTTGACGTGGATCGTGAAGGTGCGCTCGGCGGCGTTCCCGACCGGGTCGGTGGCGACGACCGTGAACGCGAAGTCGCCGGCCGCGGCGGGCGAGCCGACCACGTCGCCGGTGGTCGGGTCGAGCGTCAGGCCGGGCGGCAGGCTGGTGCCGGCCTTCACCGTGAAGGTGAACGGGGCCAGCGTGCCGGCCGCCTCGAACCGCGTCGGGTAGTCCGGCCCGCCGACCGTCCAGTCGGGCGTGACCGCCGCCAGTACGGCGACCGTGGAGCTGACGGTGAGGGTGACCGGGGCGGACGCCGGGCCGGTGTTCCCGGCCACGTCGGTCGCCTGGCTGGTGATCGTGTGCTGACCCTCCGTCAGCGGGGCCGACGGCGTGAACGACCAGGTCCCGGACCCGTCGGCGGTCGTGGTGCCGAGAAGGGTGCTGCCGTCGAACACGCTCACCGTGCTGTTCGGCTCGGCCGTGCCGCCGATGGTCGGGGTGGTACTCGGGCTGGCCGTTGGGGTGGTCACGCTCGGGACGACCGGGGCGGTGGTGTCCACCGTGACCGGGGCCGGTGTCGAGCCCGCGGACGTGTTCCCGGCCGCGTCCGTCGCCGTCGCGGTCAGCGGGTGCGTGGCCTCCGTGAGCGTGGTCGGCAGCGACCAGTTCCCGGCCGCGTCGGCCGTAGTTGTGCCGAGCAGAGTGCCGTTGTCGTAGACGGTCACGGTGCTGTTCGGCTCGGCGGTGCCGGTCACGGTCAGGGTGCCGGTGCTCGTGAGCCGGTCGGTCGGCGACGCGCCGGTGTCGGGCGTGATGCCGGTGATGACCGGGGCGGCGGGGGTTCCGGTGTCCACCGACCAGCTCGTGCTGGCGACGCCGGACGGGTCGGGGTTCCCGGCCACGTCGATGGCCCGCACTTCGAAGGTGTGCGTGCCGTCGGCCAGCCCGGTGAGGGTGAGCGGGCTGGTGGCAACGACCCACGGCCCGCCGTCGAGGCTGTACTCGAACCCGCTCACGCCGCTCCCGACGTCCGTGCCGGTGAAGCTGAACGTCGCGGTCGAGCTGCCGTCCACGGCGGCCGGCTGGGCGGTGATGGTCGTGCCCGGGGCGGTGGTGTCGACGACGACGGGGGCGACCGGGCTGGCGCCGGACGTGTTCCCAGCCGCGTCGGTGGCCGTGGCGGTGAGCGGGTGGGTGGTCTCCGTAAGGGTCGTCGGGAGCGTCCAGTTGCCGGCCGCGTCGGCGGTCGTGGTGCCGAGCAGGGTGGGGCCGTCATAGACGGTCACGGTGCTGTTCGCCTCGGCGGTGCCCGTCACGGTCAGGCCGCCGGTGTTGGTGATGCGGTCGGTCGGCGAGGTGCCCGTGTCCGGGGTGATGCCGGTGATCGCGGGCGCGGCCGGGGCGCCGGTGTCGATCGTCCAGCTGTACCCGGCGGCGCCCGACGGGTCGGGGTTGCCGGCGAGGTCGACCGCCCGCACGGCGAACATGTGTGCCCCGTCGCTCAACCCGGTGAGCGTCAGCGGGCTGGCCGCCGCGGTCCAGGCGCCGCCGTCCAGTTGGTACTCGAACCCGGCCACGCCGCTCAGCGCGTCCGCGCCGGTGAACGTGAACATCGCCGACGCGCTGCCGGACACGGCGGCCGGGCCGCTGCCGATCCCGGTGGTGGGGGCGGTCAGGTCGACCAGCACGCCGGCCGGGGCGGACGCCGCC
>Ga0190275_10004344_pt1 | contig 10189 bp, 8 predicted proteins | sample Popmic550T_FD_133745 | JGI IMG/M metagenome (GOLD analysis project Ga0190275, IMG submission 133745) | Populus adjacent soil microbial communities from riparian zone of Yellowstone River, Montana, USA - 550 T | ecosystem: Environmental > Terrestrial > Soil > Riparian zone > Trees stand | place...
CCGAGAACCCGCCCGGCCGGTGGATCGACCTGCTCACCGGATCGGACCGGTTCCGGACGATGTTCACCGCGGGAGCGACGGCCGAGGAGATCGTCGCCGCCTGGCAGCCGGAGACCCGGGCCTGGACCGCGCGCCGCGCGAAGTACCTGCTGTACAAGGGAGATCACCGGTGAGAAGACTGCTCGTTTTCACGGTAGCCTCTACCGTCATGCTCACCCTGGCCGGCCCCGCGGTTGCTACCGGCAACAAATCCGGACGTTTCGACCGCCCGTACGACGGCTACGCGCCGAAGTCGACGTTGCTGCGCGACTCGAGTCCGGTGAAGGCCGGTCTCGATCCCGCGCCGATCGACGTCGCCCTCGCCCAGGTGGAGGGCTGGACCAAGCCGGTCGGCACGGTCAAACCCCTGTACGCCGGTGCCGTCACGCTGCTCGGCCACGGCGGCAAGGTGGTCACCCGCAAGGCGACCGGCCTAGCGGTCAAGTACGCCGACGGCAACGGGACCGAGTTGCCGGCCGACCAGCAGATCGCGATGCGCACCGACACCATCTTCGACATGGCGTCGGTCTCGAAGCTGTTCACCTCGGTGGTGGTGATGCAGCAGGTCGAGAAGGGCAAGGTCGGCCTCGACACCCCGATCGCGACCTACGTGCCGGAGTTCGCGGCCAACGGCAAGGAGACGATCACGGTTCGGCAGGCGCTGACCCACACCACCGGGCTGCCCGCCTGGCTGCCGTTGTGGAGCGCTCAGCCGGACCCTGCTTCCCGGATGCAGATGGCGCTGACGGCCAAGCCGACCAGCCCGGCCGGTACGAAGTACCTCTACAGCGACCTGAACCTGATCGCGCTGGGCGAGGTCGCCGCGCGGGTTTCAGGCAAGTCGCTGGACAAGCTGGTCGCGGACGGGATCACCAAGCCGCTGCAGATGCGCGACACCGGCTACAACCCGGACGAGAAGAAGAAGCCACGGATCGCCGCCACGGAGTACCAGGCGTCCCCACCGCGCGGGATGGTCTGGGGTTCGGTGCATGACGAGAACGCGTGGTCACTCGGCGGGGTCGCCGGGCACGCGGGGATCTTCTCGACGGCCGACGACATGGCCGTACTGGCGCAGGCATTCCTCAACGGCGGCAGCTACCGCGGTGCACGGATCCTGAAGACGGACTCGGTCACCGCGATGATCACCAACTTCAACCAGGCCTTCCCGGGCAACGACCACGGACTCGGGTTCGAGCTGAACCAGCGCTGGTACATGGGCGGTCTGTCCGGTCCCCGCACTGCGGGCCACACCGGCTACACCGGGACGTCGCTCGTCATCGACTTCGACTCGCGCTCGTTCGCGATCCTGCTGACCAACCGGGTCCACCCGAGTCGCAGCTGGGGCAGCAACAACCCTGCCCGCAGGGCCGTAGTACAAGGGCTTGCGCTGTCTTTGGGCGTTGGGCCGCGGCACGGCAAGGACGCGTGGTTCTCCGGGACTACTGACGCCAGTACGACGACGCTGGACGTGAAGGTCGCCGTACCGGCTGCCGGGGCGAAGGTGTCGTTCGACCTGTTCGTGGACACCGAGGAATCGGATCTGCTGTACCTGGAGAGTTCTGTGGACGGGACCACCTGGACCAAGGTGCCCTTCACCGTCCGGGACCGCGGCACCGTGATCGACACGGACGGGACCATCAGCGGTTCGGGTGACCGGCACTGGCACCAGGCAACCGCGGATCTCGGTGCCGGTGACCAAACGTTGCGGTGGCGCTACACGTCCGACCCGCTCTACCAGGGCCGGGGCATCTATGTGGACGGTGTGAAGATCTCGTCGGGGCGTCAGGTTCTTTTCGACGGAGAGCGGACACCGGAATCATTTATCGCATCCGGTTGGAGACTTTCGCGTCGGTGACCCCGCTCGGTGCTTAATCGCCGTACGGTGGCGTCATGACTTCAGTTACCTCTCCAGAACCCACGGGGCCGCTGCTGGTCCGGGTCCGCGCGGTGATGCCCGCGCTGGCGCCGGCCGAGCAGCGGGTGGCGAACGCGGTCCTCGCGGACCCGGGCGGAGTGGCGGCGATGACGATCTCCGAACTGGCCGAGGTGGCATCCACCTCGGAGACCACGGTCATCCGGTTCTGCAAGCAGATCGGCGTCCCCGGCTATCCGCAGCTCCGCCTGCAACTGGCGGCTCAGTCGGCCACGGAGAACATCCGGCCGGAGGTTGGCGGTGACATCGAGCCAGGGGACTCCCTGGCCGATGTTGTCGGCAAGGTCGCCTTCGCGGACGAACGAGCGGTCCGCGAGACCGCTCAGCAGCTCGACGTCGAGGCCCTCAGCAAGGTCGTCGCCGCGGTCGCCAAGGCACCGCGGGTCGACCTGTACGGGACCGCCGCGAGCTCCTTCGTCGCGCTCGACCTGCAGCAGAAGCTGCACCGGATCCGCCGGGTCGCGTTCGCCTGGTCGGACGTGCACGTCGCGCTGACGAGTGCCGCGCTGCTCGGCGAGGGCGATGTCGCGATCGGCATCTCCCACACCGGTACCACCGTCGAGGTCGTCGAGGCGCTCGAGGAAGCCGCCAAGCACGGCGCCACCACGGTCGCCATCACGAACTTCCCCCGGTCGCCGCTGGCCCGGACCGCAGACCTTGTCCTCACCACGGCCGCTCGCGAGACGACCTATCGCTCCGGCGCGATGTCGAGCCGGATCGCCCAGCTGATGGTGATCGACTGCCTGTTCATCGGGGTCGCACAGTCGGTGATGCCGGACGCGCGCAAGGCGCTGGAGGAGACCGCGATCGCGGTCCGTGGGCACCGCTTGAAGAGTTCTGTCAATGATCAACAGAATTGAAAATCCTTCAGTAGGAAACTAACATCGTAGCTGTGATCACACCCACGGAGCAGCGCAACCCCAGGACGCTCGCGATCGATGCGGTGGGCACCACCGAGATCCTCCGGATGGTCAACGCGGAGGACGCCAGAGTCGCTGGCGCGGTCGCTGCCGTGATCCCAGAGCTGGCCCGCGCGGTGGATGCCGCCGTCGAAGCCGTCCGCAGCGGCGGGCGGGTGCACTACTTCGGCGCCGGCACCTCCGGCCGGCTGGCGGTCCTCGATGCGGCCGAACTGTTGCCGACCTTCCACGCCCCCGACGACCTGGTGGTCGCGCATCACGCGGGTGGCATGGAGGCGCTGCTACGCGCAGTCGAGAACGTCGAGGACTCCGAGGAGGGCGGCGCCGCTGACGCGGCCGGCGTGACCTCTCGTGACATCGTCATCGGACTCGCGGCCTCAGGGAGTACGCCGTATGTCGCGGGCGCCCTGCGAGCCGCTCGGGCGGTTGGTGCGACCACGGCCCTGGTCACGTCCAATCCGTCGGCTCCGCTGGCGCCGCTGGCCGACATCGTGATCGCGGCGGACACCGGGCCCGAGGTGATAGCCGGGTCCACCCGGCTGAAGGCCGGGACCGCGCAGAAGCTGATCCTGAACAGCTTCTCGACCACGCTGATGATCAAACTCGGCCGGACCTGGTCGAACCTGATGGTCGACATGGTCGCGACGAACCAGAAGCTCCGCGGCCGGATGCTCCGGATCCTGGGAGAGGCGACCGGCGCCGACGCCGACTCCTGCGCGACCGCACTGGCCGACGCCGACGGCGAGCTCAAGCCGGCCCTCGTGCACCTCCTGACCGGCTCCCCGATCCCGGAGGCCCGCGTAGCCCTGTCAGAAGCAGGCGGCCGCGTAGCCGTCGCCCTGGGCCTCCTCAGCGCCACCGCGTAGCCGGCCCTTCTCCTCTGCGCGGATTCAAACGACTGACCATTGCAACTTGTGGCAAACCGTGGAACTTGTTCTGAGGTCTGTCGAGCCGTCGGTGACGGACCGTGGTCAGCCGGATCGCGTGAAGTCGACGGCTGTTGACGGCCGACGCGTGGTTAATTCTGTACGCGGACGGCACGCCACGCGGTAAACGGATGCCAAAAGCCGCTCCTCGTGCAACCCTGTGCGCGCCGCCCGGACCGGCCACCGGGCCGTGCCGAGACGCCGTCGAACGAGTGCGGAGCGTACACGACCGGACCCTCTCTGGCGTCTTGCGTGGCCGGATCAGCGCAGAGACACTTCCGGTGCATACCGGGAGGGAAAAGAACATGGCCGTCTTCAAAGAAGTGCGCCAGCTTCGCCTTGACCAGCTGGTTCTGAGTCCACAGCAAGCCCGCACTCGCGATGTCGAGAAAGGTCTCGACGAACTGGTCGAAAATATTCGCGTTCATGGCCAGCTGGAACCGATCATCGTGTCACCGGCATCGGAGGGGGACCGGTTCGAGATCGTCGCCGGACAGCGACGCTGGCTGGCGCTGCGCCGCTTGGGTGCGGCGACGATCCATGCGGCGGTCCTCGATCATCGCATCGACGAGGTGACCGCACAGGCCATCTCCGTCAGCGAAAACCTGGTCCGCCGTGACCTCAGCGGCAAGGACCTGATCAGCATCTGCACCAGGCTGCACCACCGGTACGGCTCGGTGAAGGCCGTCGCGGAGGAACTCGGCCTGCCGTACAACAAGGTGCGCAGCTACGTGAAGTTCGACCGGCTCCGGCCGGAACTGAAGACCCTGGTGGAATCGGGTCGGCTGGATATCAAATCAGCCCTGCATTTGGAAGATCATTATGATGAGAGCACGGTGGAGCTGCATAAGTTGCAGACAATTGCCGCGGCCCTGAGTGAAATGACCAATGCGCAGAAGGCGGAGTACTTCCGGGCGATGCAGATCGACCGGGCCGGTGGGGCACCCGTCGCCGCCGACGGCACGGCCGGTTACGGCCGGAGGGCACCCGGTGCGGTCCGGCAGATCCTGGTGACCCTTCGCGCCGATGAGGTGGAGCTGCTGAGGGAGTGGGCGAAGGAGCACCACCTGACCCAGGATGCCGGGGCGGGTCAGATCATCAGGGCACACCTGCGCCGGCACACCGCGACGGCAAGGCCGGCCGGCGGGCCCAGCGCCTTGCGTCGTGGGGCAGCCGGCAACCGGGCGGAGTGATCCTAAGATCACTCCGCACTTGGGCGGGCCGCCGCCATCGCGATGAAGCGGCGCATCCCGTCGGAGGTCGACGTCACTCCACTGGGTAACGGCACCACCGCGCCGGACGGAAGCACGAGTGCATGCCCTGGTTCAGGCCGGGCGTTCCCCGGGGCCCGGTACCACTCGCTCATCGAGCGATAGCCCGCGCCACCGCGCTCCCTGAGGGCGATGAACGTCGTCGTCATATCGCCGGCCGTGGTGAACGTGTCGAGTTCGGCGAAACCGACGGCACAGTCGCGCGCACCGACGAACTTCCGCCGGGGATCATCCCCCGCGGACGCCGGCAACAGATCGCGTCCGTACCTGGCGAAGTACAGCAGGGTGTGGGCGCTGTCGGTACCGCCCACCCAGGGACGTCCGTCCACCGGCCGGTCCAGGGCGGCCCGCAGTTCGGGGGCGATGCGATCCTCGGCCTCGCCCGGCCAGTGGTCGACGTTCGTCGCCTGATCCCGCCAGGGCAGCGTGCGCAGGATGTCCTCATTGGGCGGCGGCGGCAGCAGTTCGACACCGAATCGCTCGGGACTGCGAGCCACGATGGAGCCGGGGGTGAGGGAGAACGTCCCGATGGCGGCCAGCGACCACAGGCCCGGGCGGTCGGTGAGATAGCTGTAGGTGAGCGCGGCCTCGTCGGCCTGCTCGGTCGGGAAGCCGGTGAAGCCCATCATCTGGGCGCCGACGCCCGCGGTTGCCAGGTCCCGCAGGATTGGTTCGACCTCACTCATCCGGACGCCCTTGTCGATCAGGTCGAGCACCCGCTGCGACGCCGACTCGTAGCCGAAGGAGACGGCGATACAGCCCGCCTGCCGGAGCTTGGCGGCCATGCCGCGCTGCGGGAAGGTGCGCTCGAGCCGGAGTTCGGCCGACCAGCGCAGGCCCAGGTCCTGCTCGCTCAGCGCATCGCAGAGCACCCGCAGGTAGCGCGGTGACATCGCGTCGACCGCGAAGTAGATCGTCCGGCCGATCTGCTGGATCGCCGCCAGGTCGCGGACGACGACGTCGACGGGTCGTTCGCGCGATGGCGAGGTGGGCCGGTCGGTATTGAGTCCGTAGTCGCAGAACGTGCACTTGTTCCAGTAGCAGCCGCGGGTGGGGCTGTAGAGGATGACCGACTCGGGAGACCAGTAGTCGTCCCAGTTCCAGACGGTGAAGTCGGGTGCAGGCAGCGCGGCCACATTCTCGTACACGATCGGGGGCCGGCCGTAGCTGTGCCCACGGAGCATGACGCCGCGCGCAGCGGCCAGCGAGGTGCCGTCGCGGACCGCCGTGAGGAGGTCGCAGAGCGCGGTCTCGCCCTCGCCCGGCACGATGACATCGGCATCGGCGAACAGCGACCAGACGGCCGCCGGATCTTTGGCGAACCGCACCGCGTCGCAGGTGTCGGTACCGCCGAACACGATCACGGCCTCCGGCCTGATCCGGCGCGCCACCCGGGCCAGCCGCAGGGCGAACGGCAACTGGCTGATGTAGTTCACCGAAAAGCCGATCACCGCCCAGTCGCGTTCGCGCAAACTGGCGGTATAGGGCCCGTCGATATAACTGTCGAAAGGGCTGGTCAACGCATCGATCAAACGCTCGTCGCAAAGGTCTTCATAACTCGAGAGATTCGCCATGCCGCCGACCCGGACCTCGAACCCGTCGTAGGACTCGGGGAGCCCATCCAGGCAGATCAGCCGGAGCCAGAGTTTTATGGCCGAGGTCGCCTCCTGGTACGTCGGATAGTGGTAAAAGTCGGTCTGGTCGCGAAGTGCCCAGATGGCCGCCTGGGCGAAATCCGGCTCGAGGCCGGCGCAGCTCACGGCCACCCGGTAGGCCAGCTCGTCGCCATGGCTCAGGGTCTGCTGCGTTTCGAGTCGCTGCTTGAGCTCGTCGGCCTTGGTGAGCAGGCGCCCGACCTGGTCCGGCGCGGCCAGCAGGTTCAGTGCTTCTACGTTCGCGTCCAGGCAACGCAGGTTGGTGAAACCGCGATCCTGGGTCGCGCCGACCAGGTACGGGATCGAGTGGTACGGAGCGGTCGGATCGGTGAGTGGCGGGTTCACCAGCAGATAGGGCACCTCCGCGCCCGGCCGGGCCGGCCGGTCCTGGCCGGCGCGAGAGATCTGCTGGGCAGGAATGAACACCGTCATGTCGTCCTCCGGATCGGATCCTGAACAGCCGGAAATGACCTCCAAATTACCCGTGCCGGGAGTTTCCGGAAGGCCGGAAACAAATATTTCTCCAGCCGCCAGATTTGTTCCTAAGATCACGACGTGATCAGTTCAGGACGCCGTCGCAGACCGGTAGACAGCATTGAATCGCCCCGGCAAACTTGACTGGGCCGAGGTACCCGGCTGTTTCGTTCGGTCAATCGAAAGGAAGTCGGCATGTCGAAGAATTCGCTGGACGCGCTTCGCCCTGCGCTCGACAGGATGACGGAGGCACAGCAGGCGGTCTTCAGCTCGTTGAGCCCTGAGGAGATCGACCTGGCCGCCAAGATCCAGACGCGGCTCGACGCGGTCAGCCCCGAGGTCGAGGGACAGGTCAACAACACGAACAACCTCTGCTGAGAGCTAGAGCAAACGTTCGATCCCGCCCGTCACGTCCGCCGGTGAGCCGGTAGCCGTGGCGGGCGGTCGGCCCGGTACACACTCACGGAGGTGGCACAGGTGGACGAGAAGGTCAGTCGCTATCTGGTGATCAGCGAGCAGACGTTCGGCGACGGGGACGGGCTGCGGACCAAGGTGCTGTACGCCACCCGGACCGCGGAGTTGATGTTCGTCGTCCCGGAGGTCGCGGACAGCCTCGGACGTGGTGATCTCAGCGCGATCTCGCCGGGCATGCTGGCGAAACTGCGGCAGGCCCAGGTCGTCGTCCCGGCGGCCGAGGACGAGTTGGCGGCGATCGTCGACCGCAACCGCGCCGCGGGCCGGGACATCTCCCGGGTTCAGTACATCCTGATGCCCACGTCGTACTGCAACATGGGCTGCGTCTACTGCGGCCAGGAGCACGTCCAGGGCAGACTCGGCTCCGATCACCGCGACCGGATCCGGGACCGGGTGTTGCGGGCGGCGCGGCTGCCCAGCACCGAACACCTGCAGATCGACTGGTTCGGCGCCGAACCGATGATGGGTTACGCCGCCATCAAAGACCTGTCCGCCGACTTCATCCGGGTCGCGGACGAGCGCGGCCTGGGCTACTCGTCGGAGATCGTCACCAACGGATCGCTGCTCACACCACGCAACCTGGAAGTTCTGATCCAGGAGTGCCGGATCACCAAGTTCGACATCACCATCGACGGACCGCCCGAGATCCACGACCAGCACCGGCCGTTGAAGGCCGGCGGGCACTCGTTCTGGAAGATCATCAAGACGATCAAGAAGGTGATCGACGATCCGGCCCATGCGCACGTGCGGTTCGAGTTCCGGACCAACGTCGACATCCACAACCAGGACAGCATCTCGCGCTATATCGACCTGATGGCCGAGCTTTCCTTCGGCCGGCCGAACGTCACGTTCCTGCTGATGCGGGTCCGGCCATGGAGCAACGACGTCTCCGCGATCGAGATGGCCAAGACCGACTTCGCCGAGCAGGAACTCGGCTGGCTGCGGCAGATGCACGACCGCGGCCTCACCTTCATGCGAATGCCCAACCTGGCCAAGAAGGTCACCTGCCCGGCCGTTCGGACCTCCTCGGAGCTGATCAGCGGAAAGGGCGACATCTTCTCGTGCACCGATCAGCCGCTGGTCCCGGGCCTCGAGCAGGAGACCGTGCTCGGGCACGTCACCGACGTCGAGTTGGAGGTCTTTCGCCCGAGGGGTCTGTACGACAACTGGAACGACGACGTCGAGGCGGGCAAGTCGGGGTGCCGTGAGTGTGTCTTCCTGCCCACCTGTGGCGGTATGTGCCCGAAGCTGTGGCGGGAGGGTTACGCGCCTTGCCCGAGCTACAAGTTCAACGTTCAGGGCAGACTCGGGCTGGCCGCCGAGCGACTCGGTCTGCGGCAGCTGACGACGACCGCCGGTTGAGTCCGCGATGACGACCCGACCAGCGGACCAGCCGGACCAGCCGGGCCAGCCGGACCAGCCGGACGAGCCGGAGACGCGCTTGCTGGTGGGCGTTTGCGGCGCCGCGAACGTGATGAACCTGCCGGCCTACCTGCACGCCTTGCGGGCGCTGCCCGGTTGCCGGATCCGCGTCATCATGACCGCGAGCGCGGCAGGCATCCTGCCCGCGACGACGGTTCGCCTGGTGGCTGACGAGGTTTACTGCGACGGCGTGCACAACGCCGACCCCGGCCACATCCGGCTGGCCCGCTGGGCGGACCAGTTCCTCCTGCTGCCCGCCACCGCCCATCTGCTCGGGCAGGCCGCAAATGGCCTCGCCGGGAACCTGGTCGCCACTACTCTGCTCGCCTACGCTGACGCGGCGATCTTCTTCCCCAGCATGAACGGCCAGATGTGGAAGCAGCCGAGCGTGCAGCGGAATGTGGAGCGTTTGCGCGCGGATGGCCATCAGGTGGTGGAACCGGAGCCGGCCGAATGCTGGGAGGTGGCATCGGCGAGCTTCCAGCAGGCTGCCGGGCTGCCGGCGCCACGCGTGGTCGCGCAGATGGTGGGGGTTCTCGGGATGCTTGTCAGGCGGTCGGGCGGGGCCGGGCAGGTTCCGGATGGAGCGCTGGGAGAAGGGGATATCGATGCTGGACACTGATCCGGAGCGGGCGCGATGAACCGGCTGAAGGCCGCGGTGCGCAAGGAGTTCACCGCCGGACCGATGGCGACCAAAGGGTTTCCGCTGTTGCTGGCGGGGCAGTTCACCTCCAGCATCGGCGACCTCTGCTACGCGGTCGCGATGCCCTGGCTGATCCTGTCCAACGGCGGCAGTCCGGTCCTGCTGGGCACCGTACTGGCGTGCTACGGCGTCGCCCGCACGGTCGGTATTCCGATCGGCGGAATTCTCGCCGACCGCTTCGGCCCTCGGCAGATCATGCTCACCACCGACATCGTGCGGTTCGCCGTGGTGGGCCTGCTCGGGGTGATCGCACTGGACGGCCAGCCGCATGTCGTCCTGCTCGTGCCGATAGCCGTACTCGTGGGTGCGTGTGAGGGCTTCTTCCTGCCTGCCTCGTTCGCCCTGCTCCCCAGCTTGCTGCCGGAAAAAGAG
>Ga0190275_10004345_pt1 | contig 10187 bp, 7 predicted proteins | sample Popmic550T_FD_133745 | JGI IMG/M metagenome (GOLD analysis project Ga0190275, IMG submission 133745) | Populus adjacent soil microbial communities from riparian zone of Yellowstone River, Montana, USA - 550 T | ecosystem: Environmental > Terrestrial > Soil > Riparian zone > Trees stand | place...
CTGGTCAGGGGGCGCTGGTCAGGGGGCGCTGGTCAGATGACCCACTTCTGGTTGGCCGCGCCGGTACAGCTCCAGATCTGCAGGCGGGTGCCGTTCGCGGAGTTGTTGCCGCTGACATCGAGGCACTTGTTCGCCTGTGGATTCACCAGGTCCTGGCCGGCCGTGTACGTCCATTGCTGGGCGCCACTGCCGTTGCAGGTATAGAGCTGGGTCTGTGCCCCGTCGGCGGTTGAGCCGGCGGTTACGTCGAGGCACTTGCCCAGCGCGCGAAGGGTTCCGTCACCAGGCCGGGTCCACTGCTGGGCGGCCGTACCGTTGCAGTCGTACAGGTTGACCGCAGTACCGTCAGCGCTGTTGGCGCCGGCCACGTCGATGCACTTGCCGGCGAGGCCGGTGATCTGACCGCCGGTACCACCGCCGCCCTGTGTTCCGGACCAGGTGAAGGTCGCCGAGGTCTTGCTGGGCAGGGTGTAGACGAAGGACTGGTTGCCCCAGTTCACCCGGACCGACTGGTTGCCGCCGGTCGTGTTGTAGGCGATCAATGCCTTCGAGCCGTCGGGGTTCTTCCAGGCCACGTTCTTGACCGAGCTGTTCGCATCGGACTGGATCCGGACCGCGCCCGGCTTCACGAACTTGGTCAGGTGGCCCATCGTGTAGTACTCGATCGTCTTGTCCACCTGGCCGGCCCGCGAGCCGCCGCGCTGGATGGTGACCAGCCCGGTGCACACGTTGCAGCCGGCTCCGACGTACGGAAGCATGTTCTGGTCCTGGCCGAGGCTCCACTTGACCCAGGACTTGCTCCAGTTCCGGGTGTAGTCGATCAGGTTGTTCATGTCCTCGACCTGCTGGTTCGCGATCCAGGTACCGCCGGAGTGCTCGGTCATGTACTGGTTCACGGCCGGGAACTGGTTGCGGATGGTGCTCTGCAGGTTCACGTCACCGCCGTACCCGTGCCAGGCGATCCCGCCGAACAGCGGGTCGGCGCGCAGGCCGGCGTCGTTCAGCGGGACCGAACCGAGGTCGTCGTAGTTGCCCCAGTTGTAGTCCAGGATCATCACCTTGGTAGTGATCCCGGCGGCCCGGAAGGCCGGGAACAGGTGGTTCTTGGTGAAGTTCAGCAGGCCGGCGCCGTTCCAGTTCATCGACGCGTAGCCGGTGTTGTCGGTACCGCAACAGGTCGGCTCGTTCTGCACCGACACGTAGTCGATCTTCAGGCCCTGCGCCGCGTTCTGCTGCACGTACTTCACGAAGTACTGGGCGTACAGCGGGTAGTACTCGGCCTTGAGCCAGCCGCGGTTGGTGAACTTGTTGTTGTCCTTCATCCAGGCCGGCGCACTCCACGGCGCGCCCTTCACCTTCAGCGCGGGGTTCAACTGCTTGGCCTGTTTGGTCAGCGGGACCACGTCCGCCAGGTCGTGGTTGATGGTGAAGTCGTTCAGGTCGCAGCAAGTGTCATCGTAGGAGTAGTTGAACCGGGCCAGGTCGGAGGCGCCCATCGGGTTGCGGGTGAAGGCCAGACCGATGCCGTTGACCGGGTCGAACAGGTCCCTCATCACCTGGTTGCGGGTCGTGGCGCTGATCGTGTTGCTGCTGTTCAGCAGCCAGGCGGCGCTGTCGGTGAACGAAGCGCCACCGCCCTCGAAGGTCTGGTACGTCGTGTTCTCGTTGACGTTGACCGTCTGGTTCGCGGTACCGCCGGCCGGGCCGAAGTTCACCGGTGTCTGCTGCTGCAGGCCGCGGGTCACGTTGCGCCCGCCGGCATCGTTGGTGCTGGTCAGCCAGACATTGACCTGCTCGCCGGCGGCATGCGCCTGCTGCGATTGGCTGATGCCGAAACCGGTCGCGATCACGGACAGGGCCGTGAGACAGGCCAGGGCCGGGAGTGCGCGTCGGCGGCGATGCGGAGACGAGGGCATGGGCGGATCTCCCTTTTGCTCAAGGGTTTTGTGAGGCGTCTGCCCGCGCCGCAACTCGTGGTCAGCACGAGGTAACCATCCGTGCAGGGTGCTGTCAACGGTGCGCGCGGGCTTTTTTCACGACTTATATTTATGCGTGGTCTTGACCTGAGAGCGTTCTCACAGCAGGCTGCCACCCAGCGATTCCCTGTCTCGCGACAGTCCGCCCCCCGCCCCCCACCGCGAGAAATGAGGCACGCATGAGATTTCCGCGTACCCGGATCCGGTCCGCAGCCCTGGCCGCCGCAGGCGCAGCAGTGCTCGGCACCGCCCTTCTTCAGTCCCCCGCAACCACCAGCACCGCGTCGGCAGCCGCTACCGGACCAGTCGCCGCGACCTCGGCCTACGCGGCAGCCGCCGTCGGCCCGGTGATCTGGTCCGACGAGTTCAACGCAGGCGCTGGTACGGCTCCTGACAGCAGCAAGTGGCGCTACGACATCGGCGGCTCAGGCTGGGGCAACAACGAGCGGCAGTACTACACCAACAGCACCCGCAACTCGGCTCACGACGGTAACGGCAACCTGGTGATCACCGCCCGGCGCGAGGGTGGCTACAACTGCCACTACGGGCCTTGCGAATACACCTCCGCCCGGCTGCTCACGGCCGCGACCTTCACCCGGACGTACGGCCGGTTCGAGGCGCGGATGAAGCTGCCACGCACGCAGGGACTGTGGCCTGCGTTCTGGATGCTCGGCACCGGCAACAACGGCTGGCCGGGCAACGGCGAGATCGACATCATGGAGAACATCGGCAAGGAGCCGAGCAACTCCTACGGCACCCTGCACGGTCCCGGCTACTCCGCCGGCGAGGCGGTCAGTTCTCGGTACACGCTGCCGAACGGGCAGCAGTTCGCCGACGGCTTCCACACCTTCACCGTCGACTGGGAGCCGAACGTCGTCACCTGGTACGTCGACGGCATCCAGTTCGCCCGCAAGACCCCGGCCGACCTCGGCGGCGACCCCTGGGTGTTCGACCACCCGTTCTTCATGATCATGAACGTGGCCGTCGGCGGCTACTGGCCGGGCTACCCCGACGGCAGCACGGTGATGCCGCAGACGATGACCGTCGACTGGGTCCGCGTCTCCAGCCTCACCCAAGGCGGCGGCGGTGGCGGCGAGGTCAAGGCGTTGGGCAAGTGCATGGACGTCGCCGGAGCGAACGCTTCCGACGGCACGCCGGTGCAGCTGTACGACTGCAACGGCTCTTCGGCCCAGAAGTGGAGCCGTCCGGGTGACGGCACGATCCGCGCCCTCGGCAAGTGTCTGGATGTCGCCGGTGGCGGAGTCGCTGACGGCACCAAGCTTCAGATAGCCACCTGTAGTGGCAATCCGGCGCAACAGTGGACCTACAGCGGCGCCCAGGACCTGGTGAATCCTGTGTCGAACAAGTGTCTCGACGTGCCGTCCGCCAACCCCGCCAACGGCAACCGCCTGCAGATCTGGACCTGCAACGGCTCCGCGGCGCAGAAGTGGACCTTGTAACAAGTCGTAGAACGGGCCTTCTACCTAAGTCTTAGGTAGAAGGCCCGTTTTACTTTTAGAGCTCGCGGTGGGACTTGATCAGCTGGGTGTACGTCTTGCCGCTGGTCTTCATGACACGAGTGCCGGTCGGGTAGTCGACGTACGCCAGGCCGAAGCGTGGGGCGTAGCCGTAAGCCCACTCGAAGTTGTCCAGCAGAGACCAGGCGAAGTACCCCGCGAGCGGGGCGCCTTGCTGGACGGCGCGGACACAGGCGGCCAGATGGCCTTCCAGGTAAGCGGTTCGGTCGGCATCGTCGACGGCGAAGGACGCGTCGGGCTGGTCGACCCAGGCCGAGCCGTTCTCGGTGATGTAGATCTTCTCGGCGCTGTACTCCTTGGCCAGCCGGAGGATCAACTCCTCCAGGCCTGCCGGATGAACCTCCCAGTCGAGCATCGTGTGCGTGGCGTTCGGCCCCGGCACCTGGCTGAATCCCAGCACAGGAACGGATTCGTCGGCCTTGATGATCTGGCGGAAGTAGTAGTTGAGGCCCACGAAGTCGGTCGGTGCCGCAATGATCTCGGCGTCACCCGGCTGCTCAGGCAACTCGACGCCGTACACGTCGACCATGTCCGCCGGGAAGCCGCGCCCGAACAGCGGGTCGAGCCACCAACGGTTGATGTGCCCGTCGGCGATCTGCGCGGCGCGGATGTCGGCAGCCTCCGAGCTGGCTGGCTCACAACCACTGAGGTTGACGACGAGGCCCACGGCCGGCGGCTCTGGCGCTGACTCACGCAGGGCCGCGACACCGAGCCCATGCGCGAGCATGAGGTGGTACGAGGCCCGGACCGCGATCGCCGGATCCGTGATGCCGGGCGCCATCCGGCCTTCCCAGTGGCCGATCCAGGCCGAGCACAACGGCTCGTTCAGCGTGACCCAGTCGGTAACGCGATCACCCAGCTTGGCCCCGACGACAGCCGCGTACTCCGCGAATCGGTACGCGGTGTCGCGGTTCTCCCAGCCGCCGAGGTCCTGCAGTGCTTGCGGCAGATCCCAGTGATACAAGGTGACGAACGGTTTGATGCCATTGGCAAGCAAATCGTCGACGACCCGATCGTAGTATGCGAGACCGGCCGGGTTGACGGCACCGGAGCCGGTCGGAATCACCCGCGGCCAGGCGATCGAGAACCGGTAGGCGTCGACGCCAAGCTCCTTCAGCAGACCGAGATCCTCGGGCCAGCGGCGGTAGGAGTCGCACGCGACGTCACCGGTGTCACCGTTGTCGATCGCACCCGGGACCCGGCAGAAACTGTCCCAGATCGACGGCAGCCGGCCGTCGGCGTCAACCGCACCTTCGATCTGGTACGCCGAGGTGGCAGTACCCCAGACGAAGTCCTGCCGCAGCGGGGAAAGCTCGACCATCGGTGACCCCCAAGGGGTAGTGGGCGGGTTTTTTCAAAGCATAGTTGAAGTCCTGAACCCGCCATAGCAACCCCGGTTCCGGAACCACCACACCGACTAAGCACTCGCCGGTAGGCCCCGCGCACTTCAACTCCCCATGCGCCAGGTGACTATCGCAGCGCCGCCTGGGTCAGCAACTGGGCTTGATGGGTCAGCGGGCGCGGGCGGCCAGGCTTTCGGTGGCGCGTACGGGCGTGCCGCCGTCGCGGAGGAGGCGGAGGACGGGGAGGGCGGCGGCACCCATGGCTACGGCGTCGCGGCCTAGTTCGCAGAGTTCGATGGAGACCTGAGCGTAGGGCTGACGGAGTGCATGCCGCCCGACGGCTTCACGGAGTTGCGGGAGGTAGCGCTCGCCCAGCAACAGACCCGCCCAGCCACCGAGCACGATCTTCTCGGGATTGAAGAGGTTGACCAGGTTCGCAAATCCCGCGCCGAGATAGCCGATGGTGGCCTCGACCACCTTCGCCGCGACCTCCGACGTATCAACAGCTTCGAGCAACGCGGTGAAGTCGGCTTCCTCGTCACCACCCGGCAGTTCACCGCCCGCCAGCCGATAGCGATCGAGCACACCCTCGGCCCCGACGTACGCCTCCAGACACCCCTCGGCGCCACACCGGCACAGGCGACCGCCGTACATGATCGTCGTGTGCCCCCACTCCCCCGCACTACTCCGGGCACCTCGGTAACTCGAGCCCCCAGTAACGAGGGCGGCACCGACACCAGACCCGACCAGCGCGACAACGGCATCCGTCGAACCCCGCCCGGCGCCGAACCACATCTCGGCCTGACCCAGCGTGTTCGCCCCGTTGTCCACCTGGATCGGGATATCGGTCTTCGCAGCAAGCATCGCGCCGAACGGAACCGCATCCCAGCCCAAAGTCTGAGCGTGGACAACAGCATCGGCCGGCCCTTCGACGACGCCGGCGACAGCCACGCCGAGTCCAACCACCCGATCGGGCGAGATCCTCGCCTCGGCCAGTACCTCCGCCAACCCGGCCAGCACATACTTCACCGCAAGAGCCGGCGCAGGCTTGGCCGTATCGATCGGATAGACACTCGTCGAGAGCACGTTCATCGCCAAGTCGAACAGCTCCACCCGGACCCGCGTCTCGCCTACCTCGGCGCCGACGACATACCCGAAGGACGGCGCAACACGCAGCAGTACGCGCGGCCGGCCACCGTCCGACTCGACCGACCCGGCCTCCTCGACCAGGCCCTCCTCGATCAGCTCACCGACCAGATTGCTCACGCTCGCGGCACTCAGCGAGGTCTGGTGGCCCAGTTCGTACCGGCTGAGCGGCCCGTCCCGGTAGATGCTGGTCAGCAGCACTGAGCGGTTGGACCGGCGCATGTCGCGCACAGTGGTCCGGCGTACGTCCATTTTTCTGCGATCCGCCCTTGGAAGTTCGCCGCCTGCCAGCAGCTGAGATCGATCTCGCCCACGAGCCTCCATCATGCCACCAGCACGAGTCCGGAGGGTGAGTTCTCCACAGCCTTCCTACAACCCGTGAATTTAGTCGGGATTCGTTATCTCGCCGTGATTGACGTGAGCTGACTCACTCGACTTCACTCTACGGAACCGCTTCCGAAACCGGTTCCGAACAATCCGTTCACGAATCGGCAACAGATCACCCCAACCGCCCGAGGGGAGCTGAAGTGTCGATCACCATCGCCGACGTCGCCGCCCGCGCGGGGGTCAGCAAGACCACCGTGTCCCGCGTGCTGAACGGCAAGGGCGAGCTCGACCTCCGCACCGCCGAGCGAGTCCGCCAGGTGATCGCCGAGCTCGGCTACGTGCCGAGCGCCCGCGCCGTCGGCCTGGCCCGCGGCCGGACCCGGATCGTCGGCATGCTGGTCCCGTCGCTGACCTGGCCATGGATGGGCGAGGTACTGCAGGGCGCCGTCGACGTGGTCGAGTCCGAGGGCTACGGGCTGCTGCTGTTCACCTGCAACCGGGGTGAGGAATCCATGCAGCAGTTCGCCTCCCAGGTCTCGGCCCAGTCCTTCGACGGCCTGCTGGTGATCGAGCCGGAAGGCACGCTCGCCTATATCGAGCAACTGCACTCCCGCGGCTTGCCGGTCGTCCTGATCGATGACCGGGCCAAGCAACCCCTCTTCCCGTCCGTCGCCACCACCAACCGGACCGGCGGCGCGACCGCGGCCCAGCACCTGCTGGAACTTGGCCGCCACCACCCGCTGGTGATCACCGGCGTCGAACGGTTCGGCTGTACCCAGGAACGCCTGGAAGGCTTCCGCGACACCTATGCGGAAGCCGGTATCGAGCTCGACCCGCGGCTCGTCATCGAAGGCGACTTCACCCACGACTCCGGCCGCAGAGGCGTCCAGCAAGCGCTCGACGCCGGACTGCGGTTCGACGCGATCTTCGCGCACAACGACCTGACCGCCGGCGGCGCCATCCAGGCCGTCCGGGAAACCGGCCGGAACGTGCCGAACGACGTGTCCGTCGTCGGGTTCGACGACATTCCCTACGCCCAGCACACCGAACCACCGCTGACCACGGTGCATCAGCCGATGCGCCAGATGGGCCAGGCGGCGGCCCGGATGCTGATGGACCATTTCGGCGGCAAACCGCTGCCGGACGAGCCCCAAGTGCTGCCCACGACGCTGATCGTCCGCAGCTCAACCGCCCCCGTGACCGCCCGCCGCACAGCCGGCCGCTGAGCCGGCCTTCGACTCCGGCGGCGGGGTGGCTGCCCCCGCCCCGCCGCCGGTGAAAAACACACCGATACCGATCTGTTAGCGCCGCCGATATTCCCATGAGAGCGCTTTCACGGCACGATGCGAACCGCCCCCAGCTCCACCCCGACAGTCATTCGACAGTCATCCGCCAACCAGTTGGACGAAACACAGGAGGAACGATGCGAGCTCGACGCTCAGTCGCGCTAGCCCTCACGGGCGTGCTCGCGGCAGCTCTACTGGCTGCCTGCAGTAACGGGGAGACCAAGAAGGAAACGGCCGGCTCCGGCGGTACCGCGACGGTTCTGAACGTGGGTATGCCGAACGGTCCGCAGACGGAGAACCACAACCCGTTCCTCGGCTCGTCGTCGGGTGCCTCGCTGGGGTACCGCTGGATGATCTACGAACCGCTGGTGATGATCAACGGCATCAAGCCCACCGAACCGGGCAAGCCGTGGCTGGCCACCGAGTGGAAGTGGGCCGACAACTTCACCAAGCTCTCGCTCACCGTTCGCGACGGCGTCAAGTTCTCCGACGGCTCGCCGATGACGGCCGCCGACGTGGCGTACTCGTTCCAGCTGCGCAAGGACAACGAGGGCCTGAACCAGGACGCGATCCCCTACGGCACGATCACCGCCACCGGCAACAAGGTCGACCTGACCTTCACCCGGTCGCAGTTCGTCAACCAGAACAAGGTCCTGACCGTCTTCGTCGTCCCGAAGGCGCAGTGGTCGGCGCTCAAGGACCCGACCCAGGACACCTTGAAGAACCCGATCGGCACCGGTCCGTACAAGATCAAGTCGTTCACCCCGCAGACCACCACGCTGTCGGTCCGCGACGAGTACTGGCAGGACCTGCCGAAGGTCAAGGAACTGCGCTACACGTCGTACAACGACAACAACGCGCAGACCACCGCGCTGGCCAACGGCGCCTCGGAGTGGAGCTTCGTCTTCGTCCCGAACGTGAAGGCCGTCTACCAGTCCAAGGACGAGAAGAACCACAAGCTGTGGTTCCCGGCGAACCTGGGCATCCACGGTCTGTGGATCAACACCACCCGCAAGCCGTTCGACGACCCGGCGCTGCGTCGCGCGATGGACAAGGTGATCAACCGCGACGACATCTTCATGCAGGGTGAGGCCGGCTACTTCTACCCGAAGGTCGAGTCGATCACCGGGATCCCGACCCCGGCCGGTGAGTCTTTTATCGCGCCGGAGTTCAAGGACAAGAAGCACTCGGTGGACGTCGAAGGCGCCAAGGCAGACCTGGCCGCGGCCGGCTACAAGCTCGAGGGCAACGTGCTGAAGGACAAGACCGGCAAGCCGGTCACGATCACGCTGACCGACCCGGCCGGCTGGTCCGACTACATCACCGACCTCGAGATCATCAAGGACAACCTGTCCACGATCGGGATCAAGGCGACCGTCGACAAGGCCAACCAGGACGCGTGGTTCAAGGCCTTCGACGAAGGCAACTTCGACGCCGGTATGCACTGGACCAACGGTGGCGCGACGCCGTACGACATCTACCAGAACATCATGGACGGCAAGATCCTGAAGCCGGTCGGCAAGGGCGGCGTGAGCGGCAACTACGGCCGGTTCAACAGCCCGGAGGCGACCAAGGCGCTGGACCAGTACGCCAACGCGACCGATGACGCCACCCGCACCACGGCGCTGAACACGCTGCAGAAGATCATGGTCGAGCAGATGCCGGTGATCCCGACCTCGGCGTCCAACGTCGGTGGTCTGTACAGCACCAAGAACTGGACCGGCTGGCCGGACGAGTCGAACCAGTACGCGCCGGCCCAGCCGACGCAGCAGAACGCACTCCAGATCGTCCTGAGCCTGAAGCCCGCGGGAGCCTAAGGACCTGCCGCGGCCGGGATCCCACCACCTGGGGGTCCCGGCCGCGGTGCCGCGATCACACGAGGAGTCGAAACATCATGACGGCGACCGAGACAGAACCGGTGACCACGGGCGACGTGGTCCTCGAGGCCGACGGCCTCACCAAACACTTCCCCGTACGGCGGGGGCTGCGCGACCTGTTCAGCAAGGAACGCAAGGCGGTCCACGCGGTGGACGACATCCAGCTGACGCTTCGCCGGGGCCGGGTCACCGCGCTCGTCGGCGAATCCGGCTCGGGCAAGTCCACCGTGGCGCGGCTGCTGGCCCAGCTGTACTCCCGCACCGATGGCGACATCCGGCTGCACGGCAAGTCGATCACCGTGCACGGCGGGCGCAAGTTCCGCGCGTACTGCCGCCAGGTGCAGATGATCTTCCAGGACCCGTTCGCCTCGCTGAACCCGGTCCACACCGTCCGGTACCACCTGACGCGGGCGCTGAAGATCCACGGCCGGGCCTGCTCATCGCCGATGAGCCCGTCTCGATGCTCGACGTGTCGATCCGCCTCGGCGTGCTGAATCTGCTCGCCGACCTGCAGCGCGAGCCGAACCTCGGCGTGCTGTACATCACGCACGATCTGGCGACGGCGCGGCACTTCAGCGACGAGATCATGGTGCTCAACCGCGGCAGAGTCGTCGAGCACGGCCCCGCGGACGATGTCATCCTCAACCCGCAGGACGACTACACCCGGGCCCTGCGCAACGCCTCCCCCGATCCC
>Ga0190275_10004346_pt1 | contig 10186 bp, 11 predicted proteins | sample Popmic550T_FD_133745 | JGI IMG/M metagenome (GOLD analysis project Ga0190275, IMG submission 133745) | Populus adjacent soil microbial communities from riparian zone of Yellowstone River, Montana, USA - 550 T | ecosystem: Environmental > Terrestrial > Soil > Riparian zone > Trees stand | place...
CGCCGTCGAGAACCTCGACGCAGATGACGTTCGGAGCCGCCATCGTGATTTCATGAACGCTAAGGGGCATTGATTAATCCGTTGGGCTAGAGGCCGCTGCTGCCAGCGTGCCTGTTAGAGTAAAGATGTCGCCACCTGAACCCTTGTTGTCTGCGAATGTAACCTCTGCGTCCGCCCCAGCGAGCCGCAGGTCAATGATCGGTGTCCCAAGGCCGTGCGTTGTCGGATCGACCATTTTCAGGGCGGCGTCGATGTGCAGACGCCTGTTGGCCGAGTTGGACAAGTCTGGGCTGATCCCCGGCCAGAATTGGAACGCGGCGATTTCCATGTTGGCGGGCAACGATCCCGCACCACGCGCACCGAACGAGATGGTCGAGGCCGTCCCATTTGTAGCAGTATGCGCTCCATCCAGCGAGTATGAGCCGCTCGCCACTACGTCGTCGATGTAAAGCTCGTTTTGCGCCGTATCGACATCGAAAGACCACAAGTAATGAAGCCAACCAGCAGAGGCTGTCCTAGCTGGTGCGGTGAACATCGCCATTGTTCCGCCCGTTCCGATTGCACTCGCAACGAACATGTAGAGCGTGTTGTCATTGAAGCGCATGACGTTCAACCCAGACTGCACAGCGGGCTCATGCACAGCCATGAAGGTGCCGTCACTCATCCACTTAACCCAGAAGCTCAGCAAGCCAGACCGGAACGTCGTTCCACCTGTGTAAGCCGTGCTGCCAGGCCCGGTCATGTAGTCCGGATCGGCGCTGTTGAAGCGAACGGCACGAGCCGTAAACCCAGCGGAGGCACTACCGCTTGGTGGCCCCCAACGATGAGGATGGCTCGTGTCGAGAAGCGTCTCTTGATTAAACTTGTAAGCGAGATAACCTTCCATCTTCTGACGATCAGCCGTCAGAAGTGAGCCGGTTATAATGTCCAACTCGGTCAGCACACCGCCCCCGTACAGGGAGGCGAGAGCAGCCGGGCTTGTTGGGCTGTTGCCAACACCGAGCTTCGTGAGAGGATGATTGGTCGGAAGAGTGCTAGCGCCCGACGCTCCTGCCACGCCGTTGACGTAGCTGACACTCGCAGTCGGCGTCACCGACGTTGAGATGACCATCGGGGTGTTAAGCGCGTATGATTTATCCGATCCGGTCGTTGCAGGACCGCTCGAAATCACCAAGTCGCCGTTACCGCCGCCCTGGCAGAGAGCGATGAAGCCGTTCCCGACGCTCGTGTCCGCGTCTCCGTTGTTGTTCGCGAACGACGCAAAGCGGTTCGACGGGAAGCCCCAAACCTCGTTGGCGATCTTGCCGACCGCAAAGGTGTGGATTTCCGTCCCGACTGGAATTGCAGTCGTGGCAAGGTTGCGGAGGAAGGAGCCGCTTGTGGTCGCGACGAGGCCAGGAGTGCTCGCATCCAGGCCCGTGGCGGAATAGGTGAAGCAAGTGGCGTCCGCTGCTGCGTTCGCAGTATTGTGGCCGCTGCCGCTCCAATCGGTCGCGGCTGTGACGCGGTTACTGCCATCCTTCGTGATCTCAGCCGCAACGTTAGAGCCGTCCGTCTCGAACAAGCGGAGGCCGTAATAGAACGCGGCGTCAAGTTCTGTCGGCTCCCAGAACGTGCCGGTCGCCGAAGTCGTGACCGTCCACGTGGACAACACACCGCCAATGTCGAGTTCCGCCTCAACCGAAGTGCTGACTGAGGCCGACGAGGTCATTTTCAGCTCGACAACATCTCCGACATTCACCGTGTCAGCACTCGACAGCCAAGTCCCGCCATTGACCCGGTAATCGAATGTTCCAGAACTGACCTGGATAGTCACCGGCATGTTGATGCCAGAAACCGTAATCGGTGAGGAGATGTGTTCGTAGGAGCTAACCGCCTCGTCTACATCAACGAAGGTGAAGGCAGATGGTGTAACATCTACAGCCTCAACAGTGATCGAAAGCGTGTTGCTCCATCCGGTTGTAAGGCCCGTCCTGCCGTGACCAATCTGGATCGTATGTGCACCTATCGAGAGCGGCGAGAGGCCCAAGTCAACCACATCGGCCGCTGCCTCGGCGGCGTCCACAACGATGGGGGTCTGATCGACGCTGTTGAGCTTGACAGTGATCGTGTCATTCTCAAGCAGGTCTTCACCGAACGCGATATTGAGTGTCGGTGTGGTGTCCGTGGTAATGTTATCAGTCGTGCTAATGCCGGTATCGGATGCGCTATCAAGATCGAGCGTAGGATCTGCAACCGGCGAGGGGGCGGCTACGACAGTGCTTGTTGCCGCTGATGTCTCTACGTCCCCCCCACCGCTGTTAACGGCTGTCACCGTGACCGTAAGGGTGGACCCTACATCACCGATTTGGACCGTATAATTGGCACTGTTTATACCAACGTTGGTGACCCCGCGCTTCCACTGATACGAAACCGTGGGAGTGGGAACGGGCGAGTTGCCGTACGTGTAGCTTGCGAGGAGAATTTGCCCCGCAGTCGGGGAAGTATCGTCAATGGTCGCCGTGGCCAGGATAGGCGCTACAGGTAGCGCCGCCACTGGACTTGTAGCCGCCGAAGTCTCGGCATCCGCGCCAGCGCTGTTGGTAGCCCCGACCGTGACAGTAAGGGTAAACCCTACATCGCCGGCTTGGACCGTATAATTAGCGCTATCAGTGCCAACGCTGGTAACACCGCGCTTCCACTGACGGGTGACAGTCGGAGTGGGGAATGGCGAATTGCTATAAGCATGGCTGGCGGTAAGAGTCTGCCCTACGAACGGAGTTGTATCATCAATAATCGGCACGTCGAGGATGGGAGCAGTCCCCGCCGTGACAGCACTTGTGGCGGCCGAAGTCTCGTTATCCGACCCAGCGCTATTGGTGGTCGTGACAGTGACCGTAAGGGTGGATCCTATGTCGCCAGCCTGCACAGTGTAGTTGGCGCTATCTGTGCCAACATTCGTCACACCCCGCTTCCATTGATAGGACGCAGAGGGAGTAGGAACAGGCGAGTTGCTGTACGTGTAGCTGGCAGTCAGAACCTGGTCCTGCGCCGGGGTCGTGTCGTCAATCGTCGGAGTGTCCAGAATAGGCGCAACGGGAGTAAACGTCCCGTCCGACCAGGACTTTCTGCGGTTGAGCCCAAGGCCCAATTCAAGCTTCATCAACCGAGCACCGACGCCACAGAAGCCGTCGTGCCAGTGGACCGAACACGCCTCACAAAGAAGGGCGGAATGAACCCGACAGGAACCGCCGTGAACACGATCGGGGCAGCATCCGCATTGCCATACGGAACAATGCTAAGATTGCCCGCCACCGTCACCACAACCGTCTTGATGTAGTTGCCAGCGGCGTCGGTGAGATCAGTGGAGTCATTGGGCGTGATAGCAGCGCCGCTTCTTCCGAAGTCTGTGCCATCGGCCGGACCATAGTTGACATATGCGTCTAGCGCTGAGTTATATGCCATCAGACCTTGCCCTCTTTCGTGCGGAAGCGCGCGTGATCCGCGTCGTTCCACCAGCGCTTGATGAATGCCTTATCGCCCTGCCGATTGGCCTCAGCGAGCCCACTGGCGAAATAGAGGTTCATGGGCACGGACCCGGCGACAGCACCGTCGCCCCACTTCCGCCCTGCATTCTCGGCACGGCGGGCAGCGTTGAGATCGAACAATTCCTGGTCCGCGAGATACTCGGTTTTGACCACAACCTGCCCGTCGCCCATGTCTAGTTCATAGACGCGACGGGCAGGTGTGCTCTCAACCAAGACCCACTTACCTTCGAGCGGGTCATGACTGCTCATGATCAGTTACGCCGATCGCGAGCAGTGCGGGCCTTCCAGGTCAGGAACTCGGCATACAGCTCATCCTGCTCTGGCTTGGACTCGCTGATCTTACGCTCCTTGCCGGCCTTGGTGTCAGGCAGGTCGTCGGCCCTCTCAGCGAGATCGCTCTCGATGAGATAACGGGCTTCCTCGATCGGCAATTCCAGCTCGGTGCCGGCTGGGATCTTCTTGCCTTCCGGGTACTTCGGATTTCCGGCCTTCGGGAAGTAACCCTGCTTCATCCGGATGGGAAAGGTCGGATGGGCGCGGGTACGCTCCACGTTTGCCTCGTGGTCCTCGACGGTACCCTCGCGGTCGAGCGAAAAGGCGCCCGCAGCCTCGGTGAGAGGCATTTCGGGCTTCTTGTCGCCCTCAAGAGGGGCATCGAACCGATAGGCATCGCCATGAGCGTCCACCGCCCGAACCGGGTCGGCCTTCTCGCCCTTCTGGGGGATGCCGTGCTTCACACGGTCCTTGACTTCATTCGCGGCCATTGATGGCCTCCTGTGAGATGTGCGTGAAATGAAAAAGGGCGGCTCGAAAGCCGCCCAGGTTCGCTGACAGGGAGGATTGAGCCAGCGGGTTAGGTCGAAGCCGTCAGGCCGTAGATGTCCGCAACGACGCCGATCGCGGCTTCATTGTTAACCTTAAGAGTATACTCAGTAATGAGTACCCTCTTCTCGGCATCGCCGGTCTTGGCGGGCTTTACTTCCTGAATATCGTCAAAGACTCCGAGATCCAAAAAGTCGGGGTCTAGTAGCCAAGCATTACGCGCAAGCGCGGCGCTAGATCCCATTACACGGTTCGGGACCACGTCGATGGTGCCGAAATCTGAGATATACGCGTCGGCCGCACCGACCAGCGTAGCCTGCTTCGACGTGGAGGCGTTCGCCCGCAGAGGAACCACCGCCGCATCCGACATGAACGATGTGAACTTCGTCTTGGCGTACGGCGACACCATGAAGATGCTCGGGTTGCCGCCGGCCGTATAGGCAGAAGCAATCCCCGCATCCAGGAGCGCTTTGCTAAGCGCACGCTGGTCGCCGTTAGTGGCTGCAACCGTCAGCCCGGTGCCAGTCGAAAAGCCGCCATCGGCGCCCGATGCACCACGGCTGTCGTTGGTCGTGATCCACGACGGCAGACCGCCGAGCAGGCGAGCCGTGGTCGAGTTACCGGCCACCGACGCCTGGTTGGTCAGGAGGATCGACTCCATGTCCTTGCGCAGCTCGACACCCTTCTTCCTACGCTGACGCCCAAGTTCCGACTTTGGGCCGGCCTTGAGGGTCTTTTCCTGCGTGCGGGAGATGATGTATTCTTTGCGCGAGATTTGCGTATAGTTACCTACACGCGTAGTTGCCGTGACCGCCCCATACGTAAATTCGTCACCCTCGACCACGGCGTTAGCCGGGTTCGGAGCGGCGAGCGTATCGGTCGACCATTCCGGGTGCGTGGATTCCACGCTCTCCCGCCCGATCATTGAGATGAACGGGGTGTCCTCCGGCGTGATCTGGTAGATCGCGTCGGCAAAGTCCTCTCTGTTGCGCCTAGACGTAAAAGTGAGATAGGTATTAGTTGCGATGGCCATAGCGGCTCATCCTTTCATTCGTAGCGTGACAGGAAGGCGTCGGCGTCTTTCACCGAGCCCGTCTTGCGCAGCCTGTTCAGTTTTTCTCGATCGGCAGACCGTTCGCGCTCCGCAGAGCTGACACGCCGGGTCGGTTGAACAACCGGGGGCGCTTCCTTGGCCTTCTCGACCACCTTGGGTTTCTGGGCTTGGAGCTTGCGGTAAGCGATCGCATCCCTGGCCATCAGCATGACGCGATGGTCAAAGGTTTTGTCGACCTCATCCTTGGAAAAGCCATAGGCTTCCGTGGCATGCTTCAGCAGGTCGCCGTAAAAAGCCTTTCGCTTTTCGGGCGGCCTGAGATCAGGGGCCTTCTCCAGCAGCAGCTTGCTCTGCCCATCCACGTATTGATGGAAGTGCTGCTGCTGTTGCGCCTGCACTTGCTGACGCTGCTGAGCCTGCACTTGCTGGAGATGTTGAAGCTCCCCAACCTTTTTCTGATACCACCTATCCTGCTGACCAGCCGTGATCGGATCGGTTTCCCATAGGTCATCCGAGGCAGGCTTTGGCAGGTTTTGCTCCGCAACCTGGACCGCAAAGGCGACCTGTTGCTCGAAAAACTGAGCTTGCTGCTGTGTTTGCTGCATCTGAGCTTGCAGGTCGCGCTTGGCGGCCTCAACCTCTTGCCAGCGCTCCTCGCGCTCGCCGAACGCCTTCTTGAGTTCCGCCTCCGTCACTTCCCTTCCGTCACGCAGACGGAGCTTCCGTTCGGCCGGCGTTTCCTTCTCAGGCTCCGGTTCGTCGCTTGGCGTGTCGTCGTCGCCCTCCACGGGCGGGGTGGAAGCCTCGTCCTCGCCACCATCATCGTCCGCCTCGGCAGACGCACCGGCCTCGGCCGGCGTGGCTTGGGTTTCTTCCTCATCCCCCTCAAAATCGAGGATGCTAGGCGCAGGCGTGCTGTCCTCGGGCGCACCCGAAGGGTTGGCAGTGTCAGCCATTTGTGAAACTCTTTGGGTTAGCCTAGACCGCGTCGCACGCGGTTAGGGGTTGATGCCGCGCCCCTATCGGAGTACGGAATTTCTTGTGACGCGGCGGCGTGGAAAGCAGACACGCAAGGCCTGACATGCGACTTGGCTCACGGTGCCACCCGAAGCGCCTTCCTTACCCAGGGTGGAGAGCATCACCAGTCGCGATGCGGCGAGGAAGGAGCCGGAGTAGCGCCCGGCCCGCGTCACACCCCTACGCGTAGGGCTTCACTTTCGCGGCCTGGGCGCCTCGCGTGATGTAGGACCCCAGTGTGCCGCGAAGCTCGCGAATGATGTTGATGCGGGTCAGAGCGCGGAAGCGCATCTCATCACCGTCTCCGCTTGGATCGTACCGAAGAGCATCTTCCAGGGAGTCGCTCTCGATAGCCTCAAATGCCTGGACAAGAAGCGGTTCGTTCAGGAGACGGTCGGCCTCAGAAGCCAGGCGCGCATCGTCTTTCACTGCTTCTTTCCGTCGGGATCGGCATCATCGCTTCTTGTCAGTGGATTGCACTCACAAGGAGCGCCGGCGCCTCCGCAAGAGCACGCATCGGAACTAGAGGAAATCCCATCCCAAGGCAGATCGCGATGGTTTTCGCAAACCCAACCCGTTCCGTCGCAGACAAGACATCCGTTCATGGTTTCTTGGCCACCATATGAAGTGCGTCCATGAAGCGCTCGCCGGCCTTAGCTTTCACCTTGTGACACTCAGCGCTCAGATCGCCATGATGCCGGATGATGAACGGGCGAGTTTCGGTCGCAGAGCCATCAGGCATGATGAATGTCATTTTAACCGTGATCACCGGCTCCATCACTTCTTCTTGCCCATGTTCTGCATCATCCACTGCGCGATGAACGGCGAAACGCCGAACTGCTGCGCGAGCTGGTCCACCATGCCCTTCTCGTGGTCGACGTAGGGAGCAGGCCTGGGCAGCATGCCCTGCGGGAAGAGCATCTCATTCAGCCGCCCCGTGCCGCCCTCTTGCGCTTGCTGGCCCATCAGCAGGGGGTTCATCACGAAGGGCATCTGGTTGAGCCCCTCGGTCGCCGTGCGGGCGTCCTGGCGGTACTTGTTCCAGTCGGTCATTCCGGCCTCGCTTCAGCGACCTGGGCGGCTTGCGCAGCCTGAGCGGACTTCAAGTCAAACTCCATCAGCTTGAGCTGCTTCTCGAACTCAAACCGCTCACGCTCCATGGCGGTTTCACGCTCAAACCGACGCTCTTCCATCGCCATAGCCATAGCAGCCTCGTCCCGCTTCACAGCAATGTCGGCCTGCGCCTGCGCTTGCTCGGTCGCCGACTGGCGTCCAAGCCGCTCCATCTCCATGCGCGATGCCGCCTCGGCGTCAGCAGCCTTGATGCTAGCCTGAAACTGCATCTTGATGCGCTCTAGCTCGGTCTGGTGCGCCATGCGCAACTGCTCGGCTTCCTTTTCAAGCTGCGCCTCGATGCCCTTCATCTTGATGTCAGCGGAAAACTTGATCTGGTCCATTTGAAGCTTGGCCTGAGCTTCTATCGCCTTCGGATCAGGCGGAGGCGGCTTGCTCGCCAGTTCCTGCATCTGCTCCGGCGTAATCTCGTTGAAATATTGCTCCGGCCTCTTCATCCCGGCGACCTCGATCAGCTTCGCCAGCGTGTTGCGGTATTTGTCGAGGCTCACGATCGGGTTGTTGATCCCCGCAAATTGGATGATCGCCTTCTGCTCCACCAAGACCGCCTGAAGCATCGCAAGGTCGCGGTCTCTCGATCCAGCGCCGAGCCCGACATTGATCTCGACGTCCATGTCGCTTGGCCATTGTGATGGGTCCACCGTGGTCCACTGCTCCGGCCCCTCAAGGCCAGGGCTGCGCATTTGTCCCGGCTCTTTCTGGTGCTTGACCAGCAACCGGAGCACGGACCGGAACATGCGCTTCATCCCGCCCATCTCGGCGAGATTGCGGGAATAGGTCTCGACCTTGGTGTAGGCCGCCGACTGCATCGCATTGACAGCCGTTGCAGTCTGGTTCTGCAAGGCGTCGAGATCGAGCCCCATGCTCGTTTGCGAGACGCCTGTGCGCCTCTCAAACACCCGATCCAGGTATTCCAGCATTCCGAACGAGTTTTGCGCCACGAACGGGGTGTCGATCGTGCGAATGGCGTTCGGCGACTTGGTCCAAACCGTCTCGCCAATTCCCCAATTGATGACCGCATCTTTGTTAAGGACCTGGTTTTCAACCACCTCCTGCCGGGGGTTGTTCGTCAGGTACAAATTATCGAGCGTCTGGCGCTGAAGAACCGTTTTGATGTCCTGAATGTCCTGCAACTCATCGAAGATCGACCGCCCCTGCCACCTATGTGGCATAGGGGACGGGACAAGGTCACTGAACGGCAGGTCATCATCCCATTCGGCATGTGCCAGGATCGATCGGTTGCCGCGTAAGCCGCCGATGACGACTTGGCGCCACTCGGCCCGGCCATCGCCGTCGTAGTCGACCTGGATGTAGCACTCAAAAATCTCGACACGCTCGACCGACTTATCATGGCTGTCGGCACCACCAGTCATCGTGCGTAGCCGGTTGCGCATAAGCGACAGGTCGTCGTCCTTGGACTCCGAAACGGCCGGCAAGTCATCAACCTTGTCGCGGTCGTACCCTCGTCGGATCAGCTCCGAACGAGTCGGCGCGTCCCGATGCGCCACGAACCGACAGAAGTCCTCGTCCAGCGCCACCGCACCGCGCTCGATCAGGAAGTCCTCTGGCGGCACCGGCATGATGCGAAGGCGGCTCACCTGATGCGTGCGCTTTAACTTGGCTGAATGCTTGGTTTCACCGAGAGCGTCGAGCGGCGCCATCGGGTTGACGGTCTGCACCATCGCGGCCACTTCCGGGGGCGGCGGCACGACCGTCTCGGTATGCTCCAGCACCTCGATTTCATCATGCTGGCTGAGCATCACGAACTCGTCGTCGCTCAGATCCTCGAACTCACGAACCTGGATCTCTTCAACTGTCTCCCACCAGTGCTTCACAATGCCGTTGCCGTGCAGGAGCCCATCCCAAAGGGCGTGATGCAGAACCCTGTAGCCGTCGCATTCGTTCAGGAATTTATGATTGATGTAATCGGTCGCGTCACTCGTGAACTGTTCGTCGCCAGGCTTGCGCGGCGTGAATAGAGCTACTCTTGGACCCGACAGAAACACCCTTAACAAGCTCGGCATGATCCAGTTGAGAGCGTCGCTCACGTCGTGGCTGACGACCTTTGACTTGCCTTCTTCAAGAGGAATATCCGTATCGCCGCCGTAATAGAGCAACGCCTTTTCGCGCTGGGCGCTCAGCTCCGAGCCGTCGTAATCCATGGCGTCGGAAATGGCGTCATCGACCAGGGAGGTTAGCTCGTCGTCGTCGAGACCCTTGGTGTCGCGCAGAGGCTTGTCGTCGTTGAGGTAGTCGAGCGTATTGGTGAGGTTGCCGGTTGATCTAGCCACCCGGCTGAGCCTCGCTTTGTCCACTGACCATCAATCGTCGTCCTTCTTCGCCTTCTTACGCTTCGGCGGATCCTCGGGCGGGATAATTGTTCCGCCAAGAACGGCAGGCAGGCGCCCTGGCACATAGTCCATCGAGGGCCGTAGCAATGGGTTGATGGGCTGCACTGGGTAGGTTGGAACGTTCTGGGCCTCGCGCTGAGCCTGCTGGACCAGCATAAGGCGGATGGCTTCGGCGAGCTGCGTATCCATCAGGGTTTCGCCTTCAGCTTGGCATGAAGGCGCTTGATCGTAGCACGCTCCTTTGTACGCAGAGCCGCGATGCGATCAATTTCGGCCCTATC